>Ga0209473_1000019_pt1 | contig 105225 bp, 104 predicted proteins | sample GraSoiAngelo_133_FD_185890 | JGI IMG/M metagenome (GOLD analysis project Ga0209473, IMG submission 185890) | Grasslands soil microbial communities from the Angelo Coastal Reserve, California, USA - 14_0929_05_20cm (SPAdes) (version 2) | ecosystem: Environmental > Terrestrial > Soil >...
CCCGCAATTAGCATGCCACTCTGCACGCCAATCAGCACGGCCGCATTCGCGCCAGTGAATTGGCTGGGGGGAATCACTTCTTGAACCAGCGCGTTCACCGTGGCCCAATACATTGCAGAGCCCGTGCCGGTGATCAACGTCATCGCGTAGAGGTGCCAGAGTTGCAGATGCCCGCGCCACGCGATGTATGCGGTCAGCAGAACGAAGAACCCGCGCACCAGGTCGAGCATTACGCCGAGATAGCGCCGGTCGAAGCGGTCAATCAGCACACCGCCCAGGAACGGGACGAAAAGGCCGGGAATGGTCATCACCATGACCTGCCAACTGACTTTGACGGTCGAATGCGTGGCGGCGAGGATGTACCAGCTCACGCCGGCGAAATTCATGCCGCTGCCGAAAAGCGATACGAACATCGCGACGAAGAAATAGCGGAACCCGCGCTGTGCCCAGATCAGGTTCCAGTCGACTCGATGGGCGGTTGCTGTGGCCATGAAACCTTAGCTTACTATTCTGGCCGAAATCCGTGCGGGCGCAGGCCTGGAAGGGTTACACTCTTCCAACAATTTGGCCCGTAAGGTGAAACTCGATGGGGAACGAAGCAACTTGCAAAGTGCGGTTTGGCAAGCAGGAGTCGAAAGGGAAAGCACTGCTCGAAACGAATGAGATTCTTTTTCGTGGAGATTTCCGCTTGAAGATTCCTTTTTCCACGGTCAAATCGGCCAAAGCGGTGGACGGCGAACTTCGCTTGCAGACCGCGGAAGGTCTCGCTGCCTTTCAGCTTGGTGCGACTGCGGCGAAATGGTGCGAGAAGATCCTTCACCCCAAATCGCGGATCGAAAAGCTCGGCGTCAAGCCCGGAGCGAAGGTTTCCTTGCTTGGACAGTTCGACGCAGAGTTTCTAAACGAAGTTCACGCTCTCACCAAATCCGTCAGCAAGGGCAAGGCCGCATCAGATTCGGAGCACATTCTCTTCGCTGCCGAATCGAAAGACGAGTTCTCCGCTCTGTCTAAAATTACCAAATCCATGCGGGGGGGCTGTAACTCTTTGGATCGTTTATCCCAAGGGCCAGAAGCACATCACGGAAAACGATGTTCTCGCCGCCGGCCGCATGTCCGGTCTCAAAGACGTAAAAGTGGTCGGCTTTTCCGCCACGCACACCGCCCTTAAATTCGTCATTCCTTTAGATCGCCGTTGAAGTCTAGGACAGCGATAACGGCACATGCGATAAGCCAGGACGCAACACCTGGTAATCTTCCCCTTTGAGAAGTACAAAACTGTCTTTCAATCTAAACGGGTTGCAGAAAACTGGCAGCAAGGGCGCAGAAGCCTGCCAGCCTCGGCACCGTGCTGTTTGTGGAGGAGCCGGGAATTTCCTATCAGGCAGAGCACCAGCATTCCCGCTATCAACAGAAACGACAAGCTGTTGCGAACTAGGGTACGTTTGCCCTTTCTGGTTAATTGGACTTCACGAGGATGGGAAGTTCTCAGTAGCCATTCCCACTCTCTGTGTAGTCGCAAAGCCGCAGATTCAACAGCACTGCGGTTGATGTCCCCAGAATGGTTTGCAAGCACTGCCTTCTCCTGCCTAAGTTTGTGCCGTGGCACGAATCCGATTGCTGCCAGAGCGATGCAAACTATTGTGACGGCCAGACGTGAGTCGGCGCCAGGCTCGGAAATTGACCTAATAAAAACAAAACAAAACAAATCAAATAAGTGTCATCCGTACGTAGGGGAAGGATCTGACTCGCTGAATCGCCTTTTTGGCCGCCTGGACGTGCGACCCACATTGGAGGCAACAATGAATGTTCATTGCCCTCACAGCGTCGTTGCCGCAAACTGGGCACTCTATTTCTTTCATATTCCTAAGTGTAACGGGTCGTCGTTTCGCTGATGGGACAGGGCCGCTATGATGTTTCTGGGATGGCACTGCTCGAAACGCGCGTGCTAACGGTAGAATTGCCGGCGCCCGGCGGTTGGATACGGCCGGTGAACGAAGTTTCCGTGCGCATCAACGCCGGCGAATCGGTCGGCCTCGTCGCTGAATCTGGCAGTGGCAAAACCATGCTTTCGCTCGCGCTGATGGGATTGCTCCCGCTCGGCGCGCGAGAAAACGGGCCTGAAATCTTTTCCCAGCCCGGAACGTATTCGCAGTCAGAGTAGTATTCCGCAAATCTTGTGGTAGAGGAGTCCTCGATGGTTACAACGCCTGCCCCTGTGCCCGAAGCACCGGCCGCAACGATCAGTCCGCTTGGCCGTGTGTTCGGCGTCCTGTTTTTGCCGAAAAAGACTTTCGAAGATATCGTCCGAAAGCCCAGCTGGCTGCTGCCTTTCGCGATCTTTCTTGCTCTTGTCGTGGCGGTCTGCGTTTGCCTCAACCTGAGGATGAACTGGCGCGAATACGTCAGTCAGCAAATTGAAAAAAGCCCGCAGGCCTCGCAACTGTCTGCGGAACAAAAGGAACAGCGCATCGAAGGCGGCGCTAAATTCGCTCCCATCTTCACTTACGTATTTGGCATACCCGTCCAAATCATCATCGTTTTCGGCGTGACTTTGATTATGTGGGGAGCCTACGGCTTGTTGGGAGGAGCCAGCACCAATTTTAGTACCGCGCTCGCCATCACCACACATGCCTTTATGACCAGTTTGGTGAGCAGTCCGTTGTTTATCCTGATTCTGTTCCTGAGGCCTTATGGCACCGTCGATCTAGATAATCCGCTGGCGACAAATTTGGCGGCCCTCTTGCCGGATGACTCGGCTAAGTGGCTGGTGGCGCTCTGCAAATCTTTTGACATCTTTGTTTTTTGGATTCTGATTCTGCTGGCCATCGGATTTTCCGCCGTGAATCCGAAAAAGTTAAAGGGCGCGAAGCCCTTCACCATCGCCTTTACCGTCTGGGCGATCTATGTGCTCATTCGCGTAGGAGTGGCCTTCATCTTCTCCTGATACACTGAGCGGGTGCCTTTTTCTTTTGAAGCCCTGAAAACCGATTCCACCGGCCCGCGCTGCGGCCGTCTCACCACGCCGCACGGCGTGGTGCAGACCCCGTTTTTTCTGCCCGTCGGCACGCAAGCCACCGTCAAAGCGCTCACGCAAGAAGCGCTCGAAGAACTCGGTGCGGAAATTATCCTCGCCAACACCTATCATCTTTATTTGCGTCCCGGCCACGACTTGATTCGCCGCCTCGGCGGCCTGCACCAATTCATGTCCTGGCCACGCGCGATTCTCACCGATTCCGGCGGCTACCAGGTTTTCAGCCTCTCCGCGCTTCGCAAGGTTACCGACGAGGGGGTGCGCTTCCGTTCGCATCTCGATGGCTCCGAACATTTGCTCACGCCCGAAAGAGCCGCCGAGATTCAGCTCGCGTTGGGCTCAGACATCGCCATGGTGCTGGACGAATGCATTGAAACTCCGGCGCCTCGCGATGTAGCCGAAGCTGCGCTCCAGCGCACCACTGCCTGGGCCCGGCGCGCGCGCGCCTATTTTCGAGAATTCGCCAAGCGAAATGGCGAGCCTCCCGCGCAATGGCAGTTCGGCATCGTGCAAGGCGCCACTTTTCCCGACCTGCGCCGCGAAAGCGCTCGCCAGCTTCTCGACCTTGACTTTCCCGGTTACGCCGTGGGTGGCCTTGCGGTCGGCGAACCGCATGAAGTCACCTGCGAAATGACCGCGGAAGTGACCGCTTTACTTCCTAAAGACCTCCCGCGTTATCTCATGGGCGTGGGCCGCCCCGAGCAAATTGCCGATTACGTCGCGCTCGGCATCGACATGATGGATTGTGTCCTCCCAACGCGCGCCGCGCGTCACGCGTGCCTGTACACCAGCGAAGGCCGCGTGCTCATCAAGAACTCGCGCTACGCCGAAGACCAGCGCCCTATCGATTCGCATTGTTCCTGCACGGCTTGCCGACGGTATACGCGCGCCTATCTCCGCCATCTTTTTGCCGCCGGGGAGATGACCGCGGCCATCCTCGCCACCTACCATAACGTCCACTTTTACCTTGACATCATGCGGCAAATTCGAGAGGCTATGGAATTTGGGAACCTGGCGAAATTCTCATCTGAGATGCACGCGCGTTACGCTGCGGACCCAGCCTGAATCCAGGCGCCGGTGAAGCATTCGGGGCTTAGGGTTCTGGCAAGCGCGCGGGCCTTCCGCGGGACATCACGTCAATCTCGACAGCGAAACCGCGCAAAAGCTGGGGCTCACTGCTTGTCACTAAGAACTGAGAACGGACAACTTAAAACTGATCATGACAGCGACGACCCTACTTCAGGCACTGAGCGGCGGCGGCTTCAGCACGTTCCTGATTCCTTTGGCCCTCATGTTTGGCATTATGTATCTCATGGTGATCTTGCCGCAGCAACGCCAGCGCAAGAAGACGCAGGCGATGCTTGCCGCCCTGAAGACGGGAGATAAGGTAATCACCGGCAGCGGCATTTACGGCACGATCAGCGGCATCGATGGAGACGCCGTCATTATGAAGATTTCCTCCGAGCCGCAAGTTAAAATCAGAGTCGCGCGTGCGGCGATTGCTCAGGTGGAGGCAACGGAAGATGCAAAATAAATCCACCTGCGTCGAGAGGACGCGCCTCATTTTCTAACCATGAATCCTAATCTCAAGTGGAAAGCGTTGTTCATTCTGGCGGTCATCGTTTTCTGTCTCTATTTCCTTTTCGGCTATCCGACGTTCCCTACGTCCTTCGCGCAAGCGAAAGACAATTTCAAAAAGCAGATTAAGCTCGGCCTCGACCTCCAGGGCGGCAGCCACATGATTCTTCAGGTCCAGGTGCAGGAAGCTATCGCCCAGGAAACGGACACGACCGTCGATCGCCTCGCCACGACTCTCCGCGAAAAGAATGTGCACTACGACGAAGTCCGTCGTGTCGACGACACCCACATTCTTATCCGCAACATTGATCCGTCGCAGTACTCGGTTTTGAGCGACCTCCTCGGCACGCAATATAACAACGTTTGGGATATGGCCCCCGCCGCCGGCGCAACCAACAGCTACACTTTGACCCTGCGCGCCAACACTGCGGCGGCGATCCAGGAGCAGACCGTCAATCAGTCCCTGGAAACCATCGCCCAGCGCATCAATCAGCTCGGACTCACCGAACCCACCATTCAGCTTCACGGCCGCAAAGACAATGAGATCCTGGTGCAACTGCCAGGGGTCGCTGACACGGCGGAAGCCCGGCGCGTCATTCAAGCAGGTGGCCAGTTGGAGCTAAAGCTCGTCAACGATCTCACGACCTATCCCTCTGTTGCCGCCTACATGGCGCAGCACACCGTGCTTGCGGCCGGGGACGAATTGGTTCCGGCCTGCGCCGACAATCGCTCCACTGGTTCAAACGCCGGAGACACCTATTACGTGTTGAATCGCGCGCCGATTGTTACCGGCCGCGACCTTCGCAGCGCCACGGAAACTCGCAACACCACCAATCCCGGCACCTGGCAGGTGAACTTTACGCTTTCTCCAGAAGCTGCTCGGCGCTTCGGGCCCTTTACGCAACAGAACATCGGCCGCAACATGGCCATCGTCCTCGATCACTGCGTCAAATCCGATCCCGTCATCAATGGCCGCATCGATGATTCCGGAATGATTGAAGGCAGTTTCAGTCAACAGAGCGCACATGAATTGGCAGTAGTTCTTCGTGCCGGCGCACTTCCGGCATCCATTAAGTACCTCGAAGAGCGCACCGTCGGTCCTTCGCTTGGCGCCGATTCCATTCGCCACGGTGTTCAGGCCTCCATCCTGAGCCTGCTGGTCGTGATGTTCTTCCTGCTGATTTATTACCGTATGTCGGGCGGCAATGCTGTGCTCGCGTTGATCCTTAACCTGATTATTCTTTTGGCCTTCTTGGCCATGTCCGGCGCGGTGCTCACCCTCCCTGGTATCGCGGGCGTCATCCTTACGATCGGCATGGGTGTGGATTCCAACGTTCTGGTCTTTGAGCGCATTCGCGAAGAAATCCGCAATGGGAAGTCTTCGGCTGCGGCGGTGGACGCCGGCTTTGACAATGCCTTCCGAACCATCATTGACACCCACGTAACCACTGTGGTTTCTGCCGCCTTTTTGGGGTTCTTCGGCACCGGACCCATTCGCGGCTTTGCCATCACGCTGGTCGTTGGTCTCGTGGCCAACATCTTTACCGCGGTCTACGTGTCCAAGACGATTTTCCAGTATCACCTGACGAAGATGGACCGTCAGGCCGAGCTGAGCATTTAAGTGTGTACTAGAACTGCTGAATCGCCAGGCCTAGCTCCCGGCAAACCAACGGGCGGTAGGTTCATGGGCTGGGTTCCTGTAGCCTAGACAGGCTCTGGGTGGTCCCAGCCGGGAACATTCTGCGATCGGCGGTGTCTAAGAAAGGGAAGCAAGGAAGGCATGCTCGAGCTCTTCAAGCAGCCCAATCTCAATTGGATGGGCAAGGCCAAGTACTTCTACGCCTTGAGCGGTATTCTTCTTCTCGTCGGATGGATTTCGATTTTCTTCGGACGCGGTATTAAGTACGGAATCGATTTTAGTGGCGGCACTAACGTGGACGTTCGTTTTGCCAAAACCCCCGACCTTGACAAACTTCGCAGCGGTCTTGCCGCCCAGGGGCTTGGCAACTCGGAAATCCAGAGCATCCACGACATCTCCAATCCTTACAACAACGAAGTCCTCATTTTTGTCGAAGGCAAGGGGCAGGACGAAGATCTTATGCAATCGAGCAGGACCAAGGTGCTCGACGCTTTGAACGCCACTTATGGCGTAGCCACCTCCGAAAAGCCGGATTTCAATTCCAATTCCACTACGCCCGCTTCTCTCGCCGCTGTGCTTACCGAGAAGGATCCTTTGTTTTTGCGGGTCAACGCGGGCGACCGCTATCAGCAGTTGGCCAAGAATATTCTCGATTATCGGAACTCGGACGCCAACGGCATCCTCACCAATTCCGATGATCTCTCCAAAGTCCCCGGTGTGACACCGGCCGTTCTCAACACCATCAGGTCGAGTTTTTCTCTCGGTCCTTTTACCATTCGCAACATTGAAATCGTCGGTCCTAAAGTCGGCGCCGAGCTGCGCAAGCAGGCCATCTACGTTACTCTCTATGCGCTCGGGGGCATGCTGGTATATATTGCCTTCCGATTCGAATGGGTCTACGGGGCTGCCGCCGTTCTGGCCGTGTTTCATGATGTGCTGATTACGCTGGGATTCTTCTCGTTGCTGCGTTTCGAGATTTCCCTGACGGTCATCGCGGCGCTCCTCACCCTGGTGGGTTATTCCATGAATGACACTATCGTCATCTTCGACCGCATTCGTGAGAACAACCGTTTGCTCCGCCGAGAAGCGTTCGCCGACGTGGTCAACAAGTCCATCAACCAAACGCTTTCGCGAACCATCTTAACCAGTGGTTTGACTTTCCTTACCGTGCTCGTCCTGTTCCTGATGGGCGGCCAGGTGCTTCGCGCATTCTCCTTTGCCCTGGTGGTAGGGATTGTGGTAGGAACATATTCCAGTTTTGGTATTGCCGCTCCCATTGTCGTCGCCTGGAATCGTTGGCGTGGCCATGGCGTGGCGGTGGGCACCGGAGCCGCAGCCGGCAACAAAAACCGTGGAAGTGAAAACGTCACCGGGCGTCTCGCTCCCGCCGGTAGGAGGTAAAGGACCTTATGTTTGACGAGATGGTCATTTCAAGTCCCAATCCCAAGAAAACCAACAAGTGGTGGACGGTGTTGGTTTCGAGCGCGTTTCAGGTCGCTTTCTTGGGTATCTTGATCTTGATTCCGCTGATTTACACCGAGGCGCTACCCAAGACCATGATGGCTACCATGCTCACTGCGCCCCCGCCTCCTCCGCCGCCTCCGCCGCCTCCTGCGGCCACTCAGATCGTCAAAGTGCGCCCGCAAGTTCACTTGATGGATGCCGGCAAACTCATGCAGCCCAAAGTGATCCCCAAGGAAGTCAAGATTATTAAGGAAGAAGCGGAACCGGATATGGGCTCCGGCGCCGTGGGCGGCGTTCCGGGCGGTGTCGCCGGTGGTTCGATGGGCGGCGTGTTGGGCGGTGTGATTGGCGGTATGAGCACGGCGCCACCGCCACCGAAGCCGAAACCGACGGGTCCGGTCCGCGTCGGCGGCAACGTGCAAGCCGCGCGCATCGTCAACCGCGTTCAACCGATTTATCCGCCGCTAGCGCGCCAGACGCGTATTTCGGGCGTGGTCCGCTTGCACGCCATCATCAGCAAGGATGGCACGATTCAGCAATTGGAGGTGATTTCGGGCCACCCGCTCTTGCAGCAGGCGGCTCTGGATGCCGTTCGGCAGTGGCGCTATCAGCCGACTCTTCTCAACGGCGAGCCGGTCGAAGTCGACACCACGATCGACGTCATCTTTTCTCTGAACCAGTAGTACGGTCTGGCGCGCCGCGGGGCATGCGCGCGAGCCCGCGCAGTAAATTCAGCAAATACTCTCGCGGATCCTCCAGCCACCGCCGGAGGGTCGCTTGAAACTTAAGGAGCAAACGAATGGTAGCCACTCTGAATCTCTTCTCGGCCCTGCTCCTGCAGGGCGGTAACTGGGACCTCCGCGGTATGATCCACAACATGGGGACGCTCGCGCTGACCGTGGTCGTCATCCTCTTTCTTCTTTCCGTGTATTCTTTCGGGGTCATGATTGACCGCGCCCTGATGTACAGCGCGGCGCGCAAGCAGTCGCGCATCTTTGTGCAGCAGGTGGCCGGCGCGCTGAAGGACGGCAAACTCGATGAAGCCATCGCCATTGCCGAACGCAACAAGAAGAGCCACATCGCCAAGGTTGTGGCCACCGGTCTCTCGGAATTCCAGTCGGCTTCGCAGCAAGTCTCGGACTCCGACGTGATCGACGCAGCCAAGCGCGGTCTCGAGCGTTCTGTTGCGATCGTGCATGCCGAGATGAAGCGCGGGCTTTCGGCTCTTGCTACGATCGGTTCAACGGCGCCTTTCGTGGGCCTGTTCGGCACCGTGGTCGGCATCTTGAACGCGTTTAAGGGCATTGAGACGCAAAAAGCCACCGGTCTGTCGGCCGTCGCGGGCGGTATCGCCGAAGCTCTGGTCACCACCGCTTTCGGTTTGCTCGTGGCCGTTCCTGCCGTCTGGGCTTACAACTACTTCACCAACAAAGTGGAAGCCTTCGACGTCGAGATGGACAACTCCTCGATGGAGTTGATCAACTACTTCATCTTGCGGCGCGGCGCCCGCAAGTAAACTGGAGTAGACCATGGCTTACAAGCCTGTAGCTGGCGCACAGATGGCGTCCCCCAATGTGATCCCCATGGCGGACATCATGCTCGTCCTGCTCATCATCTTCATGGTGGTCACTCCGATGCTCACCAAGGACGTGCCCGTCGACATGGCAGCGGCACAGAATCCACGGGAAATGCAGGATGCGGACAAGGACGATGCCATCGTTGTGGCCATCACTCGCGATGGCCGGATTTTCATCGGTAACACGCAGATGCAGAAGGAAGATCTCAGCGGCCAGGTCAAGGACCGCGTCTCCAGTCGCCTGGACAAGACGGTTTACGTCAAGAGCGATGCTCGCGCCAAGTATGGAGACGTCGTCGCCGTGGTGGACGAAATCCGATCTGCAGGTGTCGACCAACTGGGGCTGCTCACCCAGAAAATGGAGAAGGCCACCACTCCACGGCCGCCCGCGGACTGAGGATTCGTCTGGCCTGGCGGCCGCTTCCTTTGGGGCCGCCGGAGAATTTAGTTGGTGTTGGCCATTCGTTTGCTCGGGATGGAAGCCACGCCGGATCCCACCTGGCGCGGTGGCGTGCCTAAGGAGATGCTCGGACTTAGGCGCACAGGAGACTCGCTATGGGAATGGAAGTTGGTGAAAGCCACGGCTCGATGTCCACGCCCAACGTCGTGCCGCTCATCGACATTTTGCTGGTGTTGATCATCATTTTCATGGTCATCACGCCGCGCACGCCGCAGGGTTTGGACGCGCTCGCTCCGCAGCCCTCGCCGAACCAGCAGCAAAACGTCGAACTGGAGAACAAGACGGTGGTCGTTCAGGTGGCCATGAACGGCAAGCTCAAGATCAACCAGGAAGACACCACCTGGGAGGGTCTGGGGCCTCGCATGGAAACCATTTTCAAAGAACGCGCCGAAAAGATCGCATTCGTCAAGGGCGATAACGACGTGTTGTTCATGGACGTGGCCCGCGCCATTGACATCATGCGCGGCGCCGGAATCGACAAGATCGGCTTGATCACCGCCAAGCTGGAAGCCGGTCAGTAGTTTTCTTTCGCAGGTTGTGAGAGTCCTCCTCGCAGAAGATCCGCTCTTCGACGAGGTGACTCATGGAAATGGCAGTAGGCGGTAAGCGTAGTGTAGTCTCCGACCCGAACATCGTCCCATTAATCGATGTCCTGTTGGTGCTCCGGGTGATTTTTATGCTGATGCCCCACTCGCGGGGGTTCCAGGCGCAAATCCCGCAGGCGTGCGGCGCTCAAGGGGCGGAGAATTGTGGACAAGACAAACCCCATATAGTTGTGGTACAAGTTCTCGCGAACGGTTCCCTGCGCCTGAACCAGGAACCCGTGCAGTGGGAAAACCTGGATTCTCGGTTGCGGGAAGTTTTCAAGGTGCGTGCCGACCGCACCGCATTTATCTGGGGCGATGCGTCGGTAGAATTCGCCGTGGTGGCCCGGGTCATCGATATCATGCACACCGCGGGAATTGCTCCGATTGGCTTGTTGACGCAACAACTGGGAAACGATCTCTAAGCACTTTGCGGTTTGCCCTTCGCAGGGCGGATGTGAATATTCCGGCGCCAGGCCGCCCCTTTGGCCTCGGCGCCTTGCAGGGATGGATGCCTCGATGACTTACGCTTCATCGGTGACACTTGACAGATCCTATAAGTCCCAATGGGCCCGCATCGCTCTCCGGGCTTTGGCTTGCGCAGCTCTCATCATTCTCGTCGTCGGAGTTTCGGGATGCAATAAACTGAAGGCTCGCGACCTGCTGAACAAAGGCGTAGGCGCCTTCAAGAACGGCCAGTACGACGCCGCCATCGAATTTTTCAAACAGTCCAGGGATCTCGATCCCACGTTGATGAACGCCCGCCTCTACCTGGCCACCGCGTACGCCAGCCAATACATTCCGGGCGCGCCCAGCGATGCGAACATGAAGCTCGGCAACCAGGCTATTGCTGAGTTCAAGGATGTGCTGAGTATCGACCCGAACAACCTGAGCGCCATTGACGGCATCGGATCCATGCTTTATCAAATGGCTAGCCAGCCCTACGATCCCAAGAAATTCGAGGAGTCCAAGTCCTACCATCAGAAGCACATCGAGCTAAAGCCGAACGACCCGGAGCCTTACTATTGGGTTGGCGTTATTGATTGGGCTTTGTGCTTCCGCATCAACAACGAAATGCGCGGCGAGTACAACAAGAACAACATCAAGAAGCAGGTCAAGGACACCGACCCGCTTCCCGCCAGCGTCCGTGCCGAATACACCGCCAAGTGCGGTACTCTTGTTGACGAAGGCATTGCAGCTCTCCAGAAATCCATCCAGCTCAAGCCCGATTACGACGATGCCATGGCGTACCTGAACCTGCTGTATCGCCGCAAGGCCGACCTGGTTGAGTCCGCCGAAGAACGCGATAACTTCTTGAAACAGGCCGACGACCTGGTCGACAAGGTCAGGGAAATCAAGCAGAAGCGCGCGGAGCAGCCTCAGCCCGCCAGCTAAGCTGCCGCTACCCTTTGTTCTCTAAGAAGCCCGGCCTTTCTTCTGAACCCCTTAGCCACGCGTAATGCTAATATCCTACCTTGGTTCGCGCGTTGTGCTATCGCTCTGGTACAATCGCGGCCATGAAACGACGCACACTACTTCAATCACTTGCCGCAGCGGCGCTGCTCCCGGCGGCCGACTGGTTCTCCACTTCTCAGGAGCAGGCTGCTGCCGGGCAAACTTCCACGACAATTTACGAACTACGCGTGTACCACACCTTTGAGGGCAAGCTCGACGATCTGCTTCGCCGCTTCCGCGACCATACCATGCGGCTTTTCGAGAAGCACGGCATCCGCAACGTGGCTTATTGGACGCCCCTTGACGAGCCGCTTAAGGGCCGGACTCTCTTCTACATCCTGGCGCATCCGAGCCGCGAAGCCGCTACGGCGAATTGGCAGGCCTTCCGCGACGATCCGGAATGGCAGGCAGCGCGCGACAAGTCCGAAGCCAACGGTAAGCTTGTCGAAAAAGTGGATTCCACTTTTCTTACCCTCACCGACTTCTCGCCGGCCCTCCGCTGAAACTCCGCTCGAAGTCCACGGCGACCAGCGTGATGTCGTCTTCGCGCGCCGCGGCTTCGCCTTTCCCGCTCCACCGCGTCAACTCGGTCAGCGATGCGCGGATCAGCGGAGCGGCGCTCAGATGCGACTGCGCTTCCAGGAACTGAAGGAAGCGCGGGGAGCCAAATTCTTCTTGCGCGGTGTTCTTCGCTTCGAGTACGCCGTCGGTATAGAGCACGCAGCGATCGCCGGGCCGGAAAGGAAGCTCGGTCGAGCCGTAGGTGGCCTCCTCCAAAAGCCCAAGCAACAGGCCATTGGAGCCGACCTCGCGAAAGGCAGCTTGCTTGCCATCCCGCGCTCCGAACAACAGCGGCGGGTGGCCTGCCCCGGCATAGCGCAGAATCTGCCTCTCCGCGTCGACGAAAAGATAGCCTGCGGTCACAAAATGTTCCTCGAATTTGCCGCACAACGCGCGATTCAATCCGGCCAGAACTTGTGCGGGATCCGAGGCAAAGGCGAATTGCGCGGCCAGCGCCGTCTTGAGCATCGAGGCTATTAAAGCCGCGGGCACGCCGTGGCCGGTCACATCCGCCACCAGAATCCCCACGCGTTTTTCGCCCACTACCAGGAAATCGTAGAAGTCTCCCGCGACCGCTGTCATGGGCAGATACTGAGCAGCGATGTCCAGGCCGGCGACGCGCGGCACCTCGCGCGGGAGGATAGAAGATTGAATCTGCCGCGCGATTTCCAGTTCCTTCTGCAAGGAAAGCAGGCGCTGCTCGTTAGAATGCGTGCGCGAGGCCGCGAGGTAGCCGAGGCAACCCACAAGCACAAGGAAACCAATGGGCTCGAAGTTAGGTCCATGGATTTTCTTGAGCTCGGCGAAGTTGTTCCAAGCTACAAACAGGCCAAAAGCCGCGAGTCCTGCGTACAAGACTTTCTCTTGCCGGAGCATGCGCAGCCCGCGGGAGAGAGTGAAAGGATAAGCAATCAGCAACGTGCAATACACCAGGATCACGATGTGGTACAGGATCTCCACGGGACCTTGCCCGGCGTGAACAAGTTTCGATAAGAAGCGCACCGCGGCGAACGCGGTTTGAAACACCAGCACCCAGCGAAGAAACGTTTTCCAGTGCGCTTGCACCACTTCGATGACAAACAGCGTCAAAGGGACCACGATGAAGTTGTCGATGAAATCGTTGACGAGCAGGTTCGAGTATTTCCAGAAATTCTCGGATGCCGGTACCAAGGAATGCAAAAAGCCTTGGCGGAAGATGAGCCGGATGGCATAGAGCAGCGAGAACACGCTGAAATACACCAAGCTGCGGTCGGCGGTCTTGCGCTGGAAGAAAAACAGCGACAGGCCGGCCATGCCGAAAGACAGAATCACTACGCCGATGGCAAAGCCCGCGAGTTGGCCGCGCAGTTCGGGGACGGTTGGCCAATCCACCGCGGCCAGTGGGGAAAGGGTTTTTAGATTCACAAACAGGTTCATTGCCGGGAACTCTACGCGCTTTGCCAAAGTGGGAAGGATACCACCACAACCCGGCACTTTTCGTAAGAGCGCCCTTGCCTGGCAAAAGATTTCGCTGAAAAACCATCTCTGGCGGCCCTGCCTGCTGCTCGCCGGAGAAAGCGAATAGCGCAGATCCCTGGTGGCCGTGCACGAATCGGCGTACTGCCGTTGCGCGGAACCCGGAGTTTGCGCGCAAGCCGGTCTGGGCTAGACTAAATCATGCCTTCTCCGAGCAATTTGCCGTTGAGCTTCAACCGTGTGCGCGCGGTGCGCCAGCTCGACGCACGCCTCGAAGAGCTTCTAGAAAAGCTCAAGAAACACCGCCCATCGGAAGATCCCTGGATCGTTCGCCGTGCTTACGAGATTGCTTCGGAGCGACATCACGACCAGGTTCGCAGCTCGGGTGAGCCCTACCTGTCGCACCTGCTCGAAGTGGCGCATATCCTCGCGGACATGCGACTCGATGCCATCACGTTGACCGCGGCCATTCTTCACGATGCCATTGAGGACACGGAATATCCCGTTTCGCGGATTGAAGAGCGGTTTGGACGCGAAGTTGCGCACCTCGTCGCGGGCGTCACCAACATTGGTCGGCTGAACATTACGGCGCCGGAGGCGCGCCAGGCCGAAAACGTGCGCAAGATGCTCTTGGCCATGGTGACCGACGTGCGCGTCGTCTTGGTCAAGCTTGCCGATCGCTTGCATAACATGCGGACGTTGCAATACCTCGAGCCAGACAAGCAGCAACGCATTGCCCGTGAAACGATGGATATTTACGCGCCGATTGCGCACCGCCTGGGAATGAGCGTCGTGCGTGGCGAGCTGGAAGATTTAGCCTTCCGCTATCTCGAGCCGGAAGGGTTCTTTGCACTGCAAAAAGAAATTAGCGACAAAGCAGCCTTTCATAAAGAATTCTTGGACGAGGTGCAGGCAACCATCCGCTCGCGGTTGGTAGAAGCCGGCATTCCCGCGGAACTGGAAGCTCGCGTGAAAGGCCTCTATTCCGTGCACCGCAAAATGCTCCGTCAGGAATCCGGCCTCGAGCAAATTTACGATTTGCTTGCCGTGCGCGTCATCACGGACTCCGAGCGCAATTGCTACGCCGCGCTGGGCGTGGTCCATCACATTTGGCGGCCGGTGCCCGGGCGCTTCAAGGATTACATCGCGATTCCGCGGCCTAACCTCTATCAATCGCTGCACACGACGCTGTTGCATGGCGGGCACCCGTTTGAAGTGCAAATCCGCACGCAGGAAATGCATCGCGTTGCGGAAGAAGGCGTGGCGGCGCACTGGAAGTACAAAGTCGGCAAGCCTGGCGCGCAAGAAGAAGATGACCAGCGCATTTCCTGGATGCGCCAGCTCATCGAATGGTCGCAGGAAATGCAGGAGCCGAGCGAGTTTCTTTCCACGTTGAAGGTGGACCTTGCGCCCGTGGAGGTATACGCGTTTACGCCGAAAGGGCGCGTGCTGGAGCTCCCGCGGGGCGCCACGCCGGTGGATTTTGCCTACATGGTGCACACGGAAGTAGGGCACCAATGCGTTGGGGCCAAAGTGAATGGGCAGATGGTTTCGCTGCGCCACGAAATCCAGACCGGCGACGTAGTTGAGATTTTGACCCAGAAAGGCCACCACCCCAGCCGGGATTGGCTCAGCTTTGTGAAGTCGTCCTCGGCGAAAAGCAAAATCCGCCACTGGATCAACGAGCAGGAAGGCGAGGAAGCCATGGAAATGGGCAAGCGCCTGCTCGATAACGAAGCGCGGCACTTCGGCAAGAGCCTGAAGAAGATTCCCGAAGAGGAAATCGCCAAGCTGTTGGCTGATTATGGCCTTTCGAAATTTGAAGATGTTTATGCAGCGGTGGGGTTCGGAAAATACTCTGCGCGGCAGATCCTGGCGCGCTTGCTTGGCGAGCCGGCAAAGGCGGAAGAGGCAGCCACGCCGGATTCTTCGCCGACGCTGGTCAAAACCGTTAAGCGGATGTTAGGTTTTGGCGAGGCGCCGCTCATCGTCAAGGGCCACGGCGATTTGCTGGTGTATCGCGCGAAATGCTGCAATCCCATTCCCGGCGATGAAATTGTGGGCTACATCACGCGCGGACGCGGCGTGGCGGTTCACACGCGGGCTTGTCCCAACGTACAGAATCTGTTGTATCAGACCGAGCGGCGCATCGCCGTCGAATGGGGCGGCGCAAGCGGCGCGACGTTTCCTGTACAACTCACGATTCGCGCGCGCGACCGCGCCGGATTGCTCGCGGAAATAACGGCGGTGATCAGCGTTGCGGGTTCCAATATCCACAACCTCGAGAGCCGCCCGGATCGTACCAACGCGCGCATTGACGCCAACCTGGAAATTGCCGATCGGCGGCAACTGGAAACCATTCTGGTCAACATCAAGAAGATTCCCGGCGTCTACGGCGTCGAACGCATTTATCAAGCAACGCACAAATAGGTGCAATTCCGCGATTTTCAGCCGGCCTTTTTACCTGTACCGTGGCCGGGTGCCTCGCACAGCACACTTCGGCGCCGCTCCTCTTGCCCCCGATAAAATGAAATTATGAAGTACAAGTTCATCTTGATGGCTCTTTTGTTTCTGCCGCTCTGCGGATGCAACCATCATCTGTTCACGGATTACCGCCCACTCGACCAATCCGGCATGTGGTCCAGTAGTGTGGAGCAGCTCAAAGCGCTGAACACTTCGGACACGGAAGTCGGGCAACTTACAAAAATGAAGCAGGCGGGCGTCAGTGACGATGCTTGCGTGCGAGTAATTGCGGATGCGCACAACCATCAGCACCCGTTCGCCAGCGGTGATTCCGCGGTGAATTTAATGCACGCCGGGTACGGCGAGTCGATTATCCTGGAAATGACGAAAGTGGATCAGCTGGATAAGCTAAGCGGCGATGCGGTCATGCTTAGGCTGGTTGGATTGTCGGATCCCGCCGTGGACGCGATTCTGCACAAAAGGATGAAAGGCCAGCGCGCGCTGAGCAGCGCGGAAATCGGGAGGCTGAAGAATACCGGGCTTACGGAAAGCCAGATCATGGAGCGCATCAACCGGGGAATGACGGATGCGGAAGCGGACAAAGAAGCAGCGGCGCGGGAAGCCACACGAAACCACGCGAACACGGGGTTCCAGCGCGTGCGCGGCCGGCGACCCCGCTGAAACTGCTTTCGAAAGTCTCGTCCCGAGCTGAAGGCAATTTGTAGTGTCGCGAGACTGTGGGCTTTCTTGTGAATCGACCTTCCAGTCGTTCTCAGTCGCTGCTTTTTCTCCGGTCATTTCCCCGTTACAATCGTTGAGCTGTGAAAGTCCGATTCTGCTTGCGCATCCCCTTGGCCGTACTCACTGCCTTAGTATCCTATGGGGCAGCATCGTGTGCGGTGGCGCTCGGACCCGGCTACACGATTGAGAAGCAAGAAATTCGCGTGCGGTTTGCACCCGCGCCCCAGCCTAAGATTGACATCGCGGCGGACTATCAGCTGAAAAACACAGGTACCCGGGCGCTGCAGGAATTGGAATTGCGTTTGCCGGGCAGGCGCTTTCATTCGAATGAACTGCGCGCAACCTGGGACAAAACGGCGTTGACCTTCGTGCAGGACCCTGACAATCCGCGGAGCACACTCGCTAAGCTTGGAAAGCCCTGGAAAACATCCGCGCGGCACACGCTGCACGTAACGGCGGAGTTCGTCCCTGTTCAAGAAGGAGAGACTTCGCTAGGTTTTTCGAGCCAGGCATTTTTTCTGCCAGCAGCCGGCTGGAGCGTCGAATTGCTTCCCCCGGACGGGCTCTTCGCTACCGGGGGCGTGCCGCCGAAAAAATGGGACCTCTTGGTCGCCCTGCCGGATGGATTTCAGACGCACACGAGCGGGATCCAGAAGAAAAGTGTGCGGAAGGGCGGGGAAGTGGTTGTGCTAGCGGAGCAAGGAAAAAAGGATCCCTATCCCTTCGTGGTTGCGGGACGATACAGCACGGCCGATATTGGCAAAGGCAACGAGCAAGTGCATCTTTGGACGAGCAAGCAACAAGACTCCGCCAAGCTGCGGGACATCAGCGATGCGCTGGCCCGGGTCATCGCTGCGTACGATGCGGCGTTCGGGGAGCGCAGCAAAGAATCCTCGCAGACCTGGATCGTGGAGTGCCCGGTGGCGGCTGGGTGTTTCACGAGCCTCAATCCATTAAGGGCGAAACTGCTGCGTCAAGATGAAAATGAACCCAGCACAGGGGAAATGATCGCGCGAGACACGATGGTGGTGGACCTCAGCGGAGGCTCACCCATGCTTGCGGCTCAGGCCACTCCTTCGCTGGCGGCGAGTTGGCTGGGGTATGGACAGAACCCTGCCTTTTTTGAGCAAAGCCTGCCGTTAACCATGCTTCCGGCGTTTGCTGCAGCGATTGGGCGGGATGCCGCAGAAGGTGGGGATTCGCGCGCGGAGACCGTCCGGCGCGCGCTGCGCTTAGTCCCTGTTGGCGGGAAGCCTGCAAAGGAAGAAGATCCACAGGTTCTTCGCGTGAAGAGTTTTTTGTTTTTCTATGCGCTGCAGGAGCGTTATGGGCGAGAGACCTTTCGAAAAGCGATTCAGTATATTTTGTATGCGCGGCATGGGCGGGGATTTGAGCTCAATGACTTCATTGCCGCGTTCGAGCAGGAAACCCACCAAAACGTTGCGGAATTTGTGAGAATGTGGATGAAGCGCCCGGGAGTCCCGGAAGAATTTCGCGCGCGATATGAAGAAAGCGCCGCGGCAAGAGCAGCCACGAACAAGGAGACTAAACCATGAAAGACGTCGTACTGACGGACAAGGGCCCGAAGCCGATCGGACCGTATTCCCAAGCTATCCGCACAAACGGATTTCTGTACGTGTCAGGCCAGGTGGCGCTCGATCCCAAAACGGGTGAGTTCGTTGGCACAGATATCCGGCAGCAGACGGAGCGCACTCTCGAAAACATTAAAGGGATCCTGGAGGCTGCGGGATCGAACATGCACCACGTGATCAAGACGACGGTCTTCTTGAAGGACATCAATGACTTCGCGGCGATGAACGAAGTCTATGCCAGGTTCTTCACCCAGGCGCCACCCGCGCGCTCCACCGTCCAGGTGGCGCGTCTGCCAAAAGACGCGCTGGTGGAAATCGAGGTCATTGCCGGTTCGTAATACCAAAAAGTATCAGCTAAACGATGCTTATTTGCTCAAAGCATACAAACGTTCTTCTACGTCGCGAACGACCTCCAGACTTTTTGGTTTCCGTGACCCAGGAGGCAAAGATTCTGACGCAGAGGGCTGAAGTTCTCTCATAGATTCGACGCGTTCATTCAGCATTTCGTCTGCGTGTCGAGCGCGACGAAGCATCTGTTGAACTGCTTCTCGGTCGCGCGGACTCTGCGGCTTCCAGTGCCATAGATTTTCCAACAGCTCGGACCAGACGCAATCAAGCAAATCTTGTATTTCGTGCGTGGTAAGCTGTTTTCCGGCTATGGGCCAAGGCACTTCCAAGGGCGCCTCAGAACCTGGCAAGCCGGGATGATAAAGAAGCTTCCGAGCCTGTTTTTCTCCGGCCTTAGCCAGAAGCATATAGCGCTCGACCGGGTCACTCTTCTTGGCAAGGGCTTTCTGGAGTTTTTCCGGGAGGCAGCTACGGGAAGCAACTGTCTGAGAGCAGAAGAGGCCGAGCAGGAGTAAAGTCTTCACGCCATACTACCGTTTTAAAAAAGCGTTGCTGCCGGCTGAGACGTGCATCGGGCGTTTATGGGTTGCCCGCATTAGCCGCGGGCCTTGGTCACACTAAGGCTTGGCTGCCCCAGAATTGCCGTTTTTGAATTCGCGTGACCTCATCGAGGGATTTGTGCAAGAAAGCATTCCAAGTTCCTTTCGGAGATTATGCCTGTTTAGAGATAGACGGCTCTGCAAAGTCAGCGAAAGTAAGAGGCGCGGTCGCTAGTTGGGAGTGGTCTTTTGTAGCCGCTTGATGCGTTCGATTTCCTTGGAGGTATCCATTTCGGTCGCTCCAGCAGGCGGGGTAAAGGTGAACACCTCAGGTGAGATCGGTTCATCCACAGTGATGCTCTCAAATTTGACCGTATCCCTGGTGTTGATAGGTCCGCTGGCGCCCGGCATGGTCATTTTACTGGTGGAATCCTCCTGGTAAATGAGGTAGCGGGCCTTGTCCACCCAGAGTGTCTTGGTGCGGGCAGGTTCGAAGCTGAATCCCATTGTGGCTTTGTCGGAATGCGCTTCCATCGTCCGGTGGGCGGGAGAGCCGGCAGGGAACTCGTATTCGACCAAAACGACCCAGCAGTCCATGTCCGAGCCGCCGACGTGGAGCTTCTCGCTCCGGAGAATCTCGGCGTCTTTTACGTTCGAGGAAAGGCTTCGGTAGCCATAGAGAGGGTTCCCGGAGCCGAACATGCCCATCCCGCCTTCCGAGCTAACGGCTGCCGCTGCCTCGGATGCGTCGGTGCGGCCTCCGGAAGCCGCGGCTTGCGCTTGGGCAGCCGAGAACCTGGAGTACTGATTGAGTTGAGGCATGTACATCCACATGGTGGTGCCGTCAGAAACCATCAGCATGTCCATCATGCCGGTGCTTTCGATGCGGAATCTCCCCGAAGAATCGGCCGCAATGGTAGTGGCTATTTCCATCTTGTTTTGCATGCTGGGGCCGCTCATGTCCATAACGTGCGTGGACTTCCCGGAATACGTGCCCATCGCGGCATAGGTTGCTTCCACATTCCTGAGTAGCTCGAGAGCATCAGGCGGATGCTGCTCCGGGACGGACTGGGCGGCGGCAAAAACTATGGCTGCAAATGCCACACCCAGAACGGTGGCGTTGCTGGCGGCACACGGTAACTGCATAAAAGGACTCCTTCGAGGTGACCTGCGGGATTGAATTTCGGGGCAAGACCCTCAGGAGTTTTGTCCAAAAGATAGCTGATGGCAATGAGGTGAAACACTGAAGGCGACTGCTGCGGAACCCTCAGCTGGATCTCGAAGCCACGCGTAATCTAAGGATTAGCGCCCGCAGTGTACTCGTCACGCGAACCGGTGATACCGGTCACAGTGCTTTGTGCCGGTCTGGCGGTATAAGAACGGGTGATTGAGTCCCGGGGGCGCTGCCGCACCCGCACTAAAACAGCTCCGGGTCCACAGGAGAAAGTACCATGCTGATGCCGCGACGCTTGGAATCTCACCTAAATGTGAAACACATCCCTTACTCGATGATTTTCCACGCGGCGGCGGACAGCGCCCAGATGGCGGCCTCGGCGATGCACCTACCGGGCAAAGAGGTGGCGAAGGCCGTTGCGCTGCAAGCAGGGAATCGCGAAATCCTGGCTGTGCTGCCGGCCTCCTACCGCATCAATTTCCAGAAACTCTCAGCCATCGTTGGCGCAACGGTGCGGCTGATGGACGAAGAAGCTGTCAGCGAGCTGTTTCCTGATTGCGAGCGCGGCGTGATTCCGCCCTTCGGAGAGCTTTACGGCGTGCCGGTTTACCTCGGCGAAGCATTAGCTGAAGATCCGGAAATTATTCTGAGTGCGGGAACGCATTCCGATTGCCGTGCGCATGGGCGAATGTGGATTTCATCCACCTTGCCGAGCCTTGCATCTGCCCGTTTGCCGAGAAACGCTAGCCATTCATTGCATCTCGCCCCGTCTGTTCTTCAACATTTCGCGGGATGCGCCGGTGCCGCGAGGGACGCCGACTTTCTTGTTCCGCTAGTGACCTGCCGGAAACGGCTGAGCTAGACCCGTCCTCGGGCGATTGCGGTACCCTCGCGAAAAGAAAGAACATTCGCAGGGTTTGGGTGTATACTCCCGCTACCTGAGACGAGCAAGCTGGGGATTCCCATGCCGTATGTTTTCCACGGGACTCCGACACTTCCTTCGAGCCATGCCCGGAGCTTGCACATTCCTGTAAGGGCTGGCTTTCCAACAAAGAGGGTGCCATGAAACAGACCTTTGCGGTCGCCATTGGAGGCGCGGCGGGTCAGGGTGTGGCCACGCCAGGCGATATTTTCGCCAAAATCTTCAGCCGAAGGGGCCTCAGCCTGAATGCCTACAACGCCTATCAGTCCATCATCCGGGGCGGGCATACGCTGCTGACGATTCGCACCGGCCCAGAGCCGGTCACCAACATGGGTGACCGGATTGACCTGCTGATTCCGCTCAATCAGGACACCATGGACCGCCACCTGAAGCTGCTCACCAGCGGTGCGGCGTGCATCTACAATGCGGACACGATTAAGGCTGGAGCCGCCGCCGATGGGGTGCAGCTCTGCCCACTACCGGTTTCCGAGCTTGCCGATATCACACGGAACAAAGTGGCACAGAACACGCTGGCGATCGGCGCCGGGCTTCACATGATGGGCATCGCCTTCGCGGCGCTGGAGGAAGTGCTGCGGGAGCAGTTCAAGAAGAAGGGGGATGCGGTGGTTGCAGAGAACGTCGGTGTGGCGCGGGCCGGCTACGACTATGCTGCGGCGCACTTCACAGCGTTCCCGAATCCGCTTCCCAAGACGGAAAAGCGCTACGCGGTGTTGAGCGGGAACATCGCCATGGCCATGGGAGGTGCGGCGGCCGGAGTGAAGTTCTATTGTGCGTACCCCATGAGCCCTTCCACCGGCGTGCTGCATTGGATGGCAACACACGCCCGCAAAGCTGGGATCATGGTCCGCCAAGTGGAAGACGAGATTGGCGTGATAAACATGACGATTGGCGCGGCGCACGCGGGCGTTCGCTCCATGTGTGCCACGTCGGGCGGCGGATTTGCTTTGATGAGCGAAGGCCTCGGCATGTCCGCCATGATCGAGACCCCTGTGGTGGTTATTGATTGCCAGCGCGCGGGCCCGTCCACGGGCGTTCCCACGAAGACCGAGCAAGGCGACCTCTGGCAAATGTTGGGCGCGGCCTTTGGCGACTATCCGCGCTTGATTGCGGCACCGCTGGACATCGCCGATTGCTTCAAGCTGATTCCCGAAATGTTCAACCTCGTTGACCGCTTCCAGTGCCCGGGACTGGTGCTCTGCGACCTATTGCTCTCTGAGGGCCGGCTTGGCGTCGATCCGAAAGACCTGGATTTTAGCCCGGTCATCGATCGTGGCGAACTGATCCTCCCCCTCGATGGCAATGGAGCCAACGGCAACGACGGTAGCGCTGCCATGGCCACGAACGGTGGCTACAAGCGCTACAAATTCACAGAAAGCGGAATCTCCCCGCGCGCCGTTCCTGGGGTGCCGGGGCACATCCACACCGTCGCGACGGACGAGCACATGGAAGACGGCGTATTAATCAGCGACGAGTTCACCAATCCCATCAAGCGCCGCGCCATGATGGAAAAGCGCATGCGCAAAGTGACAGGCATCGAAGCTGCAGTTCCTCCGTCGATGCTGCGGGGCCCCCGCGACGCGGAGGTGACTTTGATTGGCTGGGGCTCGACGAAAGGAGTCATCGAGGAGGCTTGCGAGCAACTCAACGACAAAGGAATCTCCGCCAACCAATTGCAGATTCGCTGGCTCGTGCCACTGCACGGGGAAGCGATTCTCGACCTTCTGAAAGGCGCGCGGCACACCATCATCGTGGAGAACAATTACAGTGGGCAGTTTGCGCGTTACTTGCGTAGTGAAACTAGCTTTGTACCCGATGGGAACATTCGCAAGTACGACGGCGAACCCTTCATGCCGCACCACATCGTGGAAGCCGTGAAGGAACAGCTAGCGGGAAAAACGAAACTATCCGTTCCTGTGCACGAGATTATGGTTTGAGGAGGAAGACATGGCCACAAGCGTACAGCGGGCAACTCAACTGACACTGGCCGATTTGAAGGGTAGAGTCGATCCCGACTGGTGTCCTGGTTGCGGTGATTTCGGAGTGCTGGCCGCCATTCAGAAAGCCCTCGTCGAATTGCAAATTCCAAACAACAATGTAGTTGCCATCAGCGGCATCGGCTGTTCTTCCAATCTTCCTGGATTCATCAACACCTATGGGATGCATACATTACATGGCCGGGCGCTAGCAGTGGCTACCGGCCTGAAGCTAGCCAATCACGAGTTGACAGTGCTGGTAACGGGAGGAGACGGTGATGGCTTCGGCATCGGCGGAAATCATTTCATCCACACGATGCGCCGCAACGTGGACCTGCTGTACATTGTGATGGACAATCAGATTTACGGACTCACAACGGGCCAGACTTCGCCGACGAGCCGCGTCGGGATGAAGACGAAAAGCATGCCGTTCGGGAACATTGAAGCGCCGGTCAATCCTATTTCCCTGGCGCTGGCCGCGGGCGCCACTTTTGTCGCGCGTGGCTTCAGCGGGGACCAAAAACACCTCACGGAACTCATCAAGCAGGGCATTGTGCACAAAGGGTTCTCGTTTCTCGACGTGTTTAGTCCTTGCGTCACCTATAACCACGACAATACCTATCAGTGGTTCCGTCCGCGCATGAAGAAACTCGAGGATGATTCCGCGTACGATGCGTCGGACTGGACTATGGCGATGGAGAAATCACTGCTCTGGGGCGAAGAAATTCCCATCGGGAAATTCTTCGAGCGCACCGACGTGCCCGCTCTGCATGCGGCGGAACCCGTGCTGAACGAAAGCCCCCTGGTACAGCAGGATCCACGGGTGCCCAGCGACGTTGCACGCGGGTTTATTGAAGAACTGATGTGAGAGCGCGTGGGAAACGGGTCTACGGCTTATAGCTGCTTTCAAAGGCTTCGTAAGCCACCCAGAAGGTCACGCCACCTGTGACGGCGATTGCGTACCAGATGAACCTGCTCTTGGCGCCCTTGACTGGAGGGCCGCCCATGCCTTTCGTGCCGGCGCCGCGTGGCCCTTGCGGATCCGGCGCATTCGGGTCGAGAACGACGCGATAAGCCGCGCCTTCCGGGATTTCGCGCACATCATCTTCGACAGCGATCTGCAGGGAGCCGCGGACGCACTTTACCAGGAGTTCTTTTGCGCTCAATACCGTGACTTTTCCGATGGTCGGTAGGTTGGTGTCGGGGCGAATCACGGCGGAAGCGAAGTGCAGCGCGAATGCTTTGGCATTCGCCGTCGAAAACGTAGCTGTGCCAGAAGTAAGAGAGGCTGAAGGGCCCGCTTCTTGCTGGGTCAGCGTTGCGGAGCTCGCGCTCGAGAGAAGCAGGCGCGCTGCCCCGGCGCGTATCTGTACGGTGCCCACCTCGTCTGTGCTAAGGCGATCGCCGCTAAAAACGGTTGCGCCCACCGAAGTGTTTGCGCTACCCACACGGGCCCGATTGGCGAATACCACAGTTCCAATCGGAGAGGAAGGAACCGCCCAAAGCGGAGAAATCACAAGTGCGAGCGAGAACAGCAGCGCGACAGAAATACGGGTGATTCCAGAGCTATCCACCACAACGCGCGAGCCCGCCATCCACACCTCCAAGAGGTGACCGCAAGCATAGTCACTGCCAAGAGCAAGGTCAATCAAAAACTGGAGGCAAAATGTCGTAGAATCCAATTCGCACCGCGCGATGGGCAGGGAGTTTCTTGGCCGTCAAGGTCATCCGCTGATACAATTGCACTCAGAATGGCTGATTGGAAACAGATAACTGCGCGCATTCGCCGCGCGCGGTCCGGCAAGGATCCCGTGGGACAGCTGACCAATCTCTACGTAAAGACGAGCGATGCGATGGTGGCGTTCGAACTGGCGAAACTATTCGAAAATTCGGGACAGAACGCCGATGCCGCCAAATGGTATTCCACGGCCGCGTCGCAATTCCGTCGGGCCGAATGGAAGACTAAAGCGCAGGAAGCTGCCCTGCGGCTTGGGGGAGGTTCGGGAGAAGCTCCGCCGGAAGTGCCCGCGCCGTCTGGGGGAGAGCTCCGCTTGGTCCCGCCGGAGCCCGCTGCGGAGCTCAATGAGCTGCCGTTTGAGCAAAACGCGGAAGCGTTGGAATCGGCCGTGGCCGTCAGCAGTGAGATTCAGGAAGCAAGGAAACCTAATGCAAGCGCCGCTTCCGAGGCAGGGAAGAAGAGGCAGCGCGGACGCCGCGGCGGAAGCAGAAGGGGTCTAGCAGCACGCGAAACTGCGGGTCAGCCTTCGGGTCACACCGCAAAGAGAGGAGAACGGCCCGAAACGGCTCCTGCCGCAGTACACGCGCAAGCGGCGGAAGAAGTCTCACCTCCACGAATGGCGCACAGCCGCGCGATGCCCGCCCTCCCCGTGGAACCACTGGCAGAGTCTGGCGGGCCGAGCCCGAAGGGCCGCTACGGAGATCCCGGGCTTTCTTCCCGAATTTCCTTGCTCGAGATGCAATTTCGCCGACTGCTCGCTTGTCCTCCCGCAAAGCTGAGCGAGGTAGACCGCGCACCCGCGGGTCCCGGCGTGTTCGTGCTCACGGATTCCGATTTAACGACTTACTACTATGTCGAGGTTTGCCAAACGTTGCGGATTGCCATTGGCAATTTGATACGTGGCGGCAGCCGTCGAGGCGCCGATTCCATCAAGCCGCGGCTCGCGGAGCACTTGGGAATCCCGGACGCGCGAGTGGCGAAGTATCTGGCCGATCACTGCGCAGTGCGATGGTTGCAGCTCGATGAAGGGGCTTCTCATTTTGCCCACTTCGCCATTGCCGTCCTGCGGCCTATCCTGAACGAATAAGCGAAGAATTTGGCAACGCCCGGGCCCTGGGTAGGCAAGGCGGCCTAGCGCTGGACTACGCGGAGCGAGACGGAATTCGTTTGTGCTGAATTGGGGCCGACCAGCAATTCAAACGTGCCCGGCTGGACGACTCGATCCATGTGCTCATCTAGCATAGAGAGCGACTCAGGTGTGAGTTGGAATTCGACCGTAGCCTTTTCGCCTGGCCTCAGGTGTAGGCGCTGGAAGCCGCGCAGCTCCTTGACCGGGCGCGTGACCGCGCTGACCAGCTGGTGAATATAGAGCTGCGGCACTTCGTCTCCTTCGCGGTTGCCGGTATTCGTAACCTCTACCCGCACCGTCGCGGATTGTCCTGGAGCGATTACGTCAGGTTCCACTCGCGGATTCTCGAAGCGGAACGAGGTGTAGCTGAGGCCAAAACCGAAGGGGAAAAGGGGTTCTCGAGACGAAAAAATGTACGTCCGATTGCGAGAAGGCTTGTGATTGTAGAAGGTGGGAAGCTGGCCCACGGAACGAGGAAAGGTGATAGGCAATTTTCCGCCAGGATTCACGTCACCAAATAGCACTTGCGCCGCAGCCGTTCCGCCCTCCTGGCCGAAATACCATTCTTCGAGAATGGCGGGCACGTGCTCGGCGGCGTAATTGATGGAAAGCGGGCGACCATTGATCAGAAAGACGGCCGTGGGAACTCCGGTCTCGACGACGGCCTGAATTAGCTGATCCTGCGCGCCCAAGAGATCGAGCGAATCTCGGTCGCCCAGGTGCTGCTCGGACCAGGCCTCCCGATTGGTGCTTTCGGTTTCGCCGACGACCACGATCACCACGTCCGCTTGCTTGGCGAGGGCCGCCGCCGCGCGGATACGGTCACCTTGGGCCTTGGGATCGGCAAGCTGCGTATTGTTTTCATACCAGCCGGCCCAGCCCTGAAGCCCCGTGGTGATTTTGCACCCTGCGGCGTAGGTCACTTTGGCGCTGGGTCCCACACGCTGACGGATGCCTTCCAGGATGCCCACGCCCCGGCCCGGATCGCGGGCGTAGCCGCCGAGATGCACGTCCGCAGCGTTCGGGCCAACCACCGCAATGGTCTTCAATTTCTTGAGATCAAGAGGCAGAAGGTTGTGCTCGTTTTTCAGGAGGACCATTGCTTCTTGGGCCGCGCGTAGCGCCAGTTTCTGTGCTCCGGACTATTTGTGATCTTCTCCGCATAAGCGGGGTCCACATAGGGGTTTTCGAATAGCCCGAGCCGCAACTTGGCGGCCAGCACGCGCGAAACGGCCCGATCGATTTGCCCCAAAGGGACTACGCCCTGTTTGGCCTGGGCGAGGAGCGTTTGGTAGACAGAGCCGTCCGAAAGGTCAAAATCCACGCCTGCTGCCAAAGCCGCACGCGCCGCCCCGGCTTTGTCGGCAGCTACCCTGTGAACCTCGTACAACATCTGGAGACCGTTTCCGTCCGAGGTGACGTAGCCGGGAAATCCCCACTCCTGCCGCAACAAGCGATCCAGCAGCCAGGGATTCACATTTGAAGGAATGCCATCGATTTCGTTGTACGAGGCCATGACGCTGCCCACGCGGGCTTCTTTGACGGCAGCTTCAAAGGGAACCAGGAAGGATTCCCGCAAAACGCGCTCCGAATAATTTGCCGGAGCCGTGTTTGTGCCGCTTTCCGGCTGACCGTGCGCGGCAAAATGTTTTGCGGTGGCCAGAACGTGGTGCCGGTCGATAAGGAGTGTGGGCCCTTGCAATCCCGCGATCGCCGCCACTCCCATTCGCGACGCCTCGCCGTAGGTCTCTTCGCTACGACCCCAGCGCGGGTCCGGCGCCAGATCGAGCACCGGCGTGAAGGCCTGATTGTTTCCGGAGGATGCCATTTCGTCGCCCGCGGCTGCAAAAACTTCTTTTACTAGTGCCGGATCCCACGTCGATGCCAGCCCGAGCGCCTGCGGAAAGCTGGTGCTCCGGTAGGCCATGAAGCCATGCAGGGCTTCGCTTTGGAACAAGGCCGGGATTCCCACAGGCGCGTCTTTTCCAGCAGGTAGCGTTGGAGTGCGTTGTGGAGCATCGCGCGGTCATGCGGGCTCATGTGCGAGTTGAGATCCCATAATCCTTTCAGCGCTTCTTCCAGTTTTTCCTGAGAAAATTGTCCCGTAGGGTCCACGACCCCTGCATTTTTCCGGTGTCCTCCCGTAATCTGGTCCACCTTCTCTTCCAGCGTCATGCGGGCGAGCAAATCCGAGACGCGATCTCCGATCGACAGCTTTGGATTTCGATACGCGGGCGTTTCGACTTGAGCCTGCAGAGGAGGGATCAGGAGGATAGGAATGAAAATCCAGGACAGGGGAGATCTCATGTGCACCTCAGACGAAAAGACGGGATTCCTTATATCACCGTGTTTTGGGGCCATGAGGACCGGAAGAAACGCTATACCGAATCATCAAGGCAAAGCAGAAGATTGGGGAAATTGGGTCCGAAAAAAGAAAATCAGGGGACCTTTCGCACTAGAGGTGACCCCAATCTAGTGGTCGGGCAAATACCCGTTGGATGGCCTAATTTACCGTTTAAACCCCGATTTTGACCATTTAGTGCAACCTGCTAGCTTCCGCCCACTGCAACCCTCAAACTATAGGTGTCCAAAGACTTATTGGATGTACCGCGATAGCCGTGGTACTGTTTTCGAACTCGCAACCGTGAGCCCGGGGGCAGTCGTTTGGGCGCAGCTCCAGCGATTGGTGGGCTCCAAATTCTCAAGGTCTAGTTCTGGGCAACTTTTGAAAGAGAGGGATAGAGGTTTATGCCGAATCGCGTAGGCACACAGCTTCTGAGGACGATTGATTGGGCCGTCTGCAAAGCAGCCGGCGTCACCTTCAACACCGTTCAGTTCTTCAACAAGTACAACCCGAATCCGTCTTTCACTCCAAAGTGGTCGGACAAACCGCTCCTCAAGTCTTGGGAGAAGACTAAACCGACGCTGGGATGGCCGCGCCAGACCGATTCGCTCTGTCCGGATTGCGTCAAGGAAGCGCGCGAAGCCATCATCCACGGGAAAAAAGATTGGCGCGACCTGATGCATGAGAAAGTCGGCGAGATCAAAGCGCAGATTATCGAGCGCGATGGCCAGATCTGGATGGTCAAGGATTGCCCCATCCACGGCCATTACGAAGACATGATGGCCGTGGACGCCAAGTTCCTTCAGTGGATTGAGGCGCAGTTCCCTGGCCGAGACATTCCCGCGCATAACGACGAGGACCTTCACAAGCATGGCTCCTCGACTGTGCGGTATGGCCGTGGTTCTGTCTTGACGGTCGACTTGACCAACCGCTGCAACATGATGTGCGACCCCTGCTTCATGGATGCGAACCAGGTTGGCTACGTACACGAACTGGGCTGGGACGAAATCAAGGAAATCCTGGACAACGCCCTAAAGATTAAGCCGCGCCGTCAGATGTCCGTGCAGTTCTCTGGCGGCGAGCCGACCATGAGCCCGTACTTCCTGGACGCCGTGGCCTACGCCCGCAAGGTTGGCTACAACAGCGTGCAGGCCGCCACCAACGGCATCGAGTTCGCTAAGAGCAAGGAGTTCTGCAAGAAGGCCTTCGAAGCGGGCATGCGCTATGCCTACCTGCAGTTTGACGGCATCGGCAACGACGCCAACAGCCACCGCCAGGTCGGCAACCTCTTTGACGTGAAGCTGCGCGCCATTGAGAACATGCACGAAGCCGGCATTGAAATCGTGCTGGTCGTGACCATCGTCAACAACGTCAACAACGACCAGGTCGGAACGATCGTGAAATTCGCGATGGAGAACCCCAAAAAAATCGCCTTCGTCAGCTTCCAGCCCGTTTCGTTTACTGGCCGCGACGAAGATATTACCCCGGAGCGCCGTCACCGCCAGCGTTACACCCTCTCGCATTTGGCGAAAGACGTGAGCAAGCAGGTGGGTAAGGTCGAGCCGACGCGCGACTGGTTCCCCATTTCATTTGTCAGCACGTTTGCGGGCTTCTCCGACCTCGTACACGGTCCGGATGAGAAGTGGGGCGCGCTCTCCTGTGGCTGCCACCCGAACTGTGGCGTGGGCACGGCGCTGATGATCAACAAGGAGACCAAGGAGTGGGCTCCTGTGCCGCGCTTCCTGGACGCTCCGCAGCTGGTCAAGGACGTTACCGCAATCACAGACGCCGCGCGGGGCAAAGGCTTCTCGAACTTCATGATGGCCCTCGCGCTGCTCAAGAACTATCACCCTTTCGATGGTCCGAAGGGGCTTACGCTCTACGACCTCTTCAGGAAATTCGACAAGACCTGGGCGCTCACCAAGAAGTCCACGACCAAGTACGGCCGCACTTCTCCGGACCGCACCTATGAGGACGCGATGAAGCGCCGCGCGGCCGACCCGTGGAACTTCCTGTTCATCGCGGGAATGTGGTTCCAGGATTTGTTCAACTACGACTTTCGCCGCACCGAGATGTGCATCATTCCGTACGCCACGCAGCAGGGCGAGATCTCCTTCTGCGCGTACAACACCGGCATTGGCTGGCGCAAGATTATCGAGAACATGCACAAGAACGCGACCGTCGCGGAGTGGTATCGCACGCACGGCAAGCATGAAATCTATGCCAAGGGCAAGAGCGTCAATCTCGAATCGTACGAGCACTCGCTCAAAATTGACGCCGAGGACGCGGCTCGCGTGCGCCATCTCGAGCATGACGTTCCGCTGACCGCGGCTGAAGAAGACCGCGCACGCCGCAAGAAGGCCTACGAAGAGCAGGCCAAGGTCCGCGCCATCTACGAAGAGCTGGTGCTGAAGAAGACCCAGCCCGCCGTGGTGCATATCGGCACCGTGCAGGACATCGCCAAGGCCGTACCGGCGAACTTTGCGAATGCCGGCAAGCCGGTCACGATTGCTCCGGCCAGCGGCAACGGTCATTCGAATGGCAATGGAAACGGCGCGGTCCACAAGCCGCAAACGGTAAAGGCCACCGAAGCCGTCGCCGGCGACTAAGCAGCCACGGCTAGGCTAACGCACTCCGAACGCCCCGGTGTTGACACCGGGGCGTTCACTATTTTGTGACGGCCTGATTCACATGGAATTCCTAGGGCATGCTCTCGAATGCTTTTCAGTCGGCGCCCCATTGCTGGGTTGCGTTCTGGCGTGGTGGTTCTGGACCGCTGCAGGGAAGAATGTATTGGTTCCTTCCTTCCTGGCGCCGCACCGCCACCCTGCTTGGACTGATCCTTGTTACCGTGAGCATTGTCTGCGGCGGATTCGCCTGGGCGTACTGGAATCGATTCCCTAGCTCTGGACTGCCAAGGCCAACCTATGTTGCTAGGTACTTGGGGTTTTATGCCGCGTTTGCCACAATTCCGATTTCATGGTGCGGACCTCAAGAACTCGAGTTGCTCTGATCTTCAGCTGTTTGGGGCTAGCCAGCTTTTACTTTTCGTGGACGCCTTAAGTATTTTCCCCCAAAAACCTCATGCGGGAAGCCGATTCTTGGATTCCAAGTTGAATGTTATAATCACTTAAGGGGTTCTCTTGATGCCTATTTACGAATACATTTGCGAGGATTGCCAGACGCACTTCGAGAAGATTGTGCTGAACAAGCAGCAGGAGATCGCCTGCCCTAAGTGCTCAGGGAAGAGAAACGCGATTCAGCTTTCGGTTTTCACCGCCGGCAACGGCTCCGCAAACGGCTCACCCGCAAAATCGTCCGGCGGATTTTCGGGCGGAGGCGGCGGTTGCTGTGGCGGCAGCTGCGCCTGCCAATAAGTTACTACGGACGAAATAACGCTCACCAAACCTCCCCTTCGATGCGTCTATGCACTATTCTGGGGCCGCTCATGCTGATCAGCGATTCTTCTCTTCTGTTGTTTGTCACCGAATCTGCCGCCCTTCTCTCGTTTCCGTCCTGTGCATCGTGGTAGGCACCCTGTGCCATGTCGTTGCGGCCGCCTTGGGTATTTCCGCGGTGCTGGCTTCTCGGCGCCGGCCTGTCAGTTTGTAAAGTACCTGATGGGCTGGTGCAGTGATTCCACCAATGCGTTGATTGCCGGCACCGTCGCCGAACGTGTTCGCAGGAGCTTGCGGCTGCGCCGCACACCCAGAGCAACATCTCCGGTGGCGGCGAAGGAGCGCCAGGGCAGGGAGGCGGGTTGTCCTACGGCTTGTCCGTTGCCGGAGTAGTCGTCGCAGGGGTGGTTGCGGCGGAAGGTGCAGGAGCCGCAGCCGGAGCAGGTGCTCCCGAATCCTTGGGCGTTGCGAGGTACCCGGTAATCTGGTTCTTGCCCACGTCGAAAACTACGATTTCGTAGGGGGCCATCCGGGAGCTGCCCTTCACGTAAAACTGCACGGGCTCGCCGGAAGTCCTATCTTTCTTTTCGATGGTTTTGTCATCGGCGATGACGGTGATCGTGTACTTGGATTTCTTTGGGTCGGTTCTGTTCAGGGAAATCTGCACCGGCCCAACGCGCTGGGTGTTCTTCGTTTTTTGCAGTGTAAATTCGTAGTAATTGCGATCGCCGCGGCGCCTCAACTCCTCGAGGTCGTCGCGATTGTGGGCGATCAAGCCGCTCATCACGTTCATGTCGCCCATGCTGCGTTCGAGTTTGCCCTTGGTGGCTTCCAGATCGGTCTTGGTCGCTTCGATGTCTTTCTTTGCTCCGCCAACTTCCGTGGCCACCGCGCCAATCTGCTCTTGGCTCGCCTTAATCTGCGAAACCAGCTCCTGGTCGGAAGCCTGCTGCTCTTTGCGGATGTCTTCGGCGCGGCTCTTGGCCTTGGCGAGTTCCGACTGCGTCAAACCCATTCTTTGTGTAGTGATTTCCACGTGGCTTTTCAAATCCGCGATCCGAGAATTGGCTTGGTCCAATTGCGCGCTCAAGATCTTGTTCTGGTCCTGCTGTCTCGCCAGGTCCTGGCTCAGCCGCGCCTCCATCGTATACCCGAAATAGACGACCACGGCCAGGCCTGCAATCACCAGCCCGAACAGCACGGCGATCCACCGTGGCGTCCCTGCGCTGTCGTACGCATAGGATTCATGCGGGCTTGGTATGTTGGGTGAAATGCTCATTCTTCCCTCTCTGTATTTGGTATTACCCTAACAACGACCCCAGCTGAAATTATGGCCTGCAAAATGGCTTCTGTCCATCTCTCTCCCTGTGCGGGGCTCGCGCCTCATGAGTCGCTTCGGCAAGGTTACCGTTTTGAGGATTTGCCTTTGCTTTGGAGCGAGGGCCAGCGCGCAAAGACCGTCGTGGTTAGCCCGCCGCGCGGTGTGAATTCCCCTCGTACGATGCACCATTCGGGATGGACGGCAGCGACGATGTCGCGAAGAATCCGGTTCACTGCGTTTTCGTAAAAGATGCCCAGATTGCGATACGCCAGCAGATACATTTTCAGGGCTTTCAGCTCGAGACATTCCTTCCGCGGCATGTACTGGATGGTGACCGTACCGTAGTCTGGTAAGCCCGTCTTGGGGCAGACCGAGGAGTACTCGGGAAATCGCGTCGTGATGACGTAGCTTGCGAATTGGTTTGGCCAAGTCTTGAGGGCCGGCAATTTCGCGTTGATCCCGGCGCGAGCGTGTTCGGCGGTGTAGTCGCGCATGTTTACTCCTTGGGATTTTTATTGTATCGTGCTCGGCCTAGAGTCTGCCTCTTTCCCTTAGCGCCAGCACGTTCAGGCCCAGTCTTTCGGGAAGTCCGAAAATCCTTTTGACCTGCTAGTTTGCCCGTCCTGCAGCGGTTCGAAATTCTGCCGCTCACTGGCGTGCGGCTGGTCACGCTTACGGTGAAGCGCATTCTTCAGTTCGAGCTGCTTAAGTTCCGCAGCATGCGCACCGGAGCGGAAAGCGACGGACGGCCGCAATGGGCCGCTTTGGATGATCCGCGTGTCACTGCCGCTGGAAAAATCCTGCGCAAGACGCATTTTGACGAGCCGCCGCAAATGATCAACGTCTTGCGCGGGCAGATGAGTTTTGTGGGCCCGCGCCCGGAGCGCCCGGAGTTTGTCGGTTGGCTGAACGAACCGATCCGCTTCTACCGTTTCCGGCATGTGCTGCCGGGCATCACCGGCTGGGCGCAGGTGAATTACCGTACAGCGCGAGCCTCGAGGATGCACGACGAAAGCTGCAGTACGACTTCAATCACGTCTGCAATGCCTCTCCGCTCCTGGACCTGAGAACCTTGTTGCGCACTGCCCGCGTGGTGCTCTTGCGCCAAGGCCGCCGCTAACTCTCCGCAAATACCCTCAATTCTCCTTCTCTAACTTCCATTTCGACTTTTGGCCGGAGGTTGCCTCCTCGCCCCTAGTTTTTGTAGGTGTAGATTCTAAAGGACTTAGCTCCCGCCGAGGAGGACGTGACTGGTGACTTGGGACCCCTCGAGGCCCGGGTGAAGCTGGTGAAAGAACCCAGCCTTCTTAGTTCCTTACTTCACTTCCTTTTTACGGGCCTGCTAAACTCAGGGACGGAAGCTATCCAGGAGCCAGCCACCATGTCTGAAGCTGCAAAAGCCGCTGCCACGGGGCCTACGCGGACTGAGTCGGACTCCATGGGGAAGATCGAGGTTCCCGCCGACCGGTATTATGGCGCGCAGACGGCGCGGTCGCTCATCCACTTCGCCATCGGCAAAGACACCATGCCGCCGGAGCTGATTCGCGCCTTCGGCATCCTGAAGAAGGCCTGCGCGCTCGTCAATCACGACCTGGGCAAGCTGCCCGCCGAAAAGGCGCGCCTCATCGCGCAGGCGGCCGACGAGGTCATCTCCGGCAAGCTCAACGCGCACTTTCCGCTGCGTATCTGGCAAACCGGCAGCGGCACGCAGACGAACATGAACGTCAACGAAGTGATCTCGAACCGCGCGATCGAGATTGCAGGCGGCGTGATGGGCAGCAAGAAGCCCATCCATCCCAATGACGACGTGAACATGTCGCAGTCGTCGAACGACACGTTTCCCGCAGCCATGCACATCGCCGCGGCCACAGAAACGGCAAGGCGATTGCTTCCGGCGGTGAAGCATCTTCGCGACGCGCTCGACGCCAAAGCCCAGGAATTCGCCGGCATCGTGAAAATCGGCCGCACGCATCTGCAGGACGCTACGCCGCTTACGCTGGGCCAGGAATTTTCCGGCTACGTCAGCCTGCTCTACCGCGACGGCGGCCGCGTCGCAGTCGCACTCGACGGACTGTACGACCTGGCTATCGGCGGCACCGCCGTCGGCACGGGCCTCAACGCGCATCCCGAATTCGGCGAGCGCGCCGCGGGCAAAATCGCCGAGCTGACCGCCCTGCCGTTCCGCTCGCATCCCAACAAATTCGCCGCGCTTTCTGCGCACGACGAAATCGTGTTCGCCTCCGGCGCGCTGAAAACGCTTGCCGCCTCGCTCATGAAAATCGCCAACGACATTCGCTGGCTGGCTTCCGGCCCTCGCTGCGGCCTGGGTGAGCTGACGCTGCCGGAAAACGAGCCCGGCTCCTCGATTATGCCCGGCAAAGTGAATCCCACGCAGTCTGAAGCGCTGACCATGGTGGCGGTGCAGGTAATGGGCAACGACGCGGCCATCGGCTTCGCCGGCTCGCAGGGGAATTTCGAGCTCAACGTGTTCAAGCCGGTGATGATCTTCAACTATCTGCATTCCGTCGAGCTGCTCGCAGACGCCTGCAACAGCTTCGTCGAGCACTGTATGCGCGGCATCGAAGCCAACCGCGAAACCATCGACCGCTACGTCCACAACTCGCTGATGCTGGTCACCGCGCTCGCGCCGAAGATCGGCTACGACAACGCCGCCAAAGTCGCCAAGACCGCGCACAAGGAGCACCTTAGCCTCCGCGAAGCCGCCATTAAGCTTGGCTACGTCACCGCCGCCGAATTCGACGCCCTCGTCAAGCCCGAGGACATGACGCATCCATGAAACGACGCGAGAGCGACGGCCGACAATGGAATCCATTCGTTTCGGGCGATCGGAACTAAGTTGCGATCCTGAATCTAGCAGAAAGGCGTATGCGGCAGTCCCTACTGGCGGGCCTGAAGAGTGCGGCTGTCAGCCCTGTCTAAACTTCATTGCAGCTAGGAGCTAGGCATCAAACCTACGGTCCCCAGATGCTCGAATTATTGGAGAAGTTGGGTATCTCGCCAAACCGTGAGACAGAAATCTATCATATGGCCCGCCTGCGGTCACGCAGGCACCTTTATGGAGGATGGTTTCACTTTGTCGGTTCAATCGTTTCGGGAGCGGACGCCCGCTAAACGAATCGCGAAGAATGTTTGCAAACCAGATCTTGAGAAAACGAATGAGTACTTCAGCTTGGGATTTAGCTCGCGGCTCGAGCTAGTTCGTAAGTCTTTTGTCGGTCTCCCTCTTGTGCAGCTTGAGTTCATGGCTGAGGTGCCTTGGGTTCTCGCGACGCCAGAACCTGACAAATAGATCCGGCAATTGACACATTTTCTGAAAGACATATTGCGGCAACTGGAGGAGTTGCAGCGGACCATAGAGTACTTGGCGGGCACAACTGGGGCGAGGCGCGATCAAAGTGGCCATTAAGCGCGGCTTCATCGCCGTGGGGGAATTCGGCGCCCTCGTCGGGCCCGAGGCATGACGCATGCATGGAAAACTCGAGGCCTCCCATGGAAATAACCCCACAGACAATTCTAGGTACCAAGAGTGGCCGCCTGCAATCTGGTTGCTGTATGAAATGTTCTTTGCCCACGACCAAACGACGCCACCATTGTTCTATCCGACTTCGACGTTGGTATTCTTGCCCTGGTTTTTGGTAGGTCCTTTAGCAATTGTCGCGCCGACGGTTTTCTTATTCGTGTGGAATCTGGGTCTTTTTAACGGAGATGCAAAAACTCCGAGACGTACACCTATATCTTGCTCACAGTTACGACGCTCCTGAATGCACTGTGGTTGGTAGGTGGTTGGAGAGGTGGGATGGCTGTGCAAGGACCTCGTTACAATTTTTCTATGCTTGGAATCAACGCAGTATGGATGACGCGTTTGTGGTTTATCCTTGTTCGCAGTTGGAAGACCGAGGCATCCTTCAAGGCTAATTTGTTTCTGCACTGGCTGATGTTTTTCTGGTTTGCGTCGTATGCTTTCCCATTTTTTGGAGAGATGACATAAAGCTTTCACCGACGTGCGCCCCAGAGCGCGTGCCTGATGGTTCGTGGCATCAAGGAAGGGCACGATGTATCGTGCCACTACGATAGCTTGCCGTGGCAGAGAGCGATCCGCAGATCCCTCGCCCCCGATCGCCACAACCAAGCGACCGGGCTCCCTTCGGCTGCGCTCAGGGCAGGCGGGATGACACCAAGAGCGTTGTGCATGATTATGTGAGGGGGCGCAGCAATGCTGCGCCTCCTCAATTGCCAGGGGAAGTCGGCAGGGTATAGGAAGAGATGATTGGGGCGACGGACATTGGAGGGACGAAGATTGCCGCGGGTATTGTGGACGACGCCGGCAAAGTCCTTGCGAAGCTCGAAACGCCGACGGAAGCGGCGCGCGCGTATCCCGACGGGCTGCGTCACATGGTGCGGATGCTTCGCGAAGCGGCGAAGCAAGCGAATGCCGAGCTTTCGGGCATCGGCATTGGCTCAACCGGCTGGGTCTATCCCTTCACCGGGGAATTCGGCGACGTTGATTTTCTTCCCGGATGGAAGGGCTGCAACCCGGTGAAGGATTTGGCGCGCGAGTTTGGCGTGCGCGTGGCGCTGGAAAACGACGGCGACGCCGCGGCGTTAGGAGAAGCCGCATGGGGAGCGGGAAAAGGGAAGTCGCGGCTGATTTACGTCACTGTGGGCACGGGGATTGGCGGCGGAATTATTCTCGATGGGCAACTCTATCGCGGTGCAGACAGGGCACATCCGGAAGTGGGTCATCACGTGATTGACGCTTCCGGCCCGCAATGTACTTGCGGCTTCCGCGGCTGCTGGGAAGCGCTGGCGACGGGGCCGGCGATGGCGGCCTGGTTTAACGCCGCGCGGGCTAAGAGGTCCAAGGGGGCCAGAGCGAAGCCGAAGCGCCAACCCGGCAAAACTCTTTCTGCCAAAGAAATCTTTCAGCTGGCCGAGCAGGGGAACTCCTTGGCGTGCAAAGCGGTCGCGCGCGAAGCCTATTATCTCGGCTTGGGCCTGGCCAACCTGATCAACTTGTTTGTGCCGGAGCGGATCGTGGTGGGCGGCAGCATCATGAAAAGCATGCGGCTCGAAGACCTTCGCAAAGTGATTGCAAAGGGCTGTCGCTTCGTTCCGTATGAGAAGACCGAGCTGGCGCTGGCTTCGCTGGGGGAAGACGCCAACCTGATTGGCGCCGCGCAGGTGTGGCATCACCGCTTCGGGCAGGGTGCCACCGACGCCGCATGATTAAATGCTAGGGTGACGGCGCCGCACATCAGGTCCGACGATACCTTTAGGAAGTAAGGCCGGATTGCAGCTTGACTTAACGTGAGGGCAATGTGAGCATTTGCGTGTGACCGCAAAACAAAGACGCACTTATCAGAAGAAAGCTGCCGGATATGTGGCGGACCTAATTCTCGAGTCTCTAGAAAGCTTGCCAGAGGAAGACCGCCAAGCCAGGCTTGCGCGCGTACATGCAGTACTCAGCGGCGACTCTGGTACGCATAAAAGGCCTTCCAAGAGGGAGAACCCTCCGTTATCCCGGCGTTCCGCAACGCGTCGCTAAATGCGTGTTTGTCAGTCCGCCGCATCGCGCTATCCAAGGCGGAGGCCAATTTTTGCCGCTCTCGCTTGCGCTTGGCTTCTTCCGGCGTCGTCCGCGGCTTCGCTCCTGAATCAAAACTTCCAGGGTGTCGGGATCAATCTCCTCTTTGCTCATGCCGGCGAATTCCAGCAGACCGGCCGTACTATTTACCAAGCTCTATTCTACCACTGCAACTACTCCAGGAGGCCAAATTGAGCAGACGATTCGCTTTTCTCATCTGGTTAGCGGTCTCACTCGGCTTCTTTTCTACGCAACTGGCTAATGGGCAGCAAACATATACGCTAAAGCCGACGCCGAAGACGGTGGCGTGGGGCTACTACGACGCGAAAGCCGCGCCGGTGCTGCGCATCAAGTCGGGCGACACGGTGGAAATTCAGACCCTGATCACCAACAGCCCGAAGCGGCTGGAAGAGGCGGGTGTGCCGCCGGAGCAAGTCGAGCAATCGCTGCGCCACATCACCGAGCAAGTGAAAGACAAAGGCCCCGGCGGACACATTCTCACCGGGCCGATTTACATCGAAGACGCGCAGCCCGGCGACGTGCTGGAAGTGAAAATCCTGGCCATCAAGCTGGCGATTCCGTACGCCTACAACGCGTTCGGGCCGGGCCATGGGTATCTCCCGGATGATTTTCCCTACTCGAAAATCAAAATTATTCCGCTGGATGAAAAGCGCATGGTGGCCAAATTCGCTCCGGGCATCGAGATTCCGCTGCATCCGTTTTTCGGCAGCATGGGCGACGCGCCTCCGGAAAGCGTGGGGAAGTGGAATAGTGCGCCGCCGTGGATTATGGCAGGGAATCTGGACAACAAGGACCTTGTCGCGGGCACAACGCTCTATGTTCCCGTGCATGCGCCCGGCGCGCTGTTTGAAGTGGGCGACGGCCACGCCGGCCAGGGCGACGGCGAAGTGGACATTACCGCGCTCGAAACTTCGCTCATCGGCACGTTTCAGTTCATCGTGCGCAAAGACATGCACCTGAAATGGCCGAGAGCCGAAACGCCCACGCACTACATCACCATGGGTCTGAACGATGACCTGAACGCGTGCGCGACGCTAGCAGTGCGGGAAATGATCGATTTCCTCGTGACCGAAAAGCATCTTTCGAGGGACGACGCGTTCATGCTCGCGAGCGTCGCCGCGGACTTGCACATCACAGAGTTGGTCGACGGCAACAAGGGCGTGCACATGATGATTCCTAAATCGATTTTCGTCGCGTCGTCAAAAAACTGACAGAGCGGTGAGCCAACGTCCCAGAACAGAAAAAGCACAACCCAGGCAAGAAAATTTGCTCGCATGCACCGGACGCTATACCATAAGTACACGCGCCCAGCACAATCCACCGAGTCACAACCAGGGGGGAACCGTGAGCTTTTGCCAAAGACTCGCACGACTGTTGCTGCTCTGTTTGTTGCCTGCCTCGGTTTTGGCGCAGACCAAAGGAATTCCGGAATGGTGCAAGCCCCTGCCGCGACCCGAATACCGGGCGCTTCTGCGCATGCCGGTCAGCGATCCGTGGTTTGAAGTGTATAAAGTGGCGCCGGAGACGTTCGCGATTTACGAGCCGCATCAGGCTGAAGAAACCATTTCGTATCTCATTGTCGGGACCAAGCAGGCGGTGATTTTTGATACCGGCATGGGCATCGGCAGCATCAGCAAGGTCACGCGGCAATTGACAGCCAAGCCCGTGGTGGTGCTCAACTCGCACACGCACAACGACCACGTCGGGGGTAACTCGGAATTCATGTTTGTCTACGGGATGGACACGGATTTTACGCGCAAGAATGCGCGGGGCTCCCGCGCGGACGCGCAAGCGGAAATCGCTCCGGACCAAATCTGCGGCAATTTGCCGGCAGGGTTTAACCGGAAAACGTACATGACGAAGCCGTGGAAGATTTCGCGGTCTGCGCAGGACGGATTCACCATCAATCTCGGGGGCCGCAAACTCGAAATCATTGCCACGCCGGGGCACACACCGGACTCGATTGCGCTGATTGACCGCGCGAATGGACTTTTGTTTACTGGGGATACCTACTATCCCGCGCCGATCTGGCTGTACCGTCCCGAAACCGACATGGATGCGTACGTCGCTTCTGCGAAGCGGTTGGCCGCGCTGGCGCCGCAAGTGAAAATGGTGCTGGGCGCGCACAACATTCCCGTGGCGCAGCCGGACGAGCTGCCGAAACTCGTGGATGCGATTCAGGCAGTGCGCGCGGGAAAGGGCGACGTCAAGGCGGCGGGAACGGGCAAGGCTATGCACACCTTTGAGGGCTTCAAATTTCTTCTCGCCGAACCTGCAAAGGGGCTAGATTAGTAGGAAGAAACAGGCTAGTTGCACGGGCAGCCATAGGCGCCCCGCCAATTGTTGTGAAGAGCCATTTCGTATGCAGGTTATTCGTTACAAGCTGATCGCGCTCTCGCTTTTCTTTCTTATGGTTTCCGGTGCTTCCGCGCAGCAGGCCAAACACAAAAGCCACGACAAACGTGAGAAGGGCAAAATCGTTTGGAATTACGATGGCGGCGTATTTTTCGAAACCGACGGCTCGCTTCCGAACGGCGTTTGTTTCCGCATCTATGGAAGCATGAACTCCGGCGATTTCTTCAACGGCCTCAAGCGCATTGACACGGATCAAGCTACGATCTTCCGGCAGGGCACGCAGACGGTAACGAAATTTCCTGACACGGTCACCGTTGCGTTTACTATTCGGGATCTGCTCTGTCCCGATGGAGTCCAACAAGTAGGCACACACCCGTACTTGACGCAGAAGATGATCGACAGTCTGCGACTTGCGATTTATTGGAAGCACGGCGTGGATTTGCATCCGGTGAAAGGCGCGAAAGAGATTAGTTCCCGCGTAGACCGCATCCAACCCTACGCCACGTCTCTCGCCGCGGAATTGCCCGCACGCTATGAATGGTCATATCAATTGGTGGTTCCCGGCGCGGGCGTATCCCTTATGGACAGCCTGGCTTTTGTTTTCCGCACGCCGGATGGGCACATTGCCGCGCGCGTTGCCGCGCGGCTGTGAGGTCGTAAGTCATTAGCTTTCAGTTGTGCAGGGGCAGAAAATGGAAAGCGATGTCTAATTACGAATTTCGATTTTCCAATTTCTGCATTTGTCAGCCCATGGAGCTGACTTTTTGTGGCTCGATTTTGTAGATGACGCGGACTTCGCCGGGCTGACGGAACGGATAAACGGGCTTGCCGAGATATTTTTGCGAAAGCTTGTTGATATGGTCGTCGGCGCCTTTCTCGGTGATTTCGACGACGCGCCCGCGGACTTCCAGGTAGCGATAGGGGTTTGCGGGATCCTGCAGCGCGATAGCCACGCGCGGGTCGCGGCGCATATTGTTGTCCTTGACGCGACCCTTGGCGGAATTGATTCGAACGTGCTTGCCGTCGAAATCCACCCAGACGGGCGTGACTTGCGGGCTGCCGTCTTTCATCAGTGTCCCGAGATTGCCAAAGGCTTGCTTTTCGAACAGGTCGGCATATTTTTCCGGAATGACTGCGCTCATGTTCTCCTCCAAGAAGACCGGCCAGAACTTATCGCAAATGGATTTCGGGTACGCGCCCCTTGGTGAGTAGAGCCGCTCCCGTCAGTTTTTGCACTTCTGCCGGTATCCAACCAGGCGCGACTTCGCGAAGCACAAGGCCTTGGGGTTGGACGTCAATCACGGCGAGATCCGTGACGATGGTGTCCACGCACTCGAGGCCCGTCAGCGGATAAGTGCATTTCTTGACGATTTTTGGCGCGCCATCCTTGGTGACGTGCTCCATGCAAACGATGAGTTTTTTCGCGCCCGCTGCGATATCCATCGCGCCGCCGATGCCGCCAGAACCTTTCGCGCCGGGAATTTTCCAGTTGGCCAGATTGCCTTTCTCTGAAACTTGAAAGCCGCCGAGCACGGCGACGTCAAGATGGCCGCCGCGCGTCATTAGGTGCGCATCAGCTTGGTTAAAAAAAGAGGCGCCGGGAATCAGCGTGACCGGAACTTTCATGGCGTCCACGAGATCGTAGTCTTCTTCGCCGGGTTTGGCGCGGCGCCCCATGCCCAGAATTCCATTTTCACTATGGAAATAAACAGTGATTTCTTTGGGGAGATAGTCGGCAATGAGATTCGGGATGCCCCAGCCGAGGTTGACGTAAGCGCCATCCGGCAATTCGAAGGCGGCGCGCTGCGCGATTTGCTCGCGGGTCAAGCGCGGCTTGTCGAGCAAAGCTTTCTCCTGTACGGCGCTATCCGGCATAGTGGAGTCCTTTCGCCTGCACGATACGGTGCACAAAGATTGCGGGCGTCATCACGTGCTCCGGTTCGATCGAACCCAGGGGAACGAGTTCTTCGACTTCGGCAATGGTCGTCTTTGCGGCCATGGCCATGATGGGATTAAAGTTCCGCGCGGCGAGCCGGTAGGTCAAGTTGCCCAGCTCGTCGGCTTTTTGCGCTTTGATGAAAGCAAAGTCGGCATGAATGGGCTTTTCCAAAATACAACGCTTGCCTTCGAGCACGCGCTCTTCCTTGCCCTCGGCGACTTCCGTGCCGACGCCGACAGTGGTGTAAAAGCCTTGCAAGCCAGCGGCGGCAGCGCGCATGCGTTCACAAAGGATGCCTTGTGGCACGAGCTCAAGCGTAACTTCTTCTGCCGCGAAGCGTTCCTGAAAATGATTGGCATGCGGACCGGGGAAGGAGGCAATGATGTGCGTGATCTGGTTGTTTTTGAACATTAGGCCAAGCTCGCCGTCACGCGTGCCGCAATTGTTACTGATGGCGGTGATGTTCTTGACGCCTTTGCGCACGAGCGCCTGAATAAGGTTGTTTGGGAAACCGGCGCCGCCGAAGCCTCCGAACATGATGCGCGCGCCATCGGGGACATCGGCCACGATCTCGTCAAGGTTGGAATAGACTTTCTTTTTCATCTTGCGCCTAGCCTGTTGCCGTCAAATTCGCGACGTGTCATTCCGAGCGAGGCGAGGAGTCTGCTTTTTGCGGCAATTCAGGAAAAAGCAGCTTCCTCGGGCAAACACCACCCTCGGAATGACAACACCGGACTCCTCAGGAATCCTTAGAGATGATTCCCAGCCGCCACGCCGGCTTCTTTCTTGCTAACGCCCCGGAACCTCGCGTCTAAACCTGTTTCGCGCAGCCAGCGGCCTGTGGCCGTTGCGCGGAGATCATATTCCAACAAGGCGCGCAAATCGGATTCGTCGTCGACATCCATTTCCAGGCGAGGATTGCGGCGGGCAAAAATCTCCGCGCGCGCTTGTTTAGCTTCCGCAAGATGCTTGGCGAAGCTGCCTTCCCCAAAATGCGAGGGAAAAAGCGTAGGAGGCGTGCGCAGCAGAGCGTTGGTGCCGGTGCCATCGCGCGACGGAACGATTGCCATCGTTGGCGAATGACAATCGATAGCCAGTAGTTCGTCGATATCGCCTGGCTGGATCAGAGGCAGGTCGATGGGAAGGCGCAGCAACGAGCGAACTCCGCGCTCTTCGCAGATTCTCGAGGCGGCATCCACGGATTCACTTTCGGAAATTTGCCGGTCCTCACGGAGAATCTCCCAGCCGTTCTCTACGGCCACATCCAGCGCAGGCTGATAATCGCTGATCACAAAAACTTTCGCGGCGTAACGAACTCCCTGCACGGCTCGAACGGTGTCTGCGAGCATGGCCTGAGCCAATCCAAGCCTTTCCTCGGGCGTAAGCACACACGCCAATCGATTCTTGGCGTTTCTCAGGTTCTTGACCGGCAAAAGGAGCACGCGCATGGGTGGCCTAATAAGCGCCTTCCGTGTATACAGCATGAGTTTCGGTCCGCGCGAGCCGCAACGGCGGAGAAACGGAAGGCGGATCATCCTCGCGCCGTCCGAAGGTACGGCGAACTTTGTACGTTGTGGAGCGCTCGGCGGGGACGCGGCTAATGCTTCGAATGTTGGCGCGAAATTCTTCGGGCGAAACATATTCGCCGTAGGTTGCACCGGCGGCCTTGGAAATGTTTTCTTCCATCAACGTTCCGCCAAAATCGTTCGCACCGGCTTGCAAACAGGCGAGGGAAGTTTCGATTCCCAATTTCACCCAAGAAACCTGCACGTTGCGAATTGCACCATGCAATAGCACGCGCGAAAGCGCGTGGACGCGTAGGTGCTCGTCGCGCAAGGCCCCGGGGCGCGCGCCGCCATGTTTGTAAAGCCGCGTGTTCTGATGGATAAACCCGAGGGGAACGAATTCCGTGAAACCCCCGGTGCGTTTCTGTATCGAGCGCAACAGCAAAAGATGACGCACCCAATCGGCAGGTTCTTCGACGTGTCCATACATCATCGTCGAAGTCGTGGGAATGCTGAGCTCATGTGCGGCGGTGATGATTTCGACCCAGCGGGCAACGGGCAGTTTGTTGGGGCTGAGCTGCCGGCGAATGAGGTCGTCCAGGATTTCCGCGGCGGTGCCTGGAATGCTGCCGAGTCCTTCGTCCTTCATCATTTTGAGGTAATCGCGCAGCGGGAGACCCGTTTTCAGGACGCCGTAGTCGATTTCCATCGGCGAAAACGCGTGGACATGCATAGCGGGAAGGGAGCGTTTGATGGCCCGCAACAAGTCGCGGTAGAAATATCCGTCAAGGTCGCGCGGCAAGCCGCCCTGAATGCAGACTTCAGAGGCACCGCAATCCCACGCCTCACGCGCACGACGTATGACTTCTTCAAAAGAAAGGGAATAAGCATCGGCGGCTTGCGGTCCCCGGCCAAATCCGCAAAAACTGCAGCCCACGAAGCAAACGTTGGTGAAGTTTATGTTGCGATTGACGACGTAGGTAATCGTTTCGCCGACAGCATCGCGCCGCAGATGATCCGCGACGGCCACCAGCGCGTGAAGACCCATGCCTTCAGCGGTCGCAAGTTGCAAGCCCTGCTCGAAAGAAAGCTCTTTGCCGGAAAGAGCCGCGTCCAGAGAATCACGGACGCCCGGCGCGCTCAAAGAAAGAGCTCTCTCCAAGGTTTCCAGTGGAGTGGATTCGTTTCTCGCCAGTGGGGTCACGACCTCATCCTACGTTGGTCTAGCCGGAGATGGAGGTCGGTTCTCTCCATCTCCTCCTCATCGTAACAGGCCATCCTACCAGAGCGGAGCCGACAAATCGAAGTGCTACGCAGTGCCTGAACTCCGGTGTCGACATGGGCGGCCGAAGTTCCTGGACATTGCTCCGCAAGATCGCGCGGGAAAATGGACAGAGACCAGCTATCATAGGCAACCTGGATCAGGAGGCTGGTATGACAAGAGGCAAGAGGCCGGCGCAGTTTGCGGCGTTGGCCGGAACGCTGCTGACGCTGTTCGCTAACGCTGCGGTTGCGGATGACCTAGTGAAAACGGAAAGTGGAATCGTGAAGGGCGTAGCCGCAGCGTCGCCCGGAGTCCGCATGTTTCACGGAATTCCGTTTGCCGCACCGCCCATTGGCGAATTGCGCTGGAAGGCGCCGCAACCCGCGAAGCCCTGGAAGGGCGTTTTCAAAGCCAGTGAATTCGGCCCGCGCTGCATGCAAGCGCCAGTTTTCTCAGACATGATTTTCCGCGACCGCGCGAGCCAGCCGATGAGCGAAGACTGCCTGTACTTGAATGTCTGGACCCCGGCGAAATCGGCGCAGGAGCGCCTCGCGGTGATGGTGTGGTTTTATGGCGGCGGGTTCCAGGCGGGTTCAAGCTCCGAGCCGCGCTACGACGGAGAGAACTTCGCGAAAAAGGGAATCCTCGTCGTCAGCGTCAATTACCGCCTGGGTGTTTTCGGATTTTTTTCGCACCCGCTGCTTACGAAAGAGTCGGGCGTGAACGCGTCGGGGAACTATGGTCTGATGGACCAGATCGCAGGCCTCCGCTGGGTGAAGAAGAACATCGCGGCATTTGGAGGCGACCCGGAAAAAGTTACGATTGCAGGCGAATCGGCGGGATCGCTCTCGGTCAGCGCGCTGATGGCGTCGCTACTGGCCCGCGGACTGTTTCGCGGTGCCATAGGGGAGAGCGGCGCGTTCTTTGGACGACCACCCGCGGGCAACGCGATGCAGGTGCTGAGCGAAACGGAAAAAACGGGCACGAAATTTGCGGAATCTCTGGGAGCGAAGGACTGTGCGGCAATGCGAGCCAAGAGCGCGGAAGAGCTGTTGAGCGCGGCGCAAAAAGACCGTTCTTTGCAGTTCTGGCCGAACGTAGACGGCTATGTGTTGCCGAAGGATGTCGCCACGATTTTTGCCGAAGGCCAGCAGAGCCACGTGCCGCTGCTTGCCGGCTGGAACGCGCAGGAAGCAAGCTGGGCGGTGGTTTACGCTAAAGAAAAACCGACCACACAGACTTTTCCGGAACAGTTGCGTGCGCGGTTTAACCATCGAGCGGCGGAAATTCTGAAACTTTATCCTGCTGGCAGCGATGAAGAAGCGCGAAAATCCGCCATCGACCTGGCCAGTGATTTGTTTATCGTGTACACCACATGGGAGTGGCTGGAGATGCAGAATAAAACCGGGCGCGCGGCAGTCTACGCGTATGTGTTTGACCGGACGCCGCCAGTCACGCCGGATATGAAGGTCAACGGGGTTTCCCCCGAGGAGCTTGGCGCGCGGCATGCTTGCGAGATTGAATACGTGTTTGGGGCGCTGAAGTCGCAGCCCAATCCGTGGGAGCCGGTGGACTTCAAGATTTCCGATGCGATGGCTTCGTATTGGGCGAACTTTACCAAGACGGGGGATCCGAACGGCCCGGGCCTCGCGAAATGGCCGGTCTATGACGGCGGCCAGAGTCCTTCGATGATGCATTTTGCGGGAGAGATACAGGCGATGCCGCAAGCGCATCGCGAACGGTATGAATATTGGAGCGGGGCGGCGGCCGAGAAAGCCACGACGCATTGAAACCGGTTGCCATTTGGTGCCCTAACGAATTGGCTGCAAGCGACGACGCTTCGGCTAACATGTTCTTGTTTCCATGAAACGCGGCACCATCCTGATTCTGATTGCCCTTGTGTTTCTTGGGGTAGCCGTTGCGATGGCCGCCTCGGTGCTGCATGATGGGGTAAGCGCCAGGGCGAAGCCGACGCGACTGGAAACGTTTGTGGCGCGCAACGCGCGTCACCTGGCGATTCCCAGAAATGCGCGCCTGAGCCAGAACCCCGTGCTGGATTCTCCGGAGATACAGCACGAAGCGCGGCTGCACTTTGCAGATCACTGCGCGATTTGCCACGGCAACGACGGCAACGGCGACACGCCGATCGGCAACGGTCTTTATCCTAAGCCGCCGGACCTGCGCAAACGCGAGACGCAAGACTTGAGCGACGGCGAGTTGTTCTGGATCATCGAAAATGGTGTGCGGTTTACCGGCATGCCGGCGTTCTCCAGCAACGGGGATCACATGGCCGGGAATCATGGCAGCGCGCAGGACAGTTGGAAGCTGGTGCACTTCATCCGCCACCTTCCTCATTTGACCGCGGTCGAGCGCCTGGAGATGGAGCGCTACAATCCGAAAGGCCTGGAGGATCGCGCTGAGGAACAGGAAGAAGATGAATTTTTGAACGAAGCAACGCCTAAGGCAAAGTCAGAATCACAAAGTCACAGGCGGAAATAAGGGGGCACCAGCAACTGCCAAAGGGGGCGATGGAGACGACGATGAAATCGAAATGGCTGACGATCGCGCTTGCGCTCGCCATTGCGGGCGGAGCGGCCCTTGCGCACGGGAATAAAGTGCATATCAAAGGTAAGATAGGGAAAATCGATGCCGACTCCTTGCAGGTAAAAACGGCCGACGGCAAGACGGTGGAAGTGAAGCTGGTGGCTTCCACCGTGTACGTCCTGCACACGCCGCCAAGGCCGGGCGACCCTCCGGATGCGAATGAAAATAAACCTGCGAAGCTCGCCGATCTCGCGGTCGGCGATGCGGTGGTGATCCATGCAACGCCAAAGGGCGAAACTCTGGAAGCGGATGAGGTCAAATTCTCTTCGCCGGGTGCGAACAAGATGGCCTCAGTGGCGGCGAAACCGAAGGCGTGAACAAGTTAACAGTCTTCAGGAGTCAGTTGCAGTTTTCGGCTGACAGACGATTGCATTGAAGTGTTTTCTGATTCGGCATTTTCTGGATGTGCTCGTCTTACCGCAAACTTTCTGCTAGTCGACGAGATGGCAAGAGTGCGTCTTCAATACGAGCCAGACGCGCTTTTCAGCAGCTAGCTCGAGCGCGCGGACCGCTCCGGGCGTCACATGCACGACAAAGGTCACGCCGCAATCCACGCGGGCAATGCACATAGCGCCGCGCTGCTCCAGCGAAAGCATTCGTCCTTCCAGGATATTACGCGCACTCAAGCCCCGGGGACGCTCTGATGCGAGCAAAATATCTCCGGCGCGAATGGCGATTTGCACGGCGTCGGCGGCGGAAGCATGCGCCAGCGGTACTTCGATCTCGCACTGACTCTCGCCGAGTCTGATGCGCATCACGCCATCTAGCTCACGAAGATCGAGAACCGTGCCGCTGAGCAAGTTTTCGAATCCTGCAGCCAGCGCCAGCCGTTTCCGGCGAGGCGCATCCAGCACTTCCATCGGCGCTCCGCGACTCACGACGCGGCCATTATCGATGGCGATCACGCGCTCGCCCAGCGCATCCACCTCTTCGCGGCTGTGCGTGACGTAGAGAATGGGAATGCGCTTGGCCGCGTTCCACGCACGCAAATCCTCCACGATGGCGGCCTTGAGTTCCGCGTCCAAGCCGGTCAGCGGCTCGTCAAGAAGCAGCATGCGCGGCTCCGTGACCAGCGATCTCGCAAGAGCAGTCCTTTGCCTTTCACCGCCTGAGATTTGCGCCGGTTTCTGATTTCGCAACTTTCCGATGTGGAAAGCTTCAAGAATTTCTTCGATACGTGCGTGACGATCCTGCCCTGAAATATCTGTCAGTCCGTACTGAATGTTCTCCTCGACCGTAAGATGCGGAAATAGCGCCAGCGTTTGAAACACATAAGCCACGCGGCGTTTTTGCGGAGGGACCTCAACGTGCATCTCCGAATCAAACAAAACCTCCTCGCCAATCGCGATTTTCCCCGCATCCGGTCGCGCCAGGCCCGCGACACAATCCAGCAGGGTGGATTTTCCTGCGCCGGAAGGTCCAAACAAGATAGTGATGCCGGGGGGCGCTTCGGCAGAAACATCGAGAAGGAAGGATGCCGTTTCGGGTCGCTGCTTGCGGATGCTCGCGACCAGGCTCGATGAATTTACTTCCCGGGCCATCGCAACCACGCAGGCGTCCACACGCGGCGATTCACAGCGTACACGAGGCACAGCACCCCGAAGGCGATGGCGAGGAGAAGCAATGCGAGCTGATTGGCTTCACCGTATTCAAGAGCCTCCACGTGGTCGTAAATTTCGATGGAGACGGTGCGCGTCACGCCTGCAAGATTTCCACCGACCATGAGCACTACGCCGAATTCTCCAAGGGTATGCGCAAAACTGAGTACTAGCGCTGTGACGACGCCGGGTAAAGACAAGGGCAGAATGACGCGGCGGAACGTCCGCCATCTACCTGCACCCAGAACAGCGGAAGCGTCCAGCAGTTTGCGATCGATGCCTTCAAACGAAGCAATGAGTGGCTGGACGGCAAAGGGGAAGCTATAGACCACCGAGGCAAGCACTAGCCCGCCGAAGGTGAAAGCGAGACCGTGGCCAAACAGAGCAATCCACAACTTGCCGAGAAGGCCGCGGGGACCCATGGCGAGCGAAGCGTAGAATCCAAGAACTGTCGGAGGAAGTACCAGCGGCAATGCCACGATGGATTCCAATAGAAATTTGCTGCGCCAGTTGGAATAAGCCAGCCAATAAGCGATTGGCATTCCGGTCAACAACAGTATTACGGCGACGCATCCGGCCAATTCGAACGATAGGCTTATCGAACTCATCCTTTGCTCTCTGTTTTTCTTGGTCTCGAGCTTCCGCGCAATGTACTGTCGTTCGACTGCTGTTTCTCAGCCGGGACAGCAAACCCGTGTTTTTGCAGGATTTTCCTGCCCGAGGCGCTCTTTATAAAATCCATGAATGCGAGCGCGGTGGACTTGTTCTTCCCATTTTTCAGCACAACGGCCGCCTGCTCGATGGGCGGATACATCCCTGCGGGAATTTCCCAAGCTTTCCCATTTTTCATTCCAGGAGCAAGCGCTAGGGAGAGAGCGATGATTCCGGCCTGCGCGTTTCCGGATTGCGCGAATTGCGCGGCTTGCGAAATGTTCTCGCCGTAAACCAGCTTCGTTTTCACTTGCTCGTAGATTCCCGCTTTTTGCAAGGCGGCGACGGCCGCGCGCCCATAAGGCGCGAGCGCCGGGTTGGCGATCGCGATTCTCTGTACCCGCGGATCCAGCAATGCGTTCCACCCCCGCCTCGACACATCCAGAGGCTCATCGGCAGGCGTCCAAATCACAATTTGTCCCTGTGCGTATTCAAAAAGCGTTCCCGGCCCCACAAGACCTGCCGCTTCCAGCTTTCTCGGATATTCCACATCTGCCGAAAAGAACAAATCGAACGGCGCGCCGCTTTGAATCTGCGCGAAGAAATTGCCGCTCGACCCGCTTGTGACTTCTACTCTTGTTCCCGTCTGGCTTTCAAACTCTTTGGCTAACTCTTCCATCGCAAACTTCAAATCGGCCGCTACCGCCACGCGGATTTCGCGCTCTTGAGCTCTCGCGCTAGTGCTTTCTGTGAATAGGAAAACTGAGATCGCGAGCAACGTGAAACTGCTGTGTACAATCTTTCTTTTGAAAGTCATTTGGCGTCGACCAGCAGCTTCAGCGTAATCACACGCGGAGAATCATCACTTCTGTGGATTTGATAAGTGCCGCTGCACGGTCGCCCGGTTTCAGGCGCAACTCTTTCGCGGCGTCCGCCGTGATGATGGACGTTATGTGCTGTTCGCCGATGGCTAGCGTCACTTGGGCCAGCAGCCCGCTGAACTTCAGTCCGACGACACGCCCAATCAACTGATTGCGCCCGCTGATTCTGCGGAAATGCAATCGGCGCGCCGCTAGATCACCGCGTTCGAACTTTTTGGGAATCAGCCGGTCAATTTCACTTTCCGGCACGCGATGGTGTCCGCCAGGCGTCTTCACCGACCTGATCTTGCCGTGGTAGATCCACTGCTTCAGCGTGGGATAGCTGATGCCGAGAATGTTCGCCGCCTCGCGCGGCGGCAGCAGCTTCTGCACATCCGCCTCCTTGCATATACAGAATAGCCCTCCCAGAGACGTACTTTCAATACGTTTCTATGCGATTCTAGCTATTCCACCCAGAGGATCATGCTGTTCCCCTTCTTACTCGCGTCTGAGTAGAAGTCCTTCAACAGCTTGAAATAATCGATAAGTGCCTGCTTCTCGTCCTCGGCGAGCGGGTCGTTCGGATTTCTTGGCGGATATACTTTTGTAGCCTGAGCGGCAAGGTGATCATACGCCGCAACTCTTTCGGCGAATGGGAAATCGCCAAGCGCTGCAGCAACGTCGCGCACCTGGGAGGGCGTGAGGTACCTCGCCGGTCCATAACCCAGCACACGCTGTTTATCGGGGAGCTCTGTTCCCCCCATGATTGCCATGCCGAGAGGAGAATCCACGGGTTCCCAGCTTTTGCCCGTAAGTACGTAATGCACCATGTGCCAGTCTTTATAAAGAGAGAGTTGAGTGCCATTCTTACTGAGGCCCATGAAGGCAGAGTGCATTTCTTCAAGGGTTCCCTGGTTCTCGCCACGCACCAACTCCACCTGTCGCCTGTACTGATCCAGGTCTTCCTGTATCGGCGGTTGTCCTGAGAGTGCACGCTCGCGGATTCGGTGAAATAGAGGTGAATTTTGCAGTTCTCTGATTGCCACGTTTAATTTGGTAAGGTCCGGCCACTCTTTCACGGCAATTAAATCTGAATAGAATTTCGCCGGGTTCTTCCGATAGGCCGCCAGCTCGAACTCCGACACCTGGCGGAGTTTACCTTCCATTCCCATCGCTGGAACTCCTCGAGCGTTACTGCATCAGTTGCGCAGCGGCTTGCCGGTTTTCAGTGTGTGGGCAATGCGCTCTTGGGTTTTCTTTTCGCCGCAGAGAGAGACGAAGGCTTCTCGCTCAAGGTCAAGCATGTACTGTTCGCTGACCATCTGAGGAGCAGTCAGTGGCCCGCCTGCAAGAATGTTCGCGAGCTTGCGGCCAACATGCGCGTCATACTCCGATGCGTAGCCGCCGCGGACCATCATATGAATCACCAGTTTCGCCCCGGCAAGGAATTGTTCGCCCAGCACTTTAATTTGGGTCGTCTGCGCGCCTTCTTGCCAAGTCGCCGCGGGTCGCTTGTAGCCGCTGCGCGCCAATGCCAGCGCAACTTCCTTGGCGTCAGCAACCAGCCGGTCTCGATTCATCGAAACGCCATCTTCGCGCCGCAGATAACCTAGTTCGCGGCATTCCTCGGCGCTAGTCCCCACCTTGGCCATGGCCATCGCTTCAAACACGGGCTTCAGCGCGTGAAACAAATGCAAATCCTCTCCGCCCGCCGCGTGTTCGTTCGCGCGAATCAGCATCTCCTTGGTCCCGCCGCCCCCGGGGATCAGACCCACTCCCGTTTCCACCAAGCCGATGTACGCTTCCGCGGCTGCCTGAACCTTTGCGGCATGCAAGGTCACCTCGCACCCGCCGCCGAGCGCCATGCCTTGCGGCGCAGCCACCACGGGCTTCGGCGCATATTTAAGCGCCAGATTGGCGTTTTGGAACTGCTTCACCGCCATGTGCAATTCGTCCCATTCCTGTTCCTGCGCCGCAACGAGCACAAGCATCAGATTCGCGCCAACGGAAAAGTTCGTTGCCTGGTTTGCGATGACCAGGGCATCGAAATCGCTTTCGAGTCGCTGCAATCCCTTGTGCATCATGGCGATTAAATCCGCCCCAATGGCGTTCATCTTGGCGTGAAATTCGCAGCAAACCACGCCGTCTCCGAGGTCAATCAAACTCGCTCCGGAATTCTTTTCGATTTCGCGCCCCGCTTCTTTCCACGCTTTCAGGATGATGACGCCTTTGGGCTCTTCGACCTTCCTCGCGCCGCCCGTGCAAATATCAAAAACGGTCCTCGTTCCTTTTTCCGACTCGTAAAAGCCCTTGCTTCCGCTCGAAAGCACTTTCTCGATCACCGGTGGAATCGCCCGACCTTCTTTCTGCACTTGTGCGGCGAAGGCTTTCACTCCTACTGCGTCCAGCATTTCGAACGGCCCCAATTCCCAGCCAAAGCCCCAGCGCATCGCGCGATCCACGTCCGCGACGTTGTCCGAAATTTCCGGAACGCGCCGCGCGGCGTACAGGCACATCTCGGAAAGCCCGCCCCACATGAATTGCTGCGCCTTGTCGCCTGTTTGTCCATCGAGCAGCGGCCCAACCAACGCGCGCAGTCGCTCGCGGGTATCCTCAATGGCCTTACCCATCTCCAGAGAACCGAATTTCGCTTTTTGCCGCGGCCGGTATTCCATGGTGTTCACGTCGAGCGTGAGAATTTCTTTTTCCCCTGCGCCGCGAACTTTTTTGTAGAAGCCTTGGCCCGTTTTGTCGCCCAGCCACCCGCGCTTGACCATTTCCTCGACCAGCGGCGGCACTTGATATTTTTCACGCGATTCGTCATTCGGCGCGGTTTCGTAAATGTTCTTCACCACGTGCACGAGCACGTCCAGCCCCACGATGTCCGCCGTGCGAAATGTAGCCGATTTAGGCCAGCCCACTGCCGGCCCGGTACACGCATCTACTTCCTCCACCGTCATGCCAAGCGTGCCCATCAACCGCAAGGCGTTCAGCATCGAAAACGTCCCGATGCGGTTGGCGATGAAATTCGGCGTGTCTTTTGCGATCACTACGCCTTTGCCCAGCCGGCGATCACAGAATTCACTGAGTATCGCGACTACTTCCTTCGAGGTCTTCGGTCCGGGAATTACCTCCACAAGTTTCAAATACCGTGGCGGATTGAAAAAATGTGTGCCCGCCCAATGCTGCTGAAACTCTTCGCTCATGCCCTCCGCGATCAAGTGCACCGGCAAGCCCGAGGTATTGGTCGTCACGATCGCGCCGGGCTTCCGGAATTGCGCCACGCGCGCCATTAATTTCCGTTTGATTTCCAGATTTTCCGCAACAACCTCAATAATCCAATCAGCTTCGGCGCATCGCGCAAGGTCATCCTCGAAATTTCCAATGCTGATCTTTTCTGCCAGCGAAGGAGTGAAAAACGCTGCCGGTTTTGCTTTTCTGGCCGCATCCAATCCGGCGCGCACAATCTTGTTGCGTTCCGCATGTGGCGCATCCGCTGGCAAATTCGGCGGAACAATATCCAGCAAAACGCACGGGAGCCCCGCGTTCGCGAAGTGCGCCGCGATCCGCGAGCCCATCGTTCCCGCACCCAACACGACTGCCTTTTCAATGCGACGTTCCATAACGAACCTTTCTGTGAAAAATTCCCCCGAAAGACAGGTTACAAAACCGGCATGCACCGGTCAAACGTGGGCAGGATTGCTGGCAACCGCGCTAAAATATCTAGGTGGCGGAAGAAGAAAAAACCTCAGGACCTCTCGCCTGGCTCCGGACAGCGAAAGACAAAATTCGCGCGTTCGCCTACGGCAATGAGACACAACGCGCTGAGCGTCCCCGCGTGGGCTTGGCGCTGGCGGGCGGATTCGCTCGCGGTATTGCGCACATTGGCGTCCTCCGCGTGCTGCGCGAAGCGGGCATTCCCATCGATTGTGTGGCGGGCACGAGCGTGGGCGCTTTGATTGGCGCGGCTTATTGCGGCGGCGCGGCGCTCGAGGAAATGGAGAAAATCGGCTCCGTCACGACCTTCGCCGATTTCGGGCGCTGGACGCCTTCTTGGCTCGGCTTGGCTACCAACCAGCGCATGGAAAAATTTCTCGTGCGCTTCACGCCTGCCAAAAGATTCGAAGAGTTGCAGACGCCCCTGGCTATCGCCACCACGGACATCATCGACGGCGTCAGCGTCTACTATACGCACGGCGAAATTGTTCCCCCGCTTCGTGCTTCCTGCGCTTACCCCGGCCTCTTCGTGCCAATCCAATATGAAAATCGCACGCTTGTGGATGGTTTTTTGACGGCGCCCGTACCCATCGAAGGCGTGCTTTTGCTTGGCGCGGACATTGTCGTTGCGGTGTACCTGGAATCGGGCAATCTTGGGCAGCCGCGCACGCTTACCGACATTCTCAGCCGCTCGTTCAACATTATGCATCGGCATTCGGATCTCGCTTGGCGTACGCAGGCGGATATCATCATCGAACCGGACGTGAAGCAGTTTGTGTGGGACGATTTCACCAAAACGCCGGATATGGTTGCCGCCGGCGAAGTCGCGGCGCTCCACGCCTTACCGCAGATTCGCGCCGCCCTGCGCGGAGAGAAACGCGACTCCGCGCCCGGAGACGCTCTCTTTCCTGCCAGCTCGAAATAAGCGACGTAAGTCCCACGTGGACCGTCTGCCGGTGGCTGCATGAGGGACCTATAATGTGTGAGTTCGACGCTATAGGTTCCCAGCGAGGTGAAGCATGCGTCGCTGTGTTCCCTCATCCTTTGTTTCTTGTTTCTCTCAGCGTCTGGCTTGGGTCAATCCACCGCAGACGAATCACAAGGTATGCCAGCGCTGGTGGCGGAAGTCCGGCAACTGAGAGAGGACTTACAAACTAGCAGCGGATACGCGCTCAAAGCGCAAGTACTCCTCTATCGTCCGCAGGCTCAGCAAGCCGCGGTTGCGCGTGCTTCCAAACACCTTAACGATGCGCGGGCAAGCCTTGCTAAAACACAGGAGCGTCGAAGGGCTGTCGGATCCTCTTTGAAGCGTAATCAAGAACCTATTGATAATGCCGAGACCGCGGAGATCTCTCCAATGGACCGAAAGCAAGTCCAAGGCGAAAGTTCCAGGCTGAAGGAAGAACTCGAAAACCTCGCAGCCGAAGAACAACTGCGAACGGAACAGGCGAAACTCGGCGGACTGGAAGATCGGGTGGACCGGCTGGAACAGGTATCAGACAACCCGCACGAGACTCAAATGCTTACCGCTATTCAGTAACTACGTTATGCAAGGCCTGTAACAAGGCTACTCCGTGGTGACCTTCACGACCACGGGGTTGCCCCCGCCTTTGCCGCGCTGCGTCAACCACGCGGCCAATCCTTCCGCGAAGCGTTCCGGAGTGAGGCGGAAGCTCGCTTCGATTTTCCCATCGGCCACGGGCAGTGTGTCGTCGAAATCGGCGGAATTCGTAAAGTTGCGCATGCAGAATTGATCGAGCCATTCCAGTGGGCAAGGTTTCTCTTGGCCCTGAATCACGACGTTGACCTGGAATTTCTGCGTGTACATGCGATTGGCACAGGCAACATGGTCAGGGCAAAGGGACCCTGAGGAACTTGATTCTTTTGCGGTCTGCCGGGTTCATGATCAATTTTTGGGTTTGCCGCTCGTACTCGGCCAGATAGGCCTCAAACCAGCTTCCGTCCCGAACAAACGGCGCCATGCTGTCATCGGATTTGTATCCGGCGTACTTCGGGTCGGAGAAGAAGCTTACCGACCAAGTTCTTCCCCAACCAGGCCTGCATTGTTTAAGAGACGCTTGAAGAGAGAGCAACAACCTGCGCGCTTTGGTGGCTGTATTGATCTGGTCAGCCTGAGCTATGACAAAAATTCTTTCGCTTCTGTCATCAACTCGGACGATTTTAGCCGAGTCGTCGCTCTTACAACTTTCTGCGGAAGGGCTCTGCGCAACAATCCTGGATACGGAAAGGAAAGCCAAAGCCACAGACGGCAAATACTTTTTACAGGTTCCCAAAGTGCCACCGGGAAGGGTTAGGATGCGTGCGGCCGCTTCACGGAATGAGCCAGCCCTAGGGCTTCCAGCAGGCAGATGAAGTACCAGCCAATGTCGGTTTGATACCAGCGCAGTCCCAGGCGCGCCGAGCCCGCGTGCGTGTGATGGTTCTTGTGCCAGTTTTCGCCCCACGCGGTCAGTTGAAAGGGGCCCAGCCACCACACGTTGATGCTGGAATCGCCGCCCTCCTTTGTTTCGCCGAGGTGCGTCAAGCTATTCACCAGGCACTGCAAGTGCAGTGAGTAGACCAACCGCATGGCGCCCATCCAGAAAAAGCCCATCCAGCCGAAGCCAAGAATCAGTCCACACAGAATCGAAAGCACAATGACCGGCGTTTCCGCCCATCCCCAGATTTTGTAAATTCCACCTGTCATTTCCGGCGCCCAACGCTTTTTGTCCGCAGGCTCGGTTTGATACAGCCAGCGCAAATGCGCCCACGAGAAGCCGCCTTGCTTTGGGCTCGAAATATCTTCAGGTTGATCGGTCACCGCGTGGTGCAGGCGGTGATAGGCGACCCAACTTGCGGGATGCCCCGAGCCGTTGAACACCGCCCAGAAAATCAGGAACTGCTCGACGATGGGATGGGTCTTGAGCGTCTTGTGCGCCAGCATGCGGTGATAACAAACGGTCGTGCCGAGTCCGCCGAGCGCGGTGAACAGCACGGTCATGCCCAGAATCTTGAAGCTGGGGAGGGGAAAGAGGATCAGGCCGATAACCGCAAGGACGTGAATTAAGATCAGGTAGGTGAAAACGCCTTCTTTCCCGTGCACCGGTTTCCAAAACGGACGGTCCCACGGGTGCGCCTGTGCCGCGTGCTGCGTCAAACTCATTTCCATGTATTCTCCGATGATCCGTAAGATTGAAGGCGCTGGTACCCCGGACCTACTCCAGCGAAAGGTCATCTATCAGGATAACATTGACTGCAAAAGAAATGTGGAAAAAGTGAACGGGCGTGTGACAGCCGAAGTCTGACAGTTAGCCTCCTACGATTTAGCCTTTTAATGACGGGACATTGGCGAGAAAGCACGAACTTCCCTACGAATGGAGCTTCCAAACGATCTGGCGCAGCATGCCGAGAAGGAGTTCGGCATCGGCAGACGAAAGATACATCCGCCGAATCAAGCGGCGGATCTTCTCGTCGGCTGGCGCTGCCGAACGCGTGTTGGTTTTGCTTGGGGAGTTCTTGTGGTAGCCGCTGGTCTGCAAAGCGTCGAGCAAGAGCGCCGTGACTCGTTCGAGGTCGCCCGCCGTGGCGCGCGCTACTTTTTCCTGCGACGTGCCCGATTTCGCGTCGCGGGCTAATTCATACAGGCAGACGGCGACCGCCTGACCCAGGTTCATCGACCGATGCTCTTCGCGCGTCGGAATGCGCAGCAGCCAATGGCAATAGCTAAGGTCTTCGTTCGAAAGCCCGCGCTTTTCCGAACCAAAAAGAAGCGCCACCCGTTCCGTGTTGAGGCGCTTTCGAATCAGCCGCCCGGCCTGCTGCAAATCGCACACCTTGTGCTGCGGATCGCGCCGGCTGAGTGCGGTCGTGCCCACAATGAGCGAAAAGCCTGCGACAGCCTCCTCCACGGATTTGAATTCTTCGGCCTGCGCGAGCAGTGGTGTCGCGCCCACCGCAGAACGCGCATCGCGAAACGCCAATTCGTAGGGATTCACCACACGCAGATGCAAAAAGCCAAAATTGCTCATCGCGCGGGCCGCGGCGCCGATGTTCAGCGGATTCCGCGTGTTCACCAGCACCACGCACAACCGTTCGTAGTCGCTTTCTCTAGACAAGGGCCTCTAATCTACAACGCGGACACCCTAACTCAATGCGGGGCGCTGACCTTCTTGGTCAGGGGGGAGCAACGCCCGCGTGTTCATCATAAGGAGAAGCTGGTAGCAAAAAATTGTGCGTGTGTCATCCTGAGGCCGCGCTTTTTGCGGCCGAAGGATCTCAACCGATCCGCAGACCTGTCACTTTCCATCGATTGCGAATTATCCGGCGCTTCCCGCACGCCGTTGGTCAGATATTCGTGAATGGATTTTGCGGCGCGTCGTCGAGCCCCCATCGCCAAGATAACCGTGGCGCTTCCAGTAACGATATCGCCGCCCGCAAAAACGCCTCTTCGGGACGTCCGCTGCGACGAAGCATGCGCTTGAATGTAGCCGCGCTTGTCGGTTGCCAGACCGGGAGTCGTACTTTGCACGATGGGATTCGCGCTCGTGCGGAGCGCAATCACGGCCACAGAAATCGGCAATTCAAACTCCGAGCTTGCAATCGGTACCGGGCGCCGGCGTCCCGAAGCATCCGGTTCGCCCAGCTCCATCCGTACACACCGCGCCGCTCGAAGCCACCCTTTGCCGTCCGAGAGGAATTCCACCGGATTCGTGAGCATGTGAAACTCGATGCCTTCCTGTTGGGCGTGATGCACTTCTTCAATGCGCGCGGGCATCTCCGCTTCGCTGCGGCGATACACAACGTACGTCTTGCGCGCCCCCAGGCGCAGCGCCGAACGAATCGCATCGAGCGCGGTATTGTCGCCTCCAATCACGGCAACGTCTTTCCCATGCAAATCCAGCATCGGCTCGTCATATTTCGGAAACTGGTAAGCCTTCATCAAGTTGATGCGCGTCAAAAATTCATTCGCGGAGTACACGCCGGTTCCAATGCTCGCCGGGGATCCCCGTGAACTGTGGCGATCCCGCGCCGGTGCCGATGGACACCGCGTCAAATCCTTCTTCGCCCATCAATTCGTCGATGGTGACTGTCCGGCCCAGCACGACGTCCGTTTCAAACTCCACGCCCATGTCCCGCAGATAGTCCAGTTGTTCGCGGATAATTTGCTTTGGCAAGCGAAACTCCGGAATGCCGTAGACCAGCACGCCGCCAAGTTCATGAAGCGCCTCAATCACGCGGACCTTGTGCCCCCTCTGAGCCAGGTCACCTGCCACAGTCAGCCCGACAGCCCGCTTCCCGCGACCGCCACTTTCTTTCCCATCGGCGGCACTTTTGGCAAGTGGCGAATCCCCATGCGCTGTTCGTAGTCCGCAACAAACCTCTCCAGGTACCCTATGCCTAGCGGCTTCACGTTTTTGGCTTTGCCCAGCGTGCAGCCCGCTTCGCAGTGATCTTCCTGCGGACAAACGCGTCCCGTAATCGCTGGCAGCACATTGTCTTCCCGGATTTTCGACGCAGCCGCCGCGAAATCGCCCGCCACAAGGAATTGAACAAATTCCTTAACTTTGACGCCCACGGGGCATCGCTGCATGCAAGTGGCTTTCGCACACTCCAGGCAGCGCAGTGCCTCCTGGCGCGCCAGTTCCGGCGAATAGCCCAGGTTCACTTCCGTGAACGCCGAGCTGCGCTGCGCCGCATCTTGTTCCGGCATCGCCTGCCGCGACACTTTCATGCGCTCTTTCAGCGTCAGCGGATTCAGCGAAGGCGCGACTGGCGGCTTCATCGCCCGCCTCCTGGCAGAACCGCGGTTCTTCAGCTAGCGCGCCCACTTTTCCTGCTTGCGCTTCGCGCTCGCACAAAAAATTCTTCCATCGAGCGCCGTTCCGCCTCCCGGTACATCGCGTTGCGCTGGACCAAAACATCGAAATTCACCCCATGCGCCTCAAACTCCGGCCCGTCCACGCACGCAAATTGGCTTTTGCCATCCACCAGCACGCGGCAGCCTCCGCACATGCCCGTGCCATCAATCATGATGGGATTGAGGCTGACCACCGTGCGAATCCCCAGCGGGCGGTCGGTTCGGCGACGGCTCGCATCATCACCACAGGACCGGCCGCGAGCACCAGATCAATTTGCGTCCCGCGCGCGATGAGTTCACGCAGCCAGTCGGTCACCAAACCTTTCTGTCCATAACTACCGTCATCGGTGGTCACGATCAGTGTATCGCTCACCGCACGCATTTCCCGCTCCAGAATCACCAGTTTTTTGTTCCGAGCGCCAACAATGGAAATCACCTCGTTGCCCGCGCGCTTCAGCGCCGCCGCCGTGGGATACGCCTGTACCCACGCCCCATCCCAGCACCACGGCTGTCCCGAACTTGTTGATTTCCGAAGGTTTACCCAAAGGGCCAACCACGTCAGCCAGAGTATCCGCGGGCTTCAAAGTGTGAAGCATATGCGTGGTCTTGCCTACCGCCTGCACGACGATGCTGATTGTTCCCGCCGCGGGGTCTGAATTCTCAATGGTTAGCGGGATGCGCTCGCCCCGCTCGCCGATGCGCACGATGACAAACTGTCCAGACTTTTGCTTACGGGCAATCCGGGGAGCTTCAATGACGAAGCGCATGATAGCCGGGGCTAGGAGTTGAGCCTGCTGGATTTTGAACACACGCGCTCCGCGACGATTTCAATTCTTATTTTCAGGCTCGTCCGACCGCCCCAGCCGTGACATCGGTCACATAGCAAAGTGACGTGCGCACCGAGCTCTCTTGTGCTCCGGTTGCACAACAGGCGAGCCGTAACATAGACTGGTTTTCGGGTAGAAGCATTGCGCCTGCCCACCTGGCCTGTGAATTCCAGCCTTTCTGAGGCCTAGTGGCATGGCCGACTCCATTTCGCTTCGTGACCTCGCATCGCGAGGGGCTTCGCGCCGAGCGCCGCATGCGTGAAACTTTGCAGCAAAAGCGTCTGCTGGCAGGGGGAGCAGAGTGGCGACTCCACTGCAAAATTGGGTTGAAGAAGCCGCAAGGCTCACCAAGCCGGAGCGCGTCGTGTATTGCGACGGCTCCGAAGCCGAATACCGTCGCATGGTCGAGTTGATGCTGCGTGCGGGAGACACCGTCACGCTGAACCAGAAAGCCTACCCCAACTGCCACCTGCATCGCAGCTCCGTCAATGACGTTGCGCGCACCGAACATTTGACCTTCATCTGCTCGCGGGACAAAGATGACGCCGGCCCGACCAACAATTGGATGGATCCGGACGCTGCCAAACACAAAGTAGGAAGGCTCTTCGATGGCGCCATGCGCGGCCGCACCATGTACGTCGTGCCCTACATCATGGGTCCGGCGGTTTCCCCCATCAGCAAAGTCGGCGTCGAAGTAACCGACAGCCCCTATGTCGTAGCCAGCATGCGCATTATGTCGCGTATAGGCCAGGTTGCTCTGAACCGCCTTGGCCCTTCGAACGAATTTGTACCCGGCTTGCATGCGCTGGGGGATCTCGATCCTATGCGCCGCTACATCCTGCATTTCCCGGAAGAAAAGCTGATTTGGAGCATTGGCTCGGGCTACGGCGGAAACGCGCTGCTGGGCAAGAAGTGTTTTGCGCTGCGCATCGCCAGCGTGATGGCGCGCGAACAGGGCTGGATGGCGGAGCACATGCTTATCCTGGGGCTGGAAGCGCCCAGTGGAAAAGTGATCTACATGGGCGCAGCGTTTCCCAGCGCCTGTGGCAAAACGAATCTCGCCATGATGGTATCGGCCCTGGAGAGCCAGGGCTACCGCGTGTGGACCGTAGGCGATGACATCGCCTGGATGAAAATCGCCGATGACGGTTATCTGCACGGGATCAATCCGGAGGCAGGATTCTTCGGCGTGGCGCCCGGCACCGGAATGCTCACCAATCCAAACGTCATGGGCGCGCTGCACAAAAACACTTTATTTACCAACGTCGCCATGACTGCGGAGCGCGAGCCCTGGTGGGAAGGCATCGGCAGCAATCCTCCCGCAGGACTGATCAACTGGAAGGGTGAGCCTTGGGATTCCTCCAAAGGCCCCGCGGCGCACCCGAACGCGCGTTACACCGTGCCGGCAAAGCAATCGCCCAGCATTTCGCCGAAATGGGAAGCGCCCGAAGGCGTGCCCATCTCCGCGTTCATCTTTGGCGGAAGGCGCGCGCGTGTGGCGCCGCTCGTGTACGAATCGTTTGACTGGCAGCATGGCGTCTTTGTGGGCGCGACGATGGCTTCGGAGACCACTGCGGCCGCCAGTGGCGACGTTGGCGTGACGCGTCGCGATCCCATGGCCATGCTGCCGTTCTGCGGTTATAACATGGCGGACTATTTCGGCCACTGGCTGCAAATGGGGAAGAAAATCCCCAGGCCGCCCAAGATTTTCCACGTCAACTGGTTCCGCAAAAGCGCGGACGGAAGATTCCTGTGGCCCGGTTACAGCGAGAACGTGCGCATCCTGAAATGGATTCTCGAACGCGTGGAAGGCCGCGGCGCAGCCCAAGAAACCCCGATCGGCTATGTGCCGGCGAAGGGCGGCCTGACGCTCGACGGAATGAAGATTTCCGATGATGCGCTGAACGAATTGCTCCGCGTGAATCCCGCCGATTGGGAAACCGAGCTGGAGGATTCCAAGCAGTTCCTAATGAAATTCGGCTCCCGCCTGCCCAAAGAGATTCGCGAAGAGCACGCGAAACTCTCCAAACGCTTCCACCACGTCGTCACCGCGTAGTTTCCCCATGTCGCTGAGCGAACTCGTGCGCGCTTACCGTTTGCGCGCCGGCGATTTTGGCCGGCCCGTCGCGCTTTCCGCCTTCGCTCTCTCGCTCATAGAAACGGAGCGGCTTTTTTCCGCTTACGAAGAGGATTACCACATCGGCCGTTTCTTTCACTTCACCGAAAGCTACGGCCAGAAATTCTCGATCAACGGCTTCTCCTCCACGCACGTTTCCATCGATGCGGAAATCGAAACGATTCTTTAGACTCTGATCCGGGGCGGCTACAGCATCGCCTTGCTCCGGCCGAATGGCCGCTGCCTCTTTAGGCGGTGGCGGCCTTCACTTGCGACAGGGCCGCGGCGACTTCCTTCAGATCCGGCACGACGGGAATGTCATAATCCTTGAACCAAGCCACGTTTCCAGCTTTGTTGACGATGGCGATGGCGCGTCCGGTGATTCCCTTATCCGCCAGATACACGCCGTACTTTTCGCTCATGGCGCCGCGCGGATGAAAGTCCGCCAGCAACGAATATTTAATGCCCATCCTGTCCGCGAAAGCCTTGTGCGACCACACGCTGTCCACGCTGACCCCCAGGACTTCCGCGTCCAGCGTCTCGAATTTCTTCATGTCATTCACAAAGCAGGTGTGCTCGTTGGTGCAGGTGGGGCTCCAGTCCAGCGGATACCACACCAGCACGACGTTCTTCTTTCCCGCGAAATCCGACAACTTCACTTCCTTCTTCTCCTGATTTTGCAACGTAAAATCTGGCGCTTTCTTTCCGACCGCGATGCTCATATCTTCCTCCTGATCGAATGGGCTGTAGAGTCTCCCAGCATCTTACCTAAACCCTTCGGCTCAATCCAAACGGCCAGGCTGCTCGGCTCTTAGTGATCCGTGGCCGCATCGTAAACGACTTTGCCGCCAACGAAAGTTTTTAGCACGCGAATGGAAAGAATCTCCGGCGGCGGAATTTTCGTAACGTCTTTCGCGACGACCGTTAAATCCGCCAGCTTGCCTTTTTCGATGGAACCCTTGTTGCTTTCTTCAAACTCCGCATAGGCTGCCTCAACCGTATAGCCGCGTAACCCCTCTTCGAGCGTGAGTCTTTGCTCGGCGTGCCAGCCTCCCGGCGGATTGCCTTGCGCATCCTGCCGTGTGATGGCGGCATAGATTCCGTAGTGCGGGTTGAGCGTCTCGCCAGGAAAATCTGAACTCAGCGGCAGGTGTGCGCCGGAATCTTTCACCGAACGCCAGGCATACGCGTACTTCGCGCGCTCGGGGCCGAGCCGCTTTTCGGCCCACGCCATGTCGGACGTAGCGTGGGTGGGCTGCATCGAGGCAATGACGCCCAGTTTCGCAAACCGCGGAATATCTTCCGGCGCAAGCACTTGCGCGTGCTCGACGCGCAGACGCGGGTCGTGCGCATCGGGTACTTCTTTCTCTGCTCGCTCGTAAGCGTTCAGTACGCTGCGATTCGCGGCGTCTCCGATGGCGTGCGTGCAAACTTGAAAGCCAGCGTGCAGTGCGCGCCGCGTCAAGTCATAAACGTCTGCTTCCGGCGTCGTCATCACGCCTTTGGTTTGCGGAGCGTCGCTGTAAGGCTCCAGGAGCGCCGCCCCGCGCGAACCCAACGCGCCATCCGCAAAAAGTTTGAAGGAACGAATGGTCAGTTGATGATGGGGATCGATTTCCGGCCCGCGCTTGAGCCATTCGTCGACTACATGTTTGTCCGCGCCATCCAGCATGGCGTAAACGCGCAGCGGCATGTGGCCTTCGCTCAGCAGTTCGTGAAACGCCTGGACCATCAGCGGCGTGACCTTGGCTTCATGGACCGAAGTCAGCCCATTGCGGACGCATTCGCGCGCTGCGAGTTGCATGCCGCGCTTCGCCTGCACCAGGGTCATCGGCGGAATGCGCTTGGCGACCAAATCCTGCGCGCGGTTGAGCAAAATGCCGGTGGGCTCGCCCGTTTTCTCGTCGCGCAGAATTCTTCCATTTTCAGGGTCCTCGGTGTCCTTGTTGACGCCAGCAAGCTCCAGCGCCCGCTGATTGGCCCAGGCCGCAAACGTATGCAGGCCGACAAGAAACACAGGATTATTTGGCGTGGCCGCGCTCAGCGCCTGATTCGTAGGGTAGTTCGAGGCCCATTTGCCTTCGTCCCAGCCCCAGCCGAGAATCCATTCGCCAGACGCAGCCGAAGCGGCCCTTTGCTTCACGCGTTCGATGATCTCCTTTTCGTCAGGAATGTCTTTGAGATTCAGCCGCACCAGGCTCTCGCCGAGATTGATCAGGTGCGTGTGCGCATCGATGATGCCGGGGAGAACTGTAGCGCCATGAAGGTCCATGGTGCGCGCGGGTTTGGGATAGAGCCGTTTTGCTTCATCCGTGCTGCCAACCCATAGGATGCGATCGCCTTGGGTGGCGATGGCCTGTGCGGAAGGCTGCCTGTCGTTCATCGTGACGACATGCGCGTTAAGCAGGAGCAGATCGGGGTTGGAACTTTGCGCCGAAAGCGAAATGGAGGAAAAGAGCAGCGCAAAAAAGCAGGACGCATAACCGCGCGCCGCCCTGTGCAAACGAAACGCAATATTCATCACCGTTCTCCTACCCGGACACGCCCTTGGCGCGGACCCGCGAAGCCCATACTACCGGCTCGACCCGCCCGATCCAAAACGCCCAGGACAGCGCGCCGAGCAATGACACAGCCGCCGTGATGGTGAAGGCCCAAAAATAATGCCCGGTGCGCCCCAGCACAAAGCCGGTTAACGCGGGAGCCACGGCTCCGCCCAGATTGCCAACAAAGTTCTCGATTCCCGTCCAGCGGCCCGCCGCACGCGGGCCCGCCAGCGTCTGCGTGATGGCCCAGACATTCGAGGAACATGCGCCGAGCGACGTAGCAACCAATATCACCATCACCGTAGCGAGCCGCGGGCCAGCAAGAACGCAGGGCATCACGAAAATCGCCGCGCCCGCCATACCGACACTGGTGAATCCTTTCCGAACGAGGGTGGGAGTCGCGCCGGCGATAATCCAGCGATCGGAGAGCCAGCCGCAGGTTGCTGCGACCACAGCGCACAATACGTAAGCCGCCCCCATCGTGGCCGCCATTTGGTCCATAGAGAAATTCCGGCCGCGCACCAGGTACGTCGGCATCCAGGTGAGGAGGAAATAAGACAAATAGTCCAAGCAAGCCAGCGCCGCGCAGGTGCCCCAGGCTGAACGCAGCTTCAGGATTTCGAAAATCCCCGGGGTGTCGCTGTCGTGAGGATTGCCCGCATTTGCGTGTTTGTCGCGCTCGCGGGGCATGCATTGGAACCATGGCAACAGCCAAAGCAGGCTGATCAAACCAAGGAGAAGAAAAAACGAACGCCAGCCATACCGGCCCATCAGGATGCCGCCAAAGAAGAGGCCGAAGGCGGGTCCCGCATAAAAGCCGGTGATGATGATGGAGTTGGCCAGGCCGCGCTGCTCTTCCGGGAAATACCGGGCGAGGATCTTCGAGTAAGAAGGGTAAACCACCGATTCGCCGACTCCCAGAACCAGCCGCGCCGCCAGCAGCAGCGCGAAGCCGCCGGCAAGCCCCGTCGCTGCAGTCGCCACCGACCAGAGGAAAAAACCGCCGGCCAGCATCCATTTCACGTCGAGACGATCGACCAGCCAGCCGGAGAACATCTGGAAAAAGGCGTAGCTCCAGAAAAACGCCGCCAGCAGGATTCCGAGCCGGAAGTCGGATAATGCCAATTCGGTTTTCAGCAGCGGTGCCGCCGCCGACAGGTTCCCGCGGTCCACAAAATTGATAAACGCCGAAAGCGCCAGCAGGATGAGCACGCGCCGCATCGTTTGAGAAGGGGCCCGCGAGGGCTGCGTGCGAGCTGTCGGTGATGAAGGAATGGAAGCCATCGCGGTCGCCGGCCATTCTAGCCATATCCGCACCAGGTGGCGAGAGCACAATGCGGCGGCGGAAGAGAAGTTCTCAACATAGAGGGCACAGAGGAATCACAGAGAACATAGAAATGGGCTGCCCTCTTTTGGAGTGCGCCGGCTTGCCGCCGCTTTTCCATACTGTCAGCCTCCAACCGGCCCTTTCTTTGTAGTAGCCGCTATTCAGACCGGTTTCTTTTCGCCACCCTTCGTCCGCGGGCTGTCGTCTCGAATTCCGCTGTGCCCGATGAGGGACCCATTCTCGGGCAGAAGAGTAAGGATTCGAGGACGAGCAACTCACGGCTCTGGGTATAAACTCAGATATCGACCTTACGATACTGACGCAGTGCTCCCTAGCCACAATTCAAGTACTCCTCGGATTCCCCCTCTCCATGCAGGGACTACAATCGCTCACACCATTGGTAGAGCAGCCGATGGCGAGCGGAACTGACTACCTTCCTGTGAACTCACCAGTCCAGCCGGCGTCGCAGAAAGGCAGCGACGGAGATGGCGAAGGGTGCAGGTCCCGACCGGCCGAATCGAGCAGCGGGTGGCAAAAGCGGAAGTCGTGGAGCTCTCGCGCGTGGACGAATTGCCGGCCAAGAAAGAGGCGGCGATTACGGAAAACGTGAGCCCGCGAGGCGCGCGCGTGATAACCGACTCCCTTTGCGCCCCGGGGAAGCTTGTCCGGTTGGTTGCGCCGGGGGGACACCGCAAGTTGTCGGCGCGGGTGATCTATTGTGAACACCTGAGAGAAGGGAAATTTGCTGTCGGGCTCCGGCTTTCCGTGCGCGTAGAGGAGTGGCAAAAGCCGCGTTAGTCCGGCGTTAGCCCGGGTGTTCTTGGGGAGTTCGTTTACCAGCCCCTCTTTGTTCGTCCGGTGCGCATCGCATTGCGGGCATCGGCACAGACGAAGCCTTTCTGCTTTACGTTGTAATCCGCTCCGGGGATTTTTTGATGGGGAGGATTGAGGGCAAGAATTTTGCCCCTTGGGTACTTCGCCTTGAGCCAAGCCACGATTTCTCGCCTGGTCTCTTCAGGGGCTGCGCGACCCACGATAAACAGGTCGTCAGGCTCACCCGAGCTTAAGACAACTTTCGCTGCCTGGTTGTCCACGATTGATACTACGTCGTAACCGTGGGGCCTCAGGAGGGCAGCTCTTTGAAGCCCCGCTTGCTCATGATAAGAGATTACAAAAATCCGCTTGATACTTCGCCGCTTCATTGGCGGGACATTCATGTGGGCCACGATTTGGCGCGTCTTGGCATCCTTCGCAAAACATTCGTTATTTGTCTGACAGGCGAGCTTATCAAGCTTGGACTTCGCTAATTCCAGGCCGGTGACGACCGTCATTCTCTGCGGTACGCCATTCGGCAACACTTCGAAGATTTCGTAGACCGGGTGCATGGGTCGGTTTCCCTTCCGGGCACTCTACTGCCGATCCTCCTTTTACGTTCTCTTACGCTGGAACTGAAGATCGCAATGCGCGACAGCCTAGTTGCCCGGAAGTCTAAGTCGCCCCCCGTGCGTCAAGAGGAATGAGGAGTAAGGTAATTGCTACCATTCGTTCCGCACAGCCCCAAGAACCGCGCTCGGATGGCGCATAAGCTGCCCGACTCCAAAGGGAACATTTTTCATGGTTGTCATCCTATTTTGCGATGGAACACTACGGGGGAGAGCATCGGCCGTGTGGTGGTTTGGGCTGTGGTAGTTTGGGCTTGACCATGAGGCCAGGCAAGGATAGGCTCACGGGCAAATCTGGGCGAGCCGCGCTCGTTCCGGGCGGTCCCTACTCATGTATAGCCAAGGAGGCCGGTAATGGTTGCTCTTACCGCATTGTGGATTCCCATTTTATTGTCGGCGGTGATTGTCTTCGTGGCCAGCTCGATCCTGCACATGGTGCTGCCGTACCACCGCAGCGATTACAAGAAATTGCCGGATGAAGACAAGGTTGTGGCCGTGCTGCGCTCAGCGGGTTTAAGCGGCCGGGGCCTGTATATGTTCCCGTACTGCACCCACAAAGAAATGAAATCGCCGGAAATGCTGGAAAGGTTCAAACAAGGACCCGTCGGGACGATTACTGTTTTTCCCGGCGGCCCGGTGAACATGCCGAAGTACCTGCTGCAATGGTTTGTGTATTGTGTGGTCGTGGCCATTTTTGCGGCGTACTTGACGGGGCGCGTGATGCCGTCGGGGACGGTGTATCTCGCGGTGTTTCGCGTGGCGGGCACGGTGGCGTTCATGGCTTACGGGGTGGGCCAATTGGTGAACGGCATCTGGCGGGGGCAGCCATGGAGCGTGGTCATCAAAGAGGTCATCGATGGGCTCGTCTATTCCTTGCTGCTCGCAGGGACGTTTGGCTGGCTGTGGCCGAGGTAAGGGACTAGTCAGAGCGCGGCTACTTTTCCGCGGGCTCGCTTGAGGCCGTGGGCCCAGTCAGATTACCGCTGCACTCAGAGGGTTGAGAGAAGGAGCGCACCAGAAGGACGAGCTGCCAGCGTTGGTCCTCGGTTAAGCGATTCTTGAACGAGGGCATGGGTCGGCGGCCTTCGCTAATCTGATAAAAGATTTCGCCGTCGGCAATACCGGCCATGCGTTTCGCGTTGGTGAGATCGGCCGGAAGCGGATAGTGTGTACGGGCCTCCGGGCCGTCCCCTTTGCCGCTGTCCCCGTGGCATTGAGCGCACTCATGTGCGTAGATTTGCCGCGCGGCCGTGAAGTTGGATTCCGAGGGAGGCAGCGGATTTTTGAGGCTCTTATATTCCGCGGGGACGATCCAAGGCTTGTTTTCCTGGGTCAGCCAGTAGATGACTAAGCCGAACGTGAGAAGAAGGAGAGCGGCGAAGAGAAGTTTGCGGAGTCGGAAGGAGAGCGACAGGTTCGCGGACATAGGAATGGAAAAAATTTTCGCACAACAAGGACCAAGACGAAAGGACGGGTTTTGAGCGCATTTGGCGGTGGGATTTCAACACCGAGGTCACAGAGGACGCAGAGAAGAAAGGGTGAAAGCATTGAGGCTGAGCGACGTGCAATCTGCTTTTCGCGGGCAAACGTGCGGGCCCAATGGATGTCTTTCGCGAAAGCGCATCACTTGAGATCCTTCGGCGAACCTTCTCGGTGCGCCTCAGGATGACAGAATTCTAAAAAGCCGGAATCATCCCGATGGGGTCAACCTAGTGCGCGCCGGCGAGCACTTGGTAGATGACCACGGCGATCATGAAGAGCACGTAGATTCGGAGAGACCAGAGAACGAACTTCTCAAAGCCCCGCAGATGGCGTCTGGGAATGGGGCGCTTTTTGACAGCGGCGAGCTGATCCAATTCCAGTGACGAAAGAACGAGCTCTTGGTTGGTAGAGGCTGACGAACCGTGTTGCTGCTCTTCTGGGCGCATCGTCATTTCTCCTACTTCCCAGCGATGAAAGCGAAGAGATTTGGCGCAACTACGCTGATGCCGAACAGAACTCCCGCGACAGTCAGGAAGATGACCACGCCCGAGGCCAAAACATTGACCAAGGGCGGCGTCACGAGGTCGCCCATGATTTCGCGGTCATTCGCAAGCATGAAAAGAAAGACAAGCGCCGGCGGCATGGCCAGCACAGCGATTACGTTTACAACAAGAACGACGTATACGAGTGGAAGTCCGGGGATGAGGACGATGGCTCCGGCGGCAGAGGCGCAAAGGAACAACACCAGATAAAAGGACTTCCCTTGGTGGAGAGGGAGGTTCAAGCTGTGAGGTCGGTGAGCGACTTCTCCAAACGCATAGGCGGAAGAAGTCGAAATGGTAATGCAGGCAACCATCCCGGCTTCGACGATGCCCAGGGCGAACAAGGCTGCGCCGAATCTTCCGATGACGGGCTCGAGAGCCTGAGCGAACTCGGCGGCCTGGAAATTTTCCGCGGACATGTGGTGAGCAAAGAGCGGGGCGGTCGCGACGATGGTGGCAATCGCCGCCGTGGCGGCGAGAGCAGCTCCTAGCGCGGTGTCAATGCGACCAAAGCGGACGTCTCGCTTGGTAAGCCCTTTGTCGACGGTGGCGCTCTGCTGAAAAAACAGCATCCAAGGAGTGACCGTCGCGCCGATGTTAGACAACAAAATAAGCAACGTCCCTTGCGTCAAGCCGCCGGGGAGCGGCGTCCATGTGATAAGAGCATGGCCGACGGCGCTCCAATGGGGCCGGGCCAGAAGGGCCACCGGAACGAATACGAGATTGAAGGCGGCGGCGGCCAGGGTGATGCGCTCCCAGGTCCAGTAGCGATGCGTTACCAGCGCGAGGTACAAGACTGCAAGAGCACCGAGAATCGCGAGCCACGGGGGCACGCCAAAAAATCCAAGGCCTGCACGAATAGCAATAAATTCGGTGATAAGGGTCAGGAAGTTGCCGATTCCCAGGTCGATCATGGAGAACCAGCCCCAAAACGGTCCAAAGCGGTCAAAGATCAATTCTGCATGACCGCGATGCGTAGCCGAGGCTAGCCTGACGGTCATCTCTTGCACGATGAGCGCCATAACAAAGGTCAACACGACGAACGGAAGGAAGAATCCGATTCCGAAGCGCGAGCCCGTGGCCGCGTACGAGAGCATGCTGGGGCCGTCGTTTTCCCCGAGCATGACCAGGATGCCGGGTCCGACAAGGAGCCATAAGAGACGAAACTTGGAGAGAATGCCGCGGCAGGCGCGCGCCGCAAACACGCGCTCGCGGTCGTGCGCACGATCGATGTCCTCGTGGGTGATGACGACATCGGTCGTCAACGGCTGCGCCGAAGATGTGGTCGGCGAGGTTTGTTCAGAGGATGTTTCCGTTTCCCCGGATCCCGTTGCGGCGTCCGTTGGGGATGCGAGGCTCGTAGTGATTCGCTTTCCTTGGCGCATTTATTAACTACGGTAAATCAAAAGGCTAAACTACACTTAATAGGACCGGCTTGTCAATAGGACTCCTTTTTTGCTCTTCGTCACGAGCGGAGAGAAGACGCGACGCAAAGGAGCCGAGCGGGGGCCAGGGGCTTATGGTAAGTTCGAGTAAGTATTCCGGGAGAGAAAAGAGATGGATCAACAACAGCCAGCGCCAGGGCAAGTGCAAATCAAGGCGGATGAAAAGGAACTGCAGGGGCAGTACAGCAACCTGGTGATGATTCACCACAACCTGGAAGAGTTCACGCTGAATTTTATTTACATTTTCCCGAACGGCACGCAAGGAAAACTTTTGAGCAGCTCGATCGTCAGCCCGGGACACGCCAAGCGCATCTGGCGGGCGCTCGGGGAGAACCTCAACCGGTACGAGGCGCAATTCGGGCCCATCAAAGAGGCGCCGGAAGGCGGGCCGACTCCGAATGTGGGATTTGTGCAGTAAGGCAGAAGTTAGAAGAAGACTCGCTAGCCGTGCTAAGATTACATAGTCAATTTCGCACGGGCCTGTAGCTCAGGTGGCTAGAGCGCGCCCCTGATAAGGGCGAGGTCGGTGGTTCAAGTCCACCCAGGCCCACCATCAATCGCCAGTAAATACGCGGCTATTCACACTTTCTGACTTTCTTGCGCTCTCTCTCAAAAACCATTTTGCCAACTATTTGCCAACTTTGCGGGCAATCAAATCCCGCAGTCATACAGGGCTGGAGCACAACCTTTTTGACGGGCTAGCCGAGCTTGTCCTTCTGTGGCATCGCTACTCCATTCTGAAAGAGCTGGAATGGAAGGACGCCGAGCTACGTCAGACCCGAACGATAGAATCCGGCACGACGCGGTGTTCTGCAGAGAAGTTGCTGGAGGAATCGGCTTGGGTTTCGAGCTTCGGTCAAAAAATGCCGTTGTTGGACCGAATGGACCGGCAATCAAACCCGAACCAGTTTGGAGATGGCTGTAAGTGTTTGATTCAGGACTGCTGACGGGCACCCTTTCAGGGCTACGTCGGACGCTTACGTCGCGAATTTACTGCAGCTTCGCGAATTCCACCCTGGCGGCAATAGGAATGCCAGGCCTGCATCTTTCGAGAGCGTCAGAAAATTCTGATAGGCCGTTTTGGCTTTGGCGGTGTCGTCCTAACGTCCCTCAGCAACTGAGAGGCGTACCGTGCCTCCCGAAAACCGCAGGTGGCTATGTTACACGGCCTCTTTGTAACTCATTGTTTTCAAATGTGTTTCTACTCTTGGCGACGTACAGCCGCATGAACTGCTCTCTCACTGGTCTTAGAAGAAGGCAAGGCCCTTCATTGGATAATGACGGCGATTTCGTGTCCACAGCTCCAAGCCGTGAAGGGAAGCCGTTGCCGCGATCAGCGCATCTCCCAATTCGACGCTGTGGCTTTTCGCAAACACCCTCAGGTAGTCGCCGGCCCGCCGCCCGATTTCCAAGTCGATAGGAACGCACTGGATGACCGCGAAGAGGTCTTCCAGAATCTTGTGCTCCTGCGGCCGTGCTCCATGCCAAAGCTCTGCCACTGTGACGGGCGAACACACGAGCACGGCTTGGCTCCGGGCGAGACTATCCCATTTGGTGACAAGTCCAGCGTCTCGGCCTCTCGAAACCTCGATCAGAATGTCGGAGTCAATCAGAATCGACGTCACAACGCAATTCTCGATAGCCGCTTGCCCTTACGGAGCTGGCGGACGTATTTTCCGGTGTCACGTAGGTCATTGCGGTCCCGCCAAATGCCAACGAGAGCTTGCATCGCCTTGCTGCGGTTGGCAGGGGAGCTCCCGTAGCGATCCCGGATGGCTTGGCGTACAAGGTCAGAAATAGAAGTACGCCGCTGCCGTGAGTGGATGTGCAGCGCCTTCCAGATGTCTTCGTCCAGATAGAGCTGTGTTCGTTTCATGATGTATAGTATACATCATAAGTCGAAGCCTCTCAGTTCCGCCTCTCGGGCTGTGTGACGATTCGGGATCGTGCCGGCTCTTCAGAATGCTCAAAAGATTGCTGGTTGTTTTAAATAACCTCTTCCGCAATGCGGGCCACCATGTCGGAAAATCTGCACACTCCTGACCACGGCAGGCCGCCGCCAACCAAACGCTGACAATCGCCAGCACGAGCGTAAGGAGACCCGCACCTTTCCTGCAAACCGCCTGCAAACCTCTCTCGATTGACTTTATACGCTAATAGCGTATACTTAGAACTGTACGCTAGTGGCGTACCAGGAACAGGATGGAATTCCTCGAAGCCCCGGCCTTCACTCGCTACCTCCGCTTATCTCACGGACGGCGAGTGCCGGGAACTACAAAACCGGCTGGCGGCTGCACCAGAACAGGGAGACGTTATCCCCGGAACAGGGGGATTTCGGAAGCTTCGTTGGACAGATCCAAGTCGTGGCAAAGGACGAAGAGGCGGTCTGCGAGTAATCTATTATTACTTCCCAGGCGAACAACAAATCTGGCTGATTACGCTCTACAACAAGGCCGAAGGTTCAGACCTTACGCCGAAAGAAAGGCAAGCTTTGAAGAGTGCCATTGCAATTGAGGTCCGGGCTAGGCAGGTCGCGAAGCTTGCGACGCAGAGGAAATCGCGGAGGTGAAGGCGATGAGCAAGAGAAAGATTTTCGACGAAATGATGGAAGGTGTTGCAGCGATGAAAAGCCATCGCGAGGGCAAAATCACGCTGCGCACTTACAACGTTGAAACGACACCGCTACCCAAGGTGGACGCGAAGCTGATTCGGGATACGAGAAAGAGGCTGCACTGTTCACGAGCCGTTTTCGCTCGGAAGCTGCGTATTAACGAACGTACACTTGAGAAGTGGGAGCAGGGTCGCGCAAAGCCCAATCCCCAGGCCGCAGCCTTGGTTTTGTTAGTTCGCAAATATCCTGACACCCTCGATCGATTGGAACGGGTTGCCGTAGGTTAGCGATCGTCCACTCCGAGACATATCAGAGAGACAAGGCGCCCCCCTTCGAGACGCTTTAACTCCGCCCACGATCGCGGTTCGGACCTGGCGCATCTTCGGTAAACAACAGCCGACTTCCCGTTACTAATAGCGTTTTCGCCGGACTGTAACCAAATCCCGGTAATCCAACCCCCATAAGGGATTACAACAATAAGCCATGCCGGAAAAAGGAGGCGGAAATGAAATTGGGAATTGTGGCCAGGACAGTCAGCCAAGCCGGCGCGTAATCAACCAGCAGGCACGATCTGTCATCAGCTGTGAGAGACAACTCTCGGCTGCTATTGTGTTGAATGCGACGACCAAGGAAGCAACGCATTTGGAGGTAAAGTTTAGGTTTTCCGAAACTCCTCGTTGCGTGCCGCGATTGAAGATGTCCAGACCGTTCGGGCCGAGGGCATGAACATACCAATGGCGAAAAGGCCGTTACAGCACTCGTGATTTGAAGGAGAGAACAATGCTCGACCACATGATTCTGACTGTCAGCAATGTCGAACGTTCGTTGGCGTTCTATGAGGCGGCCTTGAAGCCTCTTAATATCAAGTTCTTCCTACCCTACAAGGGCGAAGTCGCTCATCCTGATCTTTGGGGATTTGGCGATGGCAAGAGGGCGTTCTTCTGGCTCAAGCAAGGGAAGCCTGATCCAGCGTCCATTCACTGGGGGTTCATGGCCGAGAACAATGGTAAGGTCGATGAATTCTACAGGGCGGCAATATCCGCTGGTGCCAGGGACAATATTTCACCGCGGGCACGAGTGGAATACTATCCGGGATACTACGCCGCCGATATATTTGACCCGGACGGGTATTCGTTCGAGGTCGTCCATAAAAGCTAGTGATGGCCATAACATGATTTATAGCCTCCGGGTTGCCCGTCCGGGAGTTGGCTGCGGTCGATTCCCGGAAGCCGAGTTTCCGTACTAATCCGTTCGGCAGTTTATTCTGGATTGCGGGCGATCCAGTAGCTAAGTCGGCAACAGCGAGAATCCTTTCTGAAGCGGGCTCCTTTGCTGGCCGGGTCGCTGTTGCTCACTCGCAAACTTCTCGTCCCAACATGTTCTACGAGCCCAGGGACGTCTACCGTGGCCGCGACGAGATCGATCGCGTCGCCGGCACGATCAAGGCTACTCACCCTGACTTCGGCTTCGTTCTGACCTGGCGTCATACGTTCCCCGGTGGCAATTTCATTCAATACTAAAGACGCCTCGACTGCTACCATGTTTCATGCAAATTCGTGGTTCCATGCATACGCTGTTACAACTCCACATCCTCGCGGGGGGTCTTGCGATCATCACTGGCGGCACGGCGCTCGCCGCGACGAAAGGTGCTGTGCTACACCGCAAGAGCGGAGTTGTGTTCGTGTACGCGCTGCTCACCATGGGGATCAGTGCGTCCATCCTGGCCTTCGACAAAGGTGGCTTCACCCATCCCAACTTTCTTGGCGGGTTCATGGCAGCGTATTTCGTCATCACTGCGCTCACGACGGTTCGTGCTGCGTCGGTATGGTCGCGTCGCCTCGACGTAGCCGCCGCGGTTTTTGCATTGGCGTACGCCATTCTCGTGTTCGCGCGGGGAGTTCGCGCCATGGGGCAGCCGCATTTCATGATCAACGGCGTGCCGGCGGCGATGCTGTTCTTCTTGGCGACGATCTGCGCGCTTGCTTTCGTCGGCGACCTTCGCATCATCCGATTCGGCGCACCTCGTGGGGCGGCGAAACTGAGGCGGCACCTCTGGCGCATGTGCTTCGGTCTGTTCATCGCCGCAGGGTCATTCTTCTCGATCCGCGAGCGCGTCGCCAAAATCCTTCCCGAGCCGTTCCTCTCCGCTCCAATGCGTGCGCTGCCGATACTGCTCATCTTTTTGGTGATGTTCTACTGGCTGTGGCGACTCCGTACCGGCCGAAGTGCTACAAGCGCCTAGCGCAGTGCGGCTTGCATCGGGGTGAGGGATGGACGCTCAAATCAGTGGGTTCAGTTGCCGACTTGAGATGGCCCTTTACCAAGGAGAATATCAAGTGAAGCACAACCTCATGTTAACCATCACGTCTCTGCTCTCGATCCTCTTCATGACGCTTCACCTGACGAGCGATACCGTCCACGCCAGGGTCGGGACGGCCGAGGCAGGGGGCTCGACCCTCGTTGCGGTGCCCATCCTGGTCGTCTGGTTGTACGGAACGTTGGTGCTCGCCGAACGGCGGTCGGGGTACATCATCATGCTCGTCGGGTCGCTCCTTGCGTCGGGTATGCCCGTCATCCACGTGATGGGAGCGGGAGGCGTTTTTCGCGGCCAGATCGCCAAGTCCAGCCCAGCCTTCTTGTTCGTCTGGACGCTTCACGCGCTCGGCGTGACTGGGATCTTCTCCCTCATCCTCTCGGCGCGCGGACTGTGGAGCCTGCGACGGAGCCAGCCCCGGTAGTCGAAGAACCCGAACCATGGACGCGACACGCCCGCGAAGTTCGCCAACGCCAGCGCGCGATTGCGGGAGGATGATGGACATTCGAAAGTGAAGGTCAGTTGTGGATTGGTACCGACAAACGCCCATCTCGTCAGTGCTTGATTTCCTGACGAGATGCCGACTTGAACGCTAAAACTTCGCGGTACTAATGAATCTGGAAGTTTGTCAGTGCGAATCTTGAGACCAACCGACCTTTTCTAGTTCGAGTGTTGTCGCTGATTCAATTTGACTTGCTTGGCTTACGAGGGTCCTGCGTGACATCCACGTACTCGGTCGAAGACGGACCGAACCCGGTAATCTGAACGACAACAGGTTCGTCACCGGTCTCTGCGAAGTGATTCCGAGATGGCGGTTCTGTGTAGAAGCTGCCTGGTGGCAGGGCTTTTAGTTTTGCTTCGTCAAACTTATCGCCGTACCCGATATGCCATGTGCCGGAGATCACCGTCGCAACCCTGTCGTCACGATGGGAGTGCGCAGCAATGCGCGTATGTGCCGGGACGCGAAGCATGATGGTATATACGCCTGCTTGGTCTGGATTGCCCTTCAGAACAGCGGTCTGGATTCCGCCAACGCCTGAGCTTCCCGTGCCAGGATTGCCCACTCGCGGGAACTTGTATTCTGTGGGAGTGAATCGTTCTTCGTTTGTGCCGCCGTCAGCATTGCTTGCAACTGGATGAGTAACCGGCGGACCATCAAGGAATTTACGAATCAACGCGACTGTGTAAGCCGGTCGTTCTTCCATCAGCCAATGTCCTGAGCCCGCGACGACCTCCTCCTGCACGTTGTTCGCTACATGACGCATGATCACCGCCTGGAGGGCGCCGAAGGACTTCTCTGCACCTACCGCCATCACCGGCATCGTAAGCTTCGTTTGTTCGAAAACCTTGTTGTCCTTCGCATCTTGCGAGAAAGCGGCAAACTGCGCGAACCCGGCCCGCATTCCGCCCGGTTGCGCGTAAGTGGCGGCAAAGAAATTTCTGGTGGCGTCGTCAGGCTTACCCGGATCACCGGTAAAGTCATTCCATATCCTGTCAAAGTAGATACGCTCCCGGCCTACGACCAGCCGTTCCGCATCCGGTCCATGGAAGTTGAAGTGCCAAACGCCCGGATTTAGGAGTATCTCGTTCCACGGGTCAATCCCGGGAATTGGTGCGTCCATAACAACCAGCCGCTCGACCGTATCGGGGTAAGTCGCGGCATAAGCGTATGCCACCATGTTCCCGATATCATGGGCAACGACGAACGTACGGTCATACCCCAATGCGGTCACAACCGCACGGATATCCTTGGCCTGCGTTTTCTTATCATAGCCTCCATCCGGCTTCGACGACCGTCCGATGCCTCGGAGATCGGGAACTACCACCGTGTGGTCCGTTATCAAGTCCGCTGCCAGAGGGGCCCAGGAATCGCTATTCTCCGCATAACCATGCAGCAACACAACTACAGGCCCACTTCCGCCGGAACGCACGAAGATTTCCGCGCCTTCCGGACTGTGAATCGTCGCGGCATGGAAGGTAGACGGCAGCGATGGATAGCCTTGGCCGAAGGCCCCTGCCGCACCGAGTAACGTGGTGGCAAAAACAAGAACTCTTCCAAACAAGGTGCCCTCCTGACGACGGCAGGAGTAACGAGACCACCCCCCTGCTGTCGGGTCCGGTTGGCCAAGACATTTCGTATAGCTAAGTCTTGGCATGTGAAAGAAAGTGTTTACGGCAGCTACGCCGCCGCTGTAGTCGCTGCACCTTTCAGGAACGTCAGTAGGTCGGCGTTAATCGTACCAGCCTCAGTCGTGGGCATGCCGTGCGGAAACCCCCTGTAGGTTTTCAATGTGCTATTCCGCAGCAACTTTGCCGACAGTGGTGCGGAATCGGCATAAGGCACGATCTGGTCGTCATCGCCATGCATCACCAGAACCGGCACCGTAATCTTCTTGAGGTCATCGGTGAAATCCGTCTGGGAGAAGGCCACGATGCCGTCATAGTGCGCCTTGGCACCTCCCATCATGCCTTGACGCCACCAATTCGAGATCACCCCCTGCGACGGTTGCGCACCAGGCCGGTTGTAACCATAGAACGGCCCAGCCGGCAGATCGTAATAGAACTGCGCTCGGTTGGCGGCGAGCTGCGCCTGAAGCCCGTCGAACAGCTCTTTGGGCAGCCCGCCCGGATTGGCCGCCGTCTTCACCATCAACGGCGGCACCGCGCTGATGATCACCGCTTTTGCCACTCGGCTTTCGCCGTGACGCGCCAGGTAGTGCACCACTTCGCCGCCGCCGGTCGAGTGGCCGACATGCACTGCTTCCTTGAGGTCGAGATGTGCGGTCAGCGCCGCCAGGTCGTCGGCATAATGATCCATGTCATGGCCGCCATCGGTCTGGGAGGAACGGCCATGTCCGCGCCGGTCGTGGGCTATGACGCGATAGCCGTGTTTGAGGAAGAACAGCATCTGCGTGTCCCAATCATCGGCCGACAGAGGCCAGCCGTGGCTAAACACGATGGGCTGGCCTTTGCCCCAGTCCTTGTAATAGATTTGTGTCCCGTCTTTCGTCGTGATTGTAGCCATTGGAAGTTCTCCTCTACTGTGATTTTCCTTCAACCTTGATCAGCACTTTCTTTCTCAGGTATCTTCGCTCTTTTGTATTCCGGCCAATCTGTGTTCCCGTTTCTGTTTGCTATGGAGGGACGCCAGGTCCGTCACATCGTAGCCCGGCGAACAGCCAATATTATCGTCAAGCTGTACGGAACTGCTCGGCGTGGAACTTCTTCGCCGCAGCTATCGTCAGCAACACGAAAAGTACTAAAACAACCAGCTGGGTTACCTTAAAAGGCGGCTCCGTTTTCGTTGGAGCGAGGGCCTTCAGGGCCGGAACCTTGTCAAAGAGTTGAGCAATCAGAACGAAAACATTCAGATACAGCGCTATCATCGCCGTGATTACGTAAGCCCGACGCCAGCCGCCCGCAAGTTGACGCCCGTAGCGAGCAAATATTGCTATCGGCACCACGACTAACGATATGATCCCGAATATATCTGCAGGACTAAGGCCGCGGAACGGAAAGAAAAATCCGGTCACGCTCGTTGCCGCTGTGGTCACCAGAAAGACCGCCGTCCAGCTGTCGAGTCGTTTTTCAGTGAACAGCCCGAACATCACGACGAACCCCGAGAGAATCCCGATCAAACTCAACACCACGTGCGCGAAAGTCAAGGTGGTCATGCCCAAGATCATGATGCGCGTTCCTCCTTTTCCTGACTCGCCCGGTGATTTGTGCTGCCATTTGTTGCGCTTCTTCGTAATCCGTGCCTGTTTCTCCTCTCTACAGGCCACCGACGATTTCTGACAGAAACCACGTCCGGCGTTCCGTCTCGTCAATCCAGTTCTCAATCAAGCTGGCGGTCGCGACATCGTTGTGCTTCTCGCAGACCTCGTGCGAGGAACGCAGGAATCGTGTCAGCTGCCGGTTGTCGGCAAAGAGCTCTTCCAACATCTCCTTTGGGGTGACCGATTCTTCGTTGTTGTCTTGCAAACGTTGATGTCGTGAGATATCGCTGATGGAGCGGAGCGTGGCTCCGCCGATCTTGCGCGCTCGCTCCGCGATGTCGTCCGTCATGGCGAAGACTTGCTCGGAGTGCTCGTCCAGGAGCAAGTGGTAATCACGAAAGTGGCGCCCGCTCATGTGCCAGTGAAAGTTCTTCGTCTTTACGTAAAGCGCAAACACGTCGGCAAGCAATTGACGGAGGCTGTTTGAGATCTCCACAACACCATTGCGGCTAAGGTCGCTTGTCGTCTCAAGGGTATTCGTTTCTTTTCTCTTTAGCTGGGTTGCAGCACCACTCTTTCCCATTTGTTTCGTCCTCCTGCGGGTCTTCTTTCCATCTAGGGTCGATGACCAAGAAAGAGAAAGGTTAGAACTGGAATTTCCGTTTTGGGCTTCCCTTGGCCCGAAAGCCTAGCCCTCGTACCCGCCTCGTGTCAACCGCAAGGCGCGCCGGCCCAACTCAGGAGCATCATCTTCATGCGGAGGGATGGCGAACGATCGTGGCCAGCCGTGAAAGCAACATGACTGGATGGCGTTCGTTCGGTCCAGACTGCTCATAAATGATTTCGAGAAGCTTAGTGCGGACAGAGTTCACAGGTCACCTCCCGACGTTATCGATCCATAAGCCGCCTATCACCATCGAGACAGGTATGAATCTCAGGTGGGTTTGGCACGATGTATAAGACTTTGGGGGCCTTTCCTTCAGGCAGTCTTCATTTTCGCCCAATACGTTTGGTTGATCTCGAAGCATGGACTCTTCTGAAGTTAAGGTCAGTTATGGATTGGTACCGAGAAACGCGCTCCTGGTTAGAAATCGGAATGAGAGCCGACATGCCAACTTCCCGGGACTAATTTCGTCGTGGCCAGCACAGATTGCTTCCTGGTTGCCATCCAGAAGTTGTCTTATGGAGGTTCGAACCAAAATGCCGAGCGCGGCCATTTCTACGGGTAGCGCGTAATGAGCGGATTAAGCGGAGCAGTTGTACCAGTCAGACTCTGAAGTTATTTCTCTTCGGTCCTTCACTGAATTCTTTCATCTGGCAAAGATCAGTTGCATGCGGCAATCTTGTTTTTTTGACATAGGGGTGGGAGGCAGGATTTCGCCGATGAGTAGAGCCTCAATACCGGGGCGAATGCCTTCGGTGGCAAGGCGCCCGATTTCGCTCTTGAGTTCGGCGAAGACCAGATCGAATTTTTGTGGAGTCGAGGACGTGCCTCGCTCTATCTAGTTTGAGCACGGAAGAATAACGCGCGGGACGAGCCGGTGATTCCGACGTGCCTCCCAAGAAGGCGTCAAGGAAGATCCACTGCAGGACAGACCTAACGCAAGTTAAATCGAGCCCGCAGCTGAGTCGAAAAAATGTTAACAAAATACTTTTGGGCGCGCTTATAATCTTGCCCGCCATCTGGGCTTTCCGCTTGGCTTTCCAATGAGAGTGAGGCCGTACAGATCCCATCTGTTAACGCGCCTCGTTCCGAGAGAAGGGTGGTATGCCTTCTCGCCCGAACGCCTGTAGTAACGACACGGCCACCGCCTCCAATTCTGATCTGCATTGGAAGAGGCTGCGATATCCATCCCTCGGCGTCTTGATAAAGTCCAAAGATAAAGAGGTGCTTTATGAAAGAAACTGAGTCCTTCGACTCGCTTAGGACCAACTCTGCCAGTACCATCCTCGAATTCCTCGCACGAAAGGTGCGCTCCGCAGTGGGACAAGGGCCTGCGGCGCGCAACATTGCTTTAATTGTAGGCACGGCCGCCCTGTGTTTTGGCGTCGTCCTTTATTTTGCGGGGTCGCGCACCTCCGCAGAACTTGCTAATTACGACTGGCCGAATCACGGCAAGGACCTTGCCAACACTAGGTTCCAAAACCTAGACCTAATCAATCCCAGCAACGTCAATAAGCTGCACGTGGCCTGGGTGTTCCACACCGGCGTACTGGACCCGCTGTCTGAACTGGAAGCCTCGCCCATCGAGGTCGACGGCCGTTTATTCATCACTGACGGTCACGACGACGTATTCGCCTTGAATGCCACCACGGGACAGATGTTATGGAAGTTTGCCGGCTTCAACGACGAGGCGCAACTCGCGCAGTTCTTTCTCTGCTGCGGTCGGAATAACCATGGCGTGGCTTTTGGGGACGGCAAAGTTTTCGTGGGCCGGTTTGACGATTCCGTCGTAGCCTTGAACGCGGAAACAGGCAAAGTTGCGTGGCAGAGCACGGTAGCTGATTTCTATGACAAGGTCTCCATCAATTCGGCTCCGCAATTCGTCCAATCCGGTGGCCGGAATTTGGTCATCATCAGCTTATCCGGTGGCGAGTTTGAGATACGAGGCCAGGTTTTCGCGCTGGACGCAAGAACTGGCAAAACTGTGTGGCGCTTCTCCACGACGCAGCCGGCTAGCTTTGCTGGTCAGTCGTTCCTGACGGGTGGTGGCGCTGTGTGGAACCCGCCGGCCATCGACCCGGACTTAGGCCTGGTGTACCTCAGCGTGGGAAATGCTGCGCCCGACATTCTCGGCGAGAACCGGGGTGGCGACAATCTATTTTCCGCATCGATCGTTGCGTTAGACCTGTTTACAGGCAATCCTGTGTGGCATTTCCAGGAAGTGCACCACGACATTTGGGACTACGACAGCGCACAACCCGCTGTCCTATTCCCGCTCGAGAAAGATGGAAAGCAATTCAGGGCGCTCGGCCATTGCAGCAAGAATGGGCAGTACTACATTCTCGACCGCGCCACGGGCCAGCCCATCTTCCCAGTGACCGAGCAACCCGTCCCAGCAAGTGGTGCCGCGTTTCAGAATGCCGCACCAACCCAACCCTATTCCGCTGTTGAACCGCTGACCCCGCTCAGGTTCGACCAGCTCACGCCTGAGGAGCAGCCCGACACGGTCGCCATAACCGCTGCTTTTAGCGCGTTCCTGGCCCCGGGACAGACGGAGGTTGCCCTATCGCCCCAATACACTCCTCCCGATGAAACGCTGCGGCTAATTATGCCGGGTGACAACGGGGGGTGCGAATGGGCCCCGGCAGGTTTTAGCCCACGAACACAATTCGTCTACTACGGCGCCAGGCACGACCCGGATGTCTTCAAGACTCACTCAGGCAATACGAGTCTTATCTCCCAGCCGGTCAACGGAGACCTTCACCTGGGCTCGACGTTCTTCAATCACGTTCCCGGTGCAAAGCCTTTTGGCCTGTACGGAGCCACTGACACTCGCACAGGCAAAGTTGTTTGGAAGATTCGCATACCTCAACCCGCGAAGTCCGGTGTGCTCGTTGCCGGCGATGTGGTGTTCTTCGGTGAGGGGAACGGGAAATTTGATGCTGCTGACGCAACGACAGGCAAGATGCTGTTCACGTTCGATGCGCCCGCCAACATTGCCAACGCCGGTGGAGCAGCGGCGGGCCCCATAGCCTACCTCGCGGATGGACGCGAGTTTATCGTCAACGCCTTCGGTGGAAATGTCCCGGATCGAAGTGTCACGGCGAACGGCGGTTGCCTGGGCGGCGGACATACGTGTGATAACCCTGTTGGCGATGCCTTCATCGCCTTCGCACTTCCCCGGAGAGGCAACCAGTAAAACTAGCGGTGGAACGTCCGTGCCAAGGGCCGTGGCGCTCGCCGGTAGCATACGTTGTCAGCGGGAAGAGGTACATCGTCAACCGTTTCGGTGCGGCAATTCGCACCGCGCCCCCCAGGCGACAGGGTAATTACTTTCTGCTTGACTTGAGACCTGAATTCCACCTCAAAAGTACTCACTACATCAGTTTTGTGCCTTCAAAAGCACGCGGTCGATGGTCTCGAGGATGGTTTCCTGTCTTTTGGTCAGGGCCACCACACGAGAAAGCTTGAACCGGTGCTGGGAGTCGACCCCCAATTGTCCGGTTGCGGGAAGAAGTCGTCGCGGAACCGGACAGCTATCTGCGGTCAGATTCCGACTTACGGGCAAACCGCAAGTGATTCCAAGAAGCCCTGTCGCGCCGATTACTTCCGCTTGCCGATTATTACCGGCCATCCACCCAAGGAAACGATCAAAGCAATTTGTCGTGGGTGTAATCGAGATATTTCGCCAACCGTTCGAATGCATCACGGAATTGCAGCGTCACTCAGCCGCCGTTATCGCGCGTCCGGGCGAGGCTGGACGGTTATGCTTCATCTCTAGCAGTCTTGCCGGATGCAGTCTCGTTCGGATAGTTGAAGAAGAGCTGATTGCCGTCGGGATCATCGACCACCACGAGCCGGTAACCCCACGAACCCTCCTTGACCGGAACGCCCTTGGCCTCGAGTTCCGCGCGCAGCGCATCCAGAGCGGCGATCGCAGCCTCTCGCGTTTCCGGCTCGACGTTCAGGGAAATGAACATCAGCCCGTTGCCAATCTTCTCCGGCCACGTGTCGGCCAGGATAAGCGCGCAGCCCTGCCGGTCGACCTGTGCGACATACGCCCTGCCGTCCTCGTCGTAGCGCCAGGGGCTCGTGAAGCCGAGCCGATTAACGTAAAAGCGGAGCGAGGCCTCAACGTCCGTCACGTGCAGGACGGGGCGTGCGAACCAGTCTGTCATAGGCGATGTATCCTCGAATGAAGGCCACTCTTTCCAACATCAGGTCCAAAAACGAGGTGTCACAGTTCTGACTTTGGCAGCGTTTTGAACGGCGCTCAGCCAGTCTCCGGCAGCCGCGCTAATTCGGCTCCAAGAAGTGGCAACCCTTCCATAATCCGGTAAGGGAAGGGTTGCCGATTATTACCCGGAACGCCGATTCTGCTCGCCCACGAATCCCTACTGAACGATATGGATGCTCGACTCGCTACTTCTCGAGAAACTGATTAAGCAACCGCAGCACACCTTGCCATCCACTCTCATAGTCTTTGCGCGAGATGGGCTCCTGCATCAGATCGCTATGTGTCACGCGGACTCGCGTCCCTTTCGCAGTGGGAGTTAGGTCCCACCGAACTGTCGTCGGATGCGCCGGATGCTCGTGCCAATTTGCGACCCAGCTCCACACGAGCAGCCTCGGCGGAACGTATTCCAAGACCTCGCCATGGGCTTCAAACTCCTGCGCGCCGTTATACCGGAGCTGCTCTCCCACCGCACCGTGGCTGGCGCCTGCAGCTGGCTTGCATTGGAACCGCCAACGTCCCCCCGGTCTTGCATCCATCTCGAACACCGATAGTTCTACGGAAGGCTCCTTGCCCCACCATGCGAACAGCTGCTTTGCGTCGGTGAGGGCCTGGAACACGCGCTCAGGCGGCGCCGCGATTTCGACTTCAACAACAACCACCTCGTCCTGCTCCAACAAAGCCTTCGAACTTTTCATGGCCGTTCTCCTGTGACTTCGTCCGCTGCATTTCGGACAGAACTGTGTCTTCTTTTCCGTTCTCAACAAACGTCCATTCTTCCGTGTGATGGTCGGGGCTGAGGATGTGAATCACTAATCGCCGCATGTGCCCGGCGTTCGGCGACGAAAGATTCGTTGCATCGACGAAATCAAAAGTGATCGTCTTTCCGTCCGGCGAGAGGATTCCCTTCATTCGCGGCTGATTGCCCGCTGAGCAATAATGCGTGAGCAGCAAACGATCGCCATCGACATGGAACATTGTGATCATGTCCTCTTTCTGGCTTGGTTCCATAAATTCGCTCAGCACCGCCGACCCACCATTTATGGCGCGGAACGTGACCTCGACTTGATGCCCCAAGGTGTCTTTTCCTCGCCACTCGCCCGTCAGGCCCTTCAAAGCATCGAACGATTGTTGTGCGACTGACTGCGCCAGCCCAGCCGACGTGCAAAGTAGCAACGCAAACAACGTGACCATCGATGTCGCTTTCATTGGGGTATCTCCTTGTCTCATTTTGCTTTTTTTCGAACGGGTCCCACCTTCTCAATCTCAACGTGGCCAGATTCGACGAACGTCTTTAGGTCTGCTAGCTTCGTGCTCCAAAAGACGCGGTATTGCTGCAACCACTGATCCACAGCCTTGAGCGGCTTGGGATTAAGGTGATAGAAGCGATGGCGCCCGCTGCGGTGTTCGCGAACGAGGTTCGCGCGCCGCAGTAAGCGAAGGTGCTTGGAAATGGCGGGCCGCGAAGTTGGAAACGACCGCGCAATTTGCCCGGCAGGCAGGCTCTCGCTCCGCAGCAAATCAAGTACGGCACGGCGGGTCGGATCTGCCAGGGCGTGGAAAACGCCTTCGGCCGCATGCGTAACCGACCGGTGTCGCATAATGCGTAACCATACGGCTACATAAGTATGCTTGTCAAGACAAAAGTCTGCGGCAATTTACGGGAGTATGACGGGGAAACCGGAACTGATTCCAAGCCGAGATAGCTTCGCAGATCGAGCCGCAATAGTTGATCGATCCACTCAGAACGCGGTCTTTGCTCCCAAACCGTTTGTGGGAATCCCGGAATATACATGCGCATTATGCCAACAAGACGAATTCGTCGCAGCAGTGGTACATTTGCCTCATAGCAGACGGCAGGTGTGCCCCTGAACGACAATCGCTAGACCGCCCTCCGGTCACCATATTCAGCTCCGTCCCCAATACGCCGTGGTTCGGTCCCTTGACAAGAAAGCGCATACGGCTTCATTATACAAAGTACTTTGTATTGCCGGAAACGCCCGAGGTTCTAATGCACACCTCATCCGTTAGCAAGCCGCGCTCACTGGCCCGTCGGATATTCAGGGCTATTGCAGCATTGGCAATGGTGGGTGTTCTCGGGATTGCGGTGTCGTTGGAGTTGCTCTGGCTGGAGCGCAGGAGCGAGATCACGCTCCCGACACCCACGGGATCATTTGCAGTCGGCCGCGGGATATATGACTGGACCGACGACAAGACATTGGACACGCTAGCGCCCGGGCCAGGAAGCAAACGCGAACTCCTCGTGTGGATCTGGTATCCGGCGGCGGCTGGGCAACCAGCTACGATCGACGACTACTTGCCCGCTCAAGTGCGAGCGCCGGCCCTTCCGGCCAGCGGGCCGCTGGTCTTCAGAGTTCTGTCTCGGGTCTTCGGACTTCTGACGCGGGATCTATCGAGGGTCCATGGGCACAGTTTTCGTAACGTCGACGTGTCACCGCAGCAGCGATCGTACCCTGTGGTGATCATGCGGGCGGGGGCCTCTCTCGAAGTCTGGAATTATTCGACACTTGCCGAGGATCTGGCCAGTCACGGTTACGTTGTCGTGGGCCTCGACGCCCCGTATCGCACGGGAGTCGTCGTTTTCCCTGACGGCCGGGTAATGAGAAGGACCTCAGAGAACAACCCGGAACTCTTCTCGGGAGAAGAACTGACCGTTCTCGCCACCAAGCTATTGGCCGCGTGGACCGGCGACATCACGTTCGTACTCGATCGATTAGAGCGGCTGAACACCTTGGACCCGTCCGGCAAGTTCACGGGGCGGCTCGACATGAGGCGGGTGGGAGTATTTGGTCATTCCTTTGGCGGGGCGCAAGCCGCACAATTCTGCTCCCAGGATTCCAGGTGCAAGGCAGGCATCGATGTGGACGGTTCTCTGCACGGCAGCGTCATTCAGGCAGGCATCCACAAACCGTTCCTGTTCCTCGGGAGCGAACGCGGCGATTTTTCGTCCGACGCGGAGGTCCGTCAGATCCAGGCCGACATCCAATCGGTTTATGATCGTCTGCCGGCGGATGGAAGGCTACGCATCTCGATCCGTGGCGCGAACCATTTCACCTTCACCGATGACGGAGCCCTGTTGAAGAGCCATGTCATTCGGGGGGTGCTCCGAGTGTTCGGTAAGCTCGGTATCGACGGCCGTCGCCAACTTGCTGTGACGGCGTATTGCGTGCACAGCTTTTTCGACGCGTACCTCAAGGGCGCAAATGTTTTGCCGCCTAAGATCGCATCTCCGCTTTACCCCGAGATCCAAGTTCTCGAATGAAGCGCTTCTCGTTGGCGATTGTGCTCGGATCACGGGCTAACCGTGGGCTAACCGGAAGTTATCAACTTATTTTTTGAATTATAATAGTAGTTACAAACGCGCTGCTGGTCAGAAGATAGGGCACGGGATCACGCTTTTCGCCGCGGCACAGGAGGCCGCTTCCGATGGCGAAGAGCAAACGCAAACGAGTTCCGAAGACGGTCCTCAAACTACCTGATCTAGAACAATCGAAATCCGCGGTCTTGAACAGCCTCACGTCGGCGAGTTCAAAACGCTCGTACGATCACGCCATTCGTGACTGGTACTGTTCGGAGCCCAGGCTAGCCTTCAACAGGACCGTTGTCACACGCTACCGAATCGCACTCGAACAGCACCCGTACGCGCCGTCGACGATTAACCTGAGATTGGCGGCGATACGCCGGCTGGCGTATGAAGCGTCCGATTGCGGACTTTCTAGCCCGGATCTCGCGGCAGGCATTCGGCGTGTGAGGGCGTCCGGCGGCTGGGAGTGCGTGTCGGGAATTGGCTGACGGCGGAGGAGAGCAAGAAGTTACTTGGCGCTGAAAATGCTGACTCCCTTCGCAGTCGACGAAATCGTGCTTTGCTCTCGCTCCTCATCGGCTGCGGCCTCCGGAGAGCTGAGGTTACAACCTTACGGTTAGAGGATCTCCAGCTTCGGGAAGGCCATTGGGTCATCGCTGACCTGAGAGGAAAAGGTGGCCACATCCGGACGATCCCCGTTCCGCAGTGGGTGAAGGAGGCGGTCGACAGCTGGACTCTTGGTGCCGGCATCACCGCAGGTCCGTTGCCGCGGTCTATCAACAAAGCAGGCAGAATTTGGGGACACGGCTTTACACCCAAGGTGATCTGGGCAATTGTGAAAGGTAACGCGAAATGCTGTGGTCTGCCATCGGTGGCACCGCACGATTTGAGAAGGACCTGTGCACGATTGTGTCATCAGTCAGGGGGTGAACTAGATCAGATTCAGTTCCTGCTCGGCCGCGTTTCAATTCAGACGACGGAGCGATACCTCGGGTGCAAGCAGCGTTTTCGCGATGCGGTTAACGATCACATCGGCCTGGAGCCGGATGCGCCCTCGTAAACCGCGTTGCGGGGGAATCCTAATCGCTGGCCGACTTATCATTACTGATCCGGACTGCCATCCGGATTGCCGACAAATCAGGGCCTTATTGCCGACGCGAGTCTGGCGGGACCAGGTTGTTCGCGCGATAGTACACAACAAGTTGGCCATAGTGCTCGCCGCTGTGCTCGATGGCGAAAGTCCAGATGGAGGAGTTGTGGGCCAGTCGGTTCCCGAAAAATTTCGATGTTTTGTCCAGCCCCGCGTCGCCCTGATGTTGAATCACTTGCGCTCCGTCCGCCACGGCCTCCTGCACGAACTTCACCACGTCGGCCTTGGTCCTAAAAACGTCACGCGAAGGATTGTCGCCCTCGCCGAAGTCGGGCCCGAGGTTTGATCCGGAAACCCTGCGTATCAGGACGAAATCCAGTGCGGCTGCGTGGAGAAGATTCTGGGCAAAAGTGCGCTCGTCCTTCTGCACTTTGAAATCGTATTTGTCTTCAGGAAAATCCTGGGCCATGGCGATGAGTTTATTCCCGATGTCGTTCCATCTGTCCAACATCTCATCGGATCGAGAGCGCGAAGGACTTGGAGATTGATTCTGCGTTTGCGCCTGACTGTGAAGACTCATTGCGGCGGCAGCCACTAGAGTGAGCACAACCATCGCGAACGAAGAGTGCTTCGAAGATTGCTTCACGTAGATTTCTCCTTTGGATCGAGTGGTAGGTTCTTTCCCGAGTAGAGCGTGCGCTTCAATGCGACCCAAGGTCATTCCGGACTTGGCCGTCCTTCATCACGAATCGAACTCGCTCGAGCTCGGTAATATCGGCGATCGGATCTCCGGCAACGGCAACGAGATCAGCAAATTTCCCGGGCTCGACCGAGCCGATGCGGTCCTGCCAGCCCAGCATTTCTGCTGCACTGACGGTGATCGCGCGAATAACGTCGAGCGGCGGCATTCCGGCAGCACGCAGGTTAACCAACGTCGCCACGCTTGCTTGGCCGCGCGTCTTTCCGGGATAGAACCAGCACATATCCGATCCAGCCGCAAATTTCACCCCCGATCCGTTTGACGGACAAGCGGCCAATTCTCCTCAATTTGGTTCAAGGAAACGAAATAGATCTTCAAGCACCAGGCGAGTTTCGCAGGTGAACCGGAGTATCGGATAAACGCCCTTGCGGAGATATCGATGGCCCGATTCCCACAAGCCGACTACTGTCACCGGGATGCGCTGGCGATGGTCAGGGTGGTCGAGAAATTGGAAGGCCTGGCCCGACTCGGGCTTAACAAGCCCAATGGCTACCTTCTCGGCTCATACCGCATCGCCACCGCCCCCGAGCCGAACTCCAGCCGGCTCACGAGCCTCAAGTCGATACGCTTCGATAGCCCCGCGAACAACGTCGGCCCGTGGCCCGCTAGCCTGGGCTGCACCACGAACTCGTACTCATCGATCAATCCCAGCTCCGCCAACGCCAGCGGGAGCTTCACGCCTCCCACGAACAGTCCCTTACCCGACTCCCGCTTGAGCTGCTGAACGGCCTTCCCTAGATCCCCGCGCACGAGCTCCGCGTTCCAATCGACCCGGTCCAGGGTGCTCGACACGACGTACTTCTTTGCCGCGTCGATCGTCCGGGCGAAGGGTTCCATCCAATCAGGCCTCGCTCCCGTCCGCGCCGGCGGCCGAAACGCTGCCTCCATCATTTCGTAAGTCACCCGGCCAAAGAGGAGGGCATCGGCCTGGTCGAGGTTCTCGACCGCGTGACGATGCAAGTCTTCGTCCGCGGATATTGCACGATGATCGCAGCACCCGTCCAATGTGACGTTGATGGAATACCGAAGGGGCCGCATTACGCAAGAGTACCGCCGACGGGGTAGACCAGCAAGGTTAGCCCGCTTCAGGGCCAGGAGCCACTCACGTAACGCATGACGATGACAATTTGAGAGCTGCTAGTACTTCCACAAGCGCGGCATTCGCATCGTCCGAGCGGTCAATGCGATGGACGAACTCCTGGGGAGGAGGGCTCAACCGGAGCGCTGGTCGCGCTCCGTGTCACTGTGTGCTGAGGTGAGGACAGGACGTGCCGCCTTTCCCCACGCCCCTTTCCTCGCTCCGGCTCTCTTCCTCCGCTGCGCTTCGGACAGTTTTTCCTTGACGAAGCCGAACATTTCTTGCATCGAATGGCCAGCGTCGCTACGCTCCGAGGGTGTTCGGGTTCATCCCGGAATGCCGTTCGGCTTCGCCGGAATCCTCATTTTCAACTCAACTGCCTTAACAATTCGATCTCATTGAGGTGGCGCATTTTGCCTTAAGGAAGATTGTCGAAAAAGAGATAGACGGAAGCGATGCGACCGTTCCGGGCGACGATAAAATCGGTTCCCGGGTAGGCTGGTGGTTTGCCGGGAGTGCCAGATACCCATCGAACCCGTCCGGCATCACCTAATTCCTCGGGAGGGAAGAGGGGCTGATATTCGAAATCTGGATGTGTTGCTTTTATAACACCAGCAATACGATCAATCTCGTCTCGGCCACGAAATATACCGCCTTGTGGGTCATAGAATACTGCATCTTCGTGAAAGATCTCGTCGATTGCAGCGCGACGACGCACGGTGTCATTTTCGCCAAATACGTCGCTCAGATTACGAAGCAGCAAGATCGATATGCTGTTGGACATCGTGTTCTCCGTTTCAGATCGTAGGCCGCGAGCCACCCGACCTTGGCTAATTTTATGACTTTTGTGGTCGCCACATTAGTGTTCGTTAACCTTAACAGTCGAGTGGGATTTTGCGGATTCTGGCTAATCGACGATAGCCGACTCCGGAGCCGCACGTCGAAATCTTCAACCCACAACCCAACCGACAATTCGTGTGGTCTTGTATGACTTACGCTGCGTTTGGCAGTCCCCGCGTCCTTGTAAGTTGTAAAACCATTTCACGCAGCGCTGTCACGGCGACATTCTGACAGGTTGTGCGAATTAGTACCGACAAACGCGCTTGTGTTGATTGAAGCTGTAGCCTCGCGACTGAGGGACTGTTGCGAAAACGCGTGTTAGCGCTCCTGATGCCGCGGAAGCGACTTTACGAGGCGAATCCGTGAAAAGCTTTGCCACGGTCTTCAGGGTTTCGTTCGAAAGTTGCTCGTCCGATACCGCGCGGGCCACGCCGATGGTGCCAACGAGCGCACAATCATCTTAGGGATGTATTCAATCGCGGCAAAACTACTCCGTGGTTCTATACGTATAGCAGTATGTAGTGTTCTCAACAGTTTTCGTTTTCCGTTCATTGTGAGCACAGACCCGAAAAACAAACTGGACATGTTGCCAGCTGCCTGCAACGATCACAGAAATCAGCTACGCAACACGCTTGGGGGGGTTCTTCCATGCTGGATAAGGGCGTTTGTGCAGAAGTCAGAGTCGGTCGAGAGCACTTGCGGCTTTTCTCGGAGCAGAACGCGCTCGGAGTTCAGGTTTCTGTCTACAACGTGAATGCGAAAAAATGGATTGCGCCTTCCGAGTCCGTCGAGACTATCGAACAGGGCAAACTGAAGGCAGCAACGTACGCTGAGACCTACCTTAGGCAGGTTGCCAACCTGGAGCTCCCGCCATTGAAGTGGAAGGAGTCTCGCGCAGCGTAGGAAGAGCGACCTTCGGGGAGCGATCCAACGGGCCTTCCCCCAGACACTCGCCAGATCGTCCGCGCAATGAAATAGGCGCCAATGCTCTTCAAATAACCCGCATTTCTGCGTGCGGTGCTAACGACCTCAATACTGATAAGGGCGAGGTCGGTGGTTCAAGTCCACCCAGGCCCACCATCAGATCACCAGTATTTATGCAGCAGCACGGCCCTTTCTAGCATCCATACGCGATTGATTCCGCGCGCGTGTGATCCGAACCCCCGCGTGCTCCGCGAAACGAGCAGGGAGATATGACGGCCACGGATCCCAGTCAGTGCGAATCAGGCTGACGGTCTCCCAGCTATGCGACGAAATCAATTTGCTTAACTCGGAAGGACCTTGGGTGTATAAGGGTGCCCATCCGGGAGATCAAAATGGAAATCCCGGCTGAGAGAAATCTTTTCTCGAACAACGTCTTGACCCGCGACCGCGAATCCTTTCGCAGCTCTTACGCCGGCAGCCCACCCTGGGACATCGGCAAGCCCCAGCCTGCCTTCCGGGCCGCCGCCGATAAGGTCGTCGGCTCGATTCTCGATGCGGGCTGCGGCACCGGCGAACACGCGCTGTTCTTTGCCGCACGGGGCCATGCAGTCACCTCAAGGTCCGTACAAGAGGGCGTCGTAGTTGACATCAACCGAACCGTACGCACTGATGTCGGCCTCCGCGTGGTATCGGTGTCCGAATCTGTGACCGTTAATGCGGGCGCTCCCCCGGTTTCTACGGATGATGCCACTGTTGCGGAAACATTGAGCACGCGATCCGTTGTTGACCTCCCGCTGAACGGACGTGACGCACTCAAGCTCGCGGCTACAACCTCAGATGTCATCGTGGGGCCGAAATCAAATCAGACAGCCGTTCCTCCCGGTGAAGATTTCATTGGAGCGGGACAGCGTGAAATCACGAATAGCCTAACGCTCGACGGCATCACCATCATGAATAACCGCACCGTCACGAACGTCCAGCCCAACGTAGATGCCGTTGAAGAGGTGCAGGTTCAGAATGGGAATTACACCGCGCAATACGGGAGCTACATGGGCGTGCATGTGAACCTTGCTACGAAATCAGGAACCAACGATCTCCACGGCGCGGTCTTTGAATTCGTCAGGAATAGCTTGTTTGACGCCCACCCATTTTTCGATACGCCGGGTAGTCCCCAAAAGCCACTCCACATAAACCAGTTCGGCGGTGAGGTTGGTGGTCCAGTTTATTTGCCGAGACTGTACAATGGGCGTAACAAAACATTTTTCATGGCGTCCTATGAGGGCTTGCGCCAGATAAAAAGTCCATCTCAACTCGGGACAACGTTTTCACAAGCGAGGCGGAATGGGGACTTCTCGACTCTCTGCACGGCGGGTTTCAATGCCTCGGGTGTGTGCAATACGGCCAGCCAACAAATCCATAATCCCACTACCTTGGCTCCCTACCCGAACAACATGATTCCTTCCAACCAACTGTCCGGCGTGTCTCAAGCATTGTTGCAATACTATCCGCTGCCAAACATAGGCACGAACACGTTCTCAGGTCCCGTTGCGGTCAACGTTTCAACGAATCAAACCCTCGAACGCATTGACCAAAATATCGGAGATAAAATTCGCCTTTTTGTTCGTTACGATTGGCAGAACACCCACATTTTTGGCGGCAACATCACGCCCACGAGCGGAAGCTACGGCCCGGCATACAACCGGAACCTTGCGATTGGGTACACGCACATCATCACGCAAAACATAATCAATGATTTTCGTCTTGGCCGAAATCACTTGATGACCAACAATTTGAACTACTGGACGGTGAACAATCTGTTAGGCGCCGGAACCAAGCTCGGCATCCCGAACTTCACGGGCGATACGACGTTCCACAATCCTGGCATTCCCGATATTACTGTCAGCGGGTTTATGGGCTTGGGAAATGCCGGAAGTAACTGGTATCAGGATGACACAACTTGGCACGGCTATGACCAAGTGAGCTATCGCCACGGCTCTCACAACTTCATGGCCGGAGCGGAGATTCGGAAGTTAACTACGGGCCGAGCGGCGGCGAATAGTCCACGGGGTTTGTTCAACTTTACGGGATCGCGGAGCGGAAATGCGGCGGCGGGCTTCATGCTCGGGACCGCTCAAAATGGCATTACACCGATTCAAGAGTTCAAAGGTGTAGTGGCGGAATGGCGTGATGGATTTTTTGTTCTGGACAACTGGCAGGTGAATTCCAAGCTCGCAGTGAACTACGGCGTCCGCTACAAATTACCTACTGTGCCCTACAGTGTCAACGGCAACGCCACAATTCTCAATCCGCAGCAGACCGCCCTCATTCCCGCCACGGTTCCCGATCCGGGTTTCTCCTTTATAAATCCGATCCATGACGATTGGGCACCGCGTCTCGGTTTTGCTTACCGCGTCACTTCCAAGACGGCGATCCGTGGAGGCGGCGGAATTTATTACAATCCGAATCAAACGAACAGTTTCACGCTGGCAACAACGAATCCTCCGTTCGGCATAACAACCACGTTCAACAATTCCGCCGCTACTCCAGTTTCGTTTGCGAACCCAACGCCGGGGACGGGCGCAACTCCCACGTCCTTTTTGAGTGTATTTACCGAGAACCCGGACTTGCCCACGCCGCGCATGTACCAGTGGAATCTCAGAATCTCCCGCGAATTGTGGAGCAACGGAGGGTTTGAACTTCAATACCTCGGCTCACACTCGCGACATCTTGACCGCAGCTATTTCAACAACACGCCAGCACCCGGACCCGGACCCGTGAACCCGCGCCGTCCCAATCAACTTTGGGGGCAGATTCGCACGATACAGAACGATCTCATCGGGAACTATCACGGATTCACCGCGATTTTCCGCCAACGCATGAGCCACAACGTTCAAGTGCTATCGAGCTATACGTGGTCCCACACGCTCGATGTCTCAACCGATTCCAATGGCGGCGGCGCAGCCATGAACGATTACGATTGGCACCGAGACTACGGCAACGCCAACTGGGACATTCGCCATAGATTCGTTACCAGCTCTATCTATGACATGCCGTACTTTCTTCAGAGCAATTCATTTCTGCGCTGGACGCTTGGCAACTGGCAAGCCAATGGAATTTTTACCGCACAGTCAGGCGTTCCTTTCAACGTAATAATCGCGCCAGACCAAGCGAACATCGGACGCCCGAACCAGCGCCCGAATATCGTTGGCACGCCGAGTGACAACTGCGGCTCCGGCCATCTCATCGGTTGCATCAACTCAGCCGCGTTCGCTTTGCCCGCGCAATTCACGTTCGGCAACGCGGGACGAAACATCCTCTACGGACCTGGACTCGTTGACGCGGACTTTTCGCTGATCAAGGATTTTCCGATTAAAGAGCGTGCTAGATTCCAGTTCCGCGCCGAAGTGTTCAACATTTTTAATCACCCGAACCTTGGGAATCCCAACACAACTTGGAAGACTGGATCGTTCGGCAATATAACTCAAACCGTTACAGATAATCGTGACATCCAGTTCGGCGCAAAGTTCATTTTCTGAGGAGGCCAATGCGATATCAATTCACGGCGCTACTCGTGTTTGCGCTTGTCATTTCCACGGCGAGCGCCCAACAACCCAAATACGATCTGTTGCTCAAGGGAGGGCGCGTCATCGATCCCGCAAACGGACTGGATGCAAAGATGGATGTTGCTGTCTCGCTCGGTAGGATCGCGGCTGTTCAGAAGGATATACCCGCGAGTGAGGCTGGAAAGGTAGTGGATGTTTCGGGCTTGTACGTCACGCCGGGCTTGATTGACATCCACTATCACATTGGGCATGGAGGCGCACCGCTAAATTGGTTCGCGCAGGACTCGGGGGACCATGAAGTGCTATCGCCAACCGCATTTACTTTACCGGACCCGCGTTCAGTGCTCGTGCCGTATGGTGTTCCAGCAGATTTAGCATTGCAATCCGGCGTGACGACAATCGTTGACGCAGGGTCCGCGGGCGCAGACACATTTCTACAAGAAAAGGAAGAGGTCATCGAACACGCCAAAGTTCGCGTGCTTGCGTTTTTGAACATCGTGGCCGATGGGATGAAAGGAGGGTTGGAACAGACGGTTGATGTGATGGACGTAAAGCGATGCGCCGATACTGTCCTAAGATACTCAGACATTATCGTGGGCGTGAAGACGGCGCACTACTGGCCGCAAAAGCCGCTGGACGATTTACATCCAACTTGGGCCGCAGTAGACCGAGCAATCGCTTGCGGAGAAGCGGCAAGAGTTCCAGTGATGTTTGATTTCTGGCCGCGCCCCGAGCGATCTTACGCGGACCTTATTCTCCAGAAAGCACGCCCTGGAGACATTCACACCCATGTCTTTGCACAACAGTTTCCCATCATTCTGCCGGATGGAAAACTCAACCCCATCATGCAACAAGCACGAAACCGTGGCGTCATTTTTGATGTGGGGCACGGTGGGGGGAGCTTCTGGTTCCGCAATGCCGTGCCAGCGGTTAAGCAGGGCTTTGTTCCTGACTCGATGTCCACCGATTTGCACATCGGAGACTTCACCGTCTTGAGCATGAGCAATGTCATGTCCAAGTTTCTGAGTATGGGAGTTCCGCTCGCGGATTTGATTCGGAGGTCAACCGTCAATCCGGCGCATGAAATTCACAGACCGGAACTTGGAACGTTGACCGTTGGTAGAGAGGCTGACATTGCGGTGCTGGACGAACAGCACGGGCATTTCGGTTTCATTGATTGCGGGTGGGCCAAGATGGAGGGAACCTCGCGGATCGTGGCGCAAATGACAATCCGAGCCGGGAGAATCGTCTACGATCCCTCTGGCCTCAGCATGGTCCAGTGGGAAAAGGCACGCCCACAATATTTCAACATTCCGATGTTGCAGGGTTCGCTCCCGGCAACCGCCGATAGCTACCCAAGAAACTAAGGAGGAAAGCGCGTGTCCATCAGCCGCAGAAAACTTTTGCGCGAAGGAAGTCAAGTTGTTGCGGGCGCATGTGCATTGGGCGGCGTGTCAGCGAACGCCTCTACGCCCGCGCCAGTAGTGGGTGTGGACTATTATCAGAAACTTGGCGTAACACCGTTCATCAACGCCGCTGGCACCTACACCATTCTCTCCGCTTCCATTTTGCCGGACCAAGTGCAAGCGGCCATCGCACTGGCGGCACAAAAGCCCGTGCATCTGATGGAGCTACATAAAGCGGCTGGCGAATACTTGGCGCGGCGGTTGCGTTGTGAGGGCGCGATAGTCACCTCCGGCGCGGCGGCAGCAATCACGCTCGCAACAGCCGCGTGCATTACCCGTGGAAATAAATCCGCGATTGCGAATATCCCCACGGACATGCAAGGACTAAAAAATGAGGTCATCGTCCAAAACGCACATCGCTATGACTATGACCACATGCTCCGCGATTGCGGAGCACGCCTCATCGATGTTGAAACCCTTGATGATTACGAAGGTGCATTCTCGGATCGCACAGTGATGACACAGTTTTTTAATGCCGCTGAGGGAGGGCGCATCAACCGGGAGGATTGGGTCCGCGTGGCTCACAAACATGGAGTTCCGTGCTTCAATGACGCGGCCGCCGATGTTCCGCCGGTTGCGAACCTCTGGAACTATACAGCGATGGGTTTTGACCTCGTGGCATTTTCGGGTGGAAAGGGCATCAGGGGACCGCAGTGTAGCGGATTGCTGTTGGGGAAAAAACAGTTAATAGACGCGGCGATGCAGAACAACTCGCCTTACTCAAACACGGTGGGGCGCGGAATGAAAGTGGGTAAGGAGGAGATTATTGGGTTGGTTGCTGCCGTCGATTGGTTTCTTGAGCAAGATGATGCCGCAATGGAGGCTGAGTATCGCAAGCGAGCGGCGGTAATCGCAGAGCGCGTGACAACCGTTCCCGGCGTGGAAGCGAGAATTTTTATTCCTCCCATTGCGAATCATGTCCCACATCTACTGATTACCTATGACGTAAATCGAGTCAGGCTCACAGCAAGCGATGTGATGCAGAGGATGCGCGAAGGAACACCGCGAATTGAATTGAATCCGTCAACAGGTGGAGGTCCCGCAAGTGCGGGCCTGCCGGGAGGTAGCAACGTCATCGTTGTAGGAGTGTGGATGTTGCAACCGGGAGAGGACCAAATTGTGGGGAGACGGCTGCAAGAGGTTCTTAGTAAAGACTCGTGAGCGTAAGGCGGATGGAGGACATCGTTCCACAAATTATTTGCTCATTGCGGGAGCGATACGCAGCCCTCAATCTCGATTATCTGCACTACGAAGCGGGCTGGAGCGATTCGTTTGTCCATCAACGATGTTGGTACGCACACCGGAGTCTGGTGACGCGGCGCGATGCAGGATGCCGCGTGGATGCGGATGATATGTCCTCGCGGTTGAACTTGGCAACCCACGAGAGCTAACAGAGGCCGAGGAGCGGGTAGTGGATGAGTTCAGATTTAGGAGCGGCCGGTTCGGAGGGGCATGAGGCAAATGATGTTGTGAGTATCCAGACGCTGGCGAAGGAGGCTCTACGGAATAAGTTTGTCGCTGCAACTGGTGTAGAGCCTGACAGCAAAGGTTACGTGCGGCTACCGCAAGAAAACCTTGTGCCGGTCTGGATTTGGATTCCATTCAAAACGATCTCGTGCGTGGGGACGGCAACGAATTGGGGGAACCTTTCACCGTGCCTAGAATCGCGCCGGTATCAACTTGCGCGTGCGCCGAGCACGCAGTCTCGTTTTAGCCAGTCCAACGACTCGATAACTACGACACTTTGTAGAAGCTTCGTGTCTCAGCCAGACAACTCTGCTTCAGAAATACAATTTCAACGCTACCTGCACGTTCCGTTCGCCTTGTGAGCCGCGAATCTGGCCGAACAGTGTGCTGACAACGGACATCGTCGGTGAATTGAAAATCGGTGTGTTCGTCAGATTAATGAACTCGCCGCGAAATTCCACCCATTTCGCTTCACTGATCGGAATCTTCTTTTCAACACCGAAGTCGAACTCGCTGAGCCCGGGGCCGCGCAGAACGCCGTTCCCACAAGAGCCCAGCGTGCCTGCCAGCGGCTCCGAGTAACTCGAGATGTCAAACCACGTTGCCGCGGGTCCCACACCGCCCAACTGCCGGGCTGGCCCATTGCAGTTCGCGCGCGCTCCGCGGGAATTCGTACCCGAAGCGTCCGTTGCGCGAACCGTCAGCGGGAAGCCTGCGTGGAAGCTGTAAATGCCGCTGGTCTGCCAATTCCCGAGCAAGGCATTGGCAACCGAATTCCAGTTCGTTCCGAAATGCTTGCCGCGTCCTACCGGCAATTCATATACATAGTTTGCGGTGAACACATGGGTCGCATCGAAATAGGTCGGCCCCCACTCTGCGCGCGGATTGTATAAGTTCTGCCAATAAGCCGACTGCGACGCAGCCTGTCCGCCGCTTCGCCATAGTAGCCAATCGCATCGCTCATGCGGGAGTCGTCTTTCTGCTGTTGAACCCTGGTCACCAAGCCGGTGTGAATCACCAACTGCATGCCAGTTGCGACGGACCGGTTAACTGCTGGAGAGAATTTGTTCCCACTTCCATCAGAACCTTGCCTGCAACGAGCATTGCATTCGTTCGGAGTCGCGCTGGCCCGCTCAAATCCCTCGTTGCTTGCTGTGCACTCTTGACTCCAGCCGATGGGATTGGTCCACCGTGGCTAGATCAGCGGTGGCCACCGGGTGCGTGCGCGAGACCTAAGACTTGCAGGGCAACTGGCCAAGCCAGCAGCTCGGAGGAGAGGCACAGCTCACTTCCTCCACGAAATTCCCTCCGTTCAACGGGCCGCGCCAAGACGCGAGGTTTTGCAACACGCTTTAGCTAGCGGACGATAAGGCATTTACTTGGACTTCGGATTTACAAGACTTATAGGCGCCGACGACGAAGTGGCCAAACGATGCTTCCGGAATGGCCAAGCGATGGTTCAAGTCACAGTTCGGGAGGAACGGGGAAAGCAGAAGCCGCGAAGCTGCCGGACGCGGGAATGAGCCCGAAGAAGTGCCCAGGAAAATGTGCGGCAGAAAAAGGACCAGTCCTATTGAACCGGTCCGCCAATGGGTGATTGGCGCGAGCAGAGAAGGACAAGGCAGCGAAGCGAAGGACCAACAGAGTGAAGTAGCTCTGCGCCCTGCATGAGCGCCGGATGAACCACACGATTCGTGAGGAGAGTTGAAGAGTGGCTGGGTCGCCGCAGGCTCGGTGCTCGGTTCCGAGCTTACTGGTCGCTTCCATCTGGCGATATAGTGTCGATGGAGAAAAACTCTCCGCAAGCTTCTTTACATCTCTTCTTAAATCGGCTTGTATTCCGGCCTTGCTTCGTTACTCCGCTCTGGGAGGCGCAGTCTCCGGCATGGTGATGCTCAGCCGATGGTTGCGTTGGTCGATGGTGAGAACAAGCCGATTACACACACGAGCCAGATCGATAAAGCCAAGCCAGTCGGAGACAAGTACCGTTGGGTTGTGCACTACAACATCACCACCCAGGACCAAGTCCCCGTTGAGCTTTGCTGTGTGCGAAGGAAAGTGGTGGCCTGCCGCATCTTCAATGACAGTGTCAGAATCCGTCGGACCGAGTGGAAGCTTCGCAGCCGCTTGAGTTGGGACGACAACATCCGCGTTGAGCCCCCGGGCTCCTGTATCTAGCAGTGCAGCCAGTTCGAGATTAGCGAGCCGGACACTCACTGTTGGTGAAACTCGGAGTGGTCGGAATGCCGCGTCGGGGTCGGTGGTGTATGGGATGATATCTCGGCCATTGGCCAAAGGCAGCGCGCCATCAGAGATGCTGAGGCGGTTGTGCGGATAATCGAGTGTCAGGAGAACGTCGCGGAAAAGCGTAATGCCGAGTGTGCCGTCATGATCTCTAGCGTCAGCCGGACGCGAGTGTGACAGTACTACTCCTTCAGACTCCACAAAAGTGTGCCCCGCCACCTTGAGCGTCGTGGCGCGAACTATGTCCGCTGCATCCCCGGTGCTAGTTGGTTGCCGATCTGACGTGTGAACGATTCTGTGGCCTGTCACCGGCAAGCCAAGCTCTCGGACCCTTTCCGGGGCAATGAAGAAATCGGCAGCGCCGCCAGTATCCAATCCAAAGTGCAAGGGCGCGCTTCCGTTGATGCTGACGTCCAAACCTCGAAGAAAGGGCGTATCGGCAAAAGCAGAGCCTCTTTGCCCAGGCGTGTCACTCGCCAAACCAAGAAGCAATCCGATAAGGAGGGCCACTGCACCCAGCGTATTTCGGGATCGAAGCATAGGTATTAGGGGACTCCCTTTCAATCTTACTTCTTCTCGGGGCGGTTCTCGACGGTGGCTGGCACCGCTCCATCACTGGCTACTCCCTCCACTCCGGCCTAAACGCGCCGCCTACGGCGTCGCAGGCCTCCGTTCCGGGAGTAGCCAGCGGACCTCGGACATGCTTTAATGGTCCAATCGTCCGCGGGCGAAGCGCAGCCCAATGCTATTCCACTTAACATATACAGTGAGGCTAGTTGCTAGTTGGGTTCGTAGGAAAAGGCGCGGAAGTGAAAACCACGAAGACGCAGCGTGAATTCACGGTGCTGTCCTTGGCGACAACGGCGTCTTGGAAAGACAAAAACGGCGACGGCTAGATCCGACGAACGGAATGGCACAAGCTCATCGCTTGGGGCAATCTCTCGACGTTTGCGGCAACTCTCAGGAAAGGCGCGCATCTCGCTGTGGAAGGCGAGCTCCGCTATCGCGAGTTCGTTCCCAAGAAACAGCCAAAGCAGAAGAACGGCGATCAGAAGATTCGTGTCGCCGAAATTCATCTCTGGCGAATTGCGAAGCTCGACCGCGCCGAAAAGTGCGACCTGGACACGCCTGTGCCGGAGCTGGGGCAGTACAAAGCGTTAGGTCGCAACCTCACTGCAAGGCAAGAACGACTTGCCCTTCCGAGCGCGCCCTGATAAGGGCGAGGTCGGTGGTTCAAGTCCACCCAGGCCCACCATAAAATCACAGTAAATACATGGCTTTTCTCACTCCCCCGTTCCGGGATCTCCATCCGAAAACCATTTTGCCAAAAATTTGCCAAAAGTCCGGGTAGGGTGCACCAGGGGAGGTTTTTTCCAGCACGGGCCCCTTTCGAGCCTCCATACGCGATTGGCTCTGCGTGTGACCGAACCCACACGCGCTCCGTGAAACGAGCAGGGAGATATAATCCCGTCGACTTGGATTCCGGGAAAGGCATTTCGGGCTTGGAGATTGAATTCCGCTGCGTGTCTCCGTATGGTGTCCCCCACCTTTAACCTCCTGTGATTACCGAAAATTCCGTCCGTGTCTCAATCATCGAGGCAGCACCTCGGAGTCGAAGGACTTGGAGTCTCTTGCCTTGCCCAGTCGACGAGTGCATCCTAGCGCAGGGAGTTCGTGTCGCGAAACAATCCGGCTTTGGATCAGCATACTTTGGCGGAAT
>Ga0209473_1000020_pt1 | contig 102945 bp, 111 predicted proteins | sample GraSoiAngelo_133_FD_185890 | JGI IMG/M metagenome (GOLD analysis project Ga0209473, IMG submission 185890) | Grasslands soil microbial communities from the Angelo Coastal Reserve, California, USA - 14_0929_05_20cm (SPAdes) (version 2) | ecosystem: Environmental > Terrestrial > Soil >...
CAAACGCGATGGCGACAGCGGCTGCGAGCTTTCGCATGATGACCTCGTCACCGACCGGCGTGGTCGGCGGGCGGGAGCATGTGCCTCCCGGTTGGACTTCGCAACCCGATCTGTCATGGCTTCACTTCCGAGACGCGCCTTGCGTCTGTTTGTCGCTCCCGGCGATGATGCCGCGTCCGTCGCTGCAGATGGCGTCGATTACCGAAAGCCGTAGCGAACGAGTATGCGGCGAGCATGGTCGTCGCGATCGCCCGATAAGACGCCACCGCCCGCTTCGTGGTAAATGCCAGAGGCCGGATCGCACGATCACGCGACGCTACGGCGCGTGCTTGGTCCGCTCTGACAGGAGCCCGATGAAGGACATGACGCCGGACGAGGCCCGGGCCGAAGCGGCCAGACGCTGGGGCGCGAGCGCCACCATCGAATTTCGCCCGCGGCGCGGAATGCGGCGCGGTCGCCTCGCCCGGTACAGCTGCAAGGTCGGCAACGGCGCGGGAGGAACCGTGCGATCCATCGAGGGCCAGGGCGATACCTGGCTTGACGCGTTCGCCGACGCGCGGCCGCGCTGAGGCGCCGAGGGGCGCGCGCCACCGGAGCCTGCATGAGGGCCGATCCTGCCTGGAAGTCCGCGTTGCTGCACAAGGGCCAGGACGTCGCGGATCTCCTCGAGGCAGTTCTCTCCGGCAAGGAGGTAGACCTCGCCTCGCTGCCGGTGCCCTCCGGTCCCGATCAGGATCCCGAGTTGCGGCTGCGAAACTTCCTCGAGCAGATCGACCGCGCCATCAAGGCCTTCGATACCGACGCGTTCGGCAGATGTGAGGTCTGCGGGGTGAACCTCGACCGCGACGCGCTTCAGCAGCAGCCGTGGCTCGCGACGTGCCCCACGCACGCGGCGCGCTGGATCTCCTGAATCCGGCGGATTCTCGAATCGTCAGGAGCGGCGTCCGTGCCGTTCGCTGCCGTCGAAGGTGAGCTGCGAGCGCGTGCCGGCGCTGAGCATCCGGCAGCGAAGCAGCTTGAGCGCCCCGTGCCTCAGCTCGAATGAACGATCCATCACGCCGCCATTGCGCTCGAGAATGGCGTGCAGCGCGGCGCGGGCCGTTTCCGACAGCGTGACGCGGTTCCATCCGACGCTGACGCCGACGGACTCGATTTCGCCAAGCAGTTCACCGGCGCCGTTGCCGCCGTCCCGGGCCCCGATGACCTGCGTCATCGCGACTCTGGGTCCCCCATTGACCGGTAGTTCCGACATCGCTCCTCCCGAGCACCGCGCTCATCCGGAGCGCCACTAAGGCTAGTCACTCTCTCGCCTCTGCGCATCCGACGGTGCATCGTTCCGGTCCTCACCGCGACCCGTTTCTTTCTCGGATCCCGCCGCATCCGGCGGCAGTACGTACCATTGGCGCCCGTTCAGCTGCTGGCGCTTGAGCAGGCCCTGCCGTTCCATCTCTTGCAGCAACCTGCTGAAGGTGGAGAATCCTGCCTCCCGCTCGTCGAAGTCGGGCTCCTTGCGGACGATGGTCTCCTTGATCAATGACGGGTTCAACGGACCCGTTGCGCGCGCGAGCAGGCCGGCGACGACCTCGCGGGCAATCGGCGGAATCTCGCGCGCGGCACGTTCCCCGGATGTCTTTCGCGGCGACTCGCGGCGAGCAGCTGCCTTCGTCGTGCTTGGCGGCTTGAGGTAGACGAATTCGTCGCAAGCCTTCACGAACAACGGCGAGGTCGCTCCCTTCACGCCCAGCCCGATCAGCATCCGGTTGTTCTCACGCAGCTTGTACGCCAGCGGACAGAAGTCGCTGTCGCCGGAGGCGATCGCAAAGGTGTCGATGTGCTCGCGGGCGTAGCACAGCTCGAGCGCGTCGATGACCAGCCGCATGTCGGCGCCGTTCTTGCCGGCTCGGGTCGAGGGTGGAACGTCGATCAACTCCACTCCGAAGTCGTGCAACCGGCGGGTCGCCTCGCGAAACCGCGACCAGTCGCAATACGCCCGACGGAAGACGACCTTGCCCCGCTCGAGCAGCCGGTCCATCGCCGGCTGCAGATCGAACGTCGAGGGGCTGATCCCCGTGTTCGTCACGAGGTTCTCGAAATCGATGAACAGGGCGATGCGGCGCTCTTTGTCGCTGACCATGCTCTCTTCAATCCTCCGGTCGCCCACTGGCGAGCAGCAGCCGCTGGTGGACGGCGCGGAAGACCGCCGGCGAGAAGAGCAGACCCATGTGCCCGACGTCGGGCAGGTGGATGACCTCGCCCTCCGCCGCGGAGAACACGCGCGGGATGACGATGTTGTCGGAGCCGGCGACGATCGACGAGAACCGCACCGACGAAGCGGCTGCGCGCGAGGCGTCCAGCCGACGGATGAGGGGCGAATCGGGACGCACCTCGCGACCGATCCGGGAGAGGAGCCAGTAGGCGTTGTAGGTGCCCCGGTCGGGCGTGCCGAGCAGGATGCAGCGATCGACGCGCCGCGCGCCGCCGAGGAGCTGCAGCCAGGTCCGCGCGATCAGGCCACCCAGGCTGTGACAGACGAGATCGATGCGACCGCCGCGAACGCGGTGACGCAGCGAGTTGCGCAGCTCGATGGCTGCGCCCTCGATCCCCTGCGCCGCGGAGTAGCTGAACGAGAGCAGCGGACCGATGCCGAGCATCCTCAGGAAAAAGGCCAGCGGGTAGAACGACGAGCGATTTCCCAGGTAGCCGTGGACGAAGACGACGGTGCGCTGCTCCGCCCGTCGTGCCGTCCGCTTCCGGCTGGCATCGAGTCCGAAAGGATAGAGCAGCGACGAGGCCGCCAGAGCCAGCAGCTCCCCGCCGATGAGCCGCGATGCCGCTCGGGTTGAAGGCGGGAAATCCTCGACCACGGACGATGCCACGCAGACACTATGGACCGGATCGCCGGTTTGCGCGATGCCCGAATGCGATCGGGGGTACCGCCGCGGCTCCCTGAACGGCGACTGGCTCAGTGAGGATCGAGGGCGCGAAGACGCGCCGTCAAGCGGCGGACTTCGACCTGTAGATCCGCCGAGAGCGGACGCTGCAGCGCATTGCGAATCTCCAGGTCCAGATCGATGAGCTTCTGCGAAGAAGCAAACCCGGTTTCGCCCCGGCGAAAGCGGACGCGGGTGACCCTGAGCAACTCGTCCAGCGATGCGACCTCGCTCTTCAGATCGGCTTCGACGAATCCGGTCGGCATCGCTCGCTCTCTCCCTTCCCGGCCGGAACATACCAGATGCGACTCCACGCCGATGCTGGTAGACACCGCGCTCCAACCGGGGAGATTGCGGCGCATGGGCGCGGGGAAGGGCAATACGAAGCTGCTGTTGGGCTGCGCTCTTCTGTTCGTCGCCTACTTCGGGACGGCGCATCTCGGGCTCTTCCTCGGCGCCGTGGCGGGATTCGCCACGCTGGTCTGGCCGCCGACCGGTATCGCGCTCGTTGCTCTCTACCTTTACGGGTTTTCACTCTGGCCCGCCGTGTTCGCAGCCGCGCTCCTCGTGAACCTGGTCCACGGCGCCCCGCTCTTGGTCGCGTTAGCCATCGCCTGCGGCAATACGCTGGAAGCGGTGGTCGGCGCGTGGCTTCTCCAACGCATGCGCTTCCAGCCCCGGCTGGACCGCGTGTCCGATGTGGTGGTCCTGATCTTCGCCGCCGCGATCGGAAGCACGGCGTTGAGCGCGTTCATCGGCGTCGAGAGCCTTCGCGTCGGCGGCATCGTCCAGGCCGCCGACGTGGGCCAAACGCTTCGGGCGTGGTGGATCGGCGACACGCTGGGCGATCTGGTGGTGGCACCGCTGCTGTTCGTCTTCTGGGCAAGGCCGCCGGTGCGCAGGTTGCCGGCGATCGTAACGGAGGGGGTGTTTCTCGCTTGCGCACTCGTCACGTTCGCGCTGCTAGTCTTCGGCAACCTGTTTCCGGGCTCGATCACGTTGTATCGCCACCCGTACCTGCTCTTCCCGCTGCTGGCGTGGGCAGCGCTGCGCTTTGGCCAGTACGGCGCGGCCGTCTCGGTCTTCCTCGTCTCCACCATCGCCACCGCGGGCACCGTGATGGGCTTCGGCCCGTTCGCACAGGCCGTCCTTGCCGACTCGCTCCTCGGCCTGCAGGCGTTCATGGGCATCGCGGCGGCAACCGCGCTGGTCCTCGGTGCGGCCATCGCCGAGCGCAATCGCGCCGTCGACGCCCGCGACGAGTTCCTCTCCATCGCCTCCCACGAGCTGCGCACGCCGCTGACGGCGCTCTCGCTCCATGTACAGAACCTCCTCCATCGGCTGCAGCGATCCGAAGCAGGACCGAGTCGTGAGGAGACGTTGCAAAGCATGGAGACCGCGAATCGGCTTCTCTTCCGGATGGCGAAACTGATCGGCGAGCTGCTCGAGGTGTCGCGCGTGGCGACCGGCACCTTCCAGCTCCAGCGCGAGGAGGTGGATCTGGCGTCGTCGGTGCGCGAGAGCCTCGCGCGATTCGAGGGACAACTCGCGACCGCTGGCTGTCGGGTCGAGATGCAGTCGGAAGGAAAGCTCACCGGGCGCTGGGACCCGCTGCGGCTCGACCAGGTGATCGACAACCTGATCAGCAATGCCGTGAAGTACGGCGCCGGCAAGCCGGTGGAAGTCCAGCTCAGCGAGAACGGGGAGCGCGTCGTGCTCGAAGTCCGCGATCACGGCATCGGCATCAATCCCGCCGATCAGAGAAGGGTCTTCGAGCGCTTCGAGCGCGCCGTCTCCCGCCGCCGATTCGGCGGATTCGGCCTCGGCCTCTGGATCACGAGAAAGGTGATCGAGGCGCACGGCGGCACCATCCAGCTCATGAGCGAGCCGGGCCTCGGTTCCACATTCCGGGTCGAGCTCCCTCGGTAATCAGCCTCCGGCGTGCGCCTGCTTCAGCTTCCTGATGTCGAGCTTGTCCATCTGAAGCATCGCCTCCATCACGCGCCGGGACTTTGCCGGATCCTTGTCCTGCAACAGCTGTCCCAGAACGGTGGGGACCACCTGCCAGGAGAGACCGAACTTGTCCTTGAGCCAGCCACATCTCGACCGCTCCCCACCCGCGGACAACTTCTCCCACAGGTCGTCCACTTCCTGCTGCGTCTCGCAGTTCGCTACGAACGAGACGGCCTCGGTGAACTTGAACTGCGGGCCGCCGTTCAGCGCCACGAAGTCCTGCCCGTCGAGGTTGAACGCCACCGTCATGACCGAGCCCTTCGGACCGGGGCCCGCCTCTCCATATCGGGTCGTGCCGGTGATCTTCGAATTCCTGAAGATCGAGATGTAGAACTTCGCGGCTTCCTCCCCTTGTGTGTCGAACCAAAGGAACGGCGTGATCTTTTGCATTTCGGGTCTCCTTGACGGCGGATCGGCCCCGGGATGCCACGATTGCGGCATGCTGTCACGTCAGTTCGACGCGCCGACCGCGCATGCGAGGCGGATGATCGCGATGTCCGGGCTTGTGAGACATAATCCGAAACGTAACTTCGACTCTCGCACGCGAGTCCGTGGCGGCATGTGGCGGATCGTCTTCGTCGCGCTGGCCGCCTGCGCCACCTATCGCGCCCTGCCGCTGGATCCGCCGCCGCCGGGACCCTCGGCGATGACCCTGCGCTACGAGCGGAAGCGCTTCCATCTCTTCACCTCGACGCGGGACGATGCGCGGATCGAGGCCGTCTTCGGGTCGGACACGACCATCGCGACGGTCGTCTCCCAGCCGCACGACGGCGTGTTCGTCTCCACGGACGCCGGCGCGGACTGGACGTTTGCGCAGACGGACGGACGCTTTCGCGACGTGATGTTCGACGGATCCATCATCGTCGGCCTCGGGGGAGCACACATCCATTGTTCGAGGGACGGGGGGAAGACTTGGCGCTCCTCGAACGAGATGGCGGTCGAGGCGCTCGCCGTGGCGGGAGGAGCCATCTACGCAGCGTCGGCCGGACACCTGTACGTGTCGCAGGACTGCGCCCAGAGCTGGAAGACGTTGACACCGCAGATCCCCGCCGGCTGGCGCGCGCGCAGCATCGCCGTCGATCGGCAGAGCATCTACATGTCCGTCCGGGCCGCGCGCGAGACCCCACCGCTGACGACGCTCCTGGATGCGACCTCTGACGCGGCGGTGGCGGCGCTGACCTTCGTCGATGGCCGCGACTCCAGGCGGGCCGGCCTGGATGCCGTGTGGGTCACGCACGACGGGGGTACGCTCTGGCAGCGGAGCTCCCTGGCCCTCGACGCGTGGCTCGCCGTGGTGGACGGCAAAGTGTGGGCCGTCGCGGCCGACCCGATGATCGAGGGAGCGGCGCTGGTGCGGCGATCGCCGCAGTTGGCTGCGGCGCTGGACGGGCAGCTTCGCGGCGCTCGCATCGACGCGAGCGCATTGCGCGCTTCGTTCGGCTTCCCTGGCCGCGACAAGCTGCTCCACGCGATCGCCGCTCCGGCGTTTCGTTCCACGGACGAGGGCGCGACGTGGGCGCGCATGGACGAGGCGCCCGTGGCCGTTCGCGCCGTGCTGGAACGACAGTGGCGGGCACATTTGACGGTCGAACGGGCACCGGACACGCCTCGCAGATCAGACCGCGGTGGCGGACGCGCGGGAGGCGGCGGACCTGCTGGCGGCGGCCGTGGCCGTCGTGGGGGCCGCGGCAGCGCGCCGCCGGCGCAGCCGGCGCAGCCAGCGCAGCCCGCTGCGCGCGCCGTGCCGTCCGAGATGTTCCTCACGCTCCTCGATCCGCAGCGACTCCTCGCGCGCTTCAACTCGGGGCGGCGGCTGACGGGGATCGCGGGAGACAAGCTGCTCTATGCCTATGTGCCGACGCAGCAGTTCTGGGACTCGCTCGTCGATACGATGGCGAACGAAAGCGACGCCGAAGGAGAGATCGCCCTCGGTTCCGGACGGCCGGGGCCAGGCAGCGCGCCCGGCGGAGCGTTCGAGCTCCTGTCCTCCACCGACGGCGGCGCGCACTGGAGCGAGCTCCCCCTTCCCCAGTTCGATCACTCGCTCCGCGAGCGCAGCATCCTCCCCTACCCGGTGGACATCGCTGCCGTACCTCCGCAGGCCTTCGTGGTGTTCGCCGCGATCGACCGCGGCGGCAGCGCCTGGCGCGACGCCTGGCGCTGGGCGCAGTAGCGGCTCAGCGGCGGTGCGTTCGAACGACTTTGCGGCGAACCAGGGGATGTGCCCGGAACCACGGGCGCGCATACCAGGCGAACCGGCCGGGGCCATGAGCGAAGTGCGGCCGCGGGCCGAGCCCGAACACCCAGGGTGACAGGACCCAGCGCCATCCGAACCCGGGATAGAACACGAACATGTACGCGACGCCGCTGGTCTCGACGACGTGCGTGTACTGCTGGTCGTACGGCATCCACACCCAGCCGTATTGCGTCGTGTAGACCCATTCCCCGGGTACGCTCGAGGGAGCGGCCGACGTGTTACCCGTCGCCTGCGGCGGCTCGATCGGTTGCGACGTCGGAGGTGCGGCAGCAGGCGGCGGCGGTGGTTGTGATTCCGGCGGCGGAGCAACGGGCTGGGCGTCGTCGGGCGGCGGAGGGGGAGGTCCTGCTTGCGCGAGCACTGCGGGCGCGGCGAGCACGACGGAGAGCAAGAAGACGAACGTCTTCACCATGACGGTCAATCCTTTCGCTCAATGGGTAGCGCGCGTTCGGCGACTGTCCAGTCCGACGCGAGGCGACGAAACAAACGCGCAAAATTTCCCTCGGCCAGGCCGGGCGCCGGTTCAAGGCGATTTCGCGCCTGACAAGGCCTCGCGAAGCAGCACCAGCAGCACCGGCGTCAGCGAAAGCCCGTCGACGATCTCGTTTCGCTGGATCATCCCCAGCACTTCCGCCTTGTGGAACCAGCGCATGGACATGACCTCCTGCGGATCGTGCGTTTCCCGGATGCGCACCGGATCCTCGGCGACGAACAGCTCGAAGCGCTGATTGCCGCATCCGTACGACGGGTAGTATCCGACGACGTGCTCGAGGGGCCTGGACGGCCGGTAACCTGTCTCTTCCTCCATCTCCCTGGCCGCGGCGGCGGCGGCGCTTTCGCCCTTCTCCGCTCCGCCGGAGGGAATGGCCCAGACGTGCTCGTCGACGATGAATCGGTACTGGCGAATGAAGAGGAATTCGTCGCCGCGCCGCACGACGACCCCGACTGCGCGATGGGGAAAGTCGATCGTGTAATACGGCTCGCTGGAGCCGTCGGGCTGGGTGACCTTCTGCAGCAGGACGCCGAACCATGGATTCCTCGTCAGGGTATCCAGCAGCTCGACCTTCCATCCGTTTCCGCGCTGGCTCATGGCCCGTCCCGGAGATTTTCCGGCTCCGATTCGACCTCGATCACCACGATGCGCAGCTCCTCCTCGCCGATGTTCCTCAGCCCGTGCGTCCCTCCGGGCCGGTTGAGGATGACGTGGCCGGGGCCCACTTCGAACTCGTGACCGTCCAGCGTCATCAGCCCTCGTCCGGACACCACGACGTACAGCTCCTCGTTGTCCACGTCGTGGGTATGACAACCGATGTCCGCTCCGGGCCCGAGCACGGAGAGATCGATGAACCGGATCGACCCTCGATTGCGCGCCACCACGCGCGCGAATGAAATCTCGCGCGAGCCGCCGTGCGCCCGCACGCGCTCGAAGGTGCATCCTTCGAACCTGTACTGCCGTTCCACGGCCGGTCCTCTACGCTTCACGAAATCCCCGCCGCGCAGGAGGACAGCGACGCCAGCGAGCTCTCGAGTATGGAGTCCGGAAGGTCATTGGCGTCCTTCAGAAAGACCACCCGGCCGAGGCCGGCAGGTACCACCAGGTTCATCGACCCTCCGCGGTGCCGGCGCGCTTCGACGAGGGCATCCCGGCAAAGCTGGAGGTCGAGACGGCTCGCGAAAATGGGCAGGGAAGCGGTTCTCAACACGTTGACGATGCGCTGCCAGACATCCGCCCCGATCAATCCCAGCGATCGCGCAATCGTCGTCGACATCGCCATGTCGATCGCCACGGCTTCGCCGTGCTGGATGTCGAAGCCCAGCGCCGCTTCGAGGGTCGGACTGAAGGTGTGCCCGAAATCCACCAGCCTCTCGTATCCCTGATCCTCGTAGGGGTTCTGGCGGAGCTCGTCGAGCATGCCCCAGACGGACCGTTGGAGCAGCTCCCGACCTTCCGCGGCGGGTTCGTCGAAACCTGAGGTCACCAAGTCGAACGCCCGGGCCTCGATCAATTCGAACAGGGTGGCGTCGCGCGCAATCCCCATCTTGATGGCCTCGGCGACGCCGGACACGAGATACTTGCGCGGCAGGCTCTGAAGGAACGCCGGATCGATCAACACCTGCTCCGGCGGGTGGAAGCACCCAACGAAGCTCTTCTTCCCGCAGAAGTTCACCGCGCCCTTCAGGCCGATGCCGGCATCGATCTGCCCGATCAGGGTGGTGGGCACGCGAATGTGGGCGACGCCGCGGCGGATGAGCGAGGCGGAAAGCGTGACGATGTCGGAACACACGCCTCCTCCCATGGAGATCAACACGCCCGTCCGGTTCAGGCCATGCGACAGGGCCTCGTTGCACACCGCCGCGACGAGCTCCATCGATTTCGTCTCTTCACGCGCATTCAGCACCAGCGTCGAGACCGTATTCGTCTTCTGCAACACCGCGCGGATCGCGGCGCCATGAATCCGATCGACCGTCGGAGTGGTGACGAGCAGGGCCTTCCGGTCGCCGATCGCGTCGATCAGCGCGCTGTGGGGCTCGAGCAGGGATTCGCAGAACAGGACCTCGTATCGGGTGCGCGCCACGCAATCCATGGAGACCGCTGCCCAATCCAAAGGCGGAGGCCGAGGGCCGATCCGCGCTGTCGCGATCGACGTGAGGTTGCTGGTGGAAACGCCTTCCTCGACCTTCAGCGCTCCGTCAAATGTAGTCGATCGCATGGCCCGCCTCCCCCACCGTCCGTTCCGGCACGAGAGGTTGGGGACCGTTCCCACCCAACGCCGCGCGCGCCGCATCCACCACCCGCTGCGTCCTCATCGCCTCCGCCAGGTCACAGCGGATCGCGCTCGCGTCTCCGGAGCGGACGGCGTCGAGGAACGACCTGCACTCCGCGAGAAAAACGTCCTCGACTGGCGCGAGATCGCTTCCGTCGCCGAACGCCGTCCAGGACGACCTGTCCGCGCGGCGTAAACACGCGACATCCGATCTGCTTCTCATTCGCGAGGGAGCCGCAGATCACGGTCCCCAGGGCGCCGTTGCGGAAGCGCAGCAGGATGGAGACCGCTGCGGTACCGCCGCCCCCGTTCGGGCTGGGCTGCGCGAAGGCATTCACCTCGCTGACTTCCCCGACGAGGTGGCGCGCGAGATCGATCAAGTGAGTGCATTGCTCGTTGAGCTGTCCGCCGGAGAGCGTCGGATCGCCCCACCACGGGACGCGGTACGCGGCGCACACCCAGTGCGCGGCGAAGCCGAGTACGCTTTCGCCCCCGAGCAGGCTCCTGGCGCGCCTCACGGAAGCGCGATACCGGTTCATGTACCCCACCGACGTGATCGTGCCCGTGAGGCGAAAGGCCGTCAGCGCCGAGAGGCACTGCGCCGCCGAGAGGCCAATCGGCTTCTCGAGGAAGAGCGGCACGCCCGCCTGCGCAGCGAACAGCTCCACCGGGCCTCGCGCAAACGGCGGCGTGCAGACGAAAGCGGCGTCCACCTCGTCCCAACGGACGGTCGCGGCGTCGGTGACCGCCTCGCAGTCGGGATGCTCGCTCGCAAGTGCCGAGGCTCGCGCAACGTCGACGTCGCACGCCACGCGGATGCGGTGGCCCAACTGCGACGCACTGCGGGCGTGCTGCAATCCCATCCGGCCGCAGCCGACGATTGCGATGCGCAATGAATCCGGTCGCTTGTCAGTTCTCATATCCTGCCCATATCGCCTGCCCGATCTCGCGCACCCTCGCGCCGGGCACCGCCGGGTCGAGCGCCAGCGCGCGCTCGATGCGTTCCGGAGTCGGGGATTCGACGGCCTCGACCAGAGCGCGCTCGTGAGCGGCCCACCGCTGGAGCCACGGCGCCAGGTGAGCCGGTGGTTCGGTCCCGATGACGTCCACGCCAAAGCGCCAGACGCGGACCGGGACTTCCCGGACGAGGCCGTCGTCGCGCAAGCAGTTCACGATCATCCGGCGGCCGTCATCCGCGAAGATCGCGGCGATCATCGGAACGACCGCGCCGTCGTACCAGGAGAGATCGCGCATGGCCAGGCTGGGCGGTGGAGCGGTCCGCTGCTCGAGCTCCCGCGCAATCGTCGCCTTGAGCTCCTGCAGGAAGTCAGCCCGACCTTTCGCGGCCGGCTTGCCGGCGGAGGTCGACAGCCGGAAGTACTTCAGCGGGACCGCGCCGACCCGCCGGATCTCCTCTCCGCTGACGCCGAAGATGGTTCGGCCCTCGAGCATGCCGGGGAGCGACGGGAGGAGATCCTCTCCCCGATGCTTCAGCGAAAAGACGAAGCCGCGGTGATTGAGCCCCGCGTAATCCCACTCGACGTCCGCGAACGACATCCCCAGAAGTCGGCAGGTCTCGACGACGGTCGCCGTCGGCAGCTCGCAGAGCCCGACGCACCTGGCGGGCGCCCCTGCCCGGATCATCATGCGCGTCGTGATGCTCAACGGATTCGAGAGATTGAGCACCCACGCATCGGCGCACAGACGTCCGAGCTCGACGGCGAGCTCGCGGATTCGGGGAACGACGCGCAGCGCGCTGGTCAATCCGCACGGACCCAGCGTTTCATCCGCCGGAAGCTGGAACCGGCAGGCGAGGTCCTCGTCGCGCGCCCTGCCCGCAAGGCCGCCGAAGCGGATCTGGTTCACGACGACGGCCGCGCCGTCGACGGCCTGGTCGAGCCGGCGGCTCGACGAGACGCTCCAGCCGAGCGCGGCCAGCCTGCGATCGCCGTAGCGTGCCATTCTCTCGAGGGCATCGACGTCCTGGCCGAAGAGGCGCAGCTCGCAGGCGGGAATGCCGGCCGACGCGGTGCGAAGCGCCTCCACCAACGCGGCCGTGAAGGGCGTACTCCCGCCGAGGATGGTGACGATCGGCTTCACCCGACCGCCACGTTCTGGAAGAAGTCGTGGATGCAATCGGTGACGTAATCGATCTCATCGATCCCGATGTCCGGCCGGATCGGCAGGCAAAGAAGCTCTCTTGCCAGTCGTTCCGCGACCGGAAACTGTCCGGCCTTCCAGCCTTTCGCGGCGAATGCCGGCTGCAGGTGAATTGGAGTCGGATAGCGGACGACCACGTCGATGTCGCGCGCGCGCAGATGCGCGAGAAGCGAGTCCCGCTCGGCCGTCCGCACCTGGAAGAGATGATAGATGTGGGTTTCGCCCTCGGTGCCCGCCTGGAATCCGAGCGGCAGGCCGGCGAGCCGTTCGCGATACCATCCGGCGACCTTGCGCCGATGCTCGTTCCATTCTTCGAGGCGCGGCAGCTTCCAGGACAGGATCCTCGCCTGCAGCGCGTCGAGCTTGGTATTGAATCCGACCACCACGTGGTTGTTCTGTCCTACCTGTCCGAGCTCGCGTTGCCGCCGGAGCGCCTCGTCGAGCTCTGCATTTCTCGCCACGACTGCTCCGCCGTCGCCCGCCGCGGCGAGGTTCTTGCTCGGGTGGAAGCTGAAGCATCCGAAGTGGCCGAACGTGCCCACCGACTGCCCCTCGATGCGGGCACCGATCGCCTGTGCAGCGTCCTCGATCACGAAGAGCCCATGCGCTTCGGCCAGCGCAACGATCTCGGCCATCGGCGTCGGCTTGCCGTACAGGTGCACCGGCATCAGCGCGCGCGTCCTCGGACCGATCGCATCGCGGAGCTGCCGCTTGTCGATGAGGAACGTCTCCGGATCCACGTCGACCAGGACGGGTTCGGCGCCGACCAGGTCGACGGCGCCGACGGTCGCGTGGAACGTGTTCGCCTGCGTGACGACCTGGTCGCCCGGCCCGATGCCCAGGGCCCGCAGGGCGACCACCAGCGCGTCGGTACCGGTGTTGACGCCCCGGACGTATCTCGCGCCGAGAAATTCCGCGAGCTGCGCTTCGAACTGCTTCACTTCGGGTGTCAGCTCGTACCGACCGCCGACCAGCATCGCCCGCAGGTCCGCGATCAGCGGCTCGATGTCCGTTCCGAGCTGATGCGCATAATTGTAGCGGCCGACCTTCATACGGACCCCTCCCGCACCATTCCTGCGATTCCGGCGCCAATCAGTCCCGACAAGTCGTCGTTCACGCCCAACTCCACGCGCGAATCCCAACCGCCCGGCGCGTCCCAGCAGCGGGCATCTGCCGCCCGGGCCACGAGCTGTCGGTAGGCGTTGCCGAGCGCCAGCGCAAAGCCGCCGACGAGCACGAACCGCTCGATCCCGAGGCCGAGGTGCATCGCTGCCAGCGCCCAGCCGAGCGGGCCGGCGCCGCGCTCGACGATCTTCATGGCCCAGGGCTCTTCGCGGCGGAACGCGGCGACGAGATCGCCGCTCGTCAAACCTTCGATGCAAGAGCTCTGCGGCGCGTGCTTTCGCGCGTACGCGAGGACCGCCCGGCCCGAAGAAACCGCACCGAGATGTCCGCGGCCGCCGCATTCGCAGATCGGCGCTCCCTCGGAGTCGTCGACGCGCAGATGCCCCAGCTCTCCGCCCAACCCATTCTTGCCGACCAGCGGCCGGCCGTTGGCAAACACCTTGTTGCCGATTCCGGAGCTGACCGTGACGATGCAGAAGTCATCCCCGCTCGATCGCAAATAGCGATAGCCGGCTGCCGTGACGTCGTTCAGGATCCCGACGCGCGCGTTGGGCCAGCGGCGCGCGATGTCCTGTCCCAGCGGATACGGGGAGGTCAAACGGGCGCCCCAGAGCGTGGGGGCAGCGAGAACGTTTCCGGCGGGATCGATCGGCCCCGCGAAGGCGACGTCGACTTCCCGCACCGTTTGCTGCTCGACGAGCTCGTCGCCCAGCCTGCCCATCAGCGAGAGAAGCCCGTCGCGCAATCGTTCGAACGGCGCCTCCGGCAGGTCGAGATGATTGGGTGTCGCGGCAGCGGTGGACCGGACGATCTTCGAATGACGGGAATCGTAGAGGCCGACTCGCGTCCTCGTTCCACCGATATCGAAAACGAGAGTCGCCATCCGCCCCGCCGCCCGTCACGCCCTGCGCGCGAATGTGAGCAGGAAGCTCAGGCCGCGCAAGCGGCAACGAGCGCATCATTCACGCTTACATTTTCGCGCTTGTCATTGAGTTCATTTTTTATCGGGATTGCTTGCCGCGCGGCGCTGGATTTCACACCGTCGAGAGGAGCCGGCACTGGCCTTCATGCGGCAGGAGCATCACCTTGCCGCAGATCGTTTCCCAACTCACGGGCGGGACCTCCCATGGCTAGCTCTTCAGTCGCCGCGCTGATCATGGCCGGCGGTCGATCGGAACGGATGAGGGCAGGAGGCTCCAGTCGACACAAGAGTCTGCGGACGGTGCTTGGGGTGCCTCTAATCGAGTGCAATCTGCGGGCATTGCTGTGGTTCGGGTTCAAGCAGCTCTACGTCGCCGTCAGCGCGCAGGAACGCGCTCTCGCCGCGTGGATCGACGCGCACGGCCGGCCACTGGCCAAATCGCAGTTTGCCACGCTGGAGGCGCTGGTCGAGACCGAACAACTCGGCACCATCGGTGCGGTCGCGTCCTTGCCGCCATGGATCGACGACGTCCTGATCGTCAACGTCGACAATCTGACGAGCCTGGACCTGGGACAGCTCGCCCGTTACCACCGGGAACGCGAGGCCGCCGCGACGATCGCCACTCACGATCAGCCGTTTCCGATTCCGTTTGGCATGCTCGATCTGGCGGGGCAGCGCGTCGTCGCGTACCGCGAGAAGCCGAAATTGTCCGTGCCCGTCTCGAGCGGGACATACGTTTTCAACCGCAGGGCCATCGATCGCGTTCCCGCCGGCCGCCGATTCGACGTGCCCGCGCTGATCGATGCCCTGCTCCAGGCGGACGACACGGTCGCCGCCTACCCACACCGAGAGCCCTGGATCGACGTCAATGACGAGGCGGCATTGGTCCATGCGGAACGGCTCCTCGTCGAGAATGCGGACCGCTGGCCGGGCGCGATCGCTGCGGAACCCGGACGGGTGCAGCCGTGATCAGGGTCCTCTCCGTCATCTCGGACCTCAACTTTGGCGGAGGCGAGAACCGCCTCTTCCATGTTGCCCGCACAATCGATACGAACCGGTTCGACCACACGGTGGTCACGCTGTACCCGGCGGACCACGCGCTTCGCAGCCAGTGCGGCTCCATGCGGCGCCAGTTCGCTGACGCGGGCGTGAGGGTGCACGACCTCGGCGTGCCGCATCCGGCCGGCGCGCGAGGCCCGCGCATCGTCAGGCTCACGAACACCGCCACCACGCTCGCGGCCGCCATCCAGAAGCTGCGGCGCCTCATCATCTCCAGCCGTGCCGACGTCGTCGACGCACACCTCGAGACCGCGCTCTACACAGCGGTGCCCGCGGCCGTGAGCGCCGGCGTTCCTGTGTCCATCACCCTCTACAGCGAGCTGGACCTCTGGAAGATCCTGGACAGCCGCTCCATCCGGCAGATTCTCTTTCCGCCGATTCGCCGGCTCAATCTTCGCCGCTGCAGCGCGATCATCACCGACGCGAAGATTCGGGCCACCGAGCTCGCGCGTTACATCGGCGGATCGCCGCCGCCGCTGCACGTGATCGCGAACGGCGTGCGCCTGGACAAGCCTTCCCGCTCGCGAAGCGAGGTGCTGAGGGACTTCGGCATCCCCGAGGACACCCGCGCAACCATCCTCGGGCAGGTCGCGGGCCTCGTTCCCTTCAAGGGGCAAGCGGTGCTCCTCGAAGCCGCCAGGCGCATCATCGACGGCGGGCACGACGTCTACGTCCTCTGCGTCGGCTACGAGCGCCAGGGTCCGACTTATCCGCAGCAGTTGCGTCGGCAGGCGGAGGAGCTGGGAATCGCACACCGCGTTCGAATCCACGGCTATCCGGGAAGCATCGCCGACGTCTGGAATGTCATCGACGTTCACGTCCACCCTTCGTCGATCGATTCTCTTCCCAACGCGATCATCGAAGCGATGTCGCTGGGAAAGCCGGCGGTGGTCTCTTCCGTCGGAGCAATTCCGGATCACGTCGAGCATGGCCGGACGGGCCTCGTCGTTCCGCCGGACGACCCGGGCGCACTGGCGCAGGCTTTGATGCAAGTGCTGGGAGACGCCCGCCTCGCCGAGCGGCTGGGCCGGGGCGCCTACGAACGCTATCTCGAACGCTTCACTCCGGAGGTGACCACCCGCCAGGTGGAAGGCTGCTTCGAGAGCATGATCGAGACGCACTGCAAGCGCCGTGCGCCAGTGCATTGACCGGGCGAGACGATGGAGAACCCGCTGCAGGGCAGGTGCATCACGGTCACGGGCGCAGGAGGATTCCTGGGGCCCGCAGCCGTCGATGCGCTGGCGCGCAAGGGAGCCCGCGTCCAGGCCGTCATCGGGCCTCCGAACGAGGCGGCGCGAATCCCGCCCGGCGCTGCGTACGTCGCCCAGGTCCACATCTGTGACTCGACGGCAATGCGGAAGCTGGTTGCCGGCGCCGACGCCGTCGTGCACCTCGCGGGACCTGCATCGGTGGGCGCTTCGTTCCAGGACCCGTCGAAATACGTGCGGGTCCACGGCGAAGGAACCGCTGCGCTGTTGCAGGCCTGCCGCGCGGAGGGCGTGCGGAAGGTGGTGTACGTCTCGTCGGCCGAAGTCTATGGCCGGCCGCTTCACTCACTCGTCGGCGAAGACCATCCGCTCAGCGCGCGATCTCCGTACGCCGCGGCGAAGATCGGGGCCGAGAGGCTCATCGAGTCCTACGTCCATGCGTTCGACCTGCGCGCCGTCATCCTCCGACCCTTCTCGATCTACGGTCCCGCGGCGTCTCCGGAATCGTTGATCCCGACGATCGTCGGCATGGCGCGCCGCGGCCTGCCGGTGATCCTTCGAGACCTGCGGCCGATCCGGGATTACTGCTTCGTCACCGACGTCGCTGAGGCGATTGCCAGCGCCTGTTTTCTCGAGCGCCCGGAGCTGGAGATCTTCAACATCGGCACCATGCGCGGAACGAGCGTCGGGCGGGTCGCGGAGCTCATCCTCGAGGCGCTCGCGCTGACCTGCCCGATCCAGGAAATCGGGGAACGGGATCGGCCAGGCAAGAGCGAGATTCACGAGCTGATCGCCGACAACCGGCGGGCGTGCGAGATCCTCCGGTGGCAGCCTGCGATTGCGCTCGAAGAAGGGCTGCGCCTGACGATCGCGGGCGTCGAACGGTGACCCGCCGGTACCTCATCACGGGCGCCCAGGGACTCGTCGGGCGTTATCTCACCGCGCGCATCCTCGATACGGAGCCCGAATCGGAGGTGCTGGGCATCGGCCGATCGGGCAGCGTCGATGGCTTCTTCACGCATGCGATCTCGACGCGCGGTGGACAAGAACGGGCTCCACTGCCCGCGGAGCTGCTCGCCAGCATCTCCGCACGCCATCGATATCGGTCCGTCTCGCTGCTCGATACGCCCGGATTGTGTGACCTTCTTCGCGAGTTCCGGCCGCATTGCGTCTTTCATCTCGCATCCGCGCTGCATACGGCGTCGCAGCGCGATCTGCTCCAAACGAACGTCGAGGGAACCGCTTCCTTGATGAACGCGGTCGCCGATGCGCCAGGGCTCGACGCGCTGGTGATCCTCGGGTCCAGCGGCAGCGTCTACGGAGAGCCGGAAGCGCTGCCGATTCGCGAGTCCGATACCTGCCATCCGGCGGACATGTACGGACTGACGAAGCTGGCAGCCGAGCACGTCGTGCGCATCCATGCCGAGCGCGGCGGCTTGCCCTTCGTGACGGCGCGCATCTTCAACGTGGTCGGGCCGGGGCAAAGCGAGAGTCATGTCTGTGCGCGTCTTGCCGCCCAGCTTGCGTCGGTTCCGGCCTCGCGTCACTCCGCACTCGAGGTTGGGGCACTCGATACGACTCGCGACTTCATCGACGTACGCGACGTCGCGGCCGCCCTTCTCCTCCTCGCGCAGAGGGGCGATGGCGGCAACGTGTACAACCTCGCGAGCGGGCGCGAGACCCCGATTCACGCCATCCTTTCCGAGCTGCTTCGCATTTCCGGGTTGAACGGCCAGGTCGAGGTTGTCCGGCGCAACGATCGAACCGCCGGCGTCCGGCGGCATGTCGCCGACGTGTCGCGCCTTCAGGGGCTTGGATTCGCCCCGGCATATTCCATCGGCGAGAGCCTGTGCGACCTCTTTCGGTACCATCGAGCGCAGTGGTCTGATGCCTTCCAGCGCTAGCAAGGCCCTTCGCGCCGACTTTTGCGACCTGCGTCGGATCTCACGTTTCTATCTGGTGTCCGCCATGAACGGTGGTACCTGCCCTGGTGTCCCGAGGATCGCCAATGGCGATCTTCGACCACGCGTGGATCTGGACTCGTCCCGGCGTCGTTTGGGCGACGATGGGGCTCTTCCTCCTGCTGTTCCGAACGATGCTCTGGCTGCGGTATCGCCCCGCTGCCGCGGCGACATTCGCCGACGCGCCGCCGCTGACGGTGATCATCCCCGCGTACAACGAGGGTCCGATGGTCGCCCGCTCGATCGAGTCGGTGGCCGCGGCCGACTACCCCCGCTCGCGTCTGCAGATCGTCGTCGTCGATGACGGCAGCACCGACGACACATGGGAGTACGTGTCGCGCGCTGCTTCGCGCGATCCCGGCCTGATCACGACGATCCGATTCGCCGGCAACCGCGGCAAGCGCGCAGCTCTGGAAGCGGGCTTTCTCCACGCCCGTGGAGAGATCGTCGTCACGATCGACTCCGACAGCGTGATCGACCGGGCCGCCTTGCTCGCCATGGGAGGCCCCTTCCGCGACCCGCGCGTCGGCGCCGTTGCCGGCCGTGTGGCGGTCTACAACGCCGGCGCCGGCATGCTGCCCCGCATGCTCGACGTCCGGTTCGCGCTGTCGTTCGACCTGCTGCGCGCCGTGCAGTCCGTCTACGGCACCGTCTACTGCTGTCCCGGGGCGCTCGCCGCGTATCGTCTTGCTGTCGTTCGGGAGGTGCTCGAAGAGTGGACTTCGCAAACGTTTCTCGGCGCACCCTGCACCTACGGCGAGGACCGCGCGCTGACGAACTCGATCCTCAACCGCGGTTTCGACACGGTCTACCAGGGCTCTGCAATCGTGCGCACGGTGGTGCCGTCCACGTACGCGAAGCTGGTCAAGATGTACCTGCGCTGGGAGCGCAGCTACGTGCGCGAGGAACTGCGCCTGGGTCGTATCGTCTGGAAGCGTCCTCCTGCAGCGCGCATGTTCGCGCTGCTCGACTGCGTGGTGACGAACCTGCGTTATCCCGTGGGATATCTGAGCTGGTGCCACACGCTGTCGCGCATGGGCCAGCAGCCACACGCCTTGGTCGGCGTGCTCGCGGCGCTGGGGGTGATCTCGGTCCTGGGAATCCTCGTGTACGTCCGTAGCAGCCGGTCGAGCGACGTCCTCTATGGGCTGCTGTATTCGTATTTCTCGGCGCTCACACTGTTCTGGATCTTCCCCTATGCGGCACTCACGGTGCGCTCGAGATCCTGGATGACCAGATAGGGTAGGACGCAGACATCATTGAATGACGTAGCGCTCGAGGCGATACAGCGCGAGCATCGCATGCGTCGCGAGCACCTCGACCTCCTCGCGCAGCCGCTCCGACCGGAACGGGCTGTAGATGAGACGGACGCGGCGATCCCCGAAGTACCGCTCGTCTTCCGGCGACAGGCGGCTGGACACGATCACCAGCGCGTTCCGCGCCAGGACAGCGTCGAGATCCGCAATCGACGAGTGCAGCTCGCGGCCATTCATCTCGAGCATCTCGTACCCGCAGATCAGGACGTCGAAGAACTTCCCGGCTTCGACGATGGCGACCGCCGCGCGGGCCGATCGGCAGGCGGTGACCCGGAAGCTTCGGGGCAGTACGCGGCGGACGGATTCGATCAGATCCGCATCGTCCTCGACCACCAGCACTCGCACTTCGAACAAAGCGCTCACCGGCATCGGACTGCGACCCATTCGCGCCCTCCGATCTGCCCGCCGACTACGGCAGGCAACGGCAAGGACACGCGGACTCGAGGCAGGTTCATCGCCGACACGGATCGGAAACATTGACCCGGGAATCATTTCCCCCCCGTCTTGGCCACTGCCGACATGACCGCCTTGGCAAGCTGTTCCGCCGGCCCGACTCCCCAGTAGTGCAGGAAGAGAATTCGAGGCTGTTCGCCCGCCATGTGCGAGTGGATGGCGACGATATTGATGTTCGCGTGGCGGAGCGTCTTGAGGATCTCCTGCATCTCCGACTCGAGCATGGCGAAGTCGCCGTCGACGACGGCTTTCTCGGGGGAGCCGGCCAGCGCTGCCCAGGTGTTCACGCCCATGGTGTTGATCACCTTCGGCGAATCCCAGAAGAAGTGATTGTGCAGAGCGGTCACTTCCAGGCCGCTGTCCAGCGCCGCGCTCATCGCCGCGTTCACCTGGTCCTCCGTCAGGACCATGTCGCCCATGACCATCACCTTCGGCGAATCCCAGAAGAAGTGATTGTGCAGAGCGGTCACTTCCAGGCCGCTGTCCAGCGCCGCGCTCATCGCCGCGTTCACCTGGTCCTCCGTCAGGACCATGTCGCCCATGACCATCGTGTGCGCTCCCCCGCCGCTGAAGGAAGCCCAAGCGGTGAGGCCGAGCGGTGGTGTCAGCTTCACGCCAGCCGCCGTCGGAGCGATGTCGGAACGCGGATACGAGACCTTGAACGCACCCTCTTTCTCGTCGAGCTTGCCTTTGAGGCCGATGAGCTCCTCGATCTTCGCGGTGTTCAGCGTTGCAGCCAGCACCAGGGCGATGGCGATCATGTGCTTCTCCTTTGACCGGCTTACTTCGGCGTGGCGACGAGGTCGTCGAACTGGACGATGGAATCGGCCTTGGTCCAGACGCCGAACTTGCCGGCGTCCTTGAAGGTGTCGTCGCGGTCGTCGATGACCTTGCTGCCGTCGAAGAAGACCTGGATGTGATTGCCGACCATGTCCATCGACAGCTCGTGCCAGATGCCCATCCTGGGCACGCGGGCGGCGACCTTGTCCTCCAACTCCTGAAGCAATCCCTCGACCGCCTCGCGGCCACGCGCGTGGAAGAAATCCAGGGCGGCAACTTCGCCGACCCGCTTCTGCAGGCGGGCGAGGCCGGCCGCGAGCTCGCTGCGTTTGTCTTCGTCGAGCTCCCCTTTTCGCGGGAGCTGTCGGGCGAGCCCGCGCGCGTCATTCGCAATCGCGTGGTAGTCGGCATCGCGCGCGGCACGGAACATCTCCTTGACCTGCTCGTCGTCGAGTCCCTCGATGAGCCTCGCCTCGACCAGCGACGCATCGCCGCCGCCCTCGACGATCTCACGAAGGACCCAGTTCAGATCCTCGACGGCCTGATCGGTGCTGGGCAGCGCGTACACGGAATTCTTGATCGCGACTGCGCCGAGCTTCTGGAGGCGTCGCCAGATCTTCACCCGAAAATAGTTCGGCTTCGGCGGGATCTGGTGGATGAGGAGGAGCCAGCCGCTTTTCTCTCTTTCCGCCACGGTCACGCGGGTTATCGTGCAGCCGTATCGGCTGTCAATGCTGTCCTGGTGCAACTGAATCCGACCAAGGTCGCCGCGGAGCTACCGGCGCTTGCGCTTCTTGCTCGCGAGCGTTCCAGCTCGCCATTGCCTACGCTGGTTCGCGAGGAGAGCCGAGCCCGCGGCCTCCCTTCTCCACTTCCTTCGACATCGGATTCAGGGTCCAGCGCAGCTCCGCGGATCCGGGTTCCACCGCTTCGGCCACGTCGAGACGGACAATTGCGCCCTTCCTCATCTCGATCTCGCTGCCCGGTATCGCGGTCAGCAAGGCGACGAGACCCGACAGCTGCGGTTCGTGGCCGACGAGGGCGACGGATCGGAAGTCGGCGCGACGCGCCACCGCTTCGAGCAACGGCGCGACGCCGGACTTCGGATCCAGTTCCTCCAGCACCGCGACCTCCGCATTCTTCACGGCCCCGACGAGGATCTCCGCAGTCTGAACGGCCCGGACCAGAGGGCTGGTCAGGATCAGGTCGAGCTCGCGTCCCAGGCGGGCGAATCTCCGGGCAGTCCTGCGGAAGCGCCGGCGGCCCTTGCTGGTGAGCGGGCGGAACCGGTCGGGAATCCCCGCTTCGCTGGGGACGGCGATGCCGTGCCGGACGACGTAGATCTCCATCATGTCCGCTCCCAAAGGCCTCAGGGAGCCAGGCACCATAGCCGCTGGCGGAATCCGGCGCCATCGTTCACGTCAACCGAGTCCAACCTGCGGCTCGGCGTACGTCGCTGCGACCCGCTCTAGACGCGTGCCTCGCGCCTGAGCCTTATCCGGGTACGCTCTTCGATGCCCGGCTTCCGGGATGCCGGACGTCGGTGCCGCGCACCATGTAGATGACCATCTCCGCGACGTTGGTGGCGTGGTCACCTACCCGCTCCAGATGCTTGGCGACGAACAGCAGGCTGTTCGCACGGCGGATGTTGCGCGGATCCTCCATCATCAGCGCGAGCAGCTCGTTGACGAGGTTGTGATAGACGGAGTCGAGCAGATCGTCGTTCTTGATCACCGCCTCCGCCTTCGCCACGTCGCCGTCCACGAAGGCATCCAGGGCCGCCCGCACCTGCCGTTGGCACAGCTCGGCGAGCCGCGTGAGATCGTGCACCGGCTTCAGCGGCGGGCTCTGGTTCAAATCGAGGGCGCGCTCGGCCACGTTCACCGCCAGGTCTCCGATGCGCTCGAGGTCCACGACGATCTTGAGCGCCGTGGTGATGAAGCGCAGGTCGCTGGCCGCAGGCTGCCTGAGAACGAGAAGGCGCCGGCAGGCGTCGTCGACCTCCACTTCGAGCCGGTTTACCTCCCGGTCCTGGTCAATCACCGATTCCGCGAGCTTCGAGTCGCGCTCGGCGAGAGCGCGGACGCTGGTGGCGATCTCCATCTCCACCTTGCCGCCCAGGCTGAGCAGCTTGTTGCGAAGGTCGTCGAGCTGCGCGTCGTACGTCTTGTCGGTATGCGCTTTCATCCGAACTTCCCGGTCACGTAGTCCTCGGTGCGCGGCTCGCGGGGGTTGGTGAAGATCTGCTCCGTGGCACCATGCTCGATCAGCTCGCCGAGGTAGAAGAACGCCGTTGCATCGGAGACACGCGCCGCCTGCTGCATGTTGTGGGTGACGATCACGATGGTCAGCGATGCTCGCAGCTCGTGGATCAGCTCCTCGATCTTCGCGGTGGCGATGGGATCGAGAGCGCTCGCCGGCTCGTCCATGAGCAGGACTTCCGGCTCGATGGAGAGCGCCCGCGCGATGCAGAGTCGCTGCTGCTGTCCGCCGGACAACGAGAGCGCGCTCTGCTGCAGGCGATCCTTCACTTCGTCCCAGAGCGCCGCCTGCCGCAGGCTGTTCTCGGCGACCTCGGCGTAGTCTCCGCGAACCCCGTTCAGCCGCAGGCCCGCAATCACGTTGTCGAAGATCGACATGGTCGGAAACGGATTGGGACGCTGGAAGACCATCCCGACGCGGCGGCGCAGGTTGACGGGATCCACGCGCCGCGCGTGCAGGTCCTGTCCGTCGACCAGCACCTGGCCGGACTGCCGTGCGCCGGGAACGAGCTCGTGCATGCGGTTGATACAGCGCACGAACGTGCTCTTCCCGCAACCGCTGGGGCCGATGATGGCGAGAACCGAGTTTTCGGGAACGGTCAGGGAAACGTCCCGCAAGGCATGCGTGGTGCGGAACCAGGCGTTCAGCGCGCGCACGTCGATCTTCGCCTTCATCGCAGCCGGCTCCGCGACAGCAGCCCTCCCGCGAGGGAAAGCGATCCGACCAGGAGCAGCAGCACCAATGCCGCCGACCAGGCCTTGTCGTGCCAGTCCTGGTAGGGACTGACGGCGTAGTTGAAGATCTGCACGGTCAACGATGCCGTCGGCTGATCGGCGCTGAAGTTCCAGTACTGGTTGTTCAGCGAGGTGAACAGCAGCGGCGCCGTCTCGCCCGCCGCCCGCGCTACCGCGAGCAGGATCGCGGTCATGATCCCGCCGAGCGCCGTCCGCAGCACTACGCGCAACGAAGTCCGCCATTGTGGAACTCCCAGCGCGAGGGAGGCTTCGCGCAGCGATCGCGGCACCAGCCGCACCAGCTCTTCCGTGCTCCGGGCCAGCGTGGGGACCATCAGCACGGCCAGCGCGACTCCACCGGCGAGCGCGGAGAAGCGGCGCATCGGCAGGACCACCAGGCCGTAGGCAACGATTCCGACCACGATCGACGGGACGCCGGAGAGAACCTCGGCCGTGAAGCGGATCGCGTCGCCGACGCGGCCGTCGCCTCGCTCGGCGAGAAAGACTCCCGCGCCGACGCCGAGCGGGACGCCGATCAGGCACGCGATGCCGACGATGTAGAGCGTTCCGGCGATCGCATTGCCCACGCCGCCGCCCGCCTCGCCGACCGGCGCGGGAACGGCGGTGAAGAAATCGAACGACAGCCCTCTGAACCCGTGCGAGATCACCAGCCAGAGCAGCGACACGAGCGGCATCAGCGCGACGGCGAGCGCCAGCCCGCAAACGCCGGTCATGATCAGATTCACTGCGCGCCGCTTGGCGAGCATCATGCCGCCACCCGAGCCGGGCCGCGCCGCGACATCCGCACCAGGACGCGCGCGGCGATGTTGAGCAGCACGGTGACGGCGAAGAGGAGAAGGCCGAGAGCGGCGAGAGCGCCGGTATGCATCTCGCCGCTCGCCTCCGCGAACTCGTTGGCGATCACGGCCGGCAGCGAGTATCCCGGCGCGAACAACGAGGCGCGGATCGTCGGCGAGTTCCCGATGACCATCGTGACGGCCATCGTCTCTCCGAGCGCGCGCCCCAGCCCGAGCATGGTGGCGCCGACGATTCCGGCTCGCGCATAAGGAAGCACCGCGGTCCGGATCGCTTCCCACCGCGTTGCGCCCAGCGCCAGCGCAGCCTCGCGCAGCTGGCCGGGGACGGTCCGCAGCACCTCGATGCTGATCGAGGTGATGGTGGGCAGGATCATGATCGCGAGGATCACGCCGGCGGCGAGATATCCGAGCCCGATGGGCGCGCCCTGGAACAGGGGAAGGAACCCGAGCGTGTTCGCGAGAAACGGCTCCACCGGCTTCCGCAGGAGGGGCACGAGCACGAACAACCCCCAGAGCCCGTAGACGACGCTGGGAATGCCCGCGAGCAGCGCGATGGGAAACGATACGATCGAGCGGACGGCGGGCGGCGCCATTTCGGTGAGGAACAGCGCCAATCCGATGGAGATGGGAAGCGCGAGGACCAGCGAGACCGCGCTCGTCACCAGCGTCCCGTAGATGTACGGCGCGGCGCCGAACAGATCGCGGGTCGGGTCCCAGGTCGACTTCGTCACGAACGACTTCAGCCCCGCATGAGCGATGGCCGGGGCTCCGATGCGGGAGAGCTCGGCGACGATGACCGCGGCGGCAGCGAGCACGCCGAGCCCGAGCACCGTGAGCAGGATTGCCCATGCGCGATCCGGAGCGTTACGCCGGGCCGAAACATCTCCGGGGCTGCGCTCCGGCTCGCTCGCCGGCGCGATCACTTCACTTGCTGGAAGCGAGGACGGGCTTTCCATTGACGGTCATCCGTTTCAGTGTCTGCTCGACTTTCTCGACCACCGGCTTCGGCAGCGGTGCGTAATCGAGCGCCGCCGCCTCCTTCTGGCCGTCGTGCACGGCCCACCAGATGAAATTCAGCAGCGCACTGCCTTTGGCGGCGTCCTGTTGGTCCCGGTAGACGAGCAGGTACGTGAACGCAGCGGTGGGATACGCGCCATCGCCCGGCTGATCGGTGATCGAGACGCGGTAATCTTCCGGTATCGCCGCCTTCGCCGCCGCCGCCGAGACGGACTCCAGCGACGCCTTGACCCACTCGCCGTCGTGGCTTTTCAGCTCCGCCGTCGGCAGCTTGTTCTGGTTTGCGTATGCCAGCTCGACGTACCCGACTGCGCCCTCGGTCTGCTTCACCAGGCCGGTGACGCCTTCGTTGCCCTTTCCGCCCAGGCCTGCCGGCCAGTTGACGCTGGTCCCCTTCCCCGGCCCGGACTTCCAGTCCGGCGAGACCTTCGAGAGATAGTCGGTGAAGATGTTCGTGGTCCCCGAGCCGTCGGACCTGTGCGCGACGGTGATCGCGGTGTCCGGCAGCTTCGCCGTCGGGTTATCGTTCTTCAGCGCCGCGTCGTTCCACTTCGTGACCTTGCCCAGGTAGATGGCGGCGAGCGTCTCCGGCGCGATGCGAAGCTGCTGCACGCCGGGCAGGTTCCAGACGATGACCACCGCGCCCATCACCGTCGGGATGTGCTGGACGCCGGAGGCCTTCTGCAGCTGCTCGTCGCTGAGCGGTGCGTCGCTGGCCCCGAAGTCGACGGTCCTCTCGGTGATCTGCTTGATGCCGCCGCCGGATCCGATCGACTGGTAGTTGATCTGGATGTCCGGGTGGAGCTTGTTGTACTGGCTGAACCACTTGGAATAGAGCGGAAACGGGAACGTCGCCCCCGCGCCATTGATCAGGAGCTTGTCGGCGAGCACAGCACCGCTCACGGCAAGGGCAGCGGCCACAGTCAGGATGGTCTTCTTCATAGGGGGTCCTTTTAGAGTCCTGGAGTGACAGGCTTGTGACGAAACGGAAGCGATTCGATGGCTTGCGGCGGCGCGAAAGCTCACTTCACCGAGGGTTCAACCAGCCGATACCCAGACCCCCGGACTGTCTCGAGGAGGTCGCGTGCCTGCCCGAGCTTCTCCCGCAGGCGCTTGACGTGCGTATCGACCGTTCTCGTCCGCGTCTCCGGAGAAAGTTCCCATACCTCGTCGAGCAGCTGCTCGCGCGACTGAACACGCCCCGCCCTCGCCATCAGTGAAACGAGCAGTTTGAACTCGAGCGCCGTGAGGAGACTTCCTGCTCCATCAAGACGGGAACGTTGGCCGTTTTCGACGACCCTTTGAGCTGCTTGCAGATCTCCGTTCCCGGCACGCCGGGAAGCATCAGATCGAGGAGGACGAGGTCCGGCACCTGGTGCTGGATCCTCGAGCGCGCCTGCTCGCCGTCGTATGCAACGACGGGTTCGAAGCCAGCCTGCTTCAGGCTGAATTCGAGCACCTTCACGATGTCGGGCTCGTCCTCGACGATCAGGATCCGCTGTCTCGCCACAGGGATCGCTCATAGCGAACGCAAGTGACGCTGCAGTGACAGAAAAGCAAACTTGTCGCGGCGCAGTCGCCGAACCGCTACGAAGCGGTGGTCGGCGCCGTGACCGGGCGGATGGCGGGATTCCGGCGAGCGCTGTCCATCCACCGGCGCGCTCGCTGCAGGAAATACTCCTGGCTGCGCACCGCGCCTTCCGTCCTCTGCACCCTCGAGTACGTCCCGTCGGGAGCGAGCCGCCGTGCCTTCACGCCGTCGGAGAGCGACACGGCGAGGACGTCGTTCAGGAGCCGTCCTCTCAGCGCGGGGTCGTCGACGGGGAACATCACCTCGATGCGCCGGGTGAAGTTGCGCGGCATCCAGTCCGCCGAGGAGATGTACACCTCTGCGCGCTCTCCGGCTCCGAAGCTGAAGATCCGGCTGTGCTCGAGGAAGCGATCCACTACGCTCACCACGCGGATGTTCTCCGACGTACCGGGAATCCCCGGCCGCAGGCAGCAGATACCCCGCACCAGCAAGTCGATGGAGACCCCGGCAGTGCTGGCGGCATAGAGAGCGCGGATGACGGAAGGATCGACGAGCGAGTTCATCTTCGCGACGATGCGGGCGGGCTCGCCGCCACGCGCCCGTTGCGCCTCGCGCTCGATGAGCGCGAGGATCCGCTCCTGCAGCCCGAAGGGCGCGACGGCAAATCTCTTCCACTGCGGCGGCTCGGCGTAGCCGGTCAAGAGGTTGAAGAGCGCCGAAGCATCGTCCGCGAGCTCTTCGCGCGCCGAGAAGATCGAGAGGTCGGTGTATTGCCGCGCGGTATTCGGATTGTAGTTGCCCGTGCCCAAGTGGGCGTAGCGGCGGATGCGGTCCTCGCGCCGGACCACCAACGCGATCTTGCAGTGGGTCTTCAAGCCGATCAGGCCGTAGACGACGTGGACGCCCGCATCTTCGAGGCGCCGTGCCCAGGCGATGTTGTTGGCTTCGTCGAACCTCGCCTTGATTTCGACGAGCACCGTCACCTGTTTGCCGTTCTCGGCGGCGCGCGAGAGGGCTTGCACGAAGGGGCTGTCGCCGCTGGTCCGGTAGAGCGTGTGCTTGATCGCGAGCACCTTGGGATCGTCCGCGGCTTCCTGGATGAAGCGGACCACCGGCTCGAACGACTCGTACGGGTGATGGAGGAGCACGTCCCGCGCGGCGATCGTCGCGAACATCGACGGCGTCTCCTGCAGGTCCGGTGGGACGGCAGGCTGGAGGAGCTCGACCCTCAGCTCCGGCCGTGAATCCACCTCGGCGAGCGCGAGCACGTCGATGGGCTGCAACGGGCAGCGGACGCGATAGATGTCCTGTTCCGCCAGCTTCAAAGCCCCTGCGAGGGCTTGCGCCAGGTCGGCCGGAGCGTCTCCCGCCAGCTCCAGCCGGACAGCGGCGCCGCGATCCCTGCGGCGGAGCTCGTCGCGAACCGTGTTCAGGAGGTCTTCGGATTCCTCCTCGTCGATGTCCAGGTCCCAGTTCCGCGTGACGCGAAAGGCGGTGGCTTGCTTGACGGCGTATCCGGGAAAGAGATCGCCCGCGAAAGCGGCGATGATGTCTTCCAGCAGGGCAAAGGCCTGACCGGAGGCAGACGGAATCCGCACGAGCCGCTCCAGGACCGCCGGCACCTGGACGACCGCGAGGCTGGAGTCTCGCGGATCCTTTCGGCGGCGCCGGCCCTCCTTCCTCAAGAGCACCGCGACGTTAATCGACTTGTTCCGCAGATGTGGGAAGGGATGTCCTGGGTCGACGGCCAGAGGAGTGAGCGTCGGAAAGACGTTCTGGGCGAAGTGAGCGCGCGCTGCCGTCCGCTGCTGCGCGTCGAACGCATCGGGCGTGACGAGGTGCAGTCCGTACCGCTGCAGGCAAGGGAGAATGTCGGCCGACCAGATCCGATGCTGCTCTTCCATCATGGAGTGAACGTGCGTGCTGATCGCCGCGAGCTGCTCGTTCGGCAAGAGGCCGTCGGCAGCCGTCTCGCTCACACCCCCGAGCTGCTGCTGCTTGAGTCCCGCGACGCGCACCATGAAGAATTCGTCGAGATTCGAGGAAACGATGGCCAGGAACTTGAGCCGCTCGAGGATCGGCAGCGAGATATCCGCCGCCTCTTCGAGCACCCGCGTGTTGAATTGGAGCCACGACAGCTCGCGGTTGAGGAACAATTGCGGGTCGTGGAGCTCGGCAATCCGCCGCGCCCCCTGCTCCGCGGCGGATGCCGCTTCGCGCTGGGGCGGAGGCGTCGTCGCTTGCATCGCCGGCTCCATTCAACTCATCTCCCGTGCGTAGTGCAATATACGCGGGGCGTTCGAATACCCGAGCAGCGCCACGCCGTCTGTGACAATCGTGTCACAGAAATCGGATGGCGAGTAGGCGCCCGAAGTTCATGACTTTCAGGCTAGCTCCGGTACACTGCAAGCGGTGGCGACCGAGCGCAGGTTCAAAGTGCTGGCGGCCATCGACGTCGGTTCGAACGCCGTTCGTCTCAAGGTCGCCCAGCCCCTGTCCGACAATTCGCTCGAAACGCTCCATGAGGAGCGTGACCCCGTCCGTCCTGGAGAGGGCGTATTCACCACCGGACGCCTCGACCAGGAAGTCGTCGAGCGCCTGCTGTCGACGCTCCGCCGATACGGAGCGCTTTGCCGGCGCTACCACGCGCGAATCCGCGCCGTCGCCACGAGCGCGCTCCGCGAAGCTTCGAACGGTGGCGAGATCGTCCGCAGGATCCGCGACAGCGCCGGCGTCCCCGTCGAGATCATCTCCGGACGTGAAGAAGCGCGTCTGATTTGTCTGGGCGTCCTCCACGGTGCTCCGGCGGATGCGCGAGGGACCGTCATCGACATCGGCGGCGGATCCACGGAGGTCATCACCGCCCTCGGTGAGCGGCCGACGACGCTCTGGAGCGTACCCGTCGGCGCCGTGCGCTTGACGGAAGTGTTCTCCTCTTCAGCGACGGTGACCGAACGAAAGCTCGCTCTGATGCGCGCGTTCGCCCGCGAGGCGTTCGATTCACTTCCGCGCGACGCCACCTTGTCCAAGCGGGCGCTGGGCAGTTCGGGAACGATCAATGCCGTCGTCGGATACGCTGGCCGCGACGGCAAGGGCGCGACGCGCGAGGAAGTCGCCCGGGCGGCGGAGGAGCTCGCCGCGATGTCGGTGCACGAGCGCCGCCATCGGTTCGACGCGCGCAGGGCGGAGATCATCGTGGCGGGCGCCGTCATCCTGGACTGCGCGATGCACCACTTCCGGCTCAGCACGGTGCAAGCCGTCAATCGCGGCCTGCGGGACGGGATCCTCGTCGACCTTCTCCGCCGGAATCGCGACATGGGAGGGGACGAGTCGCTGGCGGACGGGGCGCTGACCATGGCACGCCGGTTCGGGATCGACTGCCGGCACGCGGAGAAGGTGGCGCGGCTTGCCCTCGATCTCTTCGATCGGACACGCTCGGTCCATCGGCTACCGCCGCCGGCGCGGCCGCTGCTCGAGGTCGCGGCTCTGCTGCACGACATCGGCAGCGCCATCAGCCCACAGGCGCATCACAAACACTCCTGCTACCTGATCCAGAACGCGGACCTTCCGGTTCTCTCCACGCGGGAGCGGGACATCTGCGCTCGCATCGCACGGTTCCACCGCCGCAGCGCTCCGGATCGGGCGCATCCAGGCATGAAGGGTCTGACCGTGCGCGAAACGATGATGGTCCGCAAGCTGTCCACACTGCTCCGGATCGCCGACGCTCTCGATCGCAGCCACCACCAGCCGGTCCGGTCGATGGAAGTGTCCGCGGGCCGGCGGGCAGTCTCCATTCAACTTCGCCACCGCGCTGCGGTAGACCTCGAGCTTTGGGACGTGGAACGTGAGGCGGTGCTCTTCCACCGCGTCTTCGGACGCCGCCTGGACGTTCACGGGAAGAACGGGGAACGCGGCAGGTCTCGCCGGTCGAGGTGAGCGATGGCAAATCTGCTGAAGCTTCCACCCTGGTCGGAGGACCGCTCCCTCCACGTGGTGATCGAGACGCCCCGCGGGTCCGCGGTCAAGGTGAAGCTCGATGCCGACTTGCGCGTCTTCACGATCGCGCGACCCCTGCCCGAAGGCATGGTGTATCCGTTCGATTTCGGCTTCGTGCCCGGCACGCGCGCGGAAGACGGCGATCCCCTCGATGCGGTGGTTTACTGGGACGTGGCGACGTGGCCGGGAATCGTACTGCGTTGCCGGGCACTAGGAATCGTGCAGGTCGATCAAGCCAAGGAGGGCGGAGGAAGGCAGCGCAACGATCGCCTGCTGGTGGTACCCACCAAAGCCCCGCGCGCAGACGAGCTCGTGAGCGCGCTCGACCTGCCTCCGCGCGTACAGAAGGAGGTGGAATCGTTTTTCATCGCGTCCACGGCGTTGGAGGGCAAGGACATCCACGTGCTCGGATGGAAGGGGCCGAAGGACGCCGAGCGGCTCGTAACCCGATACGCCCTGCGGCGCCACCGGCAACGATGACGAAGAACCGAAGCGCGAAGCGCGGCGCTGTCGGAGCGAGCGCGCGTCTTCTCGCGGATCAGGCCCGCGCCGTCCAGCAGCTCGAGGCCGCCCTGCCCGAACAGGACGCCGTCCATGACATGCGCGTCGCCACCCGGCGCCTGCGCGCGGCGCTACGCGTGCTCCGGCTTGGCAAGCTCGATCGGCGGGTGAAGGCGCTTCAGGACGCGCTTGGCGCCGTGCGGGATCTCCAGCTCCAGATCGAATGGCTGCGGAGCCGGGATGCTGCCCTCTACCGGTCGTGTCGCGCTCGCTTGCGCGCGGCGAAGCAGGCGCTTCAGCGGGAGCTTCGACAGTGGCGGTCGCAAACGCTCCCCATCCTGCTGGGCGCGGCAGCAGACGGCTCCGCGCCGCCGCCGCGCAATCTGTCGAAGCTGATGCGCAAGCGGTTGAAGCGCATGCAGGAGCGGCTGGAACAGGCGCGCATCCGGCCCTCTCCCCGATCGCTCCATGCCGCCCGCATTTCGGTAAAGCAGGTGCGGTACCTGGTCGAAGTCGCCAGGGGGTCGCTCCCGAAGAAGGTGACGCGGCTGGAGTCGGATCTGAAGACGCTCCAGGCCTCGCTGGGCGAGCTGCACGACGTCGACACGCGCATCGATCTCGTCAAGACCAGGCCCGCGCTCGCGCGCGACCAGAAAGACATGCGCAAGCGCTTGGGCAAGATTGCGGCGGCGCAGCTCACCCGGTGGCACAAGCAGCGCCTGATCGATCGCGCCAGCAGCGCTCTCCGTTGAGAGGCACGCGGTAACTCGACTCCCGGGCTTGCGTCAGCTGATCCGGCCTGAGCTGCCACAGACGCTCGCGCCCCCTCCGGCGGCTGCGGACAATGTATTGCTGTCCCGGTCGGTGAGCGATATGTCAGGTCACGCTGGCTGTCACCCGCGATCGTCCCAGGAAAGAAGGTCCGCATGACCTCCGGAATCACGACGTTCACCTTGATTCACGTTGCATTGAGTCTCGTGGGGATCTTCACCGGGCTCGTCGTCGCGGGTGGGCTCGTCGCCGGGAAGCGGCTCGACGGGTGGACCAGCGTCTTTCTCGCCACGACAGTCGCCACGAGCGTCACCGGGTTCGGCTTCCCATTCGTGACCTTCTTGCCGTCACACGCAGTGGCGATCCTGTCGCTCGTCGTATTGCCCGTCGCGATTGTCGCCCGCTACGTCAAACACCTCGCCGGCGCGTGGCGCGGAATCTACGTGGTCGGCGCCGTGCTCGCGCTCTACCTGAACGTCTTCGTCCTGCTCGCGCAGCTGTTCCTGCGGCTTCCCGCCCTGATGGCCCTCGCGCCGACGCAGAAGGAGCCGCCATTCTTCTTGACGCAGACGCTCGTGCTCGCGCTCTTCGTCTGGCTCGGATTCGCGGCGGTCAAGGGATTCCGCGCGGAGACAGCGGCGGGTGTGACGCCGCGGGCAGCGTAGCTGAGTATCAGGGTGGGACGGTGGAGCGAGGGAGCCGTGGCAACCACCGGCGCACTCCGCGGCAATATGCTTCGTACTCACCGCGGAACGTTCGCTTCAGCGTCGGCTCTTCGTACCAGATGACGAAGAGGTGAGTAGCGAGCAGGAACAAGCCGGCATAAGCGAGAAGAGCGAGCGACGGATAGAAGAGCGCCGCGCCGGTGAGAGCAAGGCTCGCACCAATATACATGGGATTGCGCAGCATCCGATAAGGACCTCGGACGACGAGCCGTCGCGGTGGGTCGAATGGAGCCGGCGTTCCTCTTCCGACGAACGCGAACGTGCCGATGCACCAGAGGGCGAGCGCCGCCCCACAAGCGCCCACCGACATGCCGACGATCTGGAGCGCTCCTGTGGACGACGGCGGCACCATTCCCGAGCGTGAGAGCACGATCCTCGGCAGGTAAATGAGCAGCACGCCGACAAACAGGGCCCCGTAGGTGACCGCCCGGGCGAGGATGAAGCCGATCATGCGTCCCCCTCGAACCAGCTTTCTCCAGGAACGGTATCACGGCTACCCTCGGCGAATGCCCGTCGGACGAACCCCTCTTCCAATCCGGATCACGGCGAGCGATGCGCGCCGGCTCGCGATCGCGGCACAGCGGATCGTGCGAGCCCCGCCGCCGAAGCGGAACGGGATTCTCCAGCTCATCCGCGACATCGGGTACCTCCAACTCGACCCCACGAACGTCGTCGCGCGGAATCCCCAACTCGTACTCTGGACGCGCTTGGGCCGCCATGATCCGACGCTTCTCGAGGGCCTGCTCGCGAAGCGGCAGTTGTTCGAGACGGTCTCGCTGATCGTCCCGACCAGCGACCTGGCGATTCACCGCGCCACGATGCGCGCCTACCGCCGTGCGACGAACGCCGGCGCCGCTCCGTCGCCTCATGGCAGCCTTGCTGGTGCGGGTGGCGGCACCTGGCCGTTGCGCGCGGCGAGGTTCCTCGCGCACAACCCGCAGTTGCGGCGCAGCGTCCTGGCGCGTCTGCGGCGCGATGGCCCGCTGCCGTTGACCGCGTTCGAGGATCGCGCCCTGGTCAGTTGGACTTCGGGCGGATGGAACGACGAGCGGAACGTTACGATGATGCTCGCGATCCTCCAGCGGCGCGGCGAGATCGTCGTCGCGGGACGCAACCGCGGACGCAAGCTGTGGACGCTGGCAGATGGCTGGCTGCCGGAGACGGTGCCGCTCTCCATGCGCGCGCTCGAGCGCGAGGCGACATTGCGGGCGTTGCGCGCGACGGGCGTGGCGACGCTGAAACAATTGCGCTCGCACTACGCCTTCGCGCGATACGTTACGCAGCGCGCGCTCGACGCGCTGGTGCGCGAGGGCGCAGCGGCGCCGGTCGAGATCGCCGACGCCGCCTGGAAGGGACCGCATTACGCTCCGGCGGACGTCGCGATCCGCGACCGCTGGGAAGAGCGGACGACGCTGCTCTCGCCTTTCGACAACCTCATCATCGACCGCGCCCGCACCGAGCAGCTCTTCGGCTATCGCTACCGCATGGAGATCTACGTCCCGCCTCACCTTCGCAAGATCGGGTACTGGGCGATGCCGGTGCTGCACGGAGACCGCATCGTCGGGAGCGTCGATCCGCGGTTCGACCGCGCACGTGGCGAGCTGGTCGTCAACAAGGTGGTCCTCGAGCCGGGGGCGCCTCGGAACCTCATGAGCCACGTCAAGCGCGCGGTCGAGGAGCTCGCCGCCTTCGTCGGTGCGACCAAGGTACGCTGGCTGCGCGCAGAATCGTGAGCCGAGCGTGTGCATCAAGGCTTGAGCATTTTGCGGAGGAGGTCTTCAAGCGTGAGCGTCAACGAACGGACTCGCATCGTGACCTGGCAGGACCCGGCTCCTGTGGGGAAGGAGGCGTTCTCGATGGCGGGCGCGGCGTTCCTGCGCGCCATCGCCGAGCGCAAGCTCCCTCCGCCGCCCATCGCGAATCTCATGGGTTTCGACATCGAGGAGGTCGGCGAGGGCCGTGTAATCTTCGGCGTCGAGCCGCAGGAGTACCACTACAATCCCATCGGCATGGTCCACGGTGGGCTCGCGGCGACGTTGCTCGACTCGGCAATGGGGTGCGCCGTCCATTCGCTGCTGCCCGAAGGCCGCGCGTACACGACCTTGGAGCTCAAGGTGAACTTCGTCCGACCGCTGAAGCACGACACCGGCCGGGTGCAGGCAATCGGCAAGGTCATTCACCTCGGCGGCAAGGTCGCAACGGCAGAGGGAAGCCTGGTCGACCGCGCCGGCAAGCTCTACGCGCACGCCACGACGACCTGCCTGCTGGTCAACGTACCGACGCGATCCGCGCCCTGATCTCCAAGGTCCTGACGCCTTTATCCGGCGACGACGTCGCGGAACGCCGGCTCCCTCTCGAAGACGGCTTTCGCGAAGGGACAGACGGGGACCAGCTTGATGTGCTCCTCGCGCGCCCAGATGACGGCGGCCTCCACCAGCCTTCGCGCGATCCCCTGGCCACGCAACGACTCATCCACCTCGGTGTGCTCGAGGATGACGAGCTGCCCGTCCGGTGCGGCCGAGAACGTGAGCTCGGCGAGGCGGCTATCTCCACCGTCGATGTAGAACGCCCCGCGATGACCTTTCTGTTCGCGCTGTACGGTCGTGGTCTCGCTCATGTCGAAAGACATTGTGCCTCGGCCGTGGTGCCATCGCCACCGTCATTGTCATCTGGTACGCGCCGTGCTCTACCCGCGCCCTGCATTGAAAGGAGCTCGACATGGCTCGCCTGTTGACAGTCGTCGCTCTCATCGCACCGGCTGTGTCGGCCGCCAATTATGGTCCCCGCTTTCAGCAGAAGATGGTGCCGGTCGAGGGTTGCACCCTGAGCGTCACCGTCGGCGGCGCCGGGCCCGCCGTGCTCCTCCTGCACGGTTACGCGGAGACCGCCCAGATGTGGAAGCCACTGGCGGGACAGCTCGCGCCGCGCTTCACCGTAGTCGCGATCGACCTTCCCGGCATCGGCGACTCCTCGATCCCGGCGAGCGGAATCGACATGACCACCTCGGCAAAGCGAATCCACGAGGCGGTCCGCAAGCTGGGCTACGAGCGCGCCCGCGTCGTCGGCCACGACATCGGCCTGATGGTCGCCTACGCCTACGCCGCCCAGTACCCGAACGAGGTGGAGACGCTGACGTTGATGGACGCCTTCCTCCCTGGGATCGGCGCGTGGAGAGACGTCTACGACGCTCCCGGCCCCTGGCACTTCCGTTTCCATGGCCACACGCCGGAGCTGCTGGTGAAGGGCCGGGAGCGGACCTACTTCGAGCATTTCTGGAACGACTTCGCCGCCGATCCGGCGCACTCGATCCCCGAGGCGGAGCGTGAAGCGTACGCCCGGGCCTACGCACGGCCGGGAAGGATGGCGGCGGGGTTCGCGTACTTCGCGTCGTTCATGAAGACAGCCGACGAGTTTGCGCAGTTCGGCAAGACTCAGCTGCCGATGCCGGTGACGTCGATCGGTGGAGAGAAGGCGAACGGCGACGCGCTGGGCGCCCAGATGAAGCTCATCTCGCCCAATCCGACCGTGGTGATCATCAGGGGCTCGGGACACTGGATCATGGAGGAAAGGCCCGAGGAGACCATGGCGGCCGTGACACGGGCGCTCGCGCAGTCCGGCACTGCGCAAAAGTGACAAGAGGGCCGCCGGCGCATGGAGCGCCGGCGCACTCCCCGCACCTTGGCTGGCGGAACCTACGTCTCCGGCTGCAGCTCGGTCTCGCTTTCCAGCGCGGCCGCGATCTCCGCCGCGCGCTGCGTCGCATCGCCTACGGGCGGCGGCGCGCAACAGAGCGGCTCTATCGCCTCTGCAAACCGGACGAACCCGCGCAGATCGCGAAACAGGCGTTCGAACGACGCGGCATCGCGCAGGCCGCCACGTTCGTCGAACGCCGTGGTCCCGTGCGGCAGCGCGAACATGTCCGGGAAGACGATGGCGCCGCAGCCTTCGAGCGGAATCCGCGTCTGCCATAGCCCGCGGACGCCGCCCATCGCCGAAGGGGCCGTGGACATGAGGTAGACGGCGCGCCCCCGCCAAGGCATCGGCCGCGCGCGGGAAACCCAATCGATGGCGTTCTTGAGCGGACCGGGGATCGAGTAGTTGTATTCGGGCACCGCGATCATCAGCGCGGCGGCTCCTTCGACGCGCCGCTGCAGTTTGCGCGCTCCTTCGGGCAAGCCGTGCGCGGCGTCTTCGTCGCCGTCGTAGAGGGGCATGTCGAACTCGCGGAAGCGCACCACGTCGACTTCGGCGCCTTCCCGCGCGGCGAGCCGCGCTGCCAACTGGATCAGCTTGTGGTTCAACGAAGCGGAACGGAGAGAAGCGGCGAACGCGAGGATGCGCATGCCCGAACGTTACTGCTTTCGAGCGTACGTTCCTTCCATCTACCTGCTTCAGAGCGGGAAAGGTCCGAACAGGCGGGCCGGAGCATTGGTGCTCTTGCCATACTGGACCCAGAACTGGACGGGACCATCGCCGGCATCTGCCGACGGCACCGGAACGATCAGTGTCGTCGTGTGTCCGAAGCTCGCCGAGCGCATACGCGGAGTCATGTCGATGCGCGCAAAGTCCACTCCCTCCGGCAACGCGGCGGTGGGCTTCGCCTCGATGGCTACCCCGCCCAGCCTCTCGTAGGCGGCGCGCACGCGATCGGCCTCGGTGGGATCGAGCGTCGCGCCCACCAGGAAAGCCATCGCGATGCCGAAAATTCTCATCCGAGTGAAATGGGGAGCGTGCCTGGCCAGCGCAAATGAATCGACCTGAGCCGAACGTCTCATGCTTGAAGCCACTCCAGCAACGGAACGTGACGCCCCGCAGCACCCTGGGAGGGGTTCATACATGAGGCAGACGAGGACGCCTGGACCGCGCTGCAGTCTCCTGCAGTCGGTGGTTGCATTCGCTCTATTCGCAGCAGCCTGCGGCGGAACCGAATCGCCCAGCGCTGAATTCAAGAACGACAGCTCGCTCGCGACTGCGAGCTCCCACCGTCACGCGCGAGTGTGTGGCAACGCCGCTGCGGGCCACATGCGATGCCATGCGTGGGTCCGGGTGAACGACCTCACCGGCGAGGTGCAACCGTTCGTGACGCCGTCGGGCTTCGGTCCCGTGGACCTGGCGAGCGCATATCAGTTGCCCGCCACCGGCGGAGCGAACATGACCATCGCCATCGTCGACGCGATGGACAATCCCAACGCTGAATCTGACCTTGGCGTCTACCGCGCGCAATTCGGCCTGCCGCCCTGCACGACGGCGAACGGCTGCTTCCGCAAGGTCAACCAGAACGGCGCGTCCTCGCCGCTGCCTGCTTCCGACGTGGGCTGGGGCCAGGAGATCGCGCTGGATCTCGACATGGCCAGCGCCACCTGCCCGAGCTGCAAGATCCTGCTGGTCGAGGCGACCAGTCCCACCATCGGCAACCTCGGCACCGCCGTGAACACCGCAGTGGCGCTCGGCGCCAACGTGGTGAGTAACAGCTACGGCGGTGGCGAGAGCTCATCGGATCCGGGCACCACGAACCAGTTCTTCAATCACCCCGGCGTGCTGATCACCGCGAGCAGCGGGGACGGCGGCTTCGGCGTCGAATACCCCGCCGCCGCGACCACCGTGCTCGCGGTGGGCGGCACCCACCTGGTGCGCAACACGAGCGCCCGTGGCTGGACCGAGACGGCGTGGAGCGGCGCAGGCAGCGGCTGCAGCCGCTTCGAGACCAAGCCGTCGTGGCAGCATGACAGCGGCTGCGCGCGACGCACGGTGGCCGACGTCTCCGCAGTGGCGGATCCCAACACCGGCGTGGCGGTGTACGACAGCTTCGGCTCTGCCGGTCAGACCGGCTGGCTCGTCTTTGGCGGCACCAGCGTCGCCGCTCCGGTCGTGGCCTCGATCTTCGCACTGACCGGGCACGCCAGCGCCACGCCGCAGTATCCCTACTCCAACTCCCCCCAATTCTTCGACGCCGTCGGCGGCAGCAACGGCAGCTGCAGCCCGAGCTACCTCTGCACCGCAGTCGCGGGATACGACGGCCCCACCGGCATCGGCAGCCCCAACGGCAGCGCCATGACGGGAACGCCGCCGCCGCCGCCGGCCAACGACTTCTCCATCTCGGCAAGCCCGAACAGCTTGAATATCGTCGCGGAGAACTCGGCTACCGCCACCATCAATACCGCCACGACGTCGGGCAGCGCGCAGACGGTGTCGCTGTCTGCCTCGCCCACGCCGGTTGGGGTCACCGCCTCCATTTCGCCCACGCCGGTGACTTCGGGCGGCAGCGGGACCCTCACCGTGAGCACCACCACCGCGGCGGCCGCGGGAACCTTCACGTTGACGATCACAGGCTCCGCTGCGTCCGGCTCGCACACGACCACCGTTTCGGTGACCGTCACTGCGCCGGGCGGCACCTGCACGGCAACCTCGCAGCTGTTAGGGAACCCCGGCTTCGAGTCCGGCAACACCACATGGACGTCGACGCCCGCAGTCATCGACGGGACCACTGCCGGCTCGGCGCCGCGGACCGGAACCTTCAAGGCCTGGCTCGACGGCTACGGCCGGACCCACACCGACGACCTGTACCAGACCGTCACCATCCCAACGGGCGCGTGCTCGGCCACGCTGTCGTTCTGGCTGAAGATCACCACCGCGGAGACGACCACCACCACCGCTTACGACAAGCTGACGGTGACGGTGCGCGACGGTGCGGGGACCGTGCTCTCCACGTTGGCGACGTACAGCAATCTGAACAAGAGCACGACGTACGTGCAGAAGACGTTCGACCTGACGAGCTTCAAGGGCCAGACGGTGCGCATCCAGTTCCACGGCACCGAGGACGTCACGCTGCAGACGAGCTTCTTCATCGACGACACCGCGCTCAACGTGACGCAGTAGTCGGCGAGCGCAGGGAATTGGAGCGGCGACCGGGAGACCATTCCGGCCGCCGCTTCGTTCATCGCGGGATTAGGATGCGCCCATGCTCACGGACCGGCTCGCGCGCGTTCGCCTCGGCCACCTCCCCACACCGCTCCATGAGATGCCCCGGCTGGCCCGGGCGCTCGGGGGCCCGCGCCTGTTCGTGAAGCGCGACGACCAGACCGGCCTCGCCACGGGCGGCAACAAGACGCGCAAGCTCGAGTTCAGTGTAGCCGAGGCGCTGCGCCGGGACGCCGACACGCTCGTGACGCTCGGCGCGGTGCAGTCGAACCATGCCCGGCAGACAGCCGCCGCCGCGGCGGCGTGCGGACTGCGATGCGTGATCGTCTTGCGCGGCCACGCTCCGACGGTCGCAACGGGCAACCTGCTTCTCGACCATCTGCTCGGCGCGCGGATCGTCTTCGCCGGCGAGCACCCCCTCGAGCAGGCAGGCGAAGACGTCGTGGCGGCGGAGACGGCCGAAGGTCACCGGCCCTATCTGATTCCCGTTGGCGCGTCCGACGAGATCGGCGCTGCCGGATTCGTCGCTGCCCTCGAGGAGCTGAAGGCTCAGCTCGACGCGCTCCGGCTCCGCGTCGATCGCGTCGTCTTCGCGAGCAGCTCGTTCGGGACCCAGGCCGGGCTTTGCGTAGGCGCCAAGGCCCTCGGTTTCGAGGCACAACTCGCCGGCATTGCGATCGACAGCACCCGGGAAGAGCTGCAGGCCTCGGTCGCGGAAATCGCCGCCCGACTCTCCGCTCGCATCGGCGTCGAGACGTCCGTCCCAGCGGGAGAGGTGGTGGCGTACGACGCGTACGTCGGCGGCGGCTACGCGGTGCTGGGGCAGCCGGAGCGCGAGGCGATCCAGCTCGCGGCCCGCCACGAAGGGATCGTCCTCGATCCGGTGTACACCGGGCGCGCCATGGCGGGGCTCATCGATCTCGTCCGGCGCGGCGAGTTCAGCGCGGACGAGACGATCGTGTTCTGGCATACCGGCGGGACGCCCGCGCTCTTCGCCTACGCCGAGGAGCTTCTCGGGCGGCCCTGATCGAGAAGCTCCTCACTTTCGAGCAGCGCCCCAGAGCGCCAACCAATACGCGAGTCCGTTGAGGTCGCTCACGGAAAGCGCCACTACGGCGTCTCGATGACCGATGGAGAGAGACCGGATGCCAAATGTGATCGCCAGCCGCTCTTGCAGCAAACCGATCCGCCCGATCACGCCCGGGGTGACCACCCCATCGCCGTTCCAAGGGAAGACGGACTGCGCGCCCACGCCCAGCGATACGCCGCGCGCTCGCAAGGTGGGGATGAGCCCGAAGATGCTCGTCACGCGTCCCGAGCCTTCGATGGCCAGGAGATCGGCGACCGATTCGACGGAGAACCAGGAGGTCACGCGAAGCGCCGGCTCGATCCAGGAGAACGCGGCTCCGCCCCGGACGACGTCCAGCGACACCCGATAGGGAAGCAGGTGCGCAGCGGCGAGCAAGGCCGGATGCGCGCCCTCGGGAGACCTTGCTGGAATCGTCGACGGATCGAGATCGAGCGCCGGGGCACGCGAAAGGCGCTGTGCCCGGCGCGCCCAGAGCTGGCCCAGCCCCACTCCGGTCAGGACGACGTCCGACGGCGCTCGCCGTGCTCGCTCCGAAGAGAAGATTTCCACGGCGGCCGCGCGATCCACCAGCCTTCCAGCGAGGTGGGCCGTCCATCGATCGCGATCCGAGAGGGCTTCGCGCATCGATGGACTCGAAGGGACATAGCCGGAGCGCTGCAGGGCATCGAGTAGCTCCTCGAAGCTCGGGTCCGCCAGGCAGAGGGACTCGGCCGCGCCCTCGCGGCACGGCCCCGTACGCGAGGTCACGGCGAGCAGTGCGGCTCCGAGCTGGTCGCCGGACGGCAGCTCGGAGTCGCCCAACCAATTCCAGGCGGGCTCCGCGAGAAGAAGGGCCGCGGCGGAGCGGTTCCCCAATTGCGCCGTCACCTCCAGCCGCGAGAGCTTCGCGATCACGAACGCCGCCCGCGACGAGCGCCGCAGCCCCAGCTCGTCGACGATCGCGCGCAAAGCCTGCCCGAGGCAGCGCTGCGTCTCCTTGGCGGATGCGTCGAGTAGAAGCGGCGCGTCCGCGCGGAAGACGGCGGCCGGGCGGTCGCCAACCGGGTACGGACCTTGGACCTCGCACTCGTGCGTGGCGATCTGGACGACGGCGTCGTAGACCCCGGAATAGAAGTCGAGATCGCGCAGGGGTCGGTCGAGAAAGCCCGAGAAGTTGAGCAGAGCGCCACCGCCGAGCGGTGAGAAGCGCCGCGAAAGGACGAGCTGCCTCTCCAGAGCGTTGGCCGAGGAAAGCAGCGCAGCGTCCGCGGCGACGGTGCCCGCGCGCGTCGACAGCGTCCGCAATCGGGGAGCGAGCGCGACCAGGCGGCCGATGCGATCGGAAGCGGCCGCCATCGCTCGCAGCGCAGCGGACTCCAGATTTGCGTCGAGGCCTGCGGCGAGCGCCGCCCGAGCTTCCGCCGCGCTCGACGGTAGCGTGCCGGCCACCTGCTCCTCCAACAAGGACGCGGAGAGCATCACGCGAAGCATCGCCGAGGTCGCGCGCAAGAGACGGCTTCCCGACCCCGCGACGGCGAGAAGATCCCGGCGCAGTTGAATCAGCTCCGCTTCACCCAGGCCCGATGCGGCGATCCCCGGAACCTCGCCGATCAGGAACCGGTAGGACGTGATCGCGATGGTCGACACGTCGTGGATCAGGGCGAGCAGCCGCAACTGGCGGTCGAACGGCGTGCTGGTCGCCGTCAGCTCGGCGAGGATCTGATCGGCGCGCCTGCTGCTCGAGACGAACACACTGGCGAGTGCGGAGGCCAGCCGCGCGGTCTGCGCAGGCGAGGATCGGGCGTGGCGATCTCCCGCGCCCGCCGTCCCGTTCCGGATCGGTTCTGCGCAATCGGCAAACTGCTCCGCCGCGAGATCGCCCGCCTGGTCCACCGCGCGGCCGAGCTTCCCCAGACAAAGCAAAAGGAACGACCCCAGCGATTCTCGCCGCGGCGAGCGCAGCAGTTGATCGTCCGAGGCCGCTGGCGCGGCGCCGGACGCGTCCGCGACACGAGCCATCTCCTCCTGGATGGCGGATGCCTCGCTCTGGAGCTGGGCGAGGTCCGAGAGCGTGCTCTGCGTCGTCCGCTGCCAGCGCTCGTCCCGGATGGAGCGGGCGAGCTCCGTCGCGCGAGCCGTTCCGATCAGGTTCGCGATCAGCTCGGCGGGAGCAGTGAGACCGGCCCTCGCGGGTCGATCGACGATCGGCGATAGCCGCCGGTGGTCGGGGTCGACGAAGAGGTACGCCGTCGGTGCGAAGGGAAGCGCAAGGCCGCCCGAGGCCTCGGCGAGATCGACGGCGAGGCCGATGGGCGCGTTGTCGAAGATGCCGCCGTCGATGTAGTTGCGCTTGCACAGCTGGCGCGAGCCGGCCGGCTGGATTGCCTCGCAGGAGAGAGAGGTGATGCTCTGACCGACTTCGGGGCCTTCGCAGACGCCGTCTCGCACTATTTCTTCCTCGGGGCACCGGAGCGAGCAGTCGCAGAGCTGGCGCGGGCGGAAAGCGAACGGGACGGCCCCGGAGGCGAGCGCCGCCTGGGTGACCTGGAGCGCGCCGATACCAGAGAGGCCGCGACGCTCGCCGAGAAGAAGTTGCACATCCCCGGAATCGCGGTCGGAGGTCAGGGGGGCGGACACGATCCTCGCTTGCCCGGCTCGATCGACCTCGAACCGCCACGGAATCACGAAACGCTGCCTCCGCGCCGGCAGACCCGCTATCGTGCGCTCCTCGGGCCGATCCCGCGTGACGGTCAAGCCGACGGAAACGGAGCATCCAGGCTTGAAGCGCAAAGCGTTCGACTCGAAAACCTCCTCGCGCAGCCGCTGGAAGGCACGCTCGAGCGGAGCGGCGGTGAACACCCCGTCGGCCGCGGTGAATGCGGATGGATCGTCGGGCAGCAGGTCCTCGAGCCCGACGGGGGCCCACAGATCGTGGAAGAGATTGGTATCGGGATGCTCGTCGCGCGTCTCCATCCGCTCCTCGCACCACATGGCAGCGGCCATGAGCGCGTTGACGGCGCCCGCAGATGCGCCGGTCACCGCGGCGAGATCGGTGCCGCGATCGGAGGCCCGCAGATAGCGGACGATTGCCCAGGTCAAACCGGCTTCGTAGCTGCCCAGGCTGACGCCGCCGCTGATGGTGAGGGCGAGCTTGCCCCGCGCCCCGGAAGGCGGTGGCGCGGCGAGCAACGCGAGGGCGAGAAGGATCATCGCTCTGCGTATTGACACGCTGTGAGTTGCGCCAGCAAGACGGCATCAGCGCGAAACTTTCGCTCGCGAGCGACATCCCTCAAGGATTGCCCACGGCAGACCCGCCGGTACGAGGAAACCATGACCAAAGTCGCGTTGTTCGTCCGTCTGCATGCGAAGCCGGGCAAGGAAGCCGAACTGGAGAAGTTCCTCGCCGGCGCGCTGCCGCTGGCGCAAGGAGAAAGCTGGACGCCGGTCTGGTTCGCGTTGAAATTCGGCAAGAGCGAGTTCGGTATCTTCGACGCATTCGCCGACGAGGCCGGGCGAAAGGCTCACCTCGAAGGTCCGATCGCAAAGGCCCTGATGTCGCGCGCAGGTGACCTGCTCGCGCAGCCGCCGAAGATCGAGCAGGTCGATCTGCTCGCAGCGAAAGTTCAAGGCTGATGACCCTCGACGATCTCGTCGAGCGCGACAAGACCCACGACTGCGCCGGCTACGGCGCGGCGGGCGTCTGCGTGCGAATCGAAGCGGTGGCGGAACTGCCCAGCCGGTTCGGGCGGTTCCGCATCGTCGCGTTCTGGAACAACCGCGACGGCAAGGAGCACGTCGCGATGGTACATGGGGACGTGATCGGCGCGGAGGACGTTCCCACCCGGTTGCACTCCGAGTGTCTGACCGGCGACGTCATGGGTTCATTGCGCTGCGACTGCCGCGATCAGCTCGAGGTCGCGCTGCAGCGCCTGGCCTCGGGGCCGCGCGGCCTGCTGCTGTACCTGCGGCAGGAAGGACGCGGCATCGGGCTGATCAACAAGGTTCGCGCCTACGCCCTGCAGGACCACGGACTCGATACCGTGGAAGCGAACGTCGCGCTGGGATTTCGCGACGACGAGCGCGACTACGCCATCGCGGCGCACATGATCGCCAGCCTCAACATCAAATCGGTCCGGTTGATGACCAACAACCCGAACAAGATCCGCCAGCTCGAGCAGCACGGCGTCCGCATCTCCGGCCGCGTTCCACACGTGATGCCGCCCAATCCGCACAACCAGTTCTATCTGCGGACCAAAGCGACGCGCTCAGGGCATTACATCGACTTCGACGGAAAGGAGCACCTCGCCGAGCAGGACGAGCCAGTGCTGGTCGAAGGCATGCCGGGTGGCTGAGGGCGGAGGCGGTCAGCCGTCCGCACGGCTGCTGGGCGGGACCCTTCCGCTTCCTCGATCGCGGGCGCACCGTGCACTCGGAGGTATGCAAATGACCAAACCTCTTGCGGTGCATGACGCGAAAGTCACCGACACGGTCTGGCTCACGCTACGCCTGGTGTTTGGATTGGTGCCCATCGTCGCCGGTCTTGACAAGTTCACCAACCTGCTCGTCGACTGGTCGAAGTACCTCGCACCCTTCATTGCGCACATGGTGCCGGCCCACGGGTTCATGATCGTAGTGGGCATCATCGAAATCGTCGCGGGCATCGGCGTGCTCTTCACGCCGTGGACCAGGATCTTCGCCGCGATCGTCGGGATCTGGTTGATCGGAATCGCGCTGAATCTGCTGATCGCCGGCTTCTACGACATCGCGGTCCGCGACGTGGTGATGGCCCTCTCGGCGTTCTGCCTGGCACGGCTCACGGCGCCGGCGGCGGAGCGGGCGACAGCGATGCGCCCCGCCGAGGCACGGTAGCGCCGCTGCCGGACCGCAGGCGCGGCGTCCCGATGCGCGTCACTTGCTGGCGCTCTTCCCCAGCTGCGCCGCGCATTTCCGCCACCTTGCGCTGACATTTCGACGACGACGCATCTCCGCAAGGAACTCGACGCGCCATGTCCATGGACATTCTCGACGCCATCGGAAACACGTCGATGGTCAGACTTCGCAAGATCATTCCACCGGGCTACGCCGATGTCTTCGTGAAGCTCGAGTGGGAGAACCCCACCGGCAGCCTCAAGGATCGGATGGCGCGGGCGGTGATCTCGCGGGCGGAGGACGACGGCCGACTGAAAGCCGGCGATACCGTCGTCGAATACACCGGTGGCAGCACGGGGACGGCGCTTGCATTGGTCTGCGCGGCGAAAGGGTACCGTATCCGGATCGTCAGCTCCGATGCCTTCAGCCGGGAGAAGCTGGACCACATGGCGGCGCTCGGGGCGAAGCTGACGCTCGTTCCAAGCGAGGGAGGCCGAACCACCAAAAAGCTGATCCTGGACATGATCGAGGCCGCGCGTGCGCTGAGCCAGCAGCCGCACACGTACTGGACCGATCAGCTCAACAACCAGGACAGCATCGCCGGCTATTTCTCGCTGGCCGAGGAGATCTGGACTCAAACGAAGGGGGAGATCGACGCGTTCGTTCACTCCGTCGGCACCGGCGCTTCTTTACGCGGGGTGGCGACCGCGCTGAAGCGATACAAAGCGGGCATCCGGATCGTCGCCGTCGAGCCCGGGGAATCCCCGGTGTTGCAGGGGGGTCAGCCAGGGCCTCACAAGATCGAAGGAGTCGGGATTGGCTACGTTCCTCCGCTCTGGGATCCTGCGCTCGTCGATGAAATCGTCGCGGTCGATACAGACGACGCGAAGGACATGGCCAGGCGCATCGCACGCGAGGAGGCCCTCTTCGCGGGGACGTCTTCCGGAGCCAACGTCCTCGCCTCGATTCGGGTGGCAGAGAAGCTGGGACCACGCGCCAAAGTAGTCACGCTGTTGGCCGACTCCGGCCTGAAGTACCTGAGCACCGATGTGTACAGGAGAGGATGAGCGGTCAAGCCCCGAGCGCACGCAGGTCCCGGCTCTCCAGCACGCGCGTGGGCGCACCCTTCCGCGCGGCGCGAATCATCGCGCGACCCAGCTCCTCGGTGCTGATCACGGTCCCCGGCGCGATTGCGCGCATCAACGGGAAGAGCGGCCGAAAGAAGGCGTAGGCGACCCGCGTCCAGCGCGTCTTCGAGATTTCGCCGTTCATCGCGCGCAGCGCGCCCAGACGGACCATGTACGCGGACGGGAACAGTTCGAGCAGCGCGTCCTCGGTGTGCTTCTTCACCTGCGCCCACATCGCCCTTCCGCCTGTCCCCGCGCCCGACACGTAAACGAACGTCATCGCCGGATTGATCGCCGCAAGCGTCCGCGCCCAGCCCAACGTCAGGTCGTAGGTCAGGCGCGTGTAGTCCGCCTCGCTCATTCCGGCCGCCGATACCCCGAGGCAGAAGAAGCAGGCGTCGTATCCTTGCAGGTCCGCGCCGGCCACGCCGAAGTCGAACAGATCTTCGCGCACGAGCTCGCGCAGCTTTGGATGCGTCTGCCCGGTAGAGCTGCGACCGACCGCAAGCACGGCCTCGACGCCGTCGTCGAGCAAACACTCCCGCAGGACGCCCTGCCCCACCATTCCCGTCGCGCCGAAGAGGATGATCTTCATGTGGTCACGACGATTAGCTACGAATCCGGTCCGTTGCCACCGTTCGGCGGTGAGCAGCGCAGTGACGCGCACGCGTATCTCGTCGCGGATACGCCGGACTTCCTCCAGCGGCTTCCCCTTGGGGTCTGACAGCGGCCAATCGTCCCGCCGGAGACCCGGCACCGCCGGACAGGCATCACCGCACCCCATCGTCACCAGCAAGCTGCCGCGCGTCGCTAGTTCCATCGTCAGGCGCTGCGGCTTCGCGCCCGACAAATCGATGCCCAGTTCCGCCATGGCCGCGACTACTTCCGGATGGACGCGCTCGCCCGGCTCTGTTCCGGCGGAGACGGCTCGCGCCTTCGTCCTGTCGGTCATCGAATTGAAGAACGCGGCCGCCATCTGCGAGCGGCCTGCGTTGTGGACGCAGGCGAAGATGACCGTGTTCACGACGTGGATCGCAACGGCGGAACGCCGTCATTCCTCGGGCGGAGAAGGTTGAGGCCGGGGAGCAAAGAGCGAACCGACCAATGGAAGCGAGGCGAGCTCATCACGAGCCAGCCGCATTGCGCTCATGGCAGCCTGGAGGAACAGCTCCTCCTGGTATGCGAGGCAGTGAGCGGCAATCCGAGCGAGCCAGAGTGAGCTCAGAAAAACGACCACCCCCAAGGCGCCAATTGCCCAGACGAGGGCCGGAGGGGCACCGAGCTCGCGCACGACCAGCCAGAGCAGAACCGCCGGCCCACCGAGAGCGACCGCGAAGAACCCTTCGTAGATCGCAGTCGCAACCATGTAGGTGATGTAATTCACCCGCCGACGATACGAGCCGGAATGCAGGTTCGTCAACGAAAGGACTTCGCCGTAGCCGCTAGTTGACCGGCTGCGCGGTTCCGTTCCGCAGCGACGCCTCGATCGGCGCTGGTTTCAATGCGGCTCACGGGGAACTGACGGACGTAGTCCGCCAGAATTGTTCGAGCGGCGCGGCGTATCCGGGCGCGAGGTGCACGCTGTCGCATTCCGACCTCGTCATCCAGCGAAACTCGACGTGCTCGGAGCTGAGGACGATCTCGCCGCGCCTGTGGCGGCAGAGAAAAGCCACGAGAAACACGAAGTCCGTGCGCCGCGGCGGCTCCGGCAGCCTGATCCAGGCGAGGATCGGACGCTCGACCTCGACCTCGAGAGACGGGCCAAGCTCTTCCCTGAGCTCTCGCCGCAACACCGCGACTGGCGACGAGGTCTCTTCACCGACCTCGATTCGCCCTCCAGGCAGCTCCCAGTACTGCTCGCCTTCGGCCTCGCGCACGAGCAGCAGGCGGCCATCACGGATGAGAAAGGCCTTCATCGCAACCTGGAATCGCTGCAGCGCGGCCGTGCATCACCTCCGCAGGCGACTGAAGGTACACGGCGAAGGCCGCCCCTGCTAGCATCGCGCTAGATGAAGACGCTGTTCGACTTCTTCCGCGAGCGATTCAACCAGCGGGGCACGCTGCCCTTCGCGCCCGGGCCCCACATGATCCAGAGCGCGATGCGGGCGCTCAAGAGCAGCGCACCGGAGGAGACCATCCTCGCATGCCTCCTGCACGACGCCGGGTTCGCGCTGCACGCGCCCGATCACGGCTACTGGGGCGCGCAGTTGGTTGCGCCTTACGTTTCCGAGAAGGTGGCGTGGGCCATCCGCTACCATCAGGCGCTTCGCTTCTATCCCGACCCGGAGGTCGGGTACGAATACCCTGAGTCGTACCGGAAAATCTTTGGTCCCGATTACGTACCCGAGCCGTACATCGAGGCAGCGTACCGCGAGGCGCGCAAGCACCGCTGGTACATGGAGGCGCGCCTGGTCACGCTGAACGACGAGTACAGTTTCGACCCGGAAGCGTCGGTCTCGCTCGAGCCGTTCGAAGACATCGTGGGACGCCACTTCCGCCAGCCGCGCGAAGGTCTGGGGCAAGACGGCAGCGCGGTCGCGCACATGTGGCGCACGATCGCGAATCCAGCACGCCCGCTTTGAGCGGCAGCCGCCTGAGTCACCGGTTACGGTATGACCTCAGGTGACCATTCGCTCCCCGGGGAGTAACGATCGCGACCCGAGGTAACGGAGAACTCGCCGAAGGGCACATCCGCAGGCTTGTGAGTGATCGTACCCGAGAGCGTGCTCCCGCTCAGGTGTCCCAGGAAGCGGAGCTTGTCAGTCTCGAAACGGACCTCGTCGCCCTGCACATCGACGTTCTCGAGCGGCCGACTCCTCACTCCCGCCACCGAACGCCACTCCCCGCGATAGGCGCCGTTTTCGCTCTCGATGTCGAGCGAGAGCGGCTGCAACGAGCCGTCCCGATCGATTTCGCCGACCCAATGCCCGGAGGCAAAATCACGCTGCCGCATCGTCTGAGCACCTGCGCAACCTGCCAGCGCAACCAGGATCGCCATCATCGTCCATTTCGTCATAACGACCTCCCGTCCATCGGTGCGGACATCCGCAACGGTTGAAGATGACCGGTCGTCTTAAAGGATGCGAAAAAAACTCAGGCCAGGATCTTCGAGAAGGTGACCTTGAGGAACAGATCCAGCGGCGCCCTGCCCTTTTCCACCTTGGCCCGCACCATGGCCCCTTCCCAGGCGTGGACGACGAACTCCGCCAACGCCTTGGGCGAGAAGGTCGCGGAGATGGCACCATCCTTCTGCGCCTCGGCGATCACGACGGCAATCGCAGCGCACCATCCGGCAAACGCCTCGCGGACCTGTCCGCGAACGAGTGAGCTCTGGGTGGACAGCTCGGCCCCGAAATTTCCCAGCAGGCACCCGGCCGAGAACCCAGCCTCGATGACGGCCTGGTTGAGACTTTCGAAGTATTTTCGGAGCCGTCGCAGCGGCGGCAGTTTCGCGTCCTGCAGGATGCTCAGGCGCACCCTCCCCTTCTCCCGGTACCTCCGCACCGCCTCGGCGGCCAGCGCTTCCTTGCTCTCGAAGTGGTTGTAGAAGGAGCCCTTCGGGGCACCTGCGGCGTCAGTGATGTCCTGCACGCTGGTCGCGTTGAAGCCCCTCCGATGCAGCGTTTCCAGACCGGCGGAAAGGAGCTCTTCGCGAACGCTGGACCTTGGCACCGTCGGATCACCCTTCGGCGTGGAGATGCGCTTCGACCATCCACAGCCATTTGTCCACGCCGCGCGAGATCTCCACGAAGATGTCGTTGGTATCCGCATCGTCCAGGCGATCCGACTCGGCGATTGCCGTCCGCACCGCCTTGCCGAACGACGCCAATGCGGTGGAGAGCGCCTCCACGTGCTGACGACCTGTTCCCCCTTTCAGCGGGTATTCGGGCAGCGTCGACCGCTTCGCCACCGAGCGCGCAGTTCCGTCGGCGACGCCGCCGAGCTGTACCGCGCGCTCCGCGAGCAGGTCGACGTACTCCTCCACATCGTCGTTGACCTCGTCGAACAGCTTGTGCAAAGCGATGAAATCCGGGCCTTTCACGTTCCAGTGCGCCTGCTTGGTCTGCGTCTGAAGATCGATGGCATCGGCGAGGCGCGCGTTGCATAGCTCGATCACCTGCCGCCGCGTTCCTTCAGAAAGGTCGTTCTTCGTCGGGTACATGCTTCGCTCCTCCCGGGGTCAATGAGCCCCTACTTCTGCGCTTGGACCGCGCCTTTGTCCACGGTTTCCGCGGCTCCAAGAACCGCCGACAGGGCGAGCGCGACGGCGATCGAGCCGGCAACGACCGCGAGCGAAACCCAGACAGGAATGTCGACGACGTCCGCCAGAACCATCTTGCCGCCGACGAAGACGAGGATCGCCGCCAGACCGAAGCGGAGGTACTGGAAGCGCTCCACCGCCCGTGCGAGCAGGAAGTAGAGGGCGCGCAGTCCCAGCATCGCAAGGACGTTGGACGTGTAGACGAGAAACGGGTCGCGCGTGACCGCGAAGACGGCGGGGATCGAGTCCAGCGCGAAGACCAGATCCGTGGTCTCCACCACCAGCAGGGTGATGAGAAGCGGCGTCGCCACGAGCCGGCCGCGCTGCCGGATGAGAAACTTGCCGCCATGGAGTACCGGCGTAACCGGCAGGAACCGCGCCACCCACGAGTCGCACACCGCGCAGGCTGCCACCACGACTTCGCGCTCTTTTTCCCGGGCAAAGACGATCCGGGCCGCTGCCAGGATGATGAGCGCCGCGAAGGGATAGACCACCCAGTGGAACCGACCGAGCAGGTAGATGCCTGCTGCGATCAGGATGCCGCGCATGACCAGGGCGCCCAACACTCCCCAATAGAGGACCTTGCGCTGCTGGGCCGGCGGGGTCCGGAGCTCGGAGAAGATCAGGACGAAGACGAAGATGTTGTCGATCGAAAGCGACTTTTCCAGCAGGTACGCCGTGAAGTACGTCGCCGCCGGACCCGCGCCGTAGAGCGCGAAGACGACGAAGCCGAACCCGATCGCCAGACCGATCCAGGCGCCGCTCCACAATGCCGCGGAGCGCAGCGTCGACTCTTGCCGTGAGCCGCGTGATGCCAGGCCGAGGTCGAGGGAGAGCATCGCCAGGACCAGGAATCCGAACACAGCCCACACCCACGAGCTCACATTCATCACGCACCCCTCAATGCACCGGGAGCTCGCGCACCTCTCCGTCCGGCATCAGCGCTCGGCAGATCGGCTTGCCGTTCTCGCTCATGGCGAGCTGCGTCCCTCGCACGATCCTGGACACCTCGCAACGCAGCATCATCCCGTGGGAAGCTCCCTCTTTCAGCCCCGTGTCGAGCTTGATCAACCACCCGCCCGCGTCCATGGCCAGGGTCCTCGGTGCTCCCAGCCCGTCGGGATCGTGGCCGAAGACGAGCCCGTTGAGCCCGAGCGTCGCCAGACGCTCCTTCAGCTTCGATCGGCGGCGCTCGCTCTTCCACCAGTTGTGGTACTCGAGAATCGAGTGCCGCTGGAGGAAGAAGTCATACTTTCCCGCCGACCAGCCCTCGCCAGCCCGTACGAAATAGTCGCGCAGCGCATCGGGGTCGTCTTGCGCGTCGATGTAGCCGGCATGCGCGAACAGCCATGACCCGACGACAGCGGCGACGGGCATCGTCCGGATCAACCGGCTGAATTCGTCCTCCCTGAACCTGAGCGGATCGGCGAGGAACTCGACCTCCTTGTTCCCGAGCAGGACCACGACACGGCTTCCGGCCGCGGCGGCCTCGTCCTGCAGCTTCTTCAGCAAGAGGACCACGCCGCGGCTATCGGGTCCGCCGCGAATGCAGTCGCCGACCACGATGAAGAGCTGCCTTCCCTGCGCGGGTTTCCAGCTCATCTCGCCGCCGTTGCGTGCCGCGATTCCGGCCGCACGCAGCAACTTCTCGAGTTGCTTGCGCCGCCCGTGAACGTCGCTGACGGCCCACAGGGTATCGTAATTCTGCTGCAGCTCCTCGGTGGGGATGGAGATAAAGGCAGGAGAAGACGGCAGCGGGGCAGCACCCGCGGCAATTGCCCAGAGAACGGCCAGTGCGGCTGGAGCTCCACTCCTCATCCGCGAATGATCGCGACGACGAAGGCGATCACCGCGATCGCGAGGCCAGCGATGAAGACGTCATACGAAACCCTCAGCGCCTTGGTCCTTTCCAGGAGCAGCTTGCGGATGAAGTACATGTCGTCCACCAGCGTTTTCTGCAGCGCGGGCCAGCTGTTGGCGAGGCGGTTCATGCGCGCCCGGTACTCGTCCAGCGACCACGGCGTGTCGTTGCTGAACATCAGCAGATTGTCGTCGTGCACCGCCACGTCACCGCCCAGGATGTGCCGCAGCCTCGATCGTCCGATGCGCATGGAATAGATGGAGAGGACGATGGTGAGCAGATTCACCGTCAGCAGCACGAACGTCGGGAGCATGAGGTAACGCTGCTCTTCGAGCCGCCGGAGCAACAGGCCGACGACGAGCGTGATCATGATGGCGTTCACGTGGATCATCGTGCTCGTGCGGCGGTCAGCGATCTGGAAAAGGCGGATCTGGTTGCGGCTGATGGAGTCGAAGATGTTCTCTACCGTCTTGCCGACGTCCCTGGTGGCCTTCGCCTGCTGCGCGTCCTGATCGGTGGCCTCGGCAACCTGTTTGCGCAGAAGCTTGTGCAGGCGCACCAGATTGCCGGCCCTGCGGCCGTTGTACTCGAGCTGCGCGTAGCGGGTCAGGAATCGATGGTTGTCGAAAAACGCGATGCAGATGTTCGACCACTCGACGTCGGAGTGGACCTCGCCGTTGCGACGCTCCCGCTCCAGCCGGAACTGTTCCGCCAGCTCCAGATAATTCTTGCTGGCGATCGGCACGAGCAAAGCGTCGTGGAGGACCTCCCGCACCGGCTTGTCCGGGCTTGGAGAGTCCGAATCCTCGATGGCGGCAGCCACCTCGTCCGCCAGCTCTTGCAGCTCCCGCTGCTCGGCGAGGAATGCCCGCGCAACCTCGGCGCTCTGCTTGCGGTTTCCTTTCGGTCCGACGGCATAGCCGGTGTCGTGGAACCAGGCGGCGAGCAGGAGGACCGACATGTCGCCGTCATCGAGCTTCGCGCCGTCGGCGATGTCCTTGCAGGCATCGACCAGGGCGCGCGCGCGACCGAAATTGTGGAACACGAGCGGGTTGTCCGGTCTGGCATCCCGGAAGATCTGGAATACGTGCTGCGTGGCCGATCGGACGATGGGCGGGTCATGTTTGGACATGCAAGCCTCCGCTCACAGACCGAATCCCGTCGAGAGATAGAAGGCGGTCCGCTCGTCCGAACGGACCACCATCGCGTTGAAGGACGAGCCGACCTCGAAGGCCCAGGCCGACGCGAACACCGCCACCCAGATCCCGCCGCCCGCCGCCGAATGCCAGCGCGACGAGCTTTCCCCAGACTCGAACACGCGTCCCACGTCGCCCAGCGCGAGCAGACCGTAGCGGAACGGAAGCAGCGCGGTGAATCGACCGAGTGAGAACCGCAGCTCCGCGTTCCCTCCTACGGAGGCATTGCCGGCGAACCGGTTTGCGTCGTAGCCGCGCAGCGGACTGCCGATCATCGCTCCCGTCAGATTGAGCGCCGGCGGCAACGCGGTCCCGCCCAGGAAAGCTGACTCGAAGAAAGGAAACTGTCCCCAGTTCTTCTCGGCGGCGACGTGGAGGTTGAGAAACACGTCCGTCAGAACCCTTCCGCCGAGTGCCGCCGATGCCTCTCCGCGGACCTTGGTGAAGGCGTCGGAGTTGCCGAAGACCGCAGGCGTGTGGCGCCCGATGACTTGCAGACCGAAGCCCCTGGTGCCGGCGAGCACACCAGTGCGCGTATCCAGCGCGATTCCGACTTCGCCGCTGCCCAGCGTCATCCCCTGGAAGCCGCTGGCAGCGGTACCGGTGCTCGGGACGCTCGAGACGTGCTTCAGCACTGCTCCGACGTGGCCGCGGAGTGGCCCGAGCAAAGACGTCTCCAGCAGCGGATAGGCGATCAGGCGCTCCTGCCGGACGTTGTAGAAGCCGGCGTTCGATCGCGCCTGATCGATCACCGTTTCGTTGCCACGACCGTAGTAGTTCACCAGCTCGATGCCGGAGTAGGCGAGGTAGACGATCCCGGTGATTGGCGAACGGGTTCGGAGCTGCGCCGTGTACTCCAGACGCGGCCGGTTCACTCCCGTGGCCCAGGCTGCCGCGAAGTTCATCTGCGAGGAAAACGGATCGAACCCGAAGCCGTAGCGCGTGAGCTGCGCTCGCGCCCCGGGAACGAATCCGCGCGTCGAGTCATAGGAGAACTGGGGGAAAAAGAGCAGGTCCTGCCCCCAGTCCCGGAAAGGTTCGTACCGTGGGCGGATCGGCTCGGGAGGCCGCGGATCGGCAGGCACGATCCGCACCGCGATCGGGCTGGCGCCGCCGCCAACGTCACGCACGGCGCCTCCGCGGGGCGTATAGATCCGCACCTCCTCGGTCTCGTCGGGATGGAACGTGCGCCGGAAACGCGCGGTAGCGACCTCGAGATCGCCACCCGGTATCCGGTTGATCGTGAGCGTCTCGCCCTCCGCCCCGCGCAAGTCCACCCGCGCCGCCAGCAACCGGTAGAAATCGCGGGAGGCTTGCGCGAGCCCGTCGCGGCGCGCGCGCAGGAGTCGTTCGAGCTCCGGGCCTCCTTTCGCGTACATCGCGGCCGGAAGCCGGTGGACGGCATCGGCGATCACGGAATCGGTGAGACTCGCGACGACCTCTGCCGTCACGGTCTCCCACGAGGGGCCATCCACCCAGACGAGAAAACGCCGGTCGGTGAACCGGCCGGAGAAGGTGAGCTTGTCAATCGCGGGGTACGAGGCATGAAAGCTCGTGAGCTGCTTCGTGTAGTACGCGATCACGGAGGGAAGCACGCCTCCGAACCTGCTGAACGCCTGATCCCGGTCCCGGGGGACAGGCCGCCAGGATCGCCTTTCGCCGTCGAAACGGACCCAGCGCCATTGATCGAGGTGGCGATCCCAATCGCCCACCAGGATGTCGATCAGCCGGGCACGGAGGTAGTTGCGCGCATCGACCTCCTCGCTGTCGCGTTCGTCGAGGAGAACGAAGAGGTCGATCGTGTCCCTCACCTTCCCGCCGCCAGGGATGTCGTGCTCGATTCGCTGTTCGAGCAGTCCGAGCATTCTGGCGAAAACGGGGCGGAACTCACCGAGACGGGCGTCGTCCGGCATCACGGCGAGTCGCGGCGTAGCATGGAGCACCCCGGCCGCCTCGAGCAGCGGCGCCACCACCAGCGCTGCGCCCGGATGCACGGTGCTGGTCAGGTCCTGGACGATGTCACCGAGCGCGGACGCCCGCGTCTCGGGATCGAGCATCCCGGTCGGATCCTTGTCGACGGAGCGGAAGCTCCAGGTGTGTCCGTTGCCACTCTGAAAGCGGAGATTCTTCGTTTGCTGACCGCCACCGCGCCGCTCCGGTTGCAGTCCCCCGTCGAAGAATTGCAGGTCGAGGACCGGCGCCTCGATCGGCGTCGTCCAGAGATCGCGCCATTGCGAGCCGAGGAAGAACCGCGTCAGCCAACCCGCCTCATAATGCGGTCCAGGTGCCTGCGTCTCGATGCGAGGCGATTCGCCGGACGCCTTGTCCGGGTTGGACGCCGGCCCTTCACTCGCAGTGGCTGCGGCGGAACAGAACGAGAGGGCGACGAACCGCCAAGCGCCGGGTTTGACGACTCGCGGGCACATTTCCCGTCCCTCTTACGGCACGGCGACCGTGAACGTCGAGGGGGGTGCGCTCGCGCGTTTTCCCCTGGCGCGTTAGGCTTGGCCCAACGGTTGCAGCCGAAGGGCTGGTTTCGGGAGGCATCTCGATGGCGGTCACCTCGAATATCGAAAGACTCGCCGCGCGTCTGGGCGTCGAGACCGGATCGAGGAAGATCGGTCGGACGACCCTCGGTCGGCTTGCGATCTATTACGGAGCGACCCTTGTGGTCGTGGCGGGATTCATCGTCCTGACCGACAACATGAAGGGGGCATTGCTGGCCGGGGGCGCGCCAGCGGATGCCGGCGCGCTCGTGAACGCCAATCCCGCATGGAGCGATGTGGCCCAGGGTTTCCTGGCCCCGCTCTTCCGCAGTTTGCCTCCGCTCCTGACTGGCGCCGCGGCGGTGATCGGTTCCTTCCTGCTGGCGCTGCCGGTGGCATTCACCTACGTGCGCACCCGCAACAGGCTCAAGTACGACCAGTCTCTGGTGCAGACGGTGATCATGCTGCCCGTCGTGATTTCCGCGATCCTGATCGTGGTCCAGAACAGCCTTGCCCTGGCCTTCAGCCTGGCCGGTATCGTCGCGGCGGTCCGCTTCAGGAACAACCTCAAGGACAGCCGCGACGCGGTCTACGTGTTTGCGGCGGTCGGGATCGGCTTCGCCGCCGGTGTCGGCAGGCTCGCCATCGCGGCATTCCTTTCGATCTTCTTCTGCGTGCTCGAGTTGCTGCTCTGGAAGATGGATCTGACGGCCGACCACGAACACACGTTCGGCCTGCTCTGCATGCCCGCGCCGAGTCCGACGCCGGCGAACAATGCCGTTGCGCTGCCCGCGGTGAGCGGAGACGCATCCGTGGCAAGTCCGTCGGCGGATACCGGCCTTCTGGCCATCGGAGGCGGGAGCCCGGAACCCGGAAACTTAGAAGCGAAAAGACCTGCGGAGCGACTCCTCGTGTACTGCACCGATCCTGACAAGGCCCGCGCCGTTGTCGACGACGTTCTCGACGAGATGACCAAGGGCTACAAACTGAAGAGGACCCGCAACGGTGGGAACGATCAGTACGTGTTGGAGTACCGCGTGCGGTTCCGGAAGAAATCGCCGAGCGAAACAGTCATCGATCGGCTTCACGCCGCGGGACCGTTCGTCATCGCCGCAGAAGTAGTGGCCGAGGAGCCTGCAGAGAAAAGCTGACGGGATGCCGGATGGCGACCTTGGCGATCCCACTCTCCGTTCATGACCACGTCCGAGGACGCGTGGATGCCTCCCTGACCGTGGTGCAGTACGGAGACTTCCAGTGTCCTCATTGCGCGCGCATGTATCCGATGGTGCTCGAGATCGCGGACGACCTGGGTGACTCGGTCGCCTTTGCGTTTCGCCATTTTCCGCTCTCGCAGATCCATCCGCTGGCACAGCTCACTGCAGAGGCCGCCGAAGCGGCGGCCAGCCAGGGCCGTTTCTGGGAGATGGCGACCGTGTTGTACGAGAACCAGGAGGAGATGGACGACGGCCGGCTGACCCATTTTGCGCGGAAGGCGGATCTCGACATCAAGCGATTCAAGAAGGAGGTCAAGTCCGGAATCCATGCTTCCCGGGTGCGCGCTGACTACCTCGGAGGCGTCCGGAGCGGGGTGAAGGGGACCCCGGCCTTCTTCATCAACGGGGAGCTCTACGAGGGGGCGTACGAGTCCGCGGCGTTGGTCGCCGAGCTACTCAGGGCTTCGAGGGGTCGGTAGCGCCCGGCATCCTCTCTGCGTTGGGCTGAGTCCATTTCTCGCGAGCGGCATCAAGTATTGTGGAGGACCGTTTGGCGATCCCGGGCACGCGCATCGATGTTCGACCGATCCTGCGCCGGGTACAGTCGCGTGAAACCGAAGCATTTCTCGATTCCCGCTTCGGCGCCGAGATCCTGCCTCTCCTGACTCCCATCGTCCTCGACCGCGCGCATCCCTTGCCCACCCTGCGCCACGGCACGTGGGGGCTGGTGGTGCGCTTCCGAGGCACGAATTCCAGGAAATACGGCGTGATCCTCGTGCATCCCGCGCTTCCGCCTTTCATCGAGGCACCTGACTACGAACGCGTCCCTTTGGAGCACCTCATCGCCAGTCACGTGACAGCGCTGTTCGGACGCTCGGCGATCGAATCCTTCTGGACCTTCCGCATCGCGCAGGATGATTCATCCGCGATCGGCGCACGACATGACGTCGCCGAATTTCTCGCCGCGGCGCTCCAGAAGACGCATCGGAAGCAGGACGCGCTCGCGCGCGGGGAGCTCGCGGGTCCGAGATCCAACCTCGGTCCGAGATCCAACCTCGCTTGACCGCATGGACACTGAAGTCCTCATCGTCGGCGCCGGCCCTACCGGTCTGGTGCTCGCTCTCTGGCTCGCCCGGCTCGGCATCCGGATCCGCATCATCGACAAATCTGCCGAACCAGGGACCACTTCGCGTGCGCTGGCGGTTCAGACGCGGACGCTGGAGCTCTACCGCCAGCTCGGTATCGCCGACGAAGTGGTCGAAGCAGGCCTGGTGTTCTCCGCAGCAAATCTCTGGGCCAGAGGCAGAAGAGCCGCGCACCTCGACCTCCGCAGCCTGGGCGCGGGCCGGAGCCCCTTTCCTTACGGGCTCATCTACCCGCAGGACGAGCACGAGCGCTTCCTGATCGCGCGGCTCGAAGAGCTGGATGTGCACGTCGAGCGCAAGACCGAGCTGATCGATTTCGAGGAAACGGACGGACGCATCCTGGCGCGCTTGCCAGGGTCGACGTGCCAGGCTGCATTTCTTGCCGGCTGCGACGGCGCACACTCGACCGTGCGCGAGAAGCTCGAAATCAGTTTTCCGGGCGGCACTTATGAGCATCTCTTCTACGTCGCTGACGTGGAGGCGAACGGGCCGCTGATGGACCGCGAGCTGCACGTTTCGATCGACGAGAGCGATTTCGCCGCCATCTTCCCGCTCGAGAAAGAGGGCCGCGCCCGGCTGATCGGTACCATTCGCCCCGAGGCGGAGAAGGAGGGCGAGAATCTCGGCTGGAACGACGTGAGCAAGGGCCTTTTGCAGCGGTTGCGCGTCGACGTCCGCCGCGTGAACTGGTTCTCGACCTACCACGTACACCACCGCGTCGCGGCGCGTTTCCGCCATGGGCGCGTCTTCCTCGTCGGCGATGCCGCGCACGTCCACAGCCCGGTTGGCGGGCAGGGGATGAACACCGGGATCGGCGACGCAGTGAACCTCGCGTGGAAGCTGGCGGCGGCGATACGCGGACGAGCGCCGGCGCGCATCCTCGACAGCTACGAGCCGGAGCGGATCGGCTTTGCGCGCCGCCTGGTCGCGACCACTGACCGTGTCTTCCAGTTCGTCACCAGGAGTGGGCGGCTCGCAGCCCGCGTGCGCGTGCACGTGGCGCCGCGCGTGATCTCGACCCTGTTCCGGCTGCCAGCGGTGCGGCGCTTCCTGTTTCGCACCGTCTCCCAGACGGCGATCGAGTATCGGGAGAGCGGCTTGAGCGAGGGGCGCGCCGGGCGCATCCGCGGCGGCGATCGGCTGCCATGGGTCGAGTCCGCGCCTGACAACTTCACGCCGCTCAAGTCGCTGGAGTGGCAGGTGCACGTGTACGGCAGCGCCGGTGGCGGCTTGGCTGCAAGGTGCGCGTCGCGCGGACTGCCGCTGCACGTCTTTCCGTGGAGCCGCAACGCGGCGCGCGCAGGGCTCGCCCGCGATGCGACCTACCTCGTGCGGCCAGATGGCCATGTCGGGCTCGCCGATGTGCTGCACGGTCCCGAGCGCCTCGAGCGCTATCTCGACGACCGCGACCTCCGCTTCGTCGCGCAGCCAGCCAGGGCCGGCGCCGCCCCCGGTCTCTGAGGTTCAGGCGCGAGCATGCCGCACCTTCGCGCCCGCACCCAGCGGTGACGAGGGATTGCGCGGCAGGTGCCGGAGGCCCATCCACCCCAGCGCGGCCACGTGCTTCGCAACGTCGTCGATGGAGAAGCCACGGCCGGCCGCCGCCCACCACTGGGCAACCTGCGTGACCATCCCGATGAGAGCGTTCGCGTAGATCGGCGCGACCTTCGGGGCGAAGCCCGCGTTCTCGAACTGCTTCCGGAAGATGTCGCCCACGCGGTGCGCCAGATCATCGATGACCCGGGTCAGTCCTCGTCGCGCAGACATGTTCGGTGAGTCCCGGGTGAGCACGGCGAACCCCGCAGGGACCTCCTTCGTGTACGACATGAACGCGACGACGGCCCCTTCGAAGCGCTCCCGGGCGCTCCCCTCCGCGATGCTCACCGACACGCGGCGGACGAGGTCGTCCATCTCGCGGTCCACGATTGCGGCATACAGCCCGTCCTTCGAGCCGAAGTGCTCGTAGATGATCGGCTTGGTCACACCGGCCTTCCGGGCCACTTCATCGAGCGTGGTCGCTTCGTAACCGTGCGAGGCGAAGACTGCTCGGCCGACCTCCAGCAACTGCGCACGGCGATCGGCTGCCGTGAGCTTCTGCTTGCGCCCCATTGCGCCTCCTGTTACCCATCAGTAAGTTACTTCCAAGGAACTTACTGAGTAGTAGCAACAACCCTGGGGTCCGTCATGTACATCGTCCTCTGCGCAGCCGTCTTCACCGTCGCCTACCTGCTGAACATCCTTACCATCAGCGTGGGCTACCACCGAGGATTCGCCCACCAGGCCGTCACCCTGCATCCCCTGCTGCGCAGGCTGGTGATCGCCGGCGGGAACTGGGTCACCGGACTCGACCCCAAGGCGTGGGTGGTGATGCACCGACTGCACCACGAATACTCGGATACGCCGCTGGACCCGCATTCGCCCGTCAACGTCGGAATGCGCGGCATGGGACTCGAGCAGCTGCGCAGCTACAAGCGCGTCATCATCGGACTGCTCAAGAAGGACCCCGCCTACACGCGCTATGCACGCGACCTTGATTTCCCCGTCAACATCCTGATCCGCCGCAAGCTCTGGTATCTGCCCTACGTCGTTCATGCCCTCGTCGGGGTGGCGCTCGCGGTTTGCGTTGGGCCACTTCTCGGCGTCGCTTACTTCCTCGGCATGATGAGCCACCCTATCCAGGGCGGGCTCGTCAACTGGCTCGGGCACGCGGTGGGCGGGCGCAACTTCGACACCGACGACAATTCCCGCAACAACCACCTTGCCGCGTGGCTGATCCTCGGCGAGGGGTTCCAGAACAACCATCATCGCTACCCGGCCTCGGCGACGTTCTCATACCGGCGTCACGAGGTTGACCTCGGTTACTACGCCTGCGTGCTGATGGGATGGTTGGGCTGGCTCGAGATCCACCGCCATTCGCTCATCCCGCGGCCACCCGCCACGGCCACCTTGCAGCCCAGGATGCTCGGATGACGACCTCCCGTCCCGAAGCGAGCCATCCGACCAAGCCCAGGCTGCGCGGCATCCTGCACCAGTGGAGCGCTGTCTTCGCCGCAGGCGCCGGGATGGTGCTGGTCGCGACGGCTCCGGCCGGGCGACCGAGGTTCGGGGCAGCGGTCTTCGCGCTCACCCTGTGCACTCTGTTCGCAGTCAGCGCGCTCTACCACCGGGTCACCTGGGAACCCGCCGCACGCACACGCATGAGGCGGCTGGACCACGCTTCCATCTTCCTGCTGATCGCGGGGACGTACACGCCGCTCGCGATCGTCGGCTTGCCACCCGGGGAGGCTGGGACCCTGCTCTGCTGGATCTGGGCGGGCGCATTCCTCGGGATCGCACAATCCGTCTTCTGGGTATCGGCGCCGAAAGCGGTGAGCGCCGGACTCGCGGTCGCGGTCGGATGGATGATCGTCCCCTACTTCGGCTCGGTGCGGGCGGTTCTCGGCAGCGTCGCAACGGGGATGCTTCTCGTCGGCGGGATTGCCTATACGCTCGGCGCCCTCGCCTATGCCTTCAAGCGGCCGAACCCGGTTCCAGGGGTGTTCGCGTACCACGAAGTCTTCCATGGGCTGACTCTGGTCGCGGCGGTGCTGCACTTCGCGGCGGTACTGTCGATGATGCGAGGTGCGGCGTAGCGTCGTCGGCCAGCCCGGCGGCAGGAGGCCCATTCGCTCCTTGCCATGCACAGTCGAAAAACTTGGCAGACCGATCGTATGGCATCTAATGTAAATGATCAGACGACGCCTTTATCGAGGTCATTCGGATGCCGGCCACGCCGCATGAGAATCAACCCGACTCGCCACCGCCAAAGTTCATCATACCGGTGCGGTACGTTTCGGGCGGCGTCGTCGTGCAGACGACCTCGACGTCGTTGAGCAAGGACTTGATCCACGTCCGGTCGGCGCGCCCTCCTCGCGCGGGCCTCGTCATCGGCCTTCAGCTCTACTTTCCGAACGTCCGCGAGGTCGTGAGGAGCACCGGGCTGATTGCGAAGACGACGTCGGGTCCGGACTCCGGGTTTTGGGCGGAGCTTGCTGACGACAAGCGCAGCGCGGACCAGATCGCCGTGTTGCTGGCGCGGCATCGCGACACGGGAGATCGAGGATGCCCACGATTGCATACGAATCTTCGCGCGACGATTCGACGCGGAGAAGGTTCAACGGCTGATGGATACATCACCAACATCAGCCGGAGCGGTGCATTCGTGAAGGTCGATCCGCCGCCCCCGCTGGGGAGCATCGTCGATCTCGAGTTTACGACTCCGGGAGTACGGGGACGCCATACGGTGCTGGCGTACGTGGTCCACGTCGCCGAGCGCCGTGGAATCGGCATTCAGTTCATCGGCGGAAACGATCAGTTTCGTTCGCGCCTGGACGAGCACATCGCCCGACTTGCGGGTTGAGGCTCGTTCCGTTTGCTATCCTTCTGCCTCTCTCTTCCGTCCCTCGTGCATGGACAACCGCAATCCGAAGGTGACCGACGCGCTTCGCCACGACGTCGAGGCATCGTGGCACCGCTTCCTCGATCTCTACGAACCGCTTCGGCCCGAGCTGTACCGCTACTGCCGGCACCTGACTCGCAGTCCGTGGGATGCCGACGATCTCGTTCAGGACGCGCTCTTCCGTGCGTTCGCGAGGCTCGGATGCATGAACGAGATGCCCGGGAATCCGCGTGCATGGCTCTTCCGGATCGCCTCGAACCTGTGGATCGACCGCGTCCGCGCCCAGAAGCCGGAGCCCGAACCGGATCCGCAGCGCGCATCGAGCAGGGAGCCGCGCGCGGTCCGTGAAGCGGCGGGTACGCTCCTGTCGCGGCTCTCCCCGCAGGAGCGCGCGGCGGTGGTGCTCAAGGAGGCGTTCAATTTCACGTTGGAGGAGATCGCCGAGGCGCTCTCGACGACGCAGGGCACCGTCAAGTCTGCGCTGCATCGCGGGCGGGGCAAGCTCATCGATCCGGTGTACCAGGTTGAAGCTTCGCCCAAGCCGGCGGTGCTCGACACCTTCTGCGCCGCGTTCAACGCCGGCGATGTCGATCGGCTCACCTCGCTCCTCCTCGACACGGCGGAAATCGAGGTCGTGCGCGTTCACACGGAGTACGGCCCGGAGGCGGCGCGGCGCGGCGTCTTCCAGGGGATGCTCTTCGGCACCCGGCGGCTGGCGGATCCGGCGCGGCTCGCCGGCCTCGATCCTGCGTTCTTCCGCAACGTGTTGCCGCAGGTCCCGCGCGTCGAACTACGACTGCACCGCGGCGAGTGGCTCCTGGTCCACTGGTATGCGCACAGCGACGGCGACGCGGTGCGCGCCATCACCCGAGTGGAGGCGGATGGCGATCGACTCACCCGCGTGAGGAACTATTTCTACACGCCCGACGTCCTGGGAGAGATCTGCGCCGAGCTCCAGCTTCCGTTCCGCAGCAACGGCTACCGGTACTGGAAGGAGGCCTGAGCACATGTGCGTCATGGCTTTGATGCTCGCGGCCGCCGGGTACGCGCCCGTGAACGGGCTCCAGCTCTACTACGAGATCCGCGGCAAACCGGCGAAGGACGGCGTCCCGCTCGTGCTGCTCCATGGGGGCGGCTCCACCATCGAGACCTCGTTTGGCAAGCTCATCCCGCTCGTCTCGAAGACGCGACAGGTGATCGCGTTCGAGCAGCAGGGACACGGCCACACCGCGGACGTAGACCGACCATTCTCCTTCGAGCAGTCCGCCGAGGACGCCGTCGCGCTGCTTCGGCACCTCCACGTCGCGAAGGCCGACTTCTTCGGCTACAGCAATGGCGGACACATCACGCTGGAGATCGCGCTCAGGCATCCCGAGGTGGTTCGCTCGCTCATCGTCGAGTCCGCCTTCTTCAGCCGCGACGGCACCGACCCGCGATTCTGGCAAGGGTTCGATCACGCGAAGCTCGACGACATGCCCCCCGAGCTGAGGAAGGCATACCTCGCGACCGCGCCGCATCCCGAGCAGTTGCCTTCCTTCTTCGCCAAGACCGTGCAGCGGATGCGCGAGTTCAAGGGTTGGACGCCGGCGCAGCTCCAGACCATCCGGGCGCCCACGCTCCTGGTGCTGGGCGATCGCGACGTCGTGCGTGTCGAGCATGCCGCGCAGATGCAACACCTGCTTCCCGACGGGCGCCTCGCTGTGCTTCCCGCGGCGGACCATCTCGCCATCCCGGACCGAGCGGCGGACGTGGCTCGGTTCGTCGACGAGTTTCTCCTCCGCGCTGTGAACGCGACCCGAGACTCCCGCCGTTAACGACGCCGCGCTTCGACCGTACCGGCGGATCTCCCGAGGCGGCAGCGGCAGCAGATGGACCTACCCCACTCGCCGACGAGAATTGGGACGTGGGCAAGGCACTTGCTAGCTTGGATGGATGAATGTTCGCGTCAACGCGCTTCGCTTCGTCGGTTGCGCGATTGCAATCTCGGCATTCTTGTTCGCCTCGGGGTCCTTGAGCTCTGGCTGTGGCTCGGCGTCCACAGGCGCGGGCAGCGATGCCGGCGACAGTGGGACCGGCGGCAATACCTTCCATGTCGACATCAGCCTGACCTCGGGCCTGATCACATTCCCGAACAAGTACTCCGGTTGGGCCGTCGGCGGCAGTTCTGCGACGAACTTCGTGGCCTACCCCAGCGGCTGGTCCGTTGGCGGCGGTTCGGCGACGAACTTCATCGCAGTGCCGGCAGGCTGGAGCGTGGGCGGTGGCTCGGCGACGAACTTCGTGGCTTACGCTCCGGGCTGGAGCGTCGGCGGCGGATCCGCGACGAACTACGTCGCGGTGCCTGCGGGTTGGACCGTCGGGGGCGGATCGGCGACGAACTTCATCGCGTTGCCGGCGCTCCCAGGGTGGAGCGCAGGCGGCGGTTCGACGACCAATTACACCGCGCTCCCTCCGGGCTGGAGCAGCGGCGGAGGATCGACGACCAACTTCATTGCGCTTCCACCCGGGTGGTTGACGGGTGGCGGATCGGCGACGAATTTCGTGGGCTATCCATCCGGACAAGGCTGGACGATCGGAGGAGGCTCGGCGACGAACTACACGGCGCTCCCTCCGGGCTGGAGTGCAGGCGGCGGCTCCGCAACCAATTTCGTTGCTGTCCCGCCCGGCTGGGTCGTCGGAGGTGGATCCTCGACCAACTTCATCACGTATCCGGGGCCCGCCGTGGCGACCATTCAAGTAAAATTCGACGATCCGGGCTGGCTCGGACTGCTCAAGGCCTGCAGGACGGCGGCAGCTACTCGGAGTCGACGCTCGCCGACATCGTCATTTACGCCTTCCTGAACGTGCGGGCTGCGGCGCCTCATCGGGTCGAGGCGCCCGCCGGCGAATGGTGAGCCGCCGTCGGCGGACCTGCAATTCGCAAACGGTGTCGGGAAGCCTTGCTTCCGACGGTGTCTGCCGCAAGATCGCCCCATGGCGCAGTCCAACCTGTCCCCGCAAGTCGCCGCGCGCCCGTCAACGTCGATCGAAGGGCGCATCGCGGCTCTCGACTGGAACCGGATCCAATCCGATCTCGCGGAGCGCGGATACGCCACGACCGGTCGCCTCCTGACGGCCGCGGAATGTTCGAGAATGGTGGCTGATTACGAGAGCGAAGCGCGATTCCGGAGCCGGGTGGTGATGGCGCAGCACGGATTCGGCCGCGGCGAGTACAAGTACTTCAGATACCCGCTACCGGAGATCATCGCGCACCTGCGGCCGGCGCTTTACGAGCACCTCGCTCCGATCGCGAATCGGTGGGAGAACCTCCTCGGCGGGTCCGACCGGTATCCTTCGAGTCATTCCGACTTTCTCGACCGCTGCCGCGACGCAGGACAGAGTCGGCCCACGCCGCTCCTCTTGCGCTACGAAAAGGACGACTACAATTGCTTGCACCAGGACGTCTACGGCGAGGTGTTCTTTCCGCTGCAGGTGACCTTCCTCTTGTCCACGGCCGGCCGCGACTTCACCGGCGGCGAGTTTCTCCTCGCTGAGCAGCGCCCCCGGATGCAGTCGCGCGCAGAAGTGGTTCCCCTCGTCCGAGGAGAAGGCGTCGTCTTCGCGGGTCGCCACCGCCCGGCGCAGGGAACGCGCGGTGCTTACCGGGTCACCTTGCGTCATGGCGTCAGCCGCGTCCGTTCAGGCCGGCGGTTCACGCTGGGCGTCATCTTCCACGACGCCACCTGAGCGCCGTCAGCGAACGCGCTCGATGGCGGGAGCGTGCGCGCGAGCGAAGTCTTGAAACAGCTCCGGATGAACGCAGGCCGCCATGATCTCGAGCGACTCGACGAGGCGCGGTCCCGGCCGGTTGAAAAACGCGTTGCCGTCGGTGACGTAAATGCGCGCCGATGCGCCAGTCATTTGGACGACGGTCCGTTCGATGATGTCCCTCTCGGCGAGTGCCCGCTGCAGCGAGAACCCGCAAGGCTTCACCACCACCACCTCGGGCCGCAGCTCGCGAAGAACTCGCGGTGCGATGGTGGGCGCCGGAGCGCCCGCGCTCGAACCCGCCGCGATTCCGCCGGCAAGCTCGATGATCTCCGGCATCCACGTCCCGCCGATCATCAGCGGATCGATCCACTCCAGCGAAACGACCCGCGGCCTCGACGTCCCCCGCGCGGCGCGGACCGAAATTGCCCGAATGCGCGTCTCCAACGACTCGCGCACGTCCCTCCCCTGCCCCTCGCGCCCGATGCCAGCCGCGACTCGCTCAACGTCGGCTAGAACATCGGACAGACGGGTGGGCCGGAGGCTGACGATCTCCACTTGCTCCCGATGCGCCAGCCGCGCGACCGCGGCGCGCACGTCGTCGAGCGAAACCGCGCACACTTCGCACAGGTCCTGCGTGACGATGACGTCTGGCTCCAGCGCGGCGAGCCGCTGGTCATCGACCACGTAGATGCTCAGCGCGTCGCGAACGACCGCGCGCACCGCGGCGTCGATCGCTCGGCTGGACGCGCCCGCATCGATGCGCGCCCGCGTAAGCACCGGCCGGCCTCGAATCGACTCCGGGAAGTCGCACTCGTGCGAAATCCCGACCAGCTCATCGGCTGCGCCGAGGGCACAGACGATCTCGGTCGCCGACGGCAAAAGCGAGACGATGCGCATCACACGCCGCCCATCATGACTCTACGGACCGGTAAGCTTGCCCGAGCGCACGAGGACCGTGTCCCCGACGCTCACCGTCGTGTCCACGAAGAGGTCCCACCAACGCGGGCGGCCCGAGGTGACGTTGCCGCCCAACTCGGTGTTGTCGCCGAGCGCGAGCCGGACGACGCCCGACCCATAGCCGTAGTAAGGGATCCATGGGTTGCGCTCGGGAACGGCGAGCTCGGGATTGAAGCCGAGGGCGAACTCGCGGAACGCCTCACTGCCCGGGCCGCCCGAGCGCAGCGCCGCCTCCACGGCCTCGCGACCCGCGGCGGCTTCGATGCGTGTCACCCGGCCCTTCTCGAAATGGAGCTTGAGCCCTTCGACAGGACGCCCATCCCACTGCGTGACCGGGTAGGCGATGATACCGCTCACGGACTCCTCGAGCGGTGCGACGCGCAGCACACCGCAGGGCAGCTCGACTTCACGGTCGACCAACACCTTGGCCGTTCGCGCGCGGGCCGCCGAAGCGTCACCGTCCTGCAAATTCATCGGCCGGTCTCCCACGCGGAAGCGGAGGTCGGTTCCGAGCGGTGTCTTCACCCGCACCTCGCCCCGGCGCAACGCGGCCTCCACGCGCCGCTGGGCAGCACCGATGGCGGCGCAGTCCTCGCGCAGGACGGCGCGTTGGTAGACCGCGTCGATGAGGTGCTGCGGGGGGAGCGGCTGGCCGGCAATTGCAACCGCGCTGGGCTGTCCGCCGCCCTCCCAGTGAAAATGCACGGTGCGTCGCGCGCTGTTGCCTTGACGGAGCAGATCCTGGAGCGCCGCGTAGGCTGGGTGCTTGGGCGCGGCCCCCGCCAGCATGACGGCGGCGTCCACGTCGCGCAGCACACCTCGGAGCGCCTCGCGGGCCGGCGAGGTGCCGCGCTGGATGACCTGCGGGTCGAAGGCCTGCGGCAAGGGCTCGGCCAGCACTTCGAGGCAGCCGAGATCGACTCCGCCCGCTTTCATCACCGCATAGCGCAGGTGGGGCTCGAACTCGCGCTGGAAGCGATCGCCTGCACAGAGCGAAAGCACTCTCTCGCCCGGAACGAGTGCGAGATGCTGCACTACCCTTTCCGCCAAGGCGGGCCAATCGAGCGTGAGCTGCGCGATGGGTGGCGCGGCAGATACGGGTGGTCGTCCTGCGGTGTTTCCGGTGGACGAGATCATCAACAACGCAAATGCGAAAACAACTCTTGCCGGCGGGCAGTCGACAGGTAGGACCGATGAGCGCAATGCAGTGAACCCGCCCTTCCGCATCATCGCGATCAGCCTAGCAAAGCGCGGCGCGTACCAACAGCCGTACCGCGCCGATCGCAGTGCTTGCTCAGCTTGCGAGCCGCGTCTCGAGCATGTCGATGAGCCCCTTCTGATCGTGATGAAGCAACCGTCGCGCTTCATCCTTCTCGACGAAACGCGCCTCGGCGACTTCGAAGTCGCGTGTCCGCCGGGGTTCCCCCTCCGGCGCGTGGCCGAAGAAGCAATGGATACGCTTCCTCGATTTCGTGTACTCGATGCATCCGAGCAGCTCGAGCGGGCCGGGATCGAGGCCGGTCTCCTCGCGCGTTTCACGTCGCGCCGCCGCCTGGGGATCCTCGCCGGGCTCGACCAGTCCTTTCGGAATGCTCCATCCGTACCTCGCGGCGAATCCGCCGGGTTTGATGATGAGCACCTCGAAGCGACCAGATCGCCTGCGATAGAGCAGCGTTCCGGCGGACTCCTTCATCAGGGTTTCCCACGGGGCTCGATGCGCTCCTCCGACACCAGGCGCAACGGCACAGGGAGCGCTCCCCCCCTGAGCGTAAGGACAAGGTCCTTCGCCTCCTGAAGCACCTCGTTGACAGGTTTGAGCCCACCCAGATGGATGGAGCAGATGCCTCCTGGGATGGCGGTCTGGATGAGCGGAGCGGAGTCGACGTTGCCGTCGAGGACGATGGCCATCCGCTTCTTCACGTTGGCCGCCGTCATGCTGGCCAGGAGTTCCGCACCGGTGCGGTTGAAGGTGACCTGGACGTACGGGCGGGTCTTCTCGGCCGGCGAGGTGTCGAACCCGACGCGCGCATCGACGATGTACTCGCCGTTGAGGCCCGCCTGCCGGTCGAGCAGGTACGTCCGGGAGAACGTCTCCCGGCCTCGGACGGTTTGCAGGCGAAATTCGCGGCCCTGCGGGGCCCTGTCCTGCACGAATCGCGCGAGTTGCGCGCGATCCGCGCTGCGCAAATAGGGCGACGACACGGTCGCGTCGCCGGGGCCCGCGTACCGGTCCCAATTGAGAGACGGCCTCCAACGACCGCCGCCGTCTTGTCGAGAAGTTCGGTCGAGTCCGCTCGAGACTCGATGGTGCGCCGAAGGTCGGCGGCGAAGATCAGCCTTGCTCCGCCGAAATGGTTCAACTGGAATTGAGCGATCATTCTGCGGCCGGGACCGAGGTGCGCAACACCAACGAAAGGCATTGACGATCGCCGCCTGGATGACGAGGCCGACTGCGGCTGCTGCGAGGGCGTGCCACCACGGACCGGTTGGTCCACCGCTGCCAACGTGGGCCTCTACCGGGTTCTTCATCCAGCGTTCGAACGCGACGAACACCGCGGAGACGAAGATCAATTCGACGAGGATGGAAACCGTGGAGCGTTGGACGCCCCATTCCAGGACGACCACTGCGACGCTGAACACTGCAGTGGAGAGGAGAAGGGCAGCCAGTACCGCACGCCTGCCGGCGCGTGGGTTGCCCAATCTGCAATGCGGCGCCGACGGGGCTGCCGAGGAGCGTCGCAAGCTCGAGATTCCAACGCCTGTAGAGCCGGTAGTCCAGCCGGTGAGGTTCCGTCTCCACGCGGCAAGTCTAGATCCGTCGTGATCCCGGCGCGAACCGAAGACCGGCCACAGCGAATTCCTGCGGAGGCATGAAAACTCACGCTCGAGTGGCGTCTCGAAAGGTCTTCGGATATGCAGGGTCCCTATGAAACCTTTACTCGCAGGGTTGCTTCTGTCGGGTGTGCTCGCTCAACCAGCCTTGGCGGCGCTAAAGGAAGGCGACAAGGCGCCTGAGTTCACGGCACCGGCATCGCTCGCCGGCAAGGAGTTCAAGTTCGCGCTCAAGGATGCTCTGAAGAAGGGCCCGGTCGTCGTCTACTTCTATCCAGCGGCCTTCACCGGCGGCTGCAACACCCAGGCGCACGCGTTCTCGGAGAACAACGACAAGTTTGCCGCGGCGGGTGCCAGCATCATCGGGGTGTCGCTCGACAAGATTGCGACGCTGAACCAGTTCTCGGCTGACCCGCAGTACTGCGCCGGCAAGATTCCGGTAGCCTCCGACGCAGACGGCAAGATCGCGAAGAGCTACGACCTGCAGGTGCGCGAAGCCAAGCCGGGCGCCAAGAACACGCGCGGCGAGGAGATCGGCCATGGCTTCGCCGAACGCACCACGTTCGTCGTGACGCCGACTGGAAAGGTCGCTGCCACCATCGGCAACATGGCTCCCGCAGACAACGTCGCGAAGGCGCTGGAAGCTGTGCAGCAGCTCAAAGGGCGATAGTTCTACTCGATCTCGAAATCGAAGAACGTCTCGGGATACGGCTCGTCGCGCAACGTGAAGTGCCACCACTCGGGCGGGTACGGCTTGAAGCCGTGCTTCTCCATCAGTGCCCGCAGCATGAGCCGCTTCGTTTTCTGGTCGACGCTCATTCGGGGATTGTCCACGTTGGCCAGCGCGTCGAAGCAGTCGTACCCGGTGCCGAAATCGAGCGTGTTATCGCCGAATCGCTGGCCGGCAGGCAGGCCGCAGTCGCGCAGCCTGTCGCCGTCCCTGTAGGTCTCTTGCGGCTGCGGAGGTAGCGCGATCACCGTCAAATCGATGGTGCTGCCGCGGCTGTGGCCGGATCGCTCGAGCAGGTACCCTTCGCGGAAGATGCGATCCTTGGGGACGCGCGGGTAGAACTCGGCTTGCATCTTGTCGTCGGCGAAGTCCTTCGCCCAGGTCACGAAGGTGTCGACCGCGCGCTGCGGGCGATAGCAGTCGTATGCCTTCAGAGAGAGACCGAACGGCCGCAGATCGTCCTGGACGTTTTTCAGGGCCACCGCGGCGCGTCTGGTGAGCAGACACTTCTCCGCTTTGTAACCACGCACCGGGTGTCCCAGGAAATTATGGGACCCGAAGTACCTCAGCTCGATGGCGATGGACGGGTCTACTTCCGCGAGGGAGACGAACGTGTCGGGCCGCTGCGCGACGGTTCCGCGCTGGACCGCCGGCGAGCCGGCGGCACATGCCGACAGGAGCGCTGCGACAACGGACCACGGAGCGGATCGAGAGCGGTTCATAGGGCGTAGCCTAGACTGTGCCGCCCCTCGACGGCTATACGCCGAGCTCCTGGGCGACGCGGCTGCGGGCTTGGACGTAGGCGTGCCAGTCCGCCTCGACGACGGCGGCATAACTCTCTGCAAACGACACCGCAGAGCGTGCTGCCTCCAGTGCGTTCCACGGCGCACCCAGCATGGCAGGCGCGTTCACGCGACAGTGGAGGCGCCCCAATACCTCGCCGCACTGCCTGGCGTATGCGATGAGCTGCTCGTGGCCGCTCCCGTCCTGCGCAACGGCGAACCGCGCGCAACGTAGCTTCTCTTCCTCGGGTTGGATCTCTCGACCGAGCGCGGGGAGCTTGCCCAGGTGGGTGCCCGCTACACGCGGCCATGGATCGCCTTGCATCCTGCGGATGGCCGCGGTTTGCACACGCGCTCGCTGGGCAAGGAACGTGTTCGTGCCCCGGGCGAGCTCGATCGCGCTTGGGGCGGCCTCCTTCAATTCGAGCAACATTCGCTCCTCGTCGTCACCCAGCAGCGCTGCGAATCGAAGACGCCCCAGGGACCCGTTTCCCTTGAAGCGGTACGCTACGTCGAGCAGCTTCCATCCTCTTCCCCGTGTGTCTGCCTTGAGCTGTTTCAGGTGGTCGTAATACTCGTCCAGCGCGAGCTCGACCACCTGAGGCCACGGGCCTGCTGCGTGCGCGAACTTGGGCGGCTCGCCGTCCTCGCCAAAGCGGCGATGCCCCTTCTCCGGAGCAACCTTCGCCACCAGATCCAGTTCCGTTCGGCGTCCTTTCTCGCGCAGCAGTTGCTGCAGCCAACCCTCGGCCTTGTCGAGGCTCCAACTAGGGATGGGAAAGCGTCCACCGAGCCGATCGATCGCCTCGGCCCAAGCCTGCGCGAGCTCGCGGGCCGCAGCGTGCCGTGCCTCGCGATCGATTCCTGGAAGAAGCATGGCACTCGTGCACAGACGCCTGAGGTCGAGATCCAGCGGACCCCATCCGACTTCATCGAAATCGTTGACATCGAAGCAGAGCTCGCCGCTCGCGCCGCGGTAGGTGCCGAAATTCTCGAGGTGCACGTCACCGCCGATGAGGCCCTCGGGTGCTGCTGGCGCGGCGCCCGGAACGCGGCCCTGCAGAAGATCGGCCGCCATCAGGTGGAAGGTTCCGCGCAGGAACGGGAACGATCCCGACACGAGTCCGTCGAGCTTGCGCCGCAACGCCTCCACCGTCAGGTCCGTCCCGAGGGCTTCATGAAGGACGCGATGCTCTTCCCCTCGCAGTACCTTGCAGGCCGCGATGATCTCCGCAACAGGGTCGCGCTCAGCCACCATCACGCCTCCAATTGGAAGATAGCGAAGCTGTGCCTGCGCAGCCGCTATTGCGCCGGCGCTTGCGGGAGCGTATCCACCGAGGTCCCATGGATCGTCGCGAGCAGATGTATCCCCGCCTCACCGATGGCCAGATTTCGCGCATTTCTGGAATCGGCAAACGTCGCAGCATCTCGGTCGGGGAGGTCCTGTTCGAGCCCGGCGACCGGAATACCAACCTCTTCCTGGTGCTCAACGGAGGCATCGAGATCGTGCGTCAGGTCGCCGGCCGGGAAGAACCAATCACGGTGCTCGGGCCGGGTCAGTTCACCGGCGAGATCAACATGCTTTCGGCCCGGGTTACGTTGGCCCGTGCCCGCGTGGCCGCCGAGGGGTCCGTCGTCGCCCTGGACCGGGACGGCATCCGCGCCGTCGTGCAAGGCGATCCCGAGCTGAGTGAGATCCTCCTGCGTGCCTTCGTCCTCCGGCGCACAGCGCTGATCTCCCAGGCTGAGAACGACCTGGTCCTCCTCGGCTCGAGACACTCCCTGGGCACCTTGCGACTCAAGGAGTTCCTGTCGCGGAACGGCCAACCGTTCACGTACCACGACGTGGAGACAGAGCCGGGAGTGCAGGCGCTGCTCGATCGTTTGCAGATTGGCGTCAACGAAGTGCCGGTGATCATCTGTGAGGAAGGCCACGTCTTCCGAAACCCTTCGATCGAGGCACTTTCGGCAGAGCTCGGGCTGACCGCGAACCTCGACGCCAAGACGGTGAGGGACGTCGTCATCGTCGGCGCAGGACCGGCGGGCCTCGGCGCGGCAGTGTACGCCGCGTCGGAGGGTCTCGATGTGCTGGTGCTGGAGAGCACCGCGCCCGGTGGACAGGCCGGAACGAGCTCGCGGATCGAGAACTATCTGGGGTTCCCCACCGGGATTTCCGGGCAGGCGCTCGCCGGCCGCGCGCTCACCCAGGCGGAAAAATTCGGCGCCGAGGTGGCCATCGCGCGCACGGCGGTCCGCTTCAACTGCAACGACCGTCCCTACCGCGTGCACCTCTCTGACGGCGACGTCGTACAAGCCAGGACGATCGTGATCGCCACCGGCGCCAGGTACCGGAGGCTCGACGTGCCCGAGCTCTCGCGTTTCGAGGGCGCCGGCATCTTCTACAGCGCGACGCACCTCGAGGCGCAGTCGTGCAGGGAAGAGGAGATCGCGATCGTGGGCGGCGGCAATTCGGCAGGGCAAGCCGCCGTCTTCCTCTCTGGCAGTGCGTCGCGGGTGAATGTCGTGGTCCGCGGGCCGGACCTCGCGAAAAGCATGTCCCGCTACCTGATCCAACGCATCGAAAACAGCCGCAACGTTGATTTGCGCACTCGGACACGGATCGATTCGCTCGAGGGCGGCGACCGGCTCGAGCGGATCCGATGGCGTCACGTGGAAACGGGAGAACCGGAGACGCGACCGATCCGCAGCCTGTTCGTCATGACCGGGGCCGATCCGAACACCGCATGGCTCCGGGGATGCGTCGTCCTGGACGAGAAGAACTTCGTCAAGACCGGCGCCGACCTCCGCCCCGAGGAGCTGACCGAAGCGCGCTGGCCTCTTGCGCGGCGACCGTTTCTCATGGAGACGAGCATCCCCGGGATGTTCGCAGTAGGAGACGTGCGCTCGTCCAGCGTGAAGCGGGTCGCCTCGGCGGTCGGCGAGGGCTCGATCTGCGTCCAGCTCATCCACAGGGCGCTGCAGGAGCTCTAAAGCTTTATCCCGGTCCGCGATACCATCCCGCACCGTCGTCCGCGACAAGGACGAGGGGCGGCGAGGCAGGAAAGACGAAATGGGACCTTCCGGTCGGGCCCGGTCTGGATGAGCGCGTCCGGCGAGCGCTCGATGGGCATCCACGTTACAATCCGCTGAACGCCACCCTCGCTTCGTCCTTTCGCCTCCATTTCGGGCGTTAAGCCTGAATCGCAGCTGGCGCCTCGCCAGGAGGCACAATGAAGCGGATGATTCCGATCGTGGATCTGAAGACCGGCGAAGTGTCGGTTCGTTCGAGCGACACCTCGACCCTTGACGTTCCTTTCGATCTCGATCGAGGCAGGGGCGTGGCTTCACTCTTGAAGTCGCACGCCCACTACTTCTCCACGACTGGAAAGAGCGCCATCACGGCAACCTTTGCGAGGCCGCTCTCGTTGCGCGTTCGCGGCGAGGAATGCCTCGTCGCCAATCTTTCTGAAGCGATGACGGAGCGGTGCAGCTTCACCCTATCCGCTGTGGAGCCACGTCAGGACTGAGATGGGAAGAGGGGGGACGCGTCCTCAGGTGGGCCGGCGACGCGTCGCGCGAGTCGAGAAAGATCCGGAGCGCGCGGGCGAGCCCCTCTGGCTCCTCCCAGTGGACGAAGTGGCCGCAGTTCTCGAAGCGGATCAACTCGCAGTTCTCCAGCAAGGCGGCGGTGGCCGTGCCATGGGAGATGGGGAGGATGGTGTCGCGAGCTCCCCAGAAGAGGCGCATGGGTGGAAGCTCGTCGACTTCCGTGATCCGATCGAAGAGGTTTCGCGTCTGGCCCCGCCAGCCGATGACATCGCGCACCGTCCGCGAGAACGCGCGGGCGGTCCCTGGCTGGCGCAGGTAAGAAGTCAGCAAGGCGATCTCGGCCGCTGCATCGCTGGTGGTCGCCCGCGCCATGGCGAAACCCGCAATCGGCCCCATCCAGCGCTGGCCGAAGGCTTCGATCAGGAAGGGCACGGAGGCGATCCTCAGCCATGGATAGACCTCGCGCCCCAGACCGCCAGAGGACAGCAAGCCCATGCGTCGAATCCGGGGGCGGCATTTCAACAACAGCCATTGAGCAACCCCGCCGCCGTACGAGTGACCGACGACATCCAGATTCCGGAGATCGAGGCGCTCGATGAAGCGCGCGACCTGCGTTGCGTTCCAGTCGAGCGTGTAGGGAGCGTCCGGGCGGCCCGACATTCCGTGGCCTGGAAGGTCTAGCATCAGGACTCGGCGGCCCGGCAGGCGAGGCCAGATCTCCCGCCAAGTGCGGTGTGAGTCGTTGAGGCCATGCAAGAGTAAGACGGGCGGCCCCTCGCCCACCTCGGTCCAGTGAAGCGTCACCTCGCCCAAATCGACGTGATGGTGCTTCGCTTCGCTCGCTAACGGTGTCGCAATCACCTGCGCCGATCTCCTCGACGCCGCTCCCCGACCCGGCGTAACGGAGAGAGAGTGAGCTCCGGTGACGATTCGGCAGCGCCGGTTACGTCCGGCCGCGGCGATCGTCCCCCTTCGCCGTCCCAGGTCTCCTGGGCGCGATCTGCGTCAATCTTCTCGCGTCGAGCCATTTCGTCCTTCTTCGCCACGGTGCTTCCTCCTTATCGGTTTGATGCGCGGCGCGCCGATGCGTCGCGTCATCCGCCTCGGTGAGCTCGTGGCACAAGCGAGCTCGATTGCGACCAACAGGGGGCCAAACCGTCGAAGCAGCAGCAGCCAGCGGCGAAAGGGAAGCACCGCGTCCATGCGGCGCGTACAATGTCTTCTGCTCGCACAAGCTGCCGTACGGCAGGCAAAGAGGGAAACATGCGCGAATTCGGAGTGAGAAGGTATGGAGAAACCCTGTACTACCACTGCATGGCTGCAAACGCGGCCGACGCCGCCCAGTGGTTCGCGCACGCCCAGCCAGGGCTCGCGGGACACGACTTTCAGGCGCTGGTCAAGGACGTTGCCAACCCCGTCGTTGATGAGATTGGCCTTGGTGGAAATCCGTCCGTAGTTTGGGTTCGCCACGGAGCGCTGACGGAAGGCGCGAAGAAGGCGACCGACCTCAAGCGGACCAGCTATCTTTCGGTCATCGCGGAGAGAGCGATCTGACGGGGATCGGGGGTTCAGGTGGCGCCGACACAGGTTCAGGAAGCGGATCTGAAGCGGGAGCTCCTGCAGCTCGATGAGCTGCTCGGGGACACGCGCGTCCGCTTCCGCCACGGCCAGACACAGTTTGCTTCCTCGCAGAAGCTCATCGACGTCGACCTGGAGATCCGAAACGCGCGTGCACGGCCCCTCTCGGCGGAGCTGCAGCTCAATGTCCGCCGGCTCTTGGCGCGTCTACGCGCGCTCGATCCACACTGAGCGCGCGCCGCCCAGGGAGTTCCAGATGCTCGCCAACCAAACCTGGAAGCCGCCATTGCTGCGCAAGGGCAAGGAGGTGGCGGAGCTTCTCGAGGCAGTGCTCTGGGGCAAGGACGTCGATCTCGCGTGCCTGCCGGCGCCCGCGAGCGCCGGCGAAGACCCAGAGCTACGGCTGCGAAGCTTCCTCGAGCGGATCGATCGCGCCATCCAGGCATTCGATACCGACCAATACGGCCGCTGCGAGATCTGTGGAGTCGATCTCGAGCGGCGTTCGATGGAACAGCAACCGTGGCTGGCAAGCTGTCCGGCGCACGCGGGCCGCTGGGCTTCCTGAGAACGTCTAGGAGCCGCTGATGGGCCGAGACTCGCCGCTGGCGAGCTCGAGCGGAAAGCGCTCGCGCATCATGCCCAGGACCAGGTCTTCCACCGCGGTCTCCGAGCGAAGGGTGAGCGCTTGCGCGACGAGCGCCTCCATCTCGTCGATCCTGCTGGCGCTGATGACCGATCTCACGGCCGGGATCAGGCGAGGGGACATGGAGAGGCTGCGCAGTCCAAGCCCGATGAGGACCCAGGTAAAGGCTGGGTCTCCGGCCATGTCACCGCAGATGGCGATGGGTATGCCCGCCCCGTTCGCGCCGTCGATGGCGCTCTTGAGCAGGCGAAGAACGGCGGGATGGAGCGGATGGTAGAGATGTGCGACGTCTTCGTTCTCCCGGTCTGCGGCGAATGTGTACTGGATGAGGTCGTTGGTTCCGATGCTGAAGAAGCTCGAGCTCTTCGCCAGGTGATCGGTGCTCAATGCCGCACTCGGGGTCTCGATCATGACTCCGATCGGGAGGTTGCGATCGAAGGCCACACCCTCGCGCGCGAGCTCCTCGGCGGTCTCGGCGCAGAGCCGCTGCGCCTCGTCGAGCTCCGAGATCCCGGACACCAGCGGGAACATGATTCGCAACGGGCCCACAGCCGAGGCGCGGTAGAGTGCCCGGAGCTGCGTCCGGAAAATGTCCGGGCGCAGGAAGGAGAAGCGGATGGCGCGCACGCCGAGGCTCGGATTCGCGCCTCGCGGCATCGCCGCCGCCAGGGGCAGCTTCTCTCCTCCGATGTCGAGCGTCCGGAAGGTCGCTGGCCGGCCGCCGAGAGCGGCGAGCACTGCCACCGCGTCCTGGAACTGCTCCTCCTCGCTCGGAAGCTCGGGGCGGTCGAGATACAAGAATTCCGTTCGGAACAGGCCCACCGCCTCCGCACCGAACTCGAGGGCGGCCGATACTTCCGAAGGCGCCTCGATGTTGGCGGAGAGCTCGATCCGCACGCCGTCGCGGGTGACGACCGGACCCATTCCCCGGGATTTCAGCGCTTGCAGCCGTGACCGTTCCCGGTCCCGGCGCTCCTCGTACAGCTTGATCGTTTCGGCGTCCGGGTTGACGATCACCTCGCCGAGCGATCCGTCCACGACCAGCCTGTCACCGGGATGGACCGCTGAGCGCAGACCGCGCACGCCGACGACGAAGGGTATCTCGAACGCCCTCAGGATGATGCTAGCGTGCGATGTCTTGCCACCGCGCTCGGCCGCGAAACCGACCATGCCGGACCGGGGCAGGTGCAAGGCATCGATCGGAGACAGTATGGAACCGACTCCGATCGTGCCGGGAGCGAACGAGGTGTCTGTCGACACTTCCGGTAAACCGAGCAGCGTGCGCAGCAGACGGTCGCCGATGGCCTCGATGTCCGCACGCCGCTCGCGCAAATACGGATCCTCCATCCGGCCGAACTTCGCGGCGATCGCGTCGATCACCCGGCGCACGGCGCCCTCGGCGGCGATCTCGTCGCTCTCGATCAGGCGCCGCGTTCCGCCCACGATCTCGTCGTCCCTGAGCATCATCCGATGAGCTTCTAGGAGAAGGTGTCCTTCGTGTAGATGTTCCGATTCCAGCCGCGCCGAGAGCACCGCGAGCCGCTCGTCAGTCGAAGTCACCGCGCTGATAAGCCGGGCGACTTCCACGGGCACGAGATCTCGCGAGATCTGGCGTTCGACGACGATTACGGGCGGAACCAGCAGGTGTGCCGGACCGATGGCAATGCCGTCTGAGGCAGCCGTGCCGCTAAGTACCCTGCTCGCGGTCATGGGCCGCGGACACTAGCCTCCGCGACCCGCTCAAACAAGGCTATGGGTGCTCCCTCCTGGGTGTGTGGCTGACTCCGCTTCTCACCGGAGCGCGGCTCGATTTCCGTCGTGGGCCCTCTGCGTCTCGAGCCGGTCGACGACGAGGCGCTTCTTCGCGCAGGCGAGAAATGCAGTCTGACAGTCTGAAGGGCGCGGTCCTCGGACTGCGCGAGGATCAAGTACCGAATGGACGGCGGGTACTGGCCGTCGTAATCCCGCGATGAGCGGACAGGTCGCTCCAGTGTGGATGTGGTTTTCCACTTGCTTTGATGCTGGGGGCCGAGGTCAACGCCGTGATCCGGCGTCCACCGGACGAGGGGGATCCTCGCGATTGCCCAACGGCAGAGTGAAGAAGAACGTGCTGCCCGTCCCAGTCTCGCTATCCGCCCAGATCTGGCCCCTGTGCGCGTCTACGATCCCTTTGGCGATGGCGAGCCCCAGACCGGCGCCCAGCCGCGCGGTCTTCCTCGCTTGCCAGAAGCGCTCGAAGATATGCGGGAGCTCATCCGCTGCGATCCCGGAGCCGGTGTCGGCGACCGAGAACCGGACCTCGCGATCGGCAAGCTCGGCCCTGACGGTGATAGCGCCGCCTTCCGAGGTGAACTTGATCGAATTCCCAATGAGGTTCGAGAGAACCCGGAGGATCCGCGGTCGATCGCACCGGAGGTAGACCTCCCCGCCAGGGAGTTGTCTTTCGAGCCGAAGCCTCTTCTGCTGGGCGAGCGGCTGCATCAGATCCAAGGCTTCGGCGAGCAGCCCCCCAACCGCGCAGCGCTGCTCCTCGATCGTGAGACGCCCGGCCTCGATCCTGGCGATGTCGAGGAGATCCTCGATGAGGTGCTTCATCGCATCCGCGGATTTTCGTAGCGACTCGACCCATCTTCGGCGCTTTTCGTCAGGCGCCTCGCTCCTCGCGAGAAGCTCGGCGGTCGTGACGATCGTGGCAAGCGGGTTTTTCAGATCGTGCGATACCGCGGCGATCAATTCGTCTCGCGTGCCGGTGGCCTTCGTGGCGTGCAGGTAGAGCCGCGCGTTGTCGATGGCGAGGGCGGCGCGGTGCGCGATCTCTTCGGCGAATGCGAGATCCAAAGACGAATAGCGACGGCCGGAGGACGCTGTCGCGAAGGTGAGCACGCCGAGGTTCTGCCCACGCGCCAGAAGCGGGACGACGATCATCGACTGAAGACCGGCCGTTCGAAGCATCTCCTCGCCCTCCGGAGTATCCTGGAGATCCGAATCGGCAAGCTCGGCGAGAAGGAGCGGCTTGCCCGACTCGAGCACCTTCGCCTGGGGCGACTGCGAGCCCGGGCTGGGCGCAAGCAGCCGGACGCGCTCGGCGAGATCGCGCAGCTTCCGATCGGCGAAGACGACCTCGAGGCGGCGGACCTCGCCGTCCTCCCCGATCTCATCGAGGAAGCAGACGTCGCCGAGAACCGGGACCGCAAGGCGAACTACCGCTGCGACCGTGACACGGTAGTCGAGCGAGGCGGCGAGGATGGCGCTCGCCTCCGCGAGAAAGCGCTGCACCCTCTCGACTTGCTTGCGCTGCGTAATGTCATGGAAGGTCGCGACGCCGGATACGATGCGCCGGTCCGGCGCCTCGATGGGAGCCGAGGAGACGAGCATGGTGCCGCGCGTTCCGTCGCTGCGGAGATACTCGATTTCCTCCTCCGTCACGATCTCGCCCCTTGCGATGGACCGGACGAGCGGCCATTCCTCGGGCTCATACGCCCGGCCATCCTCCGGGTGAAACCCCCGGTACTCGCGGTATTCGGCGGTCCCGGCGCCCAGCGCTATCGGGCGTTCCCAGATCTGCTCCGCCTGCTTGTTGGCGAGGAGCAGCTCTCCGCCAGGAGCTTCACCGATGATGACGCCAGCGGGCATCCGATCCAGCACCGTCTTGAGCCAGCTGCGCTCGGCCTCGGTATGAGCCTCGCGCACCTCTGCCGCCGCGCGTCTTGCCTCGGCCTTCGCTTGCTTCGCCTCGATGGCCGCCTGCCGATCGAGCGCGACGGCGAGCTGGTTGACAACGGCGTTGACGAAAACGAGATCGAGCTCGTCCAGGCGCGGCGCCGTTTCGAACTGAAGAGCGCCGAAGATCGGGCGGTGGTCGACGACGAGTGGAAGCAAGACGAAGCTCGTCGCGTCCTCCGCCTCTAGCCGCACGTCGTCGCGGAGCGGACCGGGAAGCGTTCGAGCCGCGACAGCGTCCAGGTCAACGCCGGAACGTACGAGGTAGGAGTACGAGCCGCGCGCACGGGCTTTGGCCGCCCGCAGCCTCTCCTCGCTCTCGGCGTCCGCCTTCCAGACGATGGTCCGCGAAGGGCCGGCACTCTCCAGGATGAAGATCACGCTGCGCAGGGGAAGCGCTTGCCCCACGATGCCGACGATCGCCGTGATCGTCTCCTCGACGTTTTCGAAGGACGTGAGCAGCTTGCTGATCTCGTAGAGCTGGCGGAGGCGAAGATACGCCCGCGCCTGCGCTTCCGGTCCTGGGGCCGCCGGTCCTTCCCCGGCTTCCGGACCCCTGCTCTCCTTTCGACGCTCGGCGCTCATCGGCCCCTCCACGTGCTCCTGCCGCGGTCGACCTTCGCCCGCGTAGGGGTGGCTTCGTCGATGCGCTCCGCGATCCGAATCCCGCCTTTTGCGATATCGAAGTAGAAGGTTCCCCGGTCGTGGAGGCTGCCCCGCGTCTTCACCACCGCGAGGGTCGGACGAATCGCCCCCGGCACCTGCGCGTACCGGAGCATGATGATGTTGTCAGCGACCGGAGAGAAGCCGCCATCGGTGATGGAGTCTGTAGTGTACATCGCCTGCGACTCGAGCGTGAGGAGGCTCGTCACGTCGAGCGCCTTGAACTGGGCGGCGAGGCCGTAGAGGAGTTGCCGCAACTCTTCGGAAGACAAGCCCTCCGTCACGACATGGCTCGCGCTGTCGAGGACCAGCCTCCGCGCTCTGCGCGCCCCGATCTTGTCGGTCAGGATGGCGAGGAATTGGTTCGCGCGGACGTGCGCCCTGGAGAGAAAGACAATCTCCGCGAGACCCTTCTCGACAGCCTCGCCCAAAGGCAGCGCGAGCGCCTCGGCAGTCTTGAGGATCTGAGCGGGCCCCTCCTCGAGGGCCACGTACAGCCCCGGCTCCTTGCGCTTTGCGCCCTCGAGAATGAACTGCACCCCGAGCGTCGTCTTTCCGATGCCGGCGCTTCCCGACACCAGCGTGACGCTCCGTTCGAGCAGCCCTCCGCCGAGCAGCTCGTCGAGGCCAGGAACTCCGGAGGAAGACCGCCGCGAAGTCTCCATCGCAGGCGGAGGCTTCTCGGCCGCGGGCTCCGCGGAGTAGCGGGGGAAGATATTGATCCCGCCCGGTCCGATGACCAGGTTGTGCCGGCCCTTGGAGTGGGCGGTGTTCCGCAGCTTGTAGACTTCCATGTACCGCTGGCGCTCGAAGGCCTCCTCACTCGAGGTGAGCAGGATGACGCCGTCGACCACCGTCTCCTCCACACCGAAGCGGCTGAGCTGCGAGGAGCCGTAGGGGATGTCGGTAGCGAAGAAGCCGACCGCGGCAGCGTTCTGGACGATGGTCGCGAGCTGGAAGGTTTTCTCGCGGCTGATCTGAGGATCCTTGATCTTGTGCAGGAAGACCGAGAGCGAGTCGAGGACGACGCGTCTCGCTCCCAGCTTCTGCACCCGCTCGCGCATCATGAGGAGGTGCGCCTCCACCATGATGTCAGGCTGGGGGATGAAGACGATCTCGACCATCCCGCGATCGATCTCCGCGTCGAGGTCCCAGCCGAGCCCCCGGCCGATGGCGCGCAGCCGTTCCTCGGTCTCCTCGAAGGAGAAGACGATTCCCTTCTCCCCCGCCTGGGCGCCGCGGTAGATGAATTCGAGTCCGAGAACCGTCTTGCCGGTCCCGGCCACGCCCGCGATGAGCAGGGAGGAGCCGAGCGGGATGCCATCACCGAGAAGGTCGTCCAGCCTGGACATGCCCGTCTTGAGGCGCTTCGTATCGGCCGTGTTCCGGTCCTCGCGGTGGATGGTGACGCGCGGAGCGAAGACCTCGATGCCGTTGGAGGTGATGACGAACGAGTGCTCGTCGCGGCTATGGTTGGTCCCGCGCATCTTGGAGATCTGGATGAAGCGCTGCTGCTCGCCGGACTGCTCGCGCTGGTGGAGCGTCAGCATGCCGTCGACGACGGAAAAGAGCGGGTTCGTTTCGATGTCCCTCGGAGCATACTCGCCGAGGAGCAGGGCCGTGGTCTCCCACGCCATCAGATTCACGGCGATCTCATAGCTGAACTTCCGCAGCTGTTCGTGCGACTTCGCCAGGTCATCGAACGCCTTGAAGCTGTCGATCACGACGATGGCGGGCTTCACTTTCTTGACGTGCTCCATGATCAGCGTGGAGGCTGGTTCGAGCCCCTCGGCCCGCAGGATGACGCCCAGGTCGACGAACTGGATGCCCGCCTCGATCTTCCTCGCGTCGAAGAACTGGAACTGGGTCAGGTAGCGCAGGGTCTTGGCGGTCGGCTCCGAGAGCGTGTTGAAATAGAGCACGCGCGTCTCGGGCGAGGCGTTGTGGAAGCAGATCTGCTGGGCGAGGATCGTCTTGCCCGCGCCCGGCGGCCCGCCGACGACGGCGACCGTTCCCTTCGGTAGCCCACCGAGGAAGAGCGCGTCGAGGTTCCGCACGCCGGTCTTGACGCGCGCAACGTCACTGTTTTCATTCATGACTTTGCTTCCTCGCCGTGGACTGCATCCTTCGCCGCGACCTTCGCGAGCTCCGCGTGAAGCGCGGGGGTGAGGACTTCGGCGGTCAGGTTGCCCAGGACAGTCAGGAACTCCACCAGGATGAAACGGATCCCCTCCCCGAGCTGATCGCGGTGCAAGCTGCCGGCGCCTTGGCGGAACTTGTCGCTGCGGAGACCGGTTGCGTCCACTTCGAGCGGTGAGAGTAACGGGAACCGCTCGGCGGCAGTGTAAAGCACGCGATCGAGGATGGCCTTGAGAGTGACGTCACCGAGCGTAACGAGGGCGCGCCGCCACATCGCGCCGAAAGCGCTCTCGAAAGCGTCGAAGAGCCGTTCGGGCGGAGCCTCCTTGGCGGCCCGCTCCATCCAGGCGTCCACGCGCGCGCGGTGGTTGTTCCCATCAAACACCGAGGTTCCCGTCGAGGACGCGTGCTGGTCGGAGTGCAACATAATGTAGATGATTAGATGCCGCACGACCCGCAGCGCTGCTGCGCGTCCGATGGCAGGACTAGAACACCTGGCGCAGCACGAGCGTGGAGGCGAGGTCCGTTCGTCCCCTCGCCAGCCGCAAGTGCCAGCAGGCGCCGCCACGCGCCAAGCAGAACCTCGACCGTACAGAGCACTGGGTCGTCTCTGCGGGGCACAACCGAGCTTTCGGCGCGCCCAATTAGAGCCACTCAATCGTACGCGACAGCAATGTCGAGTGCAGTTCCGGACAGTCGGATCGCCGGCGAGCCTTCACTTCACGACGTGATGTCACCCGCCGGCTTCAGGCTCCCCGGCTTCAATCCAACCAGCGTCAAAATGTGATCAAGCGATGGGCATCGCTCTACCCATCCCCTGCTCACCGGGACTCGAGTCGGTCTGCACCTTGATCTGCCGCGGCTTCGTCTCCGCCTTCTTGGGAAGGAAGATGCGCAGCACGCCATCGCGGCTCTGCGCGGTGACGTTCCCCATCTCCACTGTCGAGGGCAGCGTGAAGCTGCGGCTGAAGCTGCCGTAGGACCGCTCGACACGGTGATACCGCTCTTGCTTGTCGGCGTTCTCGAGCTTGCGCTCGCCGCGCAAGTTCAGCGCGTTGCCCTCGAGCTGGATGTCGACATCGTTGGCATCGACCTCCGGCAACTCGACCTTCAGCATGATGCCGTCGTTGTCCTCGAAAACGTCGACGAGCGGCGACCAGCCGCCGCCTGTGCCCTGGGTTTCTTCGTAGGGCTGCTCGAAGTGCTGGTGGAAGAGCTGGTGCCGCATCTGCTGCATCGCTTCACGAAGCGGGTCGTACCTCACGATGAACATTTGAATCCTCCCCGCTGAACGGGCGCCTCGATCGGCGCGGGGGAGGCCATCGACTGATCCACGACCTCCAGCCACGCCAACGTAACCACAAGGAAGGGCTCGTCAAGCACGCGACGAGGGGGAGTCGAAGTCCGTGCTGATCCCGGCAATAAAAGTTCGGCGCCCGCGAACTCCGGTAGAACGGCGCAATGGCCACCTCCGGACCGGCTCGCCCCGCCTCGCAGGTCACGCTCAAGACCGTCTTCACCGTCTGCTTCGGCGTCCTGGCCGTCACGGCCCTGGTCTTCTTCCTGCTGAGAACGCAGGTCTCGGTCACCCTCTCGCTCGGAGCGGGCATGTTGGCCGTGGCCATGAACCACGCGGCCGAAGCGCTGACCCGGCGTGGGCTGCCGCGCAAGGTCGCCGTACCCGCCGTCGTAGTCACGCTGCTCGCGCTGAGCGCCGGCTTGAGCGTCATGCTGATTCCGCCCGTGGCGAGTCAGGCCAAAGCGTTGTTCGCCGCGGCGCCCATGCTCTGGCAGAAGATCCAGCAGACGCGGCTGTTCCTCGCCTTGGACGCGCACTTCGATCTCGCCGAGCAGTTCCGCCAGGCAGTGCCGACGGCGGCGGGCGCCGTGGCCCCCGTGCTCACGGCCATCGGCGGCCTCCTCAGCGCGATGGCGGGCCTGGTGACCCTGCTGCTGCTGGCCATCTTCATGCTGCTCTTCGGCCGCGGCCTGGTCGTCGCGACGCTCGCCGAGGCCTCGCCACCGAACCGGCGGCGCTACGAGCGCGTCGTCGAGAAGGTCTACGGCTCTGTCGGCGGCTACGTCGGGGGGCTGATCGGGATCTGCTCGATCAACGCGACTTTGACGACGATCTTCCTGGCCATCACGGGCATGCCGTTCTTTCTCCCGCTTGGAATCATGAGCGGTGCGTCCAGCGCCATCCCCTACGCCGGTCCGCTGGTCGCAGGCAGCTCCATCACCCTGCTCGCTCTGATCACCGGCGGGCCGCTGAAGGCGGTCGCCACCGGCATCTATTTCATTGTCTACGGGCAGCTCGAAGGCAGCCTGTTCAGCCCCCTCATCTTCCGCCACACGGTGCACGTCAACCCTCTCATCACCACGCTGGCCATCCTGTTCATGGCGGAGTTCATGGGGCTCCCGGGTGCCATCATCGCGGTCCCGGCGGCGGCGACGGCGCAGATCGTGATTCGGGAGATCCTGTCGCTGCGCAAGGAGCGGGACGACGATCTGCGACGCGAGCCCGCATGAAGGCGGACCCTGCGCGCAGAAAAGCCAACTCAGGCCACGCTGTAAACTCCTTATTGTGCGGCCCGCGTGACCGCGACCGGTTCGCCGCGCGTGGATCCTCGGCTGCTGTCGACGCTGAAGGCGCCTGCTCCTCTTCCAAGAACGATCAATAGCCCGCCGCCGATGCCGAGGTTCTTGAGGAAGTTGACCATCTCCATCTGCTGCTGCGCAGCAGGGACTGCCCAGAAGTTGTGGAACACAAGCGTCACTGGCACGAGGAAGACGAGCAGCGCGAGCGCACCCCAGCGGGCCCTGAACCCCACGACGATGGAGACGGCCCCGAGCAACTCGAGGGCGGTGGCGATCGCGAGCAGAATCTCCGGAACGCCCTTGCTGGCCGCGTACGCGACGGTTCCGCGCCAGGCCGCGAGCTTTCCGAGTCCGCTGACGACGAAGATCGTTCCGAGCGCAACGCGACCGACGACCTGCGCCCACTTCGAGATGACATCCATGTGCTCCTCCGTTCTACACACCCCATAGCCGGTCGAGGCACCCGCCGCAGCATCAGCACGAGAAATTCGTGCAAGCTTTGGAAGCCTGGGTCAGCGCAGGCATGCCCTGCCCGCACGGTGGATGAAGGACGCTGCGAGCGGCGCCTTTTCGAGGCAACGCTCGACCACTCCGTCGCGCATCCGGCTCCCAAAGCGCACATGTCTGGGACGAAAATGTCGCTCAGGAAAAATTGCGCAGTGCGGCATGCCTAACTACGTTCGGCGCCATGGCGGACTTCAAGTCAGGCCCGCGCGCGCACCTGGACGAGTGGGTCGCGCCCGACATCGCCGACGAGCTGGGATTTCTGCGCGCCGGCAAGATCCTCGAGTGGATGGACGTCGTCGGCGTTCTGGCGGCGACGCGCCACTGCCGGCGCCCGGTTGTCACTGCCTCCGTCGATGCAATGGAACTGCGGCACCCGATCAAGATCGGCGAGCGGGTCACGATGACCGCCGAGGTGGCCTACACCTCTCCCCGGAGCATCGGCGTTTGTGTCGCGATGACGCACGGCCTTCCCACCGCAGGCACCGCGCGAGAATCGGTCGCAGGCTACATGACCTTCGTCGCTCTCGACGACGCGGGAAAACCAGGTCCCGTGCCGCAGCTGCATCCAGAGACCCTGGAGGAGATCACGCGCTTCGACGAGGGCCGGCTGCGCCGTGAGTTCCGCGACAAGCTGGCGAGCGGGCAGTTGCGCGGTCCGCCGGGCGGAGGCGGCTCCGCGGACAACACGCTGCTCATCCGCGAGTTCCTCAAGCTCCTTCCCGCGTTTCGCCTGCCATGGGAGCGCGCGGAAAAGCCGCGGCAGCGGCATCTCTCGTACGTCCACAAGATCGAGCCCATCCGCTCCAGCCGCCTCAACTTCCACGGCACGCTCTACGGCGGCACATTGATGCGCTGGATCGAAACGAGCGCGAATCTGTCTGCACGGGCGTGGCTCCGCGGCGAGCCGGTCCGGTTGGCCGGACTGCACGGCCTGAACTTCATCCGGCCAGTGACCCGGCACGTGTTCGTGCACATCCGCTCCGTGGTCGCGCACGCGACGCCGGAATCGATGACTGTGCTGGTGAACGTCCATGCGGAAAATCCGCTCTCTGACGGCCAGGAGGAAACGCTGCGCGCATTCCTGACCTACGCCCCGGCCCGCGAGGGATTCCGCGTCTCGCCCCTGCAATGCGAGGGCGAGGAAGAGCGAGCGCTGTTCGAGGAAGTGGAGCACCGGCTGGCGCTGCACCGGAGCCTCGCATCCGTCGCGTAGAATGCATCGGGCTCAGTGGTCGACGACCGGAATGACGTCGTAAGTCTTTTGCGATGCCGGCGCGGGTGCACGCGACGCGAGGGCGAGCGCGCACAGGTACAGCAGCGCGGCGCATCCGAGCGAAAGGCGGACGGCTTCCGCCGCCGGCCGGCCGTGGAAGGACGACGCGAACACGGCGATGCCGAGGGCCGTGCCGACCTGACGGCTCGTATTCAGCACCGCGCCGCCGATGCCCGCCAGCGAGGAAGGCACGCTGGCCAGGATCGCGGCGTTCATCGAGGGCGCGACCAGAGCTGCCCCAAGGCCGGTGAGCGCCAGGAGAGGCCCTTCCATGAAGAGGGGCGCCGAGGCCGGCAGCTCGGCGAGCCCCACTGCACTGGCGCAGAGGACGGCGAGCCCACCGACCATCGGCGCGCGCGTTCCGTAGCGACCAGCCAGTCGCCCTGCGACGATGCTCGTCACGCCGAAGAAAACGCTGACGATACCGAAGAGCAGCCCCGCGGCCGCTGGACTATGTCCCTGGACGTCCTGGAACTCGATCGAGAGCACGAACAGGCCGCCGAAGAAGCCGGCAGCGTAAACCAGGGCTGCCGCCGCCGTGGTGGTGAAGGTCCGATCGCGAAAGAGGTGGAGCGGCAGCATCGGATCCGCGCTGCGTCGCTCGAGCGCGACGAACGCGGCGATTCCGCCGGCAGCGCAGACGAACGCGAGCACGATGAGTGGCGACGACCAGCCCCGAGCGGACCGTTCGATCAGCGCCCAGGTCAAGGCGGCGAGTCCGAACGCTCCCGCCGCTTGCGCACCTAGATCGAACGCCCTCGTCGCGGACGCGGGGCTGCGCTGCACAAAGCGGAGCGCCAGCAGGACGCCGAGCACGCCGATCGGGACGTTGATGAGGAAGATGCTCCGCCATCCGAATGCGTGGATGAGGGCACCGCCGACCAACGGACCGCTCGCGCCGGTCACGGCCGTGAGGCTGCTCCAGATGCCGATTGCCCGCGCGCGCTCGACGGGCTCGGGATAGGCGCTGCGGAGGATCGACAGCGATGCGGGCATGAAGAGCGCCGCGCCCATCCCTTGGAGGACCCGGGCGGCGATGAGCCAGCCGATGTCGGGCGCGGCGACGCACATCGCGGAGGCGGCGGTGAAGACGACGAGCCCAGCGGTGAACAACCGCCGCGCGCCGAGGCGGTCGCCCAGGCCTCCGGCCAGAAGCAGCAAGCTGGCGAACGGCAACGTGTACCCATCGACGACCCAGGAGAGGCCGGCTGCGTCGGTGTGCAGGTCCGCGCGGATGCTGGGAAGGGCGACGTTGCCGGCGGTGACGTCGAGCAATGCCATGCCCAGACCGAAGCTGCTGGCGATGAGGGTGAATCGGGGGTCGGGATGTGGCCGGGGCATGCATGCCTCCGCGCGGGTCCGCCGGGATAGATGCATGCGCTGCTCGGAGGGTGGCCTCGCCCGCGCATGTAAACCATGCAATTCTGCATGGCATGGCGGACTGGGACGCGGTGCGCTTCTTCCTCGAGCTGGCGCGCGCGAAAACCCTGGCGCGCGCCGCGCGCAGGCTGCGGGTCGATTACACGACGGTGGGCCGGCGGGTGTCCGCCTTCGAGCGCGAGCTCGGCGCGAAGCTCTTCGAGCGGACCCCCGACGGGTTCGTGCTCACCGACGCGGGCGAGAGCATCCGCGCCGCCGCGGAGCAAATGGAGCAGTCCGCCCTCGCCGTCGAGCAGCGGGCGCTCGGCGCTGACCGCCGCCTGTCGGGCACCGTGCGCATCGCCGCAGCCGAATCGGCTGGCCACGCGGTGGTCCTCCCGGCCATGCGCGAGCTGCGCCGGCGCCACCCGGAGATCCGGCTGCACTTGCAGACGGGACTTGCGCGCCTGGACATCGCGCGGCGGGAGGCGGACCTGGCGCTCCGCTTCACGTCACCCGAATCCGGCGATCTGCGCTTCCGCCGGCTGACGGCGATCGGGTTCGCACTCTACGCGTCCGCGGATTACCTCGCGCGGCACCGCCCGCCCGCGCCTGGAGCAGGGTTCGCCGGGCACGACGCGGTCCTCTTCGAGGAAGGCTTCCGCGGGGCGCCGGCATTTGCGTCGCTCACTCACTCGCTGCGCGACGCCCGCGCTGCCGTCCGAGCGAACAGCATGCTGTCGCTGGTCGAAGCCGTAGCGAACGGCCTCGGCGTGGGAGCGCTCACGTGCTGCCTGGGCGATACGGATCCGCGGCTGCGCCGCGTCTTCCCCGATCTACCCGTGGAGCGCGTCGATCTGTGGCTGGTCGTGCACGCGGACGTCCAGCGCACCGGACGCATCCGCGCGCTCATTGCGGCGCTGGAAGCGCGCTGCAGGGAAGCAGCCGCGGTGCTGCGGGGATGATCATGGCCTTGAAGGTCCTCGACGTCAGCGCTCGGCGCTTCGAGTAGTGAGTCGAGAGTTCATCGGCCGCCGGCGACGTCGATGAACGTGCCTGTCGTGTAGGAAGCCTCGTCCGAGAGCAACCAGAGAACGGCGCGAGCAACCTCGGCAGCCTGGCCGCCCCGCCCCATCGGCTGCAGTGGGCCCAGTCGCGCAACGCGTCCCGGCTCACCGCCGCTCGTGGATCCCCGTATCGATGATGCCCGCTCGCACGCCGTTGACGCGAATCCCTTCGCCGGCGACTTCCCTGGAGAGACCGATGGTCAAGGCGTCCAGCCGCCGCTTTCGACGCGGCGTAGTCGACGTACTCACCCGGCGCGCCGAGGACGGCCGCGCGCGAGGAGACATTCACGATCGCTCCCCCGCGACCCCCGTGCCGGTTGGACATCCGGCGGACGGCCTCGCGCGCGCACAGAAACGCCCCGGTCACGTTGGTCGCGAATACCCGGCTGATGCGTGCCGCATCCATGTGTTCGACGCGCGTCTGCCCCTCGAGGATGCCCGCATTGTTCACCAGCCCCGCCACGACGCCCACCGTCGCATCCACGGTCTCGAAGAGACGCACGACATCGGGCTCGCTGGCGACGTCGGCCTGGACGGCGATCGCCCTGCGGCCCGCCGCGCGCACATCGGCAACCACGGCGGCGGCAGCGGCTTCGTTCGTGCGGAAGTTCACGCACACGTCATGGCCGCGTTCCGCCGCCAGGCGCGCGGTCGCCGCGCCGATCCCGCGGCTCGCACCGGTGATGACCATGACCGACATCGCGTGGAGGTTTTAGCGCAGCGCGCGGTCGTCTGCGCGCGCCGGAGTCGCTGGATGTCCGGATGCGCTGTTTCAGCATCTCCGTGCGGCCGGACGGCTGGAACCTGGGGAATAGACGGCCGGCTGATCGCATCATTGGGAGTGCAACAAACACAAACCGCCAAAGGACAATCATATGAAGAATTGCAATGCACCAGAAAATCGGACCACAAGTCGCATCGTGCCCATGGCTTGGGCCACTGCTCTCGCGGCGGCGTTCGCGATCGCGCTGCCGCAGCCGGCCTACGCCGACGATCTCACGCCGCCACCCGTGCCCGACAAGCTCAAAGTGGAAGCGGGGAACGAGGTGTTCCTCGTGGGTCATGGCGTCGGCACCCAGAACTACATCTGCGTGCCCTCAGGCACTGGCGTCGCCTATACGCTCTTCACGCCGCAGGCCACTTTGTTCAGCGACGATGAGAAGCAACTCACCACCCACTTCTTCAGCCCCAACCCGTTTGAGAACAACACGAATCCAGCGGTGGTAGCCGTTGGCACGATTCGGGCCACGTGGCAACACTCCCGGGACACGAGCACCGTTTGGGCCAAACTGAAAGAGTCCTCCACCGACGCCCCTTTCGTCGCACCGAATGCCATCGCCTGGCTCCTGCTGACGGCCGTCAAAGGGGAAGACGGACCCACCGGTGGTGGCACGCTGACGAAGACCACCTTCATTCAGCGGCTGAACACCTCTGGAGGGCTCGCACCGTCGACGGGCTGCAGTTCGCCAACAGACGTCGGCCACTCGGCGTTCGTGCCTTACAAGGCCGACTACTTCTTCTACAAGAAGGCCGGTGAAGACCAGGCGGACCAGAGCAACTAGGATCTCTGCTCGAGGACTGTGGAAGAACCGGACGGCGCAACCGTCCGGTTCTCCGTACTTCGCAGTTCGTCCAATGCGCCGCCCATGGGCTGAGGGACTTTCACAGTCATGTTTCAGAACCAGTCCAGCGGCCGTGCATCTGAACGGCTGGTCCTCACGCAAATGACAGAGAGCTCCGCTGTGTCCGACGCCTCCGCTCTTCAAACCGTGCGACCCAGCCGGATCGAGGCAATCTTCGCCTTTCTTGCGATCTACGTGATCTGGGGCTCGACCTTCCTCGCAATCCGCTACGCGGTCGAATCGATCCCCCCTTTGTTCACGGCCGCGATCCGGCATTTGCTTGCCGGGTCCATTCTCCTCGGCTGGGCACTCTGGAAAGGAGAGCGGCCGACGCGCCAGGGACTGCGCGCGGGGATCATTCTCGGCTTCCTCTTCTTTTTCGTCAGTCACGGGCTGCTGCACTGGGCCGAGCTGAACGTGCCTTCCGGTGTGGCCGCATTGGTGATCGCCATCGAGCCGGCGATCGTTGCCCTTCTGCTACCGGTCCTGAAGTTGGGTCCGCGGCCACGAGGCATGACCTGGTCGGGACTCGCGGTGGGTGCGGTCAGCGTCGCACTGCTCTTCCGCCCGGATGTATCCGCCGAGCCGGGGGTGCTGATCGGGCTTGTCGCAGTTCTCGTCAGCGCCATCGCATGGTCGCTTGGCATCGTCTATTCCCGCAAGCTGCAGCCCGCAAACGGTTCCACGCTGAACGCGGCCTTGCCGCTGCTGTGCGGCTCCTTGATGCTGCTGGCAGGCGGACTCATCCGAGGGGAGCATCACGCGTTTCAATTCAGCCAGATCTTGCCGGAATCATTTGTCGGACTCCTCTTTCTCATCTTCTTCGGGTCGCTGACGGCGTTCAGCGCCTATGCATGGCTGCTCAAGCACTACTCGCCGACCCTGGTCGCAACCCATACGTACGTGAACCCGATCGTGGCAGTACTCCTGGGATGGGCGCTGGCCGGCGAAAAGCTCACCGGCTCAATCGTGTTGTCGATGGCGTTGGCCATCCTGGCCATCTCGCTGGTGAACCGCGGAAGTCAAGCCGGATGAAAATGAGAGCCAACCGCATTGGCCCCTCAAGACGCCTTGCGGACCGGCTGCTTGCGCCTGCCCGCGCGCACCCGCGGTGAGTCGGCTCGCTGCTGCGCGCCGCGCGCGGCGAGGATTGCCGGGATCAGCCCGGGAAAGCGCTGGTCGATCTCGGCGCACCGGGACGAGTTCTGCATCTCGACGCCACGGCGCTCGCTGCGGATCAGTCCGGCCTCCCTGAGCACGCGGAAGTGCTGTGAGAGCGTCGACTTGGGCACGGTCTTGTCGCTGACTGAGAGAAGGCTCGAGCAGCTCCGCGAGCAGGTGGAAGCCACCAACTCGGTATAGAGCGCCAGGCGCACCGGATCCGCGAGCGCGTGCAGGATCCCCTCGACGGTGACCTCTTCGATGGCGGGGTGGAACAGGGGCCTCACGACTTCAAGTCTAAGCGTTGCGAGGGATTTGTTCAATAGTTCGAATCTTCCGAACTATGGAAGCATCCATCCCTGAGTTCGTCCCAACCGCTCTGAAAGGAACACCCCATGGGCAAGCTCGCAGGCAAGGTCGCAGTGGTCACTGGCGCGTCGAAGGGCATCGGCGCCGGCATCGCCAGGTCGCTCGGCGCGGAGGGAGCGTCGGTCGTGGTCAATTACGCTTCCAGCAAAGCGGGCGCCGACAGCGTGGTCGCGTTCATCGAAGCCGCGGGAGGCAAAGCGGTGGCGGTCTCCGGCGATGTCTCCAGGCCCGCCGACGCGAGGCGCATCATCGACGCCGCCATCGAGGCCTACGGGCGTCTCGACATCCTGGTCAACAACTCCGGCGTATACGAGTTCGCGCCTCTCTCCGACATCACGGAGGAGTCGTTCCACAAGCAGTTCAACGTGAACGTGCTGGGCCTGCTGCTGACCACCCAGGCGGCAGCAAAGCATCTGGGCGAAGGCGGCAGCGTCATCAACATCGGCTCAGCGGTGAGCCGCATCACCCCTCCGAACAGCGCGGTCTACACCGGCACCAAAGCCGCCATCGACGGGATCACCGGCGTCCTCGCACGGGAGTTGGGATCGAGGAAGATCCGGGTCAACTCCATCAACCCCGGCATCGTCGAGACCGAGGGCACGCACGCCGCGGGTTTCATCGGGTCGGACTTCGAGAAGAACGCGATTGCGCAAGCGTCGCTGGGCCGCACCGGACAGCCGGCGGACATCGCGGCGGTCGCGGTGTTCCTCGCAGGCCCCGACTCGGGGTGGCTGACCGGCGAGCAGATCCTCGCGTCGGGCGGCCTTCGATAGGAACGAAACATGCGAGGTCCCGGCGGGGGCCTCGCATGTCTTTCTACGGGCCCATGCCAGGATCGAACATCGGCCGCAGCTCGGACTCACCCTCGAAGCCCGGCCAATACTTTCGGTGCAACTCCATGAACTCGGTGGCGACCTGGATTGCTTCAGCCTTCGACTCCGTCTTCAGGATTGCCCAGCCGCCGATGACCTCCTTGTTCTCGGCGAACGGGCCGTCGGTCACGGTGATCTTGCCGTTGGCGAGCCGCACGCGGACGCCATCCTTGCTCGGCAGCAGACCGCCCGTGTCGACGAGGGTGCCCTTCTTGATCGATGTCTCGACGAACTTGCGCATTGCCTCCATCAAAGCGGGCGGCGGCGGGGACTCGCGATTCGACTCGGGATGGCGAATGAACGTCAGGTATTTCATGGCTCCTCCTCGGGGGCTCTGATCATGCGACGAGCGGGCCGGGGCCGGATCGACATGGCAGGAACTTTTTTCGCCCGCACGACGCTGAGCGGCACGAGAGGTAGCGCTCTCCGCTGGCGACCCCCGTGAAGCACGCCGCGCTCGCGGTAGGCCATCGACAGGCACGTTCACGGCGCTCAATCTAGAACAAGGCAGCCCGGGCCAGGTCGCGCGTGAGCGATCGACCCCGGTCGATGAAGCCAATGCAGGAGACACCGAAATGCGGCAAATCGTCCCCATCCAGAGGACCAACGAGGCGTACGAGCGCGTGCTCAGGAGCGACGTCCGCTAGCGGTTCGTCATCGACATCGCCAGCTTGCGGGGCTGAGCAGGAGAAACGGCGATGCAAAAGCGCAGACTTGGAAAGAGCAATCTCGAAGTCTCGGCGATCGGCCTGGGCTGCATGGGGATGAGCTTCGCCTACGGCTCGCCGCCCGACCGCAAGCAGATGATCGACCTGCTCCGGAAGGCGGTCGAGCGCGGCGTCACATTCTTCGACACCGCCGAGATCTACGGGCCGCTCACGAACGAGGAGCTCGTGGGCGAGGCACTCGCTCCCTTCCGCGGCAAGGTGGTGATCGCCACCAAGTTCGGCTTCAGGCCAGCATTCGAGGGTGAATCACACTGGAGCCTTACCGACAGCCGGCCGGAGCACATCAAGAAGGCCGTCGAGGGCTCGCTGAAGCGGCTGCAGGTCGATGCAATCGATCTGTACTACCAGCACCGCGTCGATCCGCAGGTGCCGATCGAGGACGTGGCGGGAGCGGTGAAGGAGCTGGTTCAGCAGGGCAAGGTCAAGCATTTCGGACTCTCGGAGGCGGGCGTTCAGACCATCCGCCGCGCGCACGCGGTGCAGCCGGTTACGGCGCTGCAGAGCGAGTACTCGCTGTGGTGGAGGAAGCCAGAAGAGGAAGTGATCCCGACGCTCGAGGAGCTCGGCATCGGGCTCGTCCCGTTCAGCCCGCTCGGGAAGGGCTTCCTGACGGGCACGATCGACGAGAAGACCACGTTCGCCAAGAACGACTTCCGCCAGATCGTACCGCGCTTCACGCCGGAGGCGCGCAAGGCGAACCAGGCGCTCGTGGATCTGCTCGGGCAGGTGGCGAAGCAGAAGAATGCGACGCCGGCGCAGATCGCGCTCGCGTGGCTGCTCGCGCAGAAGCCGTGGATGGTGCCGATTCCCGGGACCACGAAGCTGAATCGCCTCGAGGAGAACCTCGGCGCGGCCAGCGTACGGCTCACGCCCGACGAGCTCCGCGCGATCGACGGCGCCGCGTCGAAGATCAAGGTGCAGGGCGCGCGGTATCCGGAGCACCTCGAGAAGAGGACGGGCCTCTGAGATGCGTGCCGGCGTCTACGAGGCGCGCAAGCGGACGCCGCGGCCGAGCGTCGTCTACGGCGGCGACGGCGCGCGCGGGAAGAAGGTCGCCGCGTCGCTCATCCGCGACGCCGGCTTCGAGCCCGTCGATACAGGACCGTTGCGCATGGCCCGCTACGGAGCCGTTCGCGCTCCTCATGGGAGAGCTGGCGTACGGAGGGCGCGGCGGCCCCGCGCTCGCGTACCGGTTCGAACGGCTCCGCGAGCAGGGATGAGCTCATGCGAGCGATGGTCGCGGGCATCGTTTGAGAATCCGCATCAATACACCGGCCAGCCGAGTTGAAAGGACGGATATGAACATGGTCGCCGCGGCAACGGTCGTTTCCCTTTCCATCGCCCGGGTCGGCACGCAGCCTTCGCAAAAGGGTCCCGCCGAATACTTCACCGGATCGGTGCGCATCGATCCGCTCTTCCAGGCGAAAGAATCGACGCGCGCATCCGGAGCGTACGTGACGTTCGAGCCAGGCGCTCGCAGCGCGTGGCACACGCATCCGCTCGGGCAGACGCTGATCGTGACTGCCGGCGTCGGCCGGGTGCAGATCGAAGGTGGGCCCAGCGATGAGATCCGGCCCGGCGACGTGGTGTGGATCCCGCCCGGCAAACGGCACTGGCACGGCGCGTCTCCGACGACCGCGATGACTCACCTCGCCATTCAGGAACACCTCAACGGCAAGGTCGTCGACTGGATGGAGAAGGTCACCGACGAGCAGTACGCAGGGGTTGCGACGCCATCCCGATGAATCGGCACTCACGCAGCTCGAGCGGCAGTGCAAGAAGGGGGGTAGATGCACTCGAGGAATGTCGTTTGCTTCCGCCGCAGGATGCCCAGGCAGCAGCGCAGGTACGTTGCGGCCCCGAACTCGCGCACGATCGTCCGCGTGTGCCGGAGGACATCCTTGGTAGTGATCAGCCCGAGAATCATCGGCCCCTCCGCCAGGCTCAGCTGCCTCACAGAGACCGATCTCCGCTCGCCGCTTTCTATTCCGGCGGGAATAAAAGGGGAGTCGAGCACCTCCGGGAGCACGGTGCGCATCTTCTCGGCGTCCCTCTTCGATCGTTCATTCCGATTTGCCTCCGCCCGAATGAATCGGTACGCCCGGCATCGATTCCTGCGCGCCCCGGCGCAGATCATCGCGCGCCCCGGGCCTGCTCATGCCGGCCGACCGCAGCCTGCAATTGCCGCCGGGCGCGCGACAGTCGAGACATCACCGTCCCGATGGGAATACGGGCCACCTCCGCGATCTCCTTGTAAGAGAGTCCCTCCATCTCGCGCAGCACGAATGCCTCGCGAAACTCGACCGGCAGCGCCTGGACCGCTTCGTTGATCAAGCGCCGTTGAGCGGAGCACAGCAGGAGTACCTCGGGTGTCTCGGAGCTTCGACCAGGATAGGCGGCATCAGCATGCAGCTCCTCGTCGAACTCGGCACCGAGCTCACGCGCGCGGTTCTGATGAAAGAACTTATATGCGCTGTTACGGACCACCTTCAGCAGCCAGGCGCGCGGGTTCTCGCCACTGAAGCCGTCGAAGAAGCGGAACGCGCGAATGATGGCCTCCTGCACGACGTCCTCGGCGTCATGGTCGTTGCGCAGCAGCCAGCGTGCGAGGTTGTAGGCGGCATCAAGATGCGGCAAAATAACCTGCTCAAAATTCGGAATATGATCGTGCTCGAGCATTGAAGCCTCCTGCAAGCGGTTCGGCGTCCTACCGGTGCGCTTGAGAGGCCTCACTAGGGTTCGCTTGAAATCGATGCAATGGACGGGCAGTTCCTTCCCGCTGGAATGCGGGTCCCCTGAAAACAGTCACGAAATCGGCGACTTACGGGGCACTCTCCCCGCCTCGCGTTCACCAAGGATGTCGATGTGGGGCCCTCGCAGACCCGCCATCCGAGGTCGACCTTGCAAGCGCTAAATCCTCGCGCCTGGCGCGCAGCCCTGGGACCAAAGGCCTTGATTTCTCGCGAACGCGAGGCGCAGTCTGCGCAGCCACGGGGAGTCCGCCATCGCCGGCATCTGCAGCCGGTCGCGAGATAAGTCGCACGGATTGTTTGGAGCGGCCCGGCTGCTCCGGTCCCCGCAGAAGGGCGGTCCCATGCTGTCCATCGGAGCGCTGTCGATGCTCCTCATTCCGGTGCCTGCAAGCGGCGCGGATGCCCGCGTCACCCGGATCGTGATCGCCTCACGCCAGCCGATAGCGGGTGGGGCGTCGTTCGGCTCGGTGGGGCCGTACGAGCCCCAGTAAACTCTGCCCGGCGGTACACTCTCTTCAGACTGCGGTTCACTTCTCGATGCGAGAAAACCATCAGCTTCGCGGACGGCTCCGTTTTGGGGTTTTCGACTTGGATCTTCGCGCTGGAGAATTGCGCAAACACGGGCTACGAGTTCGGCTTCAGGAACAGCCCTTCCAAGTCCTGGCGATGCTGCTCGAGCACCCCGGCGAGGTCGTAACTCGCGAGGAAGTTCAGAAAAGACTCTGGCCCGCAGACACCTTCGTGGATTTCGATCACGGGGTCAATAAAGCGATCAACAAAATCCGTGAGGCCCTCGGCGACTCTGCCCAGAGTCCCCGCTTTGTGGAGACTGTTGCTCGTCGCGGCTACCGCTTCCTCGCGGAGGTCGAAGTTGCCGATGCAGCCCCTGTTCGCAGTCCGGACCTCGCGACTCAGCCTCCTCCCGCGCCAGAACCGTCTCATCGCGCCGGTTTCGCTGGCAAACTCGCAATGCTCAAAGATCTTCAGCCGGCACTTGCGTGGAAGATATCAGTGCTCGTACTGCTCCTCCTGATGGCATTTTTTGGCGCCGGGAAGCTTCAGTCCTGGTATCGCCCGTCGCCTGTCATTCGCTCCTTGGCTGTCCTTCCGTTGGAAAGCCTCTCGAGCGATGCGTCCCAGGATTACTTCGCTGACGGGATGACCGACGAGTTGATTTCGGATCTCGGCCAGATCGGCGCGTTGCGTGTGATCTCGCGCACCTCGGTGATGGCTTATAAACACGCACACAAGCCTCTCCCGCAGATCGCTCGCGAGCTGAACGTGGATGCCGTGGTGGAAGGCACCGTGCTCCGTTCAGGCGACCAGGTCCGCATCACGGCACAGTTGATCGAAGCCTCTGCGGACAAGCACTTATGGTCCCAGAGCTATGAGGGTGAATTGCGAGATACCTTGGCGCTCCAGAAGAAGGTGGCTAAAGCCATTGCAGACCAGATTCGGCTCAATTTGAGTCCACAGGAAAAGGCGGCGCTACAAAACGTACGGGTCGTCAACCCGCGGGCATACGAATCCTATCTCAAGGGTCGCTACTTCTGGAACAAGCGAACGGCGGATGCTTTGAAGGTCGCCCTGGCTCATTTCAATCAGGCGATCGAGGAGGATCCGAAATACGCCCAAGCTTATTCCGGCCTGGCCGACACTTATGCTCTGCTGGGCGACTGGGAGTATGCGGCAATGACCCCCAAGGAGGCACTCCCAAGAGCGAAGGCCGCGGCGATCAAGGCTCTGGAATTGGACGGCGCGCTCGGCGAAGCCCACAACTCGCTCGCATTTTGCTTGGATATCTTCGACTGGGATCTGGACTCTGCCGGGAAGGAATTCCGGCGGGCCATTGAACTGAACCCAGGCTACGCTACGGCCCACCATTGGTATGCCTGGCATCTGAGCCTATTGGGTCGGAATGATGAAGCGATTGCAGAAATGAGAATCGCAGAAAGCATGGATCCGCTGTCCCTGATCATCAAAACTGAGTTGGCGGAGCTTCATGTCATTGCGCGCTCTTATGACGAATCGATACGAGAGAGTCGCAAAACGATCGAAATGGATCCTGGTTTTGCTCTCGCACATAATCAACTGGGCGAGGCATACCTGCAAAAACACATGCACCATGAGGCCGTCGACGAATTGCAAAAAGCAGTCCAGCTTTCCGGGCGCAGCCCGACATGCATGGCTAATCTCGCTCGCGCCTACGTCGCATCCGGACAGAAGAGCGAAGCGGTAAAGCTGCTGGACGATCTGAAGAATCGCTCAACCCCTGGTGATGCGAATGCTTCGGAGATTGCCGTGATCTACGCAGCTCTCGGGGATACGAATCAAGCCATGAATTGGCTCGAAAAGGAGTACGAAGCGCGATTCAACCCGAGCGTCCTGCTCCGGCCGGGCTTCGATCCCCTGCGCTCGGACCTACGCTTTGAGAAGCTTGTACGGCGTATCGGCCTCGCTCGTTGAAAGGCAAAACAAACTTCTGCGCTGTCTCCGATACACCCACTGTCGACTGTGAAGAGCCCGTCGCCTCATTGCCGGCCCGCTGGCTCGAGGGCGGGCCTTCCGGCTCGGAACCCACGCTCGTGAGGCCATGCTTGAAGCCGCGGATCGCCTCACCCAGACTGGCTCCCAGCGCCGGCAGCTTGGACGGGCCAAAGAACAGCAACGCCAGGGCCAACACTACAAGAATCTCTCCGAATCCGAGTCTCATCGCCTCTCCTGCCGAGTCTGGCTCCAAGACCGAATCGTTCGCGCGATTATTCCCAAGTGAACGTGGTTGACACAGAGAGAGTTGGTGATCGCAACCGGGCACCACTCTCGATCTCGAACAGCACCACCCACGCCAGCCGTCCCGAAGGCGGCACTACCATCAAGCTGCCACTATGTGACGCGCGGCCGCCGTTTCGCCTGTAACCTCCGGGGGCATGGACTCCCTCGTCGCCTCCGCGGCGCGTTCGCTGGCGTCCGGCGATCCGCTCGGAGCGCTGAAGCGGATCGCGCTGCGCGACGATCCGCCGGCGCTCGCGCTCCGCGGCATCGCCATGGCCCAGCTCGGAGATTACGAGCGGGCGCGCGACCTGCTTCGCCGCGCGGCGCGGGGATTCGGCCCGCGCGAGCGCCTCGAGCGCGCTCGCTGTCGAGCCGCCGAGGCCGAGGTGGCGCTGGCCGCGCGCGACCTCCGCTGGCCGGCGCGCGCGCTCGACGCCGCGGCCCGCTCGCTGGAAGCGCTGGGGGATCGCGCGAACGCGCTGCACGCGCGCCTGGTCGGCGTGCGGCGCTCGCTCCTCCTCGGGCGGCTCGACGAGGGGGAGGCCGCGCTGGCCGCGCTCGACACGAACGGAGCGCCCGCGTCGCTCGCCGCGCTGTTCGAGCTGTCACGCGCCGAGATCGCGCTCCGGCGCG
>Ga0209473_1000021_pt1 | contig 98963 bp, 76 predicted proteins | sample GraSoiAngelo_133_FD_185890 | JGI IMG/M metagenome (GOLD analysis project Ga0209473, IMG submission 185890) | Grasslands soil microbial communities from the Angelo Coastal Reserve, California, USA - 14_0929_05_20cm (SPAdes) (version 2) | ecosystem: Environmental > Terrestrial > Soil > Grasslands ...
TATCGCGAAGAACGTTGTGGCTGCTGGTTTGGCCGATCGCTGCGAAGTGCAATTGGCATACGCAATCGGCGTCGCGGATCCGGTGAGCGTGCTGGTCGATACGTTTGGCACAGGCAAGCTTCCGCAGACGCAGATCGAGAACCTGGTCCGCGAGCACTTCAAGCTCACGCCGAAAGGCATTATCGAGTCGCTGAACCTGCGTCGTCCAATTTACAAGAAGACCGCGGCCTACGGCCATTTCGGACGCAAGGAGTCCGAATTCACCTGGGAAGCGACCGATAAGGCTGCCGCTCTCAAGGCCGCTGTTGCAGGACAGGGCATCGCAATCGCGAAGTAGATTTTCTTTGGAGCGGCTGTAGTGGCAGTCGCTCCGCTCTTAGTTTCCCGATTCGCCACAAGCGCCACACGCTGAGGGCACACGTTAAGGAGAGCATGGCTACGGCAACTGCAACTCAAATTCCTTTTGATGTAAAAACCATCGAGCTGGCGGATCAGGGCAAGAGGCGCATCGAGTGGGCCAACCAATCGATGCCGGTGCTCCAGAGCATCCGCAAAGAGTTCATCAAGAATCAGCCGCTGAAGGGCATCCGCATCTCGGCGTGCCTGCACGTCACCACGGAAACCGCAAACCTCGCGATCACGTTGCGTGACGGCGGTGCCGATGTTGTGCTTTGCGCCTCGAATCCGCTAAGCACGCAGGATGACGTGGCCGCTTCGCTGGTTCGCGATTACAACATCTCGACCTTCGCGATCAAGGGCGAAGACAACGACTCCTACTACTCACACATCCTAAGCGCCCTCGATCATAAGCCACACCTGACCATGGATGACGGCGCTGACCTCGTTACCACCGCGTTGACTAAGCGTCAGGACGTGGTTGAGGGCATCATCGCCGGCACAGAAGAAACTACCACGGGCGTGATTCGTCTGCGTGCCATGGCGAAAGACGGTGCTCTGCGCTATCCGATCATCGCGGTGAACGATGCCGATACGAAGCACATGTTTGACAACCGCTATGGCACTGGCCAATCCACGATTGATGGTGTAGTTCGCTGTACCAACGTGCTGCTCGCCGGCTCCAAGTTCGTGATCGCCGGCTACGGTTGGTGCGGACGCGGTCTGGCATCGCGCGCCAAGGGGATGGGTGCAGATGTAATCATCACGGAAATTGATCCTACAAAGGCTCTCGAAGCCGTGATGGATGGCTTCCGCGTGATGTCCATGGCTGAAGCCGCGAAGATCGGCGATGTCTTCGTAACCGTCACCGGCAATAAGAACGTAATTGCCAAAGAGCACTTCGAGGTAATGAAGAACGGGGCGGTAGTTGCAAACTCCGGACACTTCAACGTGGAAATTGACATTCCTGCTTTGGAAAAACTTGCATCAGCGAAGCGTGCCACCCGCGATTTTGTCGACGAGTACGCATTGAAAGATGGCCGCAAGATCTATCTGCTCGGTGAGGGCCGCCTGATAAATCTGGCCGCCGCCGAAGGTCATCCAGCGTCTGTGATGGACATGAGCTTCGCCAATCAGGCGCTCTCCTGCGAATACCTTGTGAAGAACTACAAGAACCTCGAGAAGAAAGTTTTCCCGGTTCCAGTTGATCTCGACAAGCGCGTCGCACGCCTGAAACTCGAAGCGATGGGCGTAAAGATCGATAAGCTCACACCACAACAGGAAGAGTACCTGGCAAGCTGGAGCGAAGGAACTTAATCCCAGATTGGCTGTTTCGGAGCGCCGGGCGCAATTGCCCGGCGTTTTGTTTGGACCGCTATCGACCAATGCCGACGTACTCAAACCCAAGCGACCGCATTCTCACTGCATCGAGGATGTTCTTGGTGTCCACAATCAACGGACGTTTGAGTGATCGCTTGATCCGATCGTAGTCGAGGCTGCGGAACTCGGACCATGCAGTGCCGAGTACCAAGGCATCGACTCCTTCCGCAGCGGCGTAGGCGTTATCGCAATAACGAACAGATCCGTTCAACTCGGCGCGAGCTCCTTCGATCGCCGCGGGATCATAAGCCCGTACCTGAGCGCCCATGTTCACTAATCGCTTTGCCAGTTGCATGGAGGTCGAGGCAACAACGGAGTTGCTGTTGGGCTTGAACGCCAAACCCAACAGTCCGACTTGCTTACCTTGCACGGATTGCAGCGCCGATGACAGTTTTGTCATGATGCGCTCACATAAGCTCTGATTTACTTCGCGTGCAGCGCTGAGAATCTTGAGCGATACACCATTGCTTACGGCGAGCTGTGCCAAAGATTCCATTTCGGCTTCGACAAAAGGGCCACCAATGGAGGTCCCCGGCTGGAAGCAGCGCGGTGCAATCTTTTTGTCGAGTCCCAGGGCCAAAGCGAGATCGACAGCATCTGCTCGCACGTGCTCGCAAAGCGTGGCGAGTTCATTAATGAACGAAATCTTCGTGGCTAGGAAGGCTGTCGAAGCTTCACGAGCCAGTTCGGCGGTTTCGTGATTGGTCACGATGACCGGCACGCCGCGCATCACCAGGGGCCGGTACAGCATCTTCATCGCCTGGATGGCAGCATTTGAATCGGTACCGAGCAGAATGCGGTCCGGCCAATTGAAGTCTTCGACAGCGCAACCGTCAGTTACGAAAACGGGATGCGAGACAATTGCGATCTTTGATCCGGCAGAACGCAAGCTGCGCTCGATGCGCGATGCTGTGCCCACGGGCGCTGGGCTGCTAATTACTAATATGTGATCGTCGGTGCAGAAACGGGAAAGACGGGTAGCCACTTCCTCAAGGCCATCCTGGCTGTCTTGAGCGATGAAGATCATCAGCGACTTGCGGCAAGTGCGTTCGACGTCGTGCGAAAACGCGAGTCGGCCGGAGCGGACATTGCGCCGGACGACTTCCTTCAAATTTTTTTCGTAGTAAGGCGTCTCATCCCGGGCGAGTGAGGCGATACGCGGTACATCTTCGTGAAAGCATGTAACTGGCAGCCCAAAATCGGCTAGACACGATGAAACCACCGTTGCCAGATAGCCGGTTCCGTATACCGCGTGGTGCATGAAGCCTCCTGGGGTCTTGGGGAGCCGGGTAGCGCGCTCTGCAGGGGGAGAGTGCTCATTAGTTTTATGCTGTGTTTAACAAGCTGACAACGTGCGGGAAGGTCATGTACTGCGGGGAGTGGCCCTAGTGGCTTGTGTTTGCCGCAGCTTGTCCATTCCGAGCAGAGCCGAGGATCCCCATAGCTGCCAGCAAGGTAAGGGTAGGGATTCCTCGGTTCGCTTCGGAATGACAAACCTAACGAGCCTCGTACACTGTGTGTCCGCCGAGCACAGTACGCAATACCTTCGTTTGCAGAATTTCAGGAGCACCTACGCGCGTAATGTCCCGATCCAGGACAACAAAGTCGGCGAGATAACCAGGAACGAGTATCCCTTTTATTTTCTCCTCGAATTCTGCGTAGGCAGCGCCCCATGTGTACGCATAAATCGCCTGATGGATATTCAGCTTTTGGTCAGCAAAGTAAGACTTCGTACCGGCTTCATTCATTCGGGTAACTGAAGCATAGAGGCCTCGAAAAGGTGTGATCGGCTCGACTGGATAATCGGTCCCGAAAGCAAGACGCCCGGTGGATTTAAGAAATTCAGCCCAGGCATATGAATTCTTGGCCCGTTCTGGACCAATCCGAGTCTCTGCCCAGTTCATATCTGTGAGCAGGTGATTGGGCTGCATTGACGCAATTACGCCTAGTTCATGAAACCGTGGAATATCAGAAGGCGCGACCACCTGAGCATGCTCAATTCGAAAACGGAAGTCCAGCGGCGACTGCGACCCCGCCGGAGTCTTGGAATGGTTAGCCTTAACCTGGCGTAAAGCTTCCTGAAACGCGTTTAGCGCCATGTTGGCACCGCGATCTCCGATCGCATGAAAGCCAATCTGAAAACCCGAGGAGGCGCGTTCAATTGTCATCTTCGTTAGCGTGGCCTGATCGTACTGCGGCAACCCGGCGTTCTTCGGATTATCGGAATAAGGCTGCAGCATCGCTGCGGTGCCCGATCCCAAGGATCCGTCCATAAAACCCTTGAGCTGGGTGGTGTGCAGCATCGCATCGCTGCTGGGATGATGAGCTCGCTGCTGGATGAGCGTCTTGACAGGATCGTTGAAGCGCAGCCACTCGGCAATGCGTAACGTGAGTTTGCCTTCTCGTCTGAGCTGGTCGTAAACGAGGAAATCTTCCCAGGCGGAGTTGTCCTGAGCCGAAGTGAGTCCCCATTGTGCCGCCTCGCCCAGGACCAGCTCGATGGCTTGCCGACGTTTGGCTGCTGAGAGGGGTGGAATGATCTTGTAGAAAGCCTCCTTCGTGCTTTCGCGAACGATTCCTGTGAGCTCGCCGGAGCTGTCCCGATCAGCCTGGCCGCCGGGGATCTCTTTGCTATTGCGATTCAGTCCTGCGATCTTCAGCGCGGCTGAATTGGCAACCGCGATGTGTCCATCGACGCGTACAAAGAATGCAGGATGGCCTGGGGTGACCGCGTCCAGATCTTGCCTGTTAGGCAGCTGCTGCGATTGCCACAGCGTGTGATCCCAGCCACGACCGATCATCCATTCGCGGGGAGCAGCTTTCTTGGTACCGTCCGCGATCCGCTGCTTCATCTCGTTCAGGGAGCGCACGCCGACCAGATCAAGCTCGAGTTTTGCCTGCCCGCCGCTGGCTAGATGACAATGAGCATCATTGAATCCCGGCATGACGAACTTGCCGCGCAGGTCGACAATTTGCGTCTTTGCTCCTTTGTGGCTCAGAACTTCATCGCCACCCACCGCGATGATTTTGCCGTTGGCGACGGCAATAGCTTTCGCTCTTGGTCCATCAGTGGCAGTGAAAGCATCACTTGGCGTTGAGAAGTGTCCGCCGGTGTAGATGTCGGCGTTGCTGAAGATAACCTCGGCGGTTTGTGTGAAGGAGGCGGAGGTCAAGAGCAAAAGCAGACAGAGCAGGCTTTTTGTCACGGTATGCGTTCCAGAGTCGAGGACCTTTGATCAATATAGCCTCTTGGCAGTAGGTCAGCGCATGGATTACCTGGTTCCAGCCCCCTCGGCCGGTACAAGCTTGCAACTGGAATGCGGCCTACGAAATAGAGCATGTTTTTGGTCGGAACGTCGTTGAATAATGCTCCCCAGCTGCAGGCCATCTTAGCGTCTTCAGACTCGTACCGGCCGGGCGGCTGGAACCACATAATCAACGGCACACCTTAGAAGAGAGATTGGGGCTATGGCGACAAAGGCCTTCAGATAAAGCTACTCCAGGCCCGCCAACGCAAGCGCTGCAAGCAAAACCCGTTTGAGAGCAAGTGACCGTCCCGAGGGATCGAACCATTCGCGCAAAGTGTGGGCGCCTCCCCCGGTGCCTCCCGCACCTATTGTTACGGCCTCAAGTCCCATGGATATAGGGATATTTGCGTCTGTAGAGGCACGGCGCAGCTGCGACGTGATGCCCAAATGTGCGTCCACTGCCCGCATGACTTCCAGAATTCTGCAGTCGTTCGGAAGCTCTCCCGCTGGTCTATCACCGATCTTCTTGATCTCGACATTCAGTTTTGCGGGGGAGCCATCACGCGATCCGGTCGGAATCTCAGTGTGAATCACACCGCGCAGCTCATCCTCGAGCCGCTGCAACTCTTCTCCTGACGCCGAGCGCAAATCGATACTTACCTGCGCCATTTCGGGAATCGAGTTCACTGATGTCCCGCCGCTGATCACGCCAAAATTGAATGTTGTCTTCGGAGACGAAGGCAGCGCCGTCTGGCTGAATCGCGAAACGACGCGCGAAACCGCGACGATCGGGTTAGGCTGTCCGAAATCACTCCACGAATGACCGCCTGGGCCGCGGACAATCACCTCAAAGCGCCTGCTGCCGAGCGCCTGGCCAATCACGGCATCAGTTCCGCTGCCGTCAATTACGAGCGTGTAACCGATGCGTTCGCGCCATTTGGGCTGTTCGAATAGGTAGCGGAAGCCACGCAAATCTCCTTCGCCCTCTTCGCCCACGTTGCCGATGAACACCAAATCGGACTCATTGCGAATGCGCGCTTCGCGCAGACACATCGCGATTCCAAGCATGGCGGTCAGACCGGCAGCGTTATCACTTACCCCGGGTCCATAAATGCGATCCCGGTCTTCATGAATCGTGATTTCAGTTTCTGCCGGAAAAACAGTATCTAGGTGAGCCGAAATAGCGACGGCACGAAGCTCGCGATCCTCGCCCGGAAGCACACCAATCACATTTCCAATTGCGTCGACTTCGACATCCTCAAGCCCGATTGCTGCAAATTTTCCACGCAGCCATTCCGCACGCGCAGCTTCCCCGAATGGGGGAGCCGGGATACGCGCGATTTGAAGCTGCACGCGCCTCAGTTCCTGCTCTCGCAATTGAAACCAGGCAAAAGCTGCGTGTATGAGACGCATTGCAGCAAGTTGCGCGATTTCCTGCGGCACAGTTTCTGGAGCGGTACGGGTGGGCGAGTCCATGGGAATTAATCGGCGCTGGCAATAGTTGGGCGACTGTCGCGGGCAATGCACTCCATGATCTCGTGATCAAGAAGTGTTCGATGGGATTGTTTGGCTTTCTGGAAGATGCGGTCTACCGTGACCTCATCGGCAGGGAGTCCCTTGCGCTCAAGCCAAAAGACTACATTCGACTTGCCGGACATGGGACCAATCTCGATGATCTGCTCCATTCCAAAGTAATGAGACGGCACGCCTGAATAAACGGTGTTCGCGAGTTCGATGTCTTTCTTGCGGAACGCTTTGATTACTGCAGCCGCGTGCACACCTGTCGCAGTTCGAAAAGCATCATCTCCCAGCACGGGGTAATTCTTCGGAATTGGGACACCTGTGGAGCGAGAAACTGTCTCGCAGTACTCCTTCAATGAGGTAAGGTCCTGATCTTCCCATGGCGCAACGTCCATGAGCTTGAGGTTCACCAGCATCTGGTCCATTTGCGTATTGCCGACGCGCTCGCCGATACCTATTGCGCAAGCGTGGACGCAGTCTGCTCCAGCAGCAAGGGCTGCCAGGGAATTTGCCACGGCAAGGCCACGATCACAGTGCCCGTGCCAGTCGACACGAATTTGCTCCCCGCTAGGCTTCACGATTTCATCGACGACAAAACGGATGAGTGCAGTGACTCCGGCCGGAGTGACATGTCCACAAGTGTCACAAATGACAATTGCGCGTGCGCCGCATTCAATAGCGGTCTTATAAAGTCGTTTTACCGTTTCGGGATCACAGCGTGTCGTATCCTCGGTGACATACATCACCTCTAGACCAAGAGAGCGGGCAAATTTCACTGCGGATTCCGTGGTCTTCAGGAGAAAGTCGTCGCTCCAGTCCTCGACATAGCGGCGGATGGGACTTGATCCAATAAAGGTCGCGGCTTCGATGGGAATACCGACTTTGTCCTGAATCTCAGCTACCGGTCGAATGTCACTCTCGTGAGTTCGCGCCGCGCAGTTTCCCCGAATCTTGAGTTTTGCGTCTCGAATCTCGCGAGCAAGCCGCTCCACATCTGCATAAGATCGCTTTCCGGCGCCCGGCAGTCCCATATCGAGATGGTTGATCCCGAGCTTCTCCATCAGGTGGAGAATACGAAGCTTTTCCTCGATCGTGGGGTCCTTCACTGAAGGTGACTGAAGCCCATCGCGCAACGACTCGTCAGTAAGCATCACGCGGCCGGCAGGCTTGAAAGCAGCGCCAGGAACGTTGTTCCAGTCGTAAATCAGGTCTGAATGCTTCAGGGCCAAGGGTCCGTCCTGGTGGTTATGTCTGCATTTTAGAACGGAAGTCCATAGGTTGGGGATAACGTCGTCTTCCTGTCGCCTACGAAGCATTACTTCGGGCGGAAGTACAAGCCTTCGGCAGCGAGGAAAGACAAAGTGAAGCTCCAAAAGCCAACAAGAAGTAGTAAATGAAGTTGACCATCATCCCGTTGGGTACGATCTCCAACGCCCTGCCAAGAGCATCCAAGAAAGTTTGCGGTGTGGGCGGAACAATTCAAACACTACTCAGGAGAGAGAAAGCATTGGAACCAGATAGAGACATCGGACCGCATGCCGTGAACGAAGCTTTCATAACCAAGGGGAATGGCCGCGAGAAGTAAAAAGAACGCACTTTGCAACGCACGCGTTAGCCAACAAAGAAAGGGCGAAGGCAAGTAACCAATGACTCGCTCCAGCGGTTCGCGTTGCAAATCGGCCCTTGGCTGCGGATTCTATCGCATGGCCTGTTCGACCTCGTCAATCCAATCTGGACGCTTCAACACTTCGCGAGGTTTCGGACCATCCGCGGCGCCGACGATACCATCGCGTTCCATGAGGTCGATCAGGTGCGCTGCGCGCCCGTAGCCAATCCGTAGACGACGTTGCAGCAGCGAAGTGGAGGCCTTTCCAAAGTCGAGTACTAGACGCACTGCATCTTCGAAGAGTTCGTCGTGCTCATCTTCGCCGTCGCCGGCCCCTCCTTGGACGCTGTTGCCTTCCTCTTTCGGAGTTTCGAGGAATTTTTTCTCGTATTCTGCTTCGCCTTGCGAGCGCCAGAATTCGACGACTTGGGCGATTTCCTTCTCTGTTACGAGAGGAGCGTGAACGCGCTGCACGCGAGCGGAACCTGGAGCCAGGAAGAGCATATCGCCGCGTCCGAGTAATGACTCCGCTCCGTTCGCGTCGAGAATCGTGCGCGAATCAACCTTCGTTGCAACGCGGAACGAAATCCGGCTGGGCACGTTGGCTTTGATGAGGCCGGTGATTACGTCGACTGAAGGCCGCTGGGTCGCGAGAATTAAATGGATCCCAACAGCGCGCGCCATTTGTGCGAGTCGCGTAATCGATTCTTCAACGTTCTTCCCGTCGAGCATCATCAGGTCGGCGAGTTCGTCGAGGATGATGACGATGTATGGAAGCGGCTTGTGCTCGCTGTCCTCGTCAAACAGACTAGGCGTGTCTTCTGCAAAGAGCTTGTTGTACTGATCGATGTTGCGGACGCTCTTCTCGGCCAGCAACTTCAGGCGACGCTCCATCTCACGCACGGCGTTGCGCAGCGCGACGGCAGCAAGCTTCGGCTCAGTAATGATCGGCGTGTAAAGATGTGGAACGCCATCGTAGTTTCCGAGTTCGACTCGCTTGGGATCCACGAGAATCAGACGCACCTGATCGGGAGTGGCCTTGAACAGCAGTGACATGATCATCGCGTTGATCGCTACTGACTTACCTGACCCGGTTGAGCCGGCGATCAATAAATGGGGCATGGTCGCAAGATCGGCGGTTATTATTCGGCCGTTGATGTCCTTGCCCAAAGCTAGCGTCAGTCGCGAGCGCGCATCAGCGAAGCTTTGCGACTCAACGATTTCGCGAAGGTAGATCGTCTCCCGCTCGACGTTCGGCACCTGAATGCCGACCGTGCTCTTGCCGGCCATGCGCTCAATCAGGATGCTTTCCGCCTTCATGGCAAGGCATAGGTCTTCGGAAAGGCTGGTGATGCGGCTGTACTTGATTCCCGCTTCGGGCTTCATCTCGAAAGTCGTAACTACCGGGCCGGGGTTGATGTGCGTAATGGTGCCATGAACATCGAACTCCGCACACTTCTCCACCAGAATCTGCGCCTGCTCTTTGAGCTCGGCTTCGTCGATGGCGTACTGCTCATCTGGGCGCTTCAACATCGCACTTGGAGGAAGTTGGAAGGTTCCGTGAGTCTTGGGTAACACCGTCTTTCGCTTTGTGTCTGAATCTGCGCGCCTGCCAACTTCAATTTCCCGATCTTCAGCAGTGCGCTCGTCTAGCTCCGGTTCGCCTTCCTTTTCGACAGCGGAAAGCGATTCAGCCATTTGCTCCAAGCCAGTCTTTACTGGACGGGCTGATTCGTACCGATCCGAAACCTGGGCCGCCGGGGGTACTTTCTTCGCCGGAAGCAATTGACTTGTGACCATGGGCCGGTTGGCCTTGCGCCTCTCCAGCTCTTTCTGAGCTCTCAATTTGACACGCTCAGCGCGCCAATCCTGCAGGCGCTGCCATGCTGCTGTTACAAAGGTGAAGCGTGTCTCCAGCCAGTAGTGAAGTTCAGTAAATGAAAACGTGGTGCAAAGGTAGAGCGCCGCAGAGATCACGCTGAGAGCGACAATGTACGCTCCAGGCAGGTTGAAGTAATGGATTAAAAAGTCGGCGAGAAGCTTTCCAGATACGCCTTCAATCGCTAGCGCATGCATCCAGCGAAGATGTCCCGGCAGCAATCCCATGAAGGCCGGAATGAACAGCAAAAGAGTCAAAGCTCCAAGCAGCTTCTCGATTGGCGAATGGATGTGCCGCGAGCGAAACCAGCGCAGTCCGAGCATTCCCAGCATCACGGGAAGGGCAAAGACTGCAATGCCAAGGGCTTGCAAGGACAAATCGGCGATGACTGCACCGACGCGGCCGATCCAGTTGTGAGTTGGGCTGCCTTCGGACACCGAGGCGGTGTTCAGCGAGGGATCAAAGGGTGAGTAGGATGCGAAGGCAAGGAAAAGCAGCAGCGCCGCCGCGATCATCGAGAAGCCGATCAACTCGTTGAAACGACGGTTCTTAGTAGGCGTAAACGGCCGGTGTAGAGCGTTCATTGGGGCCTTCGGACCGGAGGGAGACAATACCCTCGGACGAGTCGCGGAGCGGCCAGAGCAGGATGATTATCTCAGATTCTTGGTGAAATACCACTAATTCGTATGGTTCACACGACGAGGCGAACACGAAGGGCGCGAAGGCCAAAGAAGAGCTCACGGAGACGGTTTCAAGTTTTACTTTAGGCCAAGGGTTAGAGCAGGGCTGTTTCGTGCAACAGTTTTCCTGTTCTGAACCGTGCCGGGCTGAGGACGCCTACGTTGTCCACAACCTTCGTCGTTCCCGACATGATCAAGTCCGCAACGATCTTGCCCGTTGCAGGTGCATGCATCACTCCGTGCCCGCTGAAGCCACTAGCAGCGTGGAAGCCTGGCAGTTCCTCAAACTCTCCGATGATGCCGTGATGGTCCGGTGACATCTCGTACAAACCGGCCCAGGCGCGTTTTGGATTCACCGCCAGATTCTCGAAGCATGGCACACGATCGGCTGCTCGGATCAACACTTTCTCGATGAACTCGGGATGAAAGTCGAACTTGTATCCGGGAGTCTCTTCGGGATCGTTCCATGCGAGCAGGAATCCACGACCTTCTGGCCGAAAATGAAAGCCATTGGTCATGTCAATCACCATGGGGATCTCGTGTGATACCTCCTCAAACGGCTCGGTGGGAATTAGCATTCGACGCAGCGGTTTTACGGGAAGATCGACTCCGGCCATCGCAGCCACGTCGGCTGCCCACGGCCCCGCGGCATTTACAACGGCTGGCGCATGAACTTCGCCGCGCGTCGTGGCCACACCTGCAACACGCCCGTTCTCTTTTAGAATTTCTGTGACCTCAATTGATTTCCAAAGAGTCGCGCCATTGTCCATGGCACGCTTGATGAAGCCAACCATCGAGCTGTATGGATCAACGAATCCGTCGGTCGGGCAAAAGCTTCCGCCGAGGATATCGTCGGAGCGGAGTTGGGGAACCATTTCGACGATCTCCGCCTTGGCTAGCATGCGAACGTTTTTAAGCCCGAGTGACTTCTGCAGCTTCTGATTGGTCTGGAGATACTCTAGATGTGCAGGCTTTGTGGCAACGAACAAATAACCCTGTGGTCTGTATCCAGCAGGATGCGCGAGGCGCTCGTCGAAGGCGGCATAGAAAGGAATCGAGTACAGCGACATCTGGATGTTTACCGGAGTGGTGAACTGGGCTCGAACGCCGCCCATACTCTTGCCGGTTGAACCTTTGCCTTGGTGGGTTTCGCGCTCGAGGACCAGCACGTTGCGGCATCCTGCATCAGTCAGATGGTAGGCGATGCTCGAACCGACGATGCCCCCGCCGATGATGACGACCTCTGCGGTCCGCAATGCTCCCTCCCCGGACTCGAGCTTATCCCGCGTGGAAGTGCTTCAGGGCAAGCACGATCACCACGATTCCTAGCAGCACGCGATATACGACGAAGAAATTAAGCGAGTGAGTCCGAAGAAATCGAAGAAAGAAAGCAATTACACCCATTCCCAAAATAGCTGATAAAAATATTCCGATCAGAAACGGCTGTTTCATTCCGGGCGGAAGCCCACCAGCTTTCATGACAGCGTGTGCTTTGAGCAGCACGGCGCCCGCCGTGATTGGTGCGAGCAGCAGGAAACTAAATCGCGCTGCGGCTTCACGATTCAGACCGCGGACGAGTCCTGCTGTGATCGTCGAACCTGAGCGCGAAACGCCTGGAATGAGTGCGAATGCCTGCGCGATGCCGATGAGGATCGCATCAATCGCATTAATTCCCGTGATAGTCCTGCGCTGCGCACCGAATTTCTCGGACAGCCACATCAACACGCCGACAACTACAAGCGTTGATCCAATCAGCAGATAACTGTCACGAAACTTGAGCTCAGCATATTTGTCGAGCAGCTTGCCCGCGATGGCACCAGGCATTGTCGCCAGAACGATCCACCAAAGCAGCATGCGGTCGCGGCCGCTCTCGACATCGTCGAGGTTGCCGAGTCCTGCGCTGTTGCCGGACAGGGGCGGTCGTCCTCCAAATCCAGCGACGATCAAATTGATCCATGTAGGGAAGAAGTAGACCAGCACCGCCAGTAACGTCCCGGCATGAAGTGCGACGTCGAACGTGAGGTCCATCGCAGGATCGAGTTCGCTCCAGCCGAAGAACCAGCGGGTGAGAATCAGATGCGCTGAGCTGGAAATCGGTAAGAATTCTCCGAATGCCTGTACGACTGCGAGCACAACAGCCTGGTAAACGGGCAATGAACGTCCTTTCGCTTATGTGAATCAGTCGCTGGTGTTGCCGTAAGTGGGTATCTTCTGCTGTAGAAGATATAGCAGACGCTGTGCGCGATAGGCGAAGTCCGAATTCGCATACTGCTGTGGGATTCTCTGTGCCAGTTGGATGGCGTGCGCGCGGCTCTCCTCAGCCTTCTTTTGGTCCTGGCGCTCGCGATAGATTTCGATCAGCGCAGACTGTCTCCAAGCAGCGTTGTAGAGGGCCTCAGCGGCTTTTGCCGATTGCGGATGGTCAGCGACATATTTCTCGTACAAAGAGGTTTCCTTCTCGGGACATTTCGGATCGCCTTGCCAATCGCCGCAAAGCTTGTTGTCGATCAGATCGTATGCCGCCAAATCGGCCCACTTTGTGCCTGGATACTTCTTAATCACCTTGCGCATCTGCTCTTCGTCCATCTGATGGCGCATGTACGGATCTTTCTCCTGCGCGGAGGGACGTCGCCTCATGTCTTCTACATCGAGCTGCCAGGCAATATCGGCCGAGCGATACGCGGCTTCGCCAGCAAGCGGCGAGTTCGGAAAGTACTCAGCGACACGGTAGTAGAGACGGAGCGCATCTTTATCGGCGCCTCTACGACCACCGCGACGGCTCGCTTCTACCTCTGAATCGACCGCCTCGCCATACAGGATCTGGTCGCCGTTCGGTGTGGTTTTGCGAACCAGGCCTTTATCAAGAGTCCATCCCGAAACCTCGCGCTCGCCTCCGAGCGAAGCCAGCACGTGCAGCCATTGTTGGCCGCTGTGCTCGAGGACTGCGACTTCGCGTCCGCGCTCGATAGCTCCTAGCTTTTGACTGTTTGTGTCCGGATTGACGTAAAGATTGCCCTCGCGGACGCTTACGGCGCGCTCAGTGTTTTCATCAGCGTGGGCGGTGGGAAGAACGTAAAAAGTTACCAGAAGAGCACAAATCAGGACTCTGCTCATGCTGAACATTTTAGCGGCACACGAGTGGGTACTCACATCGGCAACCCTCGCTCAGGTTTGGCGATTGGGCTGAAGAGGTGTTCTACAAGACAGTTTGCTATCATTCGTCGGTGAAATTCGATCGTCTCTTCATGTTTGTTCTTCTGGTTGCAAATCCTGCTCTTCAAGCTCAAAACCTCAATCCAACCGAAACGAAGATCCTCCAGGCAATCGAGGCCGAAAAGCAGCAGCCCGTCGATCTGTTGCGCCAACTAGTCGAGATCAATAGCGGCACCAAAAATCTTGAGGGTGTGCGTGCCGTAGGAAAGGTCCTGAAGTCGCAGTTTGAGTCGCTCGGCTTCAAAGTCGGCTGGGTTCCGATGGACGAGGTGCAACGTGCGGGAACCCTGATGGCAGAGCATCCGTGTCCTGATCCGGGAAAGTGCGGCAAACGTGTACTGCTCATTGGGCATATGGACACAGTGTTTGAAAAGGACAGCCCCTTCCAGCACTTCACCATGCAGGGGACGAGCCGCGATCCGGATACGTCGGGTGAAGCCGATTCCGAGAAGAAGACGGGCAATTGGGCTTCAGGGCCTGGGACCGACGATATGAAGGGTGGTCTTGTCGTAATGCTCACTGCGCTCAAGGCGCTCAGAGCATCAGGGGCGCTGGATCGTGCAGACATCAAAGTGGTGCTCAGTGGAGATGAAGAAGCTGCCGGTCATCCGATTGAGATGGCTCGCCGTGACATGATCCAGGCTGCCAAGAAGAGCGATGCCGGGCTGGAGTTTGAGAACACTGCTCGCCGAAACGGAATCTACTACGGCAGCACCAGTCGACGTGGCAGCATGACTTGGCGCCTTACAGCGAGCGGTGAAACCGGGCACTCAGCCGGTGTCTTCGGTGCCAATATGGGATTCGGTGCGATCTATGAGCTTACGCGCATCCTTGACGCATTTCGCACACAGCTTCGCGAAGACTATCTCACGTATAACGTTGGCTTGGTTCTCGGCGGCACAACCGCGCAGATCAACCCCCAGGAAACAGGTGGACAGGCCACCGGCAAGCCGAATATCGTGGCGCCAACGGCGATTGCCATCGGCGATCTGCGCTGTCTCTCGAACGAGCAGGTCCAGCGGGTGCAGGAAAAAATGCGCGCGATCGTTGCGCAGCACTTGGCGAAGGCCGACGCGAAGATCGACTTCTACGAAGCGTATCCGCCGCAAGCTCCGAATGAAGGCAATCGGGCATTGCTGAAGCTGCTGAACCAGGTGAACCACTCGTTAGGTCAGCCCGATATGCCGGAACTCGATCCGATGAAGCGCGGTGCTGGTGACAGCGCTTTCATTGCCCAGTACATTCCGACGCTGGCAGGCGTTGGGTCTTCAGGATCGGGTGATCACTCTGCGGCTGAGAAGATTGATCTGACCTCGATTCCGATCAATTCGAAGCGAGCCGCGCTGTTGGTTTATAGGTTATCGCAGTTGCCGACAGAGGGAAGGTTGGTGGATCTGTTGAAGTGAGTGTTACCGCCTCTCACCATTCCATACTGTCCCTGAGGCGCAGTGTTCGCAAAGGACCACCATCGGCTTCCGCCGCCGGTAGTGACGTGAAGGGCTCGATCACCCGATCACCCGATCTTCACTCTTCTCGCAGCGCCACGATCGGATCCACTCGCATAGCGCGCATTGCAGGCACATATCCGGCGGCAAGGGCCACCCCGAGCAAAACGACAGGTACGCACGCAAAGACAATTGGATCGAAAGCCGAGATTCCGTAGAGCTGGGAGCGCAGCACCGGTCCTACGGCAAGAGCAGCAACCAATCCAATTGCAACTCCCATTCCAGCGAGGCGTGCACCGCGTCCGAGGACGAGTTTCAGAACGTCATTAGGCCGAGCGCCCAAGGCCATACGAATGCCCAGCTCGCGCGTTCGTTGGGCTACCCAGTAGGCGATTACGCCGTACACTCCGATCGACGCAAGCACCAGGGCCAGCATCGAGAATGCGCCGATCAACTCGGCAGAGAACCGCCGCGCGGTAAGCGAAGCACTCACGAGGTTCGACATCGGCTGAATTCCGAAAATGGGAAGGTCCTTATCCACGGCCTCTATCTCCCGTCTGATTTGTTCGCCTACTGACGACATCCGCGTTTCCTCGTCCCTGGCTCCGCCGGCCTTTACACGCGCAACTACGCCCAACGATCGTGCTCCGGTCTGATAGAGGGAGAAGTACACGTGAGGGCTTGGGGGCGAATCGAGGGCGGTCTGTTTCACGTCGGCAACTATTCCGACGATCGTGAACCAGCGCGGCTTTTGTCCTCCGAAAAAGCCAACCCGATGTCCCAGCGCCTCTTCATGAAGGCACAGCTGCCTGGCAGCAGACTGGTCAAGAATAGCAACAGGTTCGCTCTTGAAATCGTCGCTCTCTGAAAATGTGCGTCCGCTCAGTAGAGGCGTTTTCAGCACATTGAAATAATTTGGACTTACCACGATCAGCGGCAAGTCGGGAGCGCTGCGTGGATCGCTAGTGCGGCCTTCGATTCCCAGTTTCGCAACGAATTGATCTGCAGTGAGTGGAAGAGATCCCGTAAGTCCGGCCTGCTCGATACCCGAAATGCTGTTAAGACGCTGTAACACTTCACGATTAAAAACCTGTCGCCTTTCAGGATTGCGATACGGATCGAGTTCCGGATGGTTCGGCACGGGCAACCACACACGCGCGATCTCGACGTGCGCGGGATCGAATCCGGCATCGATGTTTGTCAGCTGCCACAGTGTTCTCGCGAGCAGTGCAGCTCCGGCAAGGAGCACGAGAGACATCCCGATCTCAGCGACAACCAGACCTTCGCGCATGCGGTTCTGACGATGACTGCTGCTGCCTCCACGCGAGCTTCCACCCAGGCTACTCACCAGTTCCGGCGACGAACTTTGCCAAGCCGGCGCAAGACCAAATAAAATCGACGTTAACAACGCCAGCGCAAGAACGAAGGCCAGTACGTGAATGTTGAGCGTGACTTCATGAATCCGAGGTAGCTTCGACGCGGCGATGATGACCATGCCGCGCAACATCGCCCAGCCAATGACAACTGCTACAACGGTAGCGATGCTGGACAGGACAAACGATTCAGTAAGCAACTGCGCAATGAGGTCGCGACGACTGGCGCCCAATGCCAAACGCACACCGATTTCGCGTTCGCGTGCTGACGCCCGGGAAAGCAAGAGGTTGGCTACATTGATGCAGCCAATCAGCAAAATAGCTGCGACGGCGGCGAGGAGAATCCACAGCAGCGAGCGGGTCTTTCCCACTACAACTTCGTCCATCGGGGTGAGATTCATGGTCCAACCCGATGCTGCCGGATAAACTGCTGGATTTTCCCGGCGAAGCTGCGAAACCAGAGCATTGAGCCGTATCTGAGCCTGCGCAACCGTGATTCCCGCTTTGAGCCTGCCGATCGATCCCGGAATGAAACGTTGCTCGCGCTGCGGTGGATGCGGAAATGGATCCGCCTTGTATCCGGCAGTGCCCCAGACGTCAACGTCGGTGGCGCGGGTTCTTCCGGGATGACGAAACGCCGACGGCATTACGCCAACGATGGTGTACGCGTCGGTATCGAGGTAAATTCGGCGGCCAAGCACATTGCGATCTCCGCCGAACAATCGGTGCCAGGCTGCGTCGCTGATCAGGCAGGCTTCGGCGAAGCCGAGGGCTTCGTCTTCCGGACCAAAGATACGTCCAAGCTGCGGAGCAACACCAAGGATCGAAAAATAGCTTGGACTGGCAGCCACCAACTCGATTCTCTCGGGATGATCTCCGCCGGTGAGATTCGCGCTGACAGGCCACACTGCGGAAACCTGATCGAAGATGCCGGCTCGTTCGCGCAGGTCATCAAGCTCGAGTGGATTGAAGCCGATGTCGGCACCACCTGCGACCGGCTCATCGGCCGAAATAGAAACGAGCTGGGACGGATTGCGATAGGCGAGGGGTCTGAGGAGTACCGCGTCCACCAATGTGAAAACTGCCGTGGTTGCTCCGATGCCTAGCGCCAATGTAGTAGTAGCAATGAGCGTGAAGCTTGGATTTTTGCGCAGCAGACGCGTGGCAAACTTCAGATGTTGGAGCACGGCGGCCCTCCGTGTTGAGGTAAGACGTGCTAGGCATTATTAGGTAATCAGTTGTCCGAAGCATAGTGAACACGTAGATGCAGGGCTGTTATGCCAGTGCCGAAAAGGACCGAAAGAATCAGAGCCTAACCGCATATGCCAAGGGTCAGCAGCGGCCAAATTCCCGATTTGAAGTTTAAGTCTCGCGGTTCCCAATGTCATTTTGAAATCTAGCTGTTACCGTTCGGCCCAACCGCGCCGGAGGCGCTAAATGTGAAAGCCCAGCATGAAATGCTGGGCGAGTTAAGTCGGATCTGGAGTCCCGGAGGGACGGCACAATGGCCTGACCATCACAAAATGAATGTCGGCCCTTCGGGCCTGATATGTCGTGTTGCGGCAGTCTGCGGCTTGAGGATCCTGGTGATTGTGTTACGAGGCCCTGCCCGCTGCTGCGACCTCCTGCGGGATTAGGTAGCGGATGAAGATCACCTCGTTGTGCTTGTCGTTAAAGATCAACTCATCGGCTGCAGCTTTCGTCATGAGAATTCCAAACCCGCCAGGGCGAATCCCCTTCTTCTCGCGGATCTCCATATGTGCAACCGGATGGTTGGAAGAATGGGCAATCGCAGCATGCTCCAAATTTTGAAAACTAAAGCCTTGGCCTGGATCGGCGATGCGATACATGAGCATGCGGGGAGTTCGTACGTAGGCGATGCGAACTTTCCGATTTGGGTCGAGCTTACCTCCCCATTCCACCGCATTCTTCAGAAGCTCGCCAAAGGCTTGAGCCACCTCCCCGCGGAGCTCTTCCGAAAGTCCAACTTCGAGTCGGAGTATGAATCCCTCAATCCGCTCCGCGGTACCGCGAGTGCAGGGCGCAAGCAGCTCCACCCAGTGCGGCTGAGCGCAGATCACTTCGATCGGTGGCTCCATCTCCTTGTGTAGCGCGCGCTGCGCTCGCTCGATGATGTCGTGCGGGGGAAAAGGTTTGGCGACATAGTCGTAGGCTTGTTCGCGCACCGCCCGAAGTAAGGTCTCCGGAGTGTCGTCGGAGGTCATGATGATGATTCGAGGTTTGTTGTCCTCAGTGCGGAGATGCGCAAGAACTTCAAGGCCGCTCATGCGCGGCATCCAGATGTCGAGAATGGCGAGGTCAAAAGGCTCTCGCTGCAGCGCTTCCAGTGCATCGGCACCATTGTCAAAGCTGGTGACCTCATAGCCGCAGCTCTTCAACAGCTTGGTGATCGCATGACGCAATGCATTGTCATCGTCCGCGACAACAACACGCGCTGGTTCCTGGGAATCCGGACTCATTTGTGGGCTCCTGCGAAACCGTGGTTGCCGATGGTAACGAGTGGAGATGGGCCGGTCAAATGAAAGTTTCTGGTAGAGGCGTCGCATGCTGCGTCTCGCAGGCTCCAGATGGCGTCGGCTCCCATGATTACTTTCATCCCGAAGCGAGCGATCTGCTTTTTCGGCGTCCTACAGAACAGCAGATTCCTCGTGCAAACCCGCGCGTTTTGGAATGACAGTAATGGAAAATCCCGCCACTGAAGGCGGCAGCGTGGAGACGGCCGCCGCAGCATGCTGCGTCTTTTCCGGTCGGTGCTAAACTTTCGGCTTACTTTGCCACAGGCCATACTTCAGGAGTCTTACGTGATGACTCAGGGGCCCAATACGAATCCGCTGTCCGGCGTTCAGGAATTTCAAGATTTCCTTAACCTTTCCGTCGATCTATTCTGCATTGCGGGGTTTGATGGTTATCTGAAATGGATCAACTGCGCGTGGGAGGAAATGCTTGGCTACTCGCGGGAGGAGTTGCTCTCCAAACCATACATCAGCTTTCTTCATCCGGACGATGTGCCAAGCACCAGCGCAGCCGCTCTAAGAGTAGCGACCACCGGAGCAAATCTGATGAACTTCGCCAACCGGTACCGTTCCGTTAATGGCGAATATCACTGGATCTACTGGACGGTCATTACTTCTACCGAAAAGCGGCTGATCTACTGTGTAGGTCGAGATTTAACGGAAGAGAAGCAGCAGGAAGCGCGTTTGGCTGCGCAGTACGCCGTCACGCGCGTCATGGCGAACGCTACTCCATTAGTCTCCGCAGGCATCGACATGCTGCGTGCTGTTGGTCAGAACCTGGATTGGGACACAGGCTCAATCTGGACGCTTCTCAAGCAAGACGCCGTGCTTCGCTGCACGGACTTCTGGAGCCGGGACATCCTCGACGCGAAAGAGTTCGAAGCTCGAACCAGGGAGCTGCGTTGTCCCAAAGCGGTGGGACTTCCTGGCCGGGTCTGGGAAAGTGGAGAGCCAGCCTGGATCGATGACGTTGCACTCGATTGGAACTTTCCGCGTGGGAAATCTGCTACCGCCGCCGGATTACACAGCGGTTTTGCTTTCCCTGTGAAGGTAGAAGGCGAAGTCATCGGTGTTCTCGAATTCTTCACACGATCGCTTTTCAAACGCGACGACAAGCTGCTCGAGATGATGAGCACGGTGGGAAGCGAGATTGGGCATTTCCTGCAGCGTCGTCGAGCCGAACGGGAGCTACGCGACCATGCAGAGCAACTGGAGACGGCTAAGCATCGTGCCGAGCAGGCAGACAAGGCCAAGAGCGAATTCCTCGCAAATATCAGCCATGAAATTCGGACTCCGATGAACGCCATTATCGGAATGACTGAGTTGTCGCTGGATACAAGGCTTACTCGGGAGCAACGCGATTATCTCGAAACAATTAAGAGTTCGGCGGACGCTCTGCTGCTCCTGATCAATGACTTACTCGACATTTCGAAGATCGAAGCCAAGAAGATGGTGCTCGAACAGGCGCCATTCAACTTGCGCGCCACACTCGAGAACAGTGTGCGTGTGCTGGCTCCGCGGGTTCACCAGCGAGGTCTTGAACTCACTCTACATGTCGGACGAGAGATCCCTGAAGTATTGGTGGGCGATTGCGCACGCCTGCGCCAAGTCGTATTGAACCTGATCGGCAACGCGATCAAATTTACTGATAATGGAGAAATTGCAGTCCGAGTTGAGCTGGAGTCGCAGGATGAAGACGCGATCGGCCTTCACTTCACAGTGAAAGACACCGGTATCGGAATTCCTGCGGAGAAGCAGGCATTGATCTTCGAAGCTTTTGCTCAAGCCGATAGCTCTACTACCCGCAGGTTTGGCGGTACCGGTTTGGGATTGGCCATCTGTTCCCAGCTTGTCGAACTCATGCGAGGCAAGGTGTGGGTGCATAGCAGTCCCGGAAAGGGAAGCATCTTCCACTTCACAACAAAATTTGGGCGTGCTGATGCTTCTGCGGTGGCTGGTCCGGCAAAAATGCTCAGCCGTATGTCCGTGCTGGTAGTCGATGACAATCAAACCAATCGCCGCATTCTGCAGGAGATCTTAGCCCGCTGGAACATGCGTCCTGTCACGGCGGACTCAGCGAAATCGGCGATGGCTGCAATCGAGGCTGGGCTCGCATGGAAGGATCCGTTTGCACTGGCTCTGCTCGACGGGCATATGCCTGAGATTGACGGGTTCATGCTGGCAGAACAGATCGCTCGTGATCCCCGGCTTGCTGGCATGAAGCTGATCCTGCTTACTTCTGCCGGACATTCTGAGGATGTGAAGCGGGCGCAACAGGCTGGAGTGTCGGGATATCTGGTGAAGCCGATCAAGCAGTCCGAACTCTTTGATGCGATTATCGCCTCCACATCGGAGTCGGTGAGCAGACAGCCGCGCAGAGCGAAAAGGAAGAAAGCTCCATCGACTCGTGGCCTGCGCGTACTGTTGGCGGAGGACAATCCCGTCAATCAGAAGCTTGAGAGTCGTCTGCTAGAGAAGCTCGGACACGAGGTTACGATCGTCGAGAACGGGAAATTGGCAGTCTCCGAATCGGAATCGGGGAACTTCGATCTAATCGTAATGGATGTCCAGATGCCGGAGATGGACGGATTGGAAGCTACGCGCGTGATCCGCAGTCGGGAAAATGCCGGAAGGAATCGATTGCCAATTCTTGCTCTTACCGCGCACGCAGCTGTTGAAGATTGCGAGAGGTGTCTTACTGCTGGAATGGACAGCTATGTTTCCAAACCCATTCGACTCGCCGCTTTGCAAGAAGCAATTGCGCAGGTTTTTGCGGGACAGGACCAAGATGCAATAAAGCTTCTCGCGGAGACCCAGCAAGACACAGCTTCCCTTCCGCCCGGACTCATCGACGAAAAGAAGATACTGCAAGGGCTTGCCGGAGATCGCGAGTTAATGGCCGACGTGCTTCGTCTGTTTATTGAAGACAGCGTTCGCCTGTTGCGAGAGATGCATACCGCAGTTGCGCGAACGAATCCTGAAACAATCCGGCACGTTGCACACGCGCTAAAGGGCTCGATTGCCAACTTATCCTCAGGTCCTGCCCGGGAGCTTGCGGCGGAAATGGAACAGATGGGAAAGCGCGGCGAATTAGAGAGCGCTCCCGTGAAGGCTAAGGAGCTGGAGCACGAATTGAGCCTGCTGCAGCAAGCAGCGAAGCAGCTGCTCAACGGGACTCCAGAGTCTCGACCCCAGTCGCGGAGTCAAGGCATGAAAACGGCCACAGGAGTGGCTTAGTACCTGAACATCTAACTTCGCGCTTGCAATCTCATTCCACTTCAAGCTAAAGTGAAGGTGATGTTTTTGCGGATTTCCAACCCGCCGATCCCGTGCCTGCCTCCGGCGTGTGCGCGATGGTGCGGTTGCTTGGAAGACGCCTAATAGCTAAATAAATTCGGCATCAACCAGAACCCACATCGGGAGAGCGATGTGGGTTTTTCTTTTGGTCAACGACTAGAAGACGAAGCTGGAGGAGAGATTTATGAATAGCGAAGATAAACGTGGATCGGTTGCAGTGCTTGGGGCTGGGAAGATGGGCGGAGCCATTCTGGCGGCTCTGGCGAAGACCGGAGATTCGCGATTTGCCGATATTCGTGCCACCGTGCAGCATGCCCACCGCGCTGCGACTGTGAGCAAACAGCTTGGCATGAATATCACCATCGACAACTCGGCTGCCATCCGCGATGCTGACGTAGTCCTGCTCTGTGTGAAGCCGACTTACGTCCGCAGTGTTCTGCAGCAGATTCGTTCGGAGTTGCGCGAAGACGTATTGCTGATCTCGATTGCCAGCGCGGTAACTACGCAGGCGATCGAATCCGCTCTGGGAAGGCATCTGGCGGTAGTTCGGGCGATGCCAAACACTGCGTGCCGGATCGGGAAGGGAATGACTGCGCTATGTCCTGGACGCTTTGCCGGTGGAGAGCACTTAGTCGAGGCTTCTTCGCTGTTTGGTTTGATGGGCCGCACCGCCGAGGTAGAGGAGTCGATGATGGATGCGATTACGGGACTCTCTGCCAGCGGGCCAGCATTCATTTACACGATTCTGGAAGCATTGGCGGAGGGAGGCATCCGTGTCGGCTTGCCTCGCGACCTGGCGACTACACTGGCTGCTCAGGCAACGCTGGGAGCTGCGTCGATGGTACTTGAGACCGGTCAGCATCCTGCGATTCTGAAGAGCGAGGTCACGACGCCGGGTGGATGCACAGTAGAAGGCTTGCTCGAATTGGAAACGGGTAGCATTCGCGCTACGCTGATTCGTGCGATAGATACGACGACGCGGAAGGCGAGTACGTTGGCGCGAGCGGCGCCGAATGGCGGAGCGGAGCAGGATTCGTGGGCGAAGGCGGAGTCTGCCAGCGCGATAGGCAGTGGGGATGTGCGTCGGGTGTGAGGAACGTTGTCTGACGCATTAGTGGCCTCTCTGCAGTCGAAATTGAATATGACTCGTCGGCATCCGAGACAACAGCAGATTCCTCATTCCGCTTGTACTTCATGGAGGTCGCAACACTTTTGGGGTGAGTTCGGGATGACAGTCTCTTTTTGGGCTCCGGCATCTATCGATTTGGGCTCCTAGCTGCAGTCTAAAAATCCTGACTGTAGTCTGGGTTCCTGACCATAGGCGAGTTCTGGTTGCAGTCTCACGCCTTGACCGCCTGTCTCCCAAGCAAAGTATGAGTGTGGCTACACATCTCGGTATCGATCTGGCTGAATACGATGCTCGTATTCGTACGTTCATTCCTCATTATGAGGAGATGCTGGGTGTGGCTGCGGCTGCGATTGATCCCAAGTCGAACATAATCGTCGATTTGGGAATTGGGACTGGGGCGCTCTCGGCGTGTTGCTTGCAGACTGCACTGCTGGCCAAGGTGGTTGGCATTGATGCAGACGCCGAGATTCTGAAAGCCGCGGCGCAGCGTCTGCCGGCCAGCGCAGAGTTCATCCTCGGCTCATTTCTGCGGATGGAAATCCCGAGTTGCGACGCTGTGGTGGCGTCCTTCGCCTTGCATCATGTCGAGACGCGGCGTTCGAAGGCGAAGCTCTATTCGCGGATCGCGAAGGCACTGCGAAACGGAGGGCAGATCGTGAATGTTGATTGCCAACCGGCCAGCAGTGCGACCCTGGCACGGCGTCAGCGAGAAGCATGGAAGGCTCATTTGACGAAAAGTTACTCTCCGACGGAAGCTGATGGCTACCTTGAGGCGTGGTCTCAGGAAGATGTCTACGTGCCATTGGATGAAGAAATGGAACTCATGCGGAACGCAGGGCTCGCTGTCGAGATACTATGGAGAAAAGATGCCTTCGCTGTGCTGCGGGGAAAGAGATAGAACGGAGCGCCCAGACTCCTGGTTTTCAGTAGTTGAATTTTTCAGACTAATTTCCAATCCCCTTGGCCGCGCGGGGCGCCCGGCGCTCCGCTTTGGAAAGATGGCACTCTGCTTCTCAATCGATTATCAGTCTCATCTCGTTCGTTGTCTCAAATCCCATCGACTCGTAGAGCGGTCGTCCGTACTTGCTGGCGTGTAGCCAGAGCACGTTGAATCTTTCTGCTCGGCAATAATCGATTGCTTTCTGCGTGAGTTGCCGAGCGAGGCCGCGCTTGCGGAATTCCGGATAGGTATAGACATTCAGAAGATACGCGCGATTTATATTCTCAGGAGCCAGCGGCCCGCTGACCAATGGGGTAATCAGAAGGCCGACGCCTGCTGCAACTCGTCCCTGCTCAGCGATTGCAAACCAGCCCCGATAAGAACCGTCAGCCAGGTAGCACTGGATAGACGGTCTGGAGCTTTCCACAATTCGATCCACCACTGTTTCGGCATGGCCCATGTCTAAGAACATCTGGCGGCGATGATAGAGAACCTCTTCCAGATCTTCGGAAGTGGTTTCGCGAATCGTGATTACAGAAGCCCTTGCCGGAGCATTCATCTTTGCAGCGATGTCACTGCTTGCCATCGCTCTTGGATGTTACTTCGCGGGTCGCGGTCGCTCCATTTGTGATGGGTACTACTTGAATGTTGGGAGTACCGGAGCCGACGAGTCGCAGGCGTGGTTCCTGAGCCAGGGCAGCAAGCAATTCGCGTGTGATGCGATCATCGATCTCTGCTGCATTGTCCAGCTCTACTGGATATCGGATGACGACTTCAAGGCCGCTCTGCGCCAAACGTAATCTGCTTACCGGCTTTGGCGCGATTGTACGGATGTTCAGCTGCGTCTGCATCTGCCGGTATTCCTGCTCTATGCGGTCCTTGTAACTGGCGTACACCTTCTCGACGGCGCCCAATAGCCGGGATTCCGCCAAGCGGATATCGCTTTCGGGAGCGAGGGTGAGAGAGACTTCATGCCAAACGAAATTAGTCCCGGGAATTTGCTTGTAGAAACTTGCGGTGGGTTGGAAGACGATAGAGTTCGAGAAGACGACTACGCGGCCTGTGGGCTGAATGTAGTTGCCGCTGCCGCCCATCTCCATGAGATGAATGCGAACGAGGCCAATATCGAGGACATCGCCGGTGACTCCGGAGATCTGCACACGATCGCCGACGCGGACTCCGTAGCGTCCGATCAGGAAGAAGTAGCCGGCTACGGCGAGAATGACATTCTGCAGTGCGACTGCTATGCCGGCGGTGATTAGCCCTGCGAAGGTCGCAAGTGAACCAATTTCAGTTGCCAGCGCAAAGGCGACCGTAAGCGCGATGACGAACCACAGAAGGATGCGTCGCAGAAGTAGAAATTGGTAGCGGCGCCGAAAGTCGTGCACATAGCGGAACGTGGCTCGCTTCCACAATTCACCCAGGATCAAGAACGTTCCCAGCACCAGCGTGAGCAGGAGCAATCGCAGGCCAAGGTTCTTGAGATCGATCTGGTACTGCGTTTTGACGTCGTCCCGCCAACGCCTCAGGTTGCTCTTGTAAAGATCCAGGAGCACGCTCTGCTTGCTGAGTGGAAGCATCAGGCTGGAGGCCTGTTTGAACTGTGCGGTCAGGGCGTCGAGTTCGCGCTTTTGTTGTTGGAGGCCGGCGATTTCGCTCGTGTCGGCTTGCTGGGCCAGCTCATTGCCGCGCTGAACTAAGGCAGAAAGATTCTTGATGATCGGAGTACGCAGGTCCTGCGCAGTCTGTGCCAGAGCATTCGTGGTTTTGATGCTATCGTCAACTGTTCGGATTTTGCGCGTAAGGGAGAACAGATCTGAAACCAGGGCGAGCAAACCTTCTGGCTGTTGTCGGCGAGCTTGTGTAGTTGAAGTAGCAGAGGAAGCAGTGGCTGTGGTACTTGCCTTGGATTGTCCATCCGCGGTCGCAGTAGGGGGATTGGTCAGAGTGGTTTCTGGGACTGAGCGCTGCAGCTCCTGCACCTGCGCTACAAGATTGCCTCCCGTCGCACCGGCCGATCCACTGCTCGCGAACTGCAAGATGTTATGCAGAGCCTCGCTACGAGCTTGGGCCAAAGCTAGTTCGGACTTAAGTTCGTCCAGTGTTGCCTGCATTTTTGGCCGCTCGCGGGGAGTTGCGGTCGGAAGCTTGTCCTGTAATTGATCGATCTCAGTCTGGGTATCACGCACCAACTGGTCTGTCTTGGCGGTTGTTTGAACCAGATTCTGAAGTCTTGAATTCGATGGATTTTGAGCAGAGCTTGCTGGGGTTTGTGCAGCAATCAGCTGCGCGGCTGCACGTCCGAAATCGAAAGACAGGCGGACAATCTGGTTCGCCATCTGGCGATCATCATTGACGAACAAAAGATCGGCGGGATCGGTGGCACTGCTCTCTTCGATGGCAAGATGACGGTACCAGTCGATGCTCTGGTTCAGATAGTCGAGTAGCAGCTGTCCGTTCGGCTGACCTGCAGGTGCTTGCGACTCTGTGGGAGGTGTGTCATCGCCAGAAACCATACCGCACAGGAGTAGGGGGATCAGGACCAGACTGACGACGCCGCTTACTTTAGCGAATTGGATAGTAGGGTTCCTTAGTTGATGTAGGGAGTGGCCACTATCAGTTTAGACGCGACCGGAGATTTTGGGTTGTTGTGGGTGGGAGCCGCGGGCCGGCATTGTCACTCCCAAGCCAATATATGTCTTTCAAAATCGAACGCGAGGCGCCGTACACCGAGAGCTTTAGGTCCAAGTAGTCCGTCAAAGCCAGGCTCCCCTCCGGGTATCTCGTCGGTTACATATGCGGGAAAGCCTTTGGTTTTCCAGCCACCAATTTGAAATTCTCGTATCTCGGCCAGCTGTGCTCGCAGTACCAAGCCGAGAGCTGCCTCGTGGGAGTCGGATTGAAGGACTGCAGATGCGCGCACCTTTCCGCCATAGATGAGGACCGCATTGAATCCGGTGTCCACTTGAAAGCGCAGCATCTTGCCGTCGGCGGTTGCGTCGAGCAGTGCGAACCGCCTTCCTGGGAGCAGAGTGGCGGAATGCGGGAGAGATGGGACAGTTCCAAACGTGATGGTCTTGGCTTTGTAGTCGATGAGGAACTTGCTCATTCCTAGTAGGTCCATGCCAATGAGCACGTCGGGACGAATTCCCATGGAATGCGTCAAAGGAGAGAGGTCACCCGCGATTCCTGACAGGTGTTCGGAGCGAAGTGGACCAAGTTCAATCTTCGGGATCGAAACCGCTTGTACCACGACGTTACGGGTGCCGAAACTTGCAGCTTCTGGTCTCATGCTTAGCGAGAGCCGCTTGGCAATGCGGAGATCCAAGGTCGTTTCGGTTACTCCGGTGTCAATGACGGCAACGAGGTTTTGTAGCGTACCAATTGTGCATTTGGAAACGATCAAGAAGTCGTCATGAAGCTCAAATGAAACGGTTTGGGAACTTGCGCGTAAAGATAGACAGAGCCAAAAAAGAAAGGACCGTTTCATGCTGACTTCGCACCGGCGGCGCGAGTCGCAAGCTATTGGGCGGAAGCGGAGGAAGTCCTGAAGACGGCCTCAAATTTTCGTGAGATGTCGGGCCACGTGTGAGAATTCGGATTTTCATCGGAATTTCTTCGGGAACCAAATAGCCACTCGTGCGGTCATAATCAGCACTAGCTTTATGTCTAGAAGATGCAATGGACGATAACTTCCAGATTCAAGAGTGGGTCGTCTCGCCCAAGCTCAACAGCCTGCGCCGCAACGGCAAGATGGTTCACCTCGAGCCGAAGGTGATGCAGGTGTTGGTGTGCCTGGCGAAATCTCCCGGCGTTGTCTCCAAAGAAAAGCTAATGCAGACCGTGTGGACGGACACGTTTGTCACCGATGACGTGCTCACGCGATCGATCTCGGAACTTCGTAAGGCCTTTGACGATGACAAGAAGAATCCTCGCTTTATCCAGACGATTCCCAAAGGCGGATATCGGTTGCTTGCTTCGATCGAACAAGTTCAGAGTTTGGAATTAAAAGAATCCCACGTTTCATGTTCTGGATCGTCCCTTGCGCTGCCTGAGATTTCTTCAAAGCCTTCTCATCGCAAAATTTGGATAGCGGGTTCAGCGCTGGCGCTCGCCTCATTGCTCGTTATCGCTTACGTGATTGGCAGGAACACCGCCACCCCAGTTCCACCAGGCCGAGCGATGTTAGCTGTTCTCCCTTTTGAGAACCTCAGCAAAGACTCGGCACAGGAGTTCTTCGCAGATGGTCTGACGGCTGAGATGATTTCGCAATTTGGACGGCTCCCTTCTGACCGGCTCGGCGTGATTGCCTGGACCTCGATGGCCCGGTACAAAGGCACGTCGAAGCGTGAGGACCAAATCAGCCGGGAGTTGGGCGCGAATTACCTGCTGGAGGGAACCGTCAGACGTTCGGGCAATCGGGTCCGGATCACGGCCGAACTGATCGAGAGCGGCAAACGCGATCATTTGTGGTCGAACAGCTATGACGGAAATCTGGAAGATGTGATTACGCTGCAAAACCGAGTGGCCCGGGAAATAGCGTCTGAGATCCGCGTTCAATTGACTCCACAGGACGAGGCGCGCTTGTCAGTCGCCAGCACAGTGAACAGCGAAGGGTACGACGCATATCTGAAAGCAAAACTTCGGTTCGATATACCGGGAACTCAAGCCATGCTGGCGAACATGGAACACCTGCGAACTGCCATTCGGCTGAATCCCGGGTACGCTCCGCCCTATGTCTCGATGGCTGTCATGAATCGTGCCATGGCGAGCCAGGGCGCTGCAGATCCCAAATCGTCGTACGCTGCGGCCCGTAGTCTGCTTCTAAAAGCGCTGGAACTGGACCCCGACTCCTCAGCAGCCCACCGCGAGTTAGCCTGGGTTGAGTGGCGCTACGAGTGGAACTTTACCGAAGCCGAGAAGGAATTTCGCCGTGCGATTCAACTCAGTCCGAATGACGCTACTTCCCGGGATACTTATGGCTTGTTTCTGAAGAGTATGGGTCGGTTTGAAGAGGCTCTTGTTCAGTCCAGAGAGTCGGTCGAACTCAGTCCCATGGAATCGTTCGGCCATACCAATCAGGGATCTCTGCTCGCGCTTATGAGGATGTTTGAGGAAGCGAACGCCCAATATGAAAAGGCGGCCGCGATCGATCCCCGACAGCCCTACGTCTATGAACGCATGGGGCCGGTATTACTTATGCAGGGAAGAAACGCAGATGCGATCGCAGTGCTGGAGAAAGCGAGAGTCTATTCGGGCGGCCAGCAAGACAAACTCGCCTGGCTCGGATATGCATATGCGGTGAATGGGAGACGTCTTGAGGCTCTGAAAGTGCTCGATCAGCTCCAAAAAATAGCCGAGGCGCGTATGTATGTGTCGCCGCTCCATGTGGCCCTCGTCTTCAACGGACTTGGGGAGCGTGAAGAAGCGATCACCTGGCTCGAGAAGGCCTACCAAGGACGCGATGAATACCTGGTGTACTTAAACGTATATCCCGAGTTCCAGAACTTGCACTCGGATAAGCGTTTCCAAGCTCTCCAGCGCCAAATCGGGCTGCTGCAGTAGTTACTGGTTAGGCAATAACGGATGGTTACTTCCAGATTACTTTTCTCTATCGTGACAGCACGTTTGTGACCTGCGTAATTACCCCGCCTCAGCCAGATGAGCCCATCATTTCAGCATGAAAGTGCGCATTTGCTTTCTCGTAATTATGCTTGCGCCGCTGTTCTATTACGGGGCAATTCACTTAGCTCCAGCGGGGCACGCTGCCACTGTTTCGTCTAACTTCCACCAGCTGGGAAGAGTTGCGTTTGAGAAGATCGAGAAAGCCCAGCAAGCCCAGTCCGAGACGGATGCCGTCTTCGATCCTGGCATCGCTGAGGCTGAGCAAGCGGTTGCGGTCGCGAACACGGCGGCTGTAACCCCAGCCGATCGGCGCGAATACACGCAGCTCGTTAACTACCTGCATTCGGTCAAGCAGGATCGATTGTTAATGCAGGCCAGCGCCGACTCTGGTCCCGTGGACCAAGGGGCAAGTAACGCGGCCAGGAGCAGCGCGGAAAGAATTTTTCGGTAGGCTACTGGTGGAAGCTGACGGTGATACGAGTCTCCGCTTCCACAGGTTTCCCGCCGAGCATGTAAGGCGAGTATCGCCATTGCCTTGCCGCATCCAGCGCGGCTTCACGGAGCAGCGGGCTGCCGCTTAGAACCTTCAAGTTGCGCAACATTCCATCTGTTTGGATAATCCCGGCGATTACGACCTCGCCGGATACACCTGCACGCCGTGCCATTTCGGGATACTGAGGCAGCACTCGTTTAATTAGCTTGCCTTGGACTACGCCCTGAGATTGAGGGACTACGCCCTGAGATGGAGGCGGTCCAAGCTCTGGAGTCGCAGTCTTCGCCAACACAATCGATGCAGGCAGCGCGTTTGAGCCTCGCGCCAGATCCGCCATGTTCATCGGTGAAAGCTCGGGAGCAGCAGGCTCTGCTGCCGGCTTGGGAGTCACAGTGTGCCCTTGAATCACTTCGAGCTCTGTCACCTCGGCATTGTTAGTACGGCTCGGAGGAACCGAAGCTGGGCGAATGGTGCGAGCGGACACTGTACCTCTCGCGATATTTGGAGATGATCCCGGATTTGAGCTAGGCAAGATCGCTGGGGAAGGTGTAGTTGTCGCACTCCCGCTCGGTCCAACCACTGGTGCGTGGTTGCCTGTTTGAGCCGCTGCACGGCTATTGCGGTAATAGATATATCCAAGCACCAGCAGGACGCCTGCCAACAGGATTCCAATGAAGGAGATGCGCGTGCCACGTGCTGGCATGCGGATGTGCATTCCCCCTTCAAAATGCTCGGGCTTTTGTTGCGCAGGAGCTGTTTGCTCCACGCGAAGACTCGAGACAGGAGCCCTCTGGGCGGAAGGCGGCGCAATCGCAGTTGCTGCCGATGGCATAATCGCGCCGGGTAGTGGTTCCAAATGGGGAACGAGAAACGGTTCCAGAGCCTCATGAACATCGAACGGGGTGTATTCAGGTGCTGAAATCTCTTTGGGTGGCGCCGCAACGCTGGCAATTAGATCGGTGAGGAAGCTCACTACCAGAATGTCGCCACCTTCGAAGTTATGAGGATCCGGCGAAAGGACTTCGGCGATGCCAACGATTTCCGTCCCCGCATGGATGGGCATGATCAGCAGGGAACGGAAATTCAAGGAACGGCAAACTTCCGGATTCACTCGCGAATCATTCTCGGAATCCTCGAGCATGACAAGCGTGCCGGAACGCAGACACTCTCCCGACAACGAACTCGAAGAAAGCTTTACACCGACGTCCGGAGCGTTGCCGAAACTGGCCTGACAAAAAACGTCCTGACCTTCGCGCAGAGCGATTGCCGCACCCGTTGCGCGCGTGAGTTCGGCCATGCGTCGCACAACCACGTCCAGTGCCGTGCTGGTTTCCAGATGCTCGGTGGAGATGATCGCCTGCAGATCCGCTACTTCGCGTAACGCGGCGATCTTGCGAGATAAATCGTTGTCCACGTGAGCACCATCCGAGTGCGATGGATGTGTGTTTGCGCCCGAATTAAGCCATTTGCGGAGAGCCGCCGTTGATGCGGGCTCGATTCGCGTGAAACGAATCCCTGCTCTGCCGTCATCGCCGCTCCACGTGATCACGCCAGTGGCATCGATCACAGAGCCAGTCTCCGGAAGCTCAAATCTCAGAGAGGCAGGCATCCCGAGCTCCAGCAGCGAGCTGCTCGCAATGCCAAGGCCGCCTTCACCCAAGTCTTGTATCCAAACCTCTCGGTCCGGCTGCAATTCTAACCGGATGGGCTCGGAAACAACTCTTCGAGCAGACTGCCGCTGATCGGATCCAGATTCTTCGTCTCGCCCAATCGGGCTGGCGGAAGTACCCATGAACGGAAATTCCTCACCGCATCCTATGGAAACTGTTTAGCAGAAGCCCATGTGGTGGGGGTGGCAACGGGCTGTGCAGGAAGAGGCTTAGGCGCGGGACTATATACACTCGTAGCCGCCGAAGCAGCCGCCGCCTGGACAGGAGTGCGTCCGCTCTCTTCCAGTAATTTGGCGCTCAGACGCAAAGCATCAATTTCGCGCTGGATGCGTTCCAAATCGGCTTCCTTGTGACGAATCAGCTCGTAAAGATCCTTCATTTGCTTCGGTTACTCACTGGCTAATGATTTTTGAGGGGATGTAGAGCGCATCATTACCCAGCATTCTGAGAAATGCAATAAGGATTTTGCAGCGGTTTGGGTCAAGGGAGGGAATCCTGACGGGTCACTTCGACAGGTTACTCGTCTCCGGGAAGGCGGTAAGTTCCCGTGATAGAACTAAGTGCGTGAGTTTCTTCCTGGGAATTGACGGTGGTGGAACCAAGACCGAGTGCGTCGTTGGGGACAACTCGCGTGTCCTAGGCAGGAGCGTCGGAAGCACAATCAAGATCAAAAAGGTCGGCGAAGATGCGGCGGGCCGGGCTCTTGAGAGCGCAGTAGCAGAGGCCTGCCGGTCCGCAGGCGTTACTCCACAGCAAATCACGCGGACCTGCATTGGCATTGCCGGTTCCAGTATTCCCGAAGTTACAGACTGGACCTATAGCGTCCTCAAACAGCTCGTAGCCGGAGAGGTACAAGTTGTGAACGATGCGCTCATTGCCCACCATGCGGCATTTCGCGGTCGGCCTGGGGTTCTCCTGATCGCGGGCACGGGCTCAAACGTTCTCGGAATCAATGATTGTGGCGAGTCTGGGCGCGCGGGCGGCTGGGGACCGATGATTTCGGACGAGGGCTCCGGATTCTGGATCGGGCGTAGAGCCGTGGCTTACGCGATGCGAGCCTACGATGGCAAGCAGCCGACCAGCTTGTTGGACGCTGTCATGAGAGCTTGGGATTTGAAGACCATTGAAGAACTCGTCTCGATGGCGAACTCGAATCCACCACCGGACTTTTCATCGCTGCTGCCCGCCGTTCTTCAATGCGCCGATGGTGGCGACAAATTGGCGGGCGAGATTCTCATTTCGGCAGCTGAGGAACTCGCACGGCTCGCGACCATCGTTGTACGCAAACTGTGGCCCGAAATCTCGAAAGTTAATGTGGCAGTCACGGGTGGCGTATTTGCACATTCTCCACAAATCCGGCAGAGGTTCGGCGAACTGGTGCGCGCTAAACACCCTGGCGCAGCCGTGAACCTTGAGCCTGTACATCCCGTAATGGGAGCACTCTCGATGGCGCGGAAGTGTAACAGCGCATCTGCCTCATGAGGGTAAAGTTCCACACCCCGCCAGTTGATTACTTGTGACGAATAGACGGCCGATCTCGCTCGACAATCCGGACGCCAACCCAGAAGAGTTGATCGCCAGTTCGTTTGTCGAAGATCTTGTAGTTGCGGCTAAACATCCTGCCTTAATGGAAGATCTTGCGCTGGCGATTCTTCGCCGACGCGATTTACCAGTTGTAGCCCTTGAGGAAATTGCTCGTAATCACTCGGTAATTAAGCGGCGCAAGGTGCTCGTCGGAGTCGTTGAACACCAGCGCACTCCGCGTCACATTTCCTTGCCTTTGCTCAGAAGATTGTTCACCTTCGAACTGATGCAGCTGGCGTTGACGCCGTCCGTGCTTCCCGATATAAAACTCGCAGTCGAAGAAAGTCTAGTCGGAAAATCGGCAACGCTCGCCTTAGGAGAGCGAATTACCTTAGCTCGAAGAGGTTCGACGAAAGTAGCCGGAGCCCTGTTGGTTGACGGCCAGACGACCGTCAGCGAAGCGGCGTTGCAGAATCCGCGAATTACGGAAGCTAGCATCGTTAAGGCGCTTGGCAGGCCGGAGATTCCGCTTACCTTCTTGATAATGCTTGCAAATCATTCAAAGTGGTCTCTCCGACGCGAAATCCAAATTGGGATTCTGCGCCGGAGAGAGGCTACGGACTCATTAGTGCTGAAAATTGCAGCCAAGTTGCCCAAGCCCGCGATCAAAGAGGTGATCACGCAAGCCCGGCTGCCGGCGGGAAGAAAAGAACTGCTTCAAACTGCGCTGATTCGAGGCTGACCGGGCTACGTCAAGCCGCCCGCCTCGAGGCTGAAGGCTCGAGCTTCACTTTTATCCAGCCAGGTTGGCGCGTATCAAATGCCTTGTACGCATCAATCACATTCGTCATTGGCTCTATGTTCGTGAGCACCTTCTCGGGATCCAGTACGCCACTTACCACCTTGTCCAGCAGCATCGGGATATATTTACGGTGATTGCAATTCCCCATTTTGAGCGTGAGATTCTTTTCCATTGCTGTCCCGATCGGGAAACTCTCTGCTGTCTCCGGGTAAACACCGATGATGGACATGGTTCCCGCTTTGGCTACGGACTCTACTGCCCACGAGAGCGCCTGTGAAGGAGCGTCGCCGGGATGCCAATTATCGCCTTGCACGCTTGTCTTTGGCGTGATCATCTTGCGTTCTAGGCGGTCCTTTGGTCTTCGCAGCCATGACTTCTTGGCAGGTCCATGATGCGGATGCGTGGCATCAACACCAACAGCGTCGATTACACGATCTGCTCCAATGCCGCCGGTAAAGCCCTTTATCGCCTCAATCGGGTCCTCCCGGTTGAAATCGATGATTTCAGCGCCTTGGTCCTGGGCCATTTCCAGTCGCGACGGAATGGTATCGATGGCGAAAATGCGCCCGGCATTCAACAGCTTGGCGCAGGCGATTACAAACTGCCCGACAGGACCGCATCCGAAGACTGCCACCGTGCTGCCAGCGTGTATGCAGGCGATCTCTGCGGCCATCCATGCTGTGGGAATGATGTCGGAAAGCAAGATTGCCTGATTATCGCTGACACCATCGGGAACTCGAACGAGGCCGATATTCGCAAAGGGAATGCGTGCATACTCGGCCTGGAGGCCGTCGAATGGTCCAGTGGACGCTGGACCACCGAAAAATGCCGTGCCCGCCTCGGGACCGTTTGGATTCGCCTTGTCGCACTGTGAGTAGTAGCCGGCACGGCAATAAGAGCAGTTTCCGCAGGCAATGGTGGAGGGAATTACTACACGATCCCGGTTTAAAGTTGCGCACGGCGCTTCCGACTTCCTCGACGATGCCGACACCCTCGTGTCCCAAAATGGTTCCAGGCTTCATTCCCGCCATGGTGCCACGGATCATGTGGAGGTCAGTGCCACAGATCGCGCTTGCCGTAAGCCGCACCACCGCGTCATTGGGCTTCTGAATCTTTGGGTCAGGAACGTTTTCGAGCTGAATATTGCCGACTCCGCGAAACAGTACTGCGTTCATGAGAGCTCCTTTTCAACGCTATCTTCAGTTGGACGCCAGCGATAATTGGCAGGTTGACCTCGGATTCTCGGCTTCGAAGTCGCGCAGCTCCGAGGTTCGGACTACTCAACAACACGAACGTCTGGAAAAGTAATCTGGGCGAACAGAGAAAGAAAAGAGGCACACAATTCCAGCGCGTTCTCGTCACCCCGGCTGTGGAAATGCTGGTTGCGCAAAGTCTCTGTTTTGTGCGGCATGCACAGTCTAGTCACGGATACTTGCAAATCATTACCAACGTGTGCCTTTAGTAATCTTCGGAGAAATCAAGACCGTCGCTATTATCACGGCATGGCCACTGCCTTCTCCTCTCCTCAACCTTCCATTGGCTTTGCGCGCAAGCGACGCTGGGAGCGGCACAAGATTGACATCCCAATTCGCTTGATTTTCTGGAATTCTCTACACACAGCCAAGATCGTTGAGGCGCGTGGGCGCGACATGAGTGACGGCGGGCTGGCCGTCTTCGCTGGAGTGGAGCTGCGCATTGGTGACATCATCGAGATCGAATTTACCCCCGCCTATTCCGGACAGCCGCTGCGGGTCAAGGCTGAGGTGCGCAATCGCCGCGGCTACTCATATGGCATCGAGTACCTAAACGACACGACCACGGAACAAACGCAGGCAGCTCGCCTTCGCGAGTTGCTCAACTCGGCCAGCGGCCATACGAATATCTAGTTGTCCCTTCCATAAGCACGCCAGCAAGCGTTAAAGCTTTGCGGTAAAGAAGGTCGCATCTGTGCCGTCAATGCGATCCCATTATGGTTCGCTTTAGCCGCTGAGGTAAATGTTGGTTTTCATCATCAGCATGCTACCTCAGGCGCTGAAGCGAGAATCAGAAATCAGTTCTAACCGGCACGACTAAAGTGGGTGCCTTCCCTAAACTCCGCGATTCTTTTTCTGTTATGCTGCCGCCCGCTACTCCGGGAGGTACGCCCATGTTGCAGGGTTTCAAGAAGTTTGTTTTGCGCGGAAATGTTGTCGATTTGGCAGTTGCGGTTGTGATTGGCGCAGCGTTCGGAGCCGTCATTACATCGCTGGTCACGAATATGTTCACCCCTCTAATTGCCGCGATCGGCGGCAAGCAAGACTTTTCCAACCTGAGCGTTACCATCAACAACAGCAAGATCATGTACGGCGCATTCTTGAATGCTGTGATCTCGTTCGTGATGATCGCAGCTGCGGTTTATTTCTTCATCGTAATGCCAGTGAATGCCTACACGGAACGTAGAAACCGAGGAGTGGCTCCTCCGGACCCAACTGCGAAGAGGTGTCCCGAGTGTTTGAGCGAGATTCCTATTGCGGCCAAGCGATGTGCCTTTTGCACCAGCCCCGTGGGATCCGCCGCTGGCGCCAGCGTGTAGTCGGGCAGTTAAGTTTCTGGATGTGATCGAGACATCGTGTGCTGGCATGTCGCACTCGACAATTGAAAAATCCCGTCCGGAGAAACGATGAAAGTTTTGGATCCAGGCGTGTTGCCCTGCCTTGTTCGTTGGAGTGTTAACAGCTTCCTGCGTTGCTTTAGACCAAAAGCCGCAGGGAATCTACAAAACTAACTGTGAGGGGTGCCATGAACCGACAGGGCGAGCCTCGGAGGTCGGGAGAAGCCTTCGTGCCAGGAGTTTCAAAGATTCCGCAGAGCTCAAGATTCCTCCTGCAACACTTGCAAGAGTCGTCGCAAAGGGCAAGAACCAGATGCCTCCATTCGAGGGAGCGTTAACAGCAAAAGAGATAAGGGACCTTACGAAGTACATCAAGGAAATGAAGTAACAATTGCAGGCTGAAATAAAGCAGTCGCGGGTATTGCCGAACTGTGCTTCAAAGACTTGCGTTTTAAATATGTCTAACGAGTCTGCGCAGCGCATTGGGACGCTGAGGCAGGAACACTCAGAAGATCTCGGAAAACGAATCCGTCTCGCTGTACTGTTTCGCCGTTCACAATTGGGATCGACGTTCGGAACATGGGCCCTGAATATACGAAGGTGTGGAACTCGCCATTCTCGGCACAGGGATCAGCAGACGCCGGCAAGTCAGTCAGGAGCTTCTCGTCGTAGTCTCTGCCGGCCCAGTCCGCCGGAACCGCTCGTGGATCAACGCAACTCAGGCGTGCTCGCAGTCCCGAGCGAAGCATCTCTTCCGCGAGTTCGCGCGTAGGCATGCCCCAGACAGGAAAAAGAAACTCAAGTCCGCATTTCTTGAACTGGGCTTCACGATACTGGCGGATATCCTGCAAATGGAGGTCCCCGAAGGCTATGGCATCTATTCCGCGAGTTCGCGCGTAGGCATGCCCCAGACAGGAAAAAGAAACTCAAGTCCGCATTTCTTGAACTGGGCTTCACGATACTGGCGGATATCCTGCAAATAGAGGTCCCCGAAGGCTATGGCATCTATTCCGAGCCGCTTTAGAAAGTGCAGGGCGTTGCTCATGCGGCGCTCGTAATGCTCGTTTGTACAGGGTGAAGGTAAGGGAATGACCCAAAGCGGCAGTCCCGCCGCTTGAGCCTGCGCTTCCAGGAGCTCGCGTCGAACGCCATGCATAGCTATGCGATTGAAACGCTGATTGATGGTGGTAAGTAACCCGATGACCGTGTACTTATCTGGTTGTTGACGAAGCCTATAGAGCGTCCAGGCGCTGTCTTTGCCCCCGCTCCATGAAACCACGACGCGCTTGGTGACCCTGTTCGTTAGCAAGGCAAAATTGTACCGTCCCGACTAGCAGGAGGTGTTACGCTTTTGTGCAACAGGTACTCAAATGTCGACTCAGGCCTCCGCCCAGAACACTATGGTCAGTGGACAGGAATTTCCTGTTCTGCTGCGCGTAGAAGGTGATAGGCAGCAGGCAATCCCGCTAATCCATTTCCCGTTCACCATCGGAAGACGGGCAGAGAAGCACATGGTAATTACGGATCCCATGGCTTCGCGTGATCACGCCGAAATCGTGCAGATGGGTGGTGAATATTACCTGCTAGACCTTGGCAGCAAGCACGGTACATTCGTCAACGGATCTCTGGTAAAGCGACACAAGCTGGTTAACAACGACCGCTTGCAGTTTGGCAGCAGCAACGACCGCACATTTGCCGTTTTCCAATTTGGCACCACTAGCCAGACAACCAGCTCAGCTCGGGAATTATTGAGCCAGATTTCGGGACTCCAGGTTGAAAAGGAAGCTTCCGATCTGGAGAAGCTGGCGTTCTTCCTGGAAGTCGCACGCAAGCTGAACAGCCGCGGAGCTCTCGACGACGTTCTGGTAACGCTTGTAGAAGCAACATTACGCATCACCGGTGCCGAACGTGGATTTGTCTTCTTGGTCGGCAAAGAAGGGGATTTGAGCCTCGCCGTTGGGCGCAACTCGCTCGGGGATGAACTCAAAGACGATACGACGATCTCGCATTCGATCCTGAAAGATGCGATGACATCGGCCTCCCGAGTAATCATTACCGATACGGCAAGTCATTCGGATCTCGCAGCGCGGCAGAGCATTGTCGCCCACGATCTACGGACAGTGATCTGCATGCCCTTGTTCCGGACTAACATTGCTGCGCAGGGCCAACAGACTCAGGCTGATGATGCCCCGCGAGGCATTAATGGAGTCCTTTACCTGGATAGCCGCCTAGCCTCCCGCGGCCTATCAAGTTTGAGTCGGGACATTCTCAACACAGTTGCCACAGAAGCTGCCGCTTTGATCGAGGCCGCGCAACTTGCCCAGGCTGAACAGAATGCGCGGCTGTATCAAAAAGAGCTTGCCATTGCCGCGACGATCCAGCAGCGCCTGATGACGGTGATCATTCCCGAGGTGAATTACGCGAAGTTGCGGGCGCGAAGTCTGCCTTGCGAGGAGATTGGAGGAGACTTCTACGATGCCGTGCTGGCAGACGGCAACTTGTACCTGGTGCTCGCCGATATCTGCGGGAAAGGAGTTTCAGCCGCGATTCTTGCCTCGATTTTGCAGGGGATGATCTATTCGCAGCTCGTCGCCCACGTGCCGCTTGCGGACATTGCGGCTGCCGTCAATCGCTTCTTGTGCGTGAAGAAACTGGGCGAGAAATATGCGACCTGCAACGTCGTTAAAATCACCCCCATCGGCAACTGTGAGTTCCTCAACTGTGGACACGTGCCGGCTGTCCGCGTAGCAGATGGCAGGGTTTTGAGACCTACAGAAGGAAATCTTCCATTGGGACTCATTCCAACTGCAGAATTCGAAACCTACAGTTTCAAATTGAAACCTGGTGATCGAATCGTTCTCGTGAGCGACGGCGTAAACGAAGCTCAGAATCGTGAAGGCGAATTCTTCGGCGATGAAAGATTGGAAGCTGTCGTTCTTCGGGGAAAAGATCTGTTCGCTGCGGTGAGTGAGTTTGCCCAAGGTGCGCCTCCATCCGATGACTGCACCACCGTGGAACTTGAATATATCGGCGACTGAAGCCCGACCAACCTTGGGATATTCGGATGTGGCCGCAGCATGGTAGAGACGCAGCATGCTGCGTCTCTACCAGTGTCGCGGGAACCCCAGCGGTCTTGCGGTCTTCTCGATCTACTCAAAGCAGATTTTATCGGCGGTCACAACGGAGTGCTGCCGCAAACGCAGGTCATCGCGTCGTGGGCAGTCAGCGCGAAAGTGAGCTCCACGACTCTCTTCTCTCGCCAGCGCGGAGCGCGCAATCAAATCGCCAACGGCTAGAAGGTTTTTTGTCTCGAAGTCCACGCGTTTGAATGGCAACCTCAGTAAAAGCTTCCAGTTATTGATCTGATGCAGCAGCTGTTGCAACCCGCTCCTATCTCTTACGACCCCGGCATATTGCCACATTGCGGCGCGCAGTTGTTGCGCAGTTTGCGGATCGGGTTTCGAATCCGCTCCAGCAATTTTTTGATGGCAAGACAGCTTTGCCTTCGAGCCCAGTTCCTTTCTCATGGCTTCGGCGGCTCGGGCACCAAAGACGAGTCCTTCCAGCAGGGAATTGCTGGCTAACCGATTCGCGCCGTGCACACCGGTGCACGCTGTTTCTCCCGCTGCATAGAGACCACGCAGCGAACTTCGTCCATGAAGGTCTGTTTTGATCCCACCCATCAAATAATGAGCGGCGGGGCGGACAGGCACCAGATTGGCGGTAATGTCGATGCCGTATTGTTTGCACGTCATATAGATTCGCGGAAAGCGCTCGCGCAGATGTGCTGCGTTGAGATGCCGCAGATCGAGATATGCTACCGCAGGTGTGGCTTTGCTTGTTCTGATTTCCTGCACGATGGCGCGAGCGACAACATCTCGCGGTGCGAGTTCCGCCAGAGGGTGATATCGAGGCATAAAGCGCTCGCGCGCTGGATTGAGCAGCAGTGCTCCTTCTCCCCGTAGTGCTTCTGAAAGTAGAAAGCGAGGAGCTCCGGGCGCAGAGAGCGCTGTAGGATGGAATTGAAAAAATTCCATGTCACTGATAGAAGCGCCCACTCGGTATGCCATTGCAATTCCATCTCCGGTGGCCACCGGGGGATTGGTCGTGTCTGAGTAAACCTGGCCTGCGCCGCCAGTCGCCAGGAGCACCGCTTTGGCGCGAACCGTTTTGGGCGTGCCGTCGGCGGCGAGCATAGCTACTCCGGTCACTTGTTCGCCATCAAGGCAAAGGTCTGTCGTAAATTCAAATTCGGTGAAGGCGATTTGTGGGATCTTCTGAGCCTTAGCAATTAGAGACCGTCCGATCTCGCGGCCAGTAGAATCGCCGTGAGCGTGCAGGATGCGCGAGCGGCTGTGTGCGCCCTCGCGGGTGAACGTTAACTTACTCCCACTTCGGTCAAATTCGGTCCCCCAGTCGATCAGCTCTTGAATGCGTGCGGGACCTTCTTTGACAAGCACACGAGCGGCTTCAACATTTACAAGTCCATCACCAGCATCGATGGTGTCTTGCAGGTGAAGCTCGACTTCATCGTCGTCGCTTAAGGCCACTGCAATTCCACCTTGAGCATATTGCGTGTTGCTCTCGGTGACCTCCTGCTTCGTGACGACCAACACACGGCCACCCTCGGCAAGTCCGATTGCAGCGCGCAATCCAGCGATTCCGCCTCCAACAACGATGAAATCTGTCTCAGATGAAAACCAAGGCATGAGAAATTTCGATGGTAGCACGCGATATCGGGACCATTCCCGATCGGACTGACGTCCGCAGCGCATGGGATATGATGAAAGCTCGTGAACAAAATCACCGTCAAAACGAAGTCAGCAGAGTATTCAGTGCTAGTCGAGCGTGGCGTGCTTACTCAGGTTGGAAAGACCATCGCTAAGCTGCTTCCCAGCAAGAAATCTCGATGCTTCGTCGTCACCGTCGCTCCGGTTTGGACGCTGTGGGGCGAGACATTCAAGAAAGCATTGGCGAGCGCGAAGCTCGACTTCAGTGTCCTGGAAATGACGGATGGTGAGCGCGCCAAGAGTTTTGCAAGTGTGGAACACCTGGCTGAACGAATGGCAATGAAAGGCGCGGATCGGAATTCGGTCGTTATTGCGTTTGGTGGAGGCGTGGTTGGCGATCTCGCTGGTTTTTTGGCGTCGGTCTACATGCGCGGCGTACCTGTTATCCAGGTGCCTACAACCCTTTTGGCGCAAGTCGATGCCGCGATCGGCGGAAAGACCGGGGCCAACTTGCGTGCAGGAAAGAATCTCGTTGGAACGTTCCATCAACCTCTCGCGGTGATCTCGGATCCGGAGTTGCTGACTACATTGCCGGATCGCGAATTCCGCGCTGGATTGTTCGAGGTGATCAAGTCGGGAGTGATCCGCGACCGAAAGCTGTTCGAGATCGCGGAGAGCGAACGCAAACGATTGCTGGCAAGGGATCAGGATATCCTTGAACGTGTGATTCACGATTGTACGCGCATTAAGGCTGAAGTGGTGGCTGCCGATGAAAAGGAATCTGATCTGCGGCGCATCTTGAATTTTGGACACACCATTGGACATGCGCTGGAAGCTGATACGGCATATCGTCATTTTTTACATGGTGAAGCTGTCGGTTGGGGCATGGCTGCGGCTGCCATGATCGGTACCGCTGTGCGAAGGACTTCTCCCGAATTGGCACAGAGGATAGTGTCATGTGTGCTTGCATATTCTCCGCTGCCTGAAGTCAATAGCCGGGCGGAGGACATCGTGAAACGTATTCAGGGCGACAAAAAGGCTTTTAATGGTAAGGTCCACTTCGTTTTGGCGACTTCAGTCGGAAAAGTGGAAATTTTCAACCGCGTCCCCGACGATGTAGTGGCGCACGCGGTTGAGGAATTGCATTATCTCTCTCGCAATTGACGATGCCTGTTCCTCTAAAAGATCGACCACAAGTGATTGGCGCTGCTCCGCAAGGCTCGGCAGGCGAACGCTCGGCTGCGCTGGCCGTACGCGAGATGTTCGATGAGATCGCGCCTCGATATGACCTGCTCAATCATATCTTGTCGATGAATGTCGATCGGCTGTGGTGGTGGCGGACTGCACGTTTCTTTCGTTCTGTATTGGGAAACCCTGGTGCAAGAGCTCTGGATCTGTGTTGTGGGACAGGGGACATGGCAGCCGCGCTTCGCCGGCAAGCCTCAGGAATTGAGATCGTAGGCGCCGATTTCTCGCGCGGAATGCTAACCCGCGGATTAAGGAAATTTTTCCTTCAACGTATCGAAGCAGTGGAAGCCGACGCTCTTTGCTTGCCATTTCCTGATGGAAGCTTCGACCTCGTAGTGTCAGCTTTCGGCTTTCGCAATCTTGCGAACTACGATGCAGGGTTGGCGGAGATTTATCGAGTTCTTCGCCCAAACGGCGAAATCGGCATTTTAGATTTTAGTGAACCTGGCGGTCTGCTCGGAAAGCTATACAGCTTCTACTTCAAAAAGGTCCTTCCGAGAATCGGAACGTTTATTTCGGGCGTGCGTGGACCCTATAATTATCTGCCTGCCTCGGTGTCGAGCTTTCCGTCACCTGACGAGATGCTTGGGCGTATGCGAAGCGCGCATTATCGCAACGCGACGTGGCGTCCGTACACTTTTGGAATTGCTGGACTCTATCGCGCCGCCAAGTGAACTACTTTGCCGGACCCTGCACAACCTCGTAGTGCTGAGCTCGTTCATCCCAACGAGATAGGACTCTCCTCCGCTCCTCAGGAACGATTGCAAGTTCGTAGTTTTCGCCTGCAACGGCGCGAATGGCATCAACAGACTCCCAGAGCATCAGCGTGATGAACTCAACCTCATCTCCACGATCTCCTCGCAGCAGATAGCTGCCTCGATAGCCGGCAACTTTGTCGAGACCGGGCAGGACGTCCGGCTTGAGCATCGCTTCGTACTTGTCAGCGTTCTCTCTTGTGGCGAAGCCATGCCAAATTCTGGCAATCATTCTTGCCCCCATCAGCGAAAATATGACCACTCATCAGAGTCGGACTCAGGTTTTTGAATTCCGCGTTGTGTTTTTTTCAGAACGTTCTTGTATAAGGTTAGCTCCATGCTTCGCATGCGCCTTCATTTCGCCCTTCTTCTTTGGTTGAGCGCAGCAGCCGTTGTCCAGACTGCTTCACAACCGCAGTACGAGATCGTGGTCGATCACGATGTGATGATCACGATGCGGGATGGTGTAAAGCTGGCGTGTGATATTTATCGTCCAGCGCAAAATGGCAAGGCCCTTGAACGGAAGTTTCCGGTCATTCTGGAACGCACTCCTTATGGAAAGAAAACGAGTGAGCCGTGGGCGAAGTACTTCGTGCCGCGTGGCTACATTGGAGTGGCTCAGGATATTCGCGGCCGCTACAACTCGGAAGGGCACTGGTGGCCGTACCGCGATGACGGTCGCGACGGCTACGACACGGTTAAATGGATCGGCAAACAGCCATGGTCAATCGGCAAGATCGGGACGGTTGGTACTTCATATCCCGGAGGCACGCAGCACGCGCTTGCGTTGTCGAATCCGCCATATCTCACCACGATGATTCCTGCCGACGCAATGTCGGATTACGGAATTTATGGAGTGCGCCACAACGGTGCCTTCGAAATGCGTTGGATGAACTGGATCTTCAACATCGGCGGACCACAGGGAAGCGATGCTGCACGCGATCCGGCTACACAGCAGGCGTTGTTGCATCTGGGAGAGCACGTTCGCGAGTATGCGAAGGCGTTGCCGTTTCGTCCGGGAACCACTGCTCTCAAGCACGCGCCGGATTATGAAGACTGGCTCACACAGGCGATGGCTCACGGTGATTACGACGATTTCTGGAAAGACAAGGGCGTCGATGTAGTCGCGCATGTCGCTGATTACAAGGACATTCCCGTCTATCACCTCGGCGGGTGGTACGACTCATGGGGCGCACAGGTCGCCAACATGAACTTTGTTACGTTGACGAAAAATAAAAAGAGCCTGCAGCGCCTCATTATGGGACCGTGGACACATGGAGGTCGCACGCGCAGCTATGCGGGCGAGGCCGAGTTCGGCCCTGATGCGGCGATTGATTTTCTCGCCTTCGAGCAACGCTGGTTCGATCATTGGCTGAAGGGAATCGACAACGGAGTAGATCGCGAGCCTCCGGTGCGTATCTTCGTTATGGGCGGCGGCGATGCGCACAAAACGCCTGAGAGCCGCATCTTTGTAGGGGGATATTGGCGCGACGAGCAGGAATGGCCACTCGCGCGCGCAGTTGCCACTCCGTACTACCTCCACGCTAATGGGTGGCTATCGATCCAGAAACCAGTTGCCGAGTCGCCGAAGTCTTTCAAGTTCGATCCGCACCGTCCGGTGCCAACGCTCGGTGGCAACATCTCGTCGCACAACGCTCCGCCGTCAAGGCACAACACCATTGAGCGTCCGGGAGACTCGGAAAACCTGATGGAACAAGGGCCTTACGATCAGCGATGTCGAGTCTCAATCTGGACCTGCGACGATACGCTGCCGCTATCGACTCGTAGTGATGTCCTGGTTTTTCAGACTGAGCCGTTGTCGCAGGATGTCGAGGTCACCGGAAGGCTCATCGTGAAATTGTGGGCTTCGTCGAGCGCTCCCGACACGGATTTCACGGCCAAGTTGATCGACGTTTACCCGGCGAACAAAGATTTCCCCGATGGTGTAAATCTCAACATCGGTGACAGCATCGTGCGCGCCCGCTATCGCAACTCACTCCAACATGCTGAGATGATGAAGCCGGGCGAAGTGTATCCGTTCACGATCGAGATGTACCCGACGTCCCTTGTATTCAAGAAGGGCCATCGCATTCGCGTGGATATTTCGAGCAGCAATTTCCCGCGGTTCGATGTAAATCCCAACACAGGGGAGCCCCTGAACGATAATCGGCGTTGGGCGATTGCGATCAATACTATCTACCATGACGCCCAACACGCGTCACAGATTCTGCTGCCAATCGTTCCGGGAGGACAGTGAAGTCGGCATGCTTCTTCGGGACGTGCCGAAATTTTGTTCGATCTCATCATCCAAAGGACTTAGATGGCGAGATCTCATCCGATCTCATGAGATATCTAGTCGATCTCATGCCCACCATCGGGTTTTTCCCATTATGACACAATCACAAATTCCCCCGCTTATTCCTAGTACGACGGAACGCTGAAATAATCAATAAAAAAAATGCGTAATTGTGCCGTGACAGAGATTCGAAAAAGTACTTACTGTGCCGGCAGATTTACTGAGCGATGTACCGCGAGTAACCGCTGCAGAGTCTCCTTCAGCTTTGAAAGGGGCAACGCATTGGCTCCGTCGGACTTTGCTTGCGAAGGATTGTCGTGCACTTCCAGGAATACTCCATCAACACCGACGGCCACGGCAGCCCGTGAGAGTATGGGAATGAACTCCGGTTGTCCGCCGCTCTGCTTCGGCTGGCCATTCTCGCCAGTTCCTGCGCTGGGAAGCTGAACGGAATGAGTCGCGTCGAAGACCACGGGAGCGAGTTTTCGCATGATTGACAGGGAACGCATGTCCACCACGAGATTGTTGTAGCCGAAGCTTGATCCACGTTCGGTGAGGAAGATTCGTCCGTTGCCGCTCTCCCGAATCTTTTCGACGGCGTGTCGCATATCCCAGGGCGCGACGAACTGTCCCTTCTTGACATTGATTGCGCGTCCGGTCTTCGCGGCCGCAACCAGGAGATCGGTCTGACGGCAGAGGAAAGCGGGAATCTGAAGGACGTCGACAGCTTCCGCGACTGGCTCCGCGTGTTCAGGCGCATGGATATCAGTCAGCACCGGAACGCGATGAGTCTCCGCGACCTTTCGCAGAATGCGAGTACCTTCCTTGAGGCCGGGTCCGCGGAAGCTCTTCAGTGAAGTTCGATTGGCCTTGTCGTAGGAAGCTTTGAAGATGTAGGGAATGCGCATTTCGCGCGTAATAGTGCTGATAGCTTCAGCCATTTTGAGAGTATGGGCTTCACTCTCGATCACACACGGTCCAGCGATCAGGAAGAGTTCACCCGAACCTACGTGGACGTTACCGACCTCAAATTCCATTCAACGGAGAGTAACAGACCCGAGGGCGAACACGCCCGTCACGAAGGCGGCCTTCGGAGGTCACGAAGCCTCAAACATTTTGTATTCATACTCGCGCGCTCCGGGATTTTTACTTTCGGCCCACTTTCTCTGGCCGCAGGAATAGCTCCTCTTCCGCCTCCGTTCGTTGTTCCCGATGCTTGAGTCGGTTGTCGTACGAAGCTTTGACAAATTCTCGGAACAGCGGATGTGGCTCAAGTGGTTTCGATTTGAATTCAGGATGGAACTGGCAACCAAGGAAGTAGGGATGGTTCGGGATTTCGACGATCTCAACGTAGGTTCCGTCCGGAGTCGATCCGGTGATCCGCAGCCCGCCGCCGGTCAGCAGCGCCTCATATTCCCGATTGAATTCGTAACGATGCCGATGACGTTCACTAATTTCAGTCTTACCATAGGCGTGCGCGGCGATCGAATCTGCTTCGAGCTTGCATTCCCATGCGCCTAAACGCATCGTGCCACCCAGTTCATCAATACCCTTGAGCTCACGCAGTTTGTAAATGATGCGGTGTGGAGTGCTTGGATCAAATTCGCTCGAGTCGGCATCATGCAGTCCACAAACGTTACGTGCGAACTCTATGCAGGCTGTTTGCATGCCAAGGCATATTCCGAAATAGGGAATTCGCTTCTCGCGTGCATAGCGAATCGCGTTCAACATGCCGGCGATACCACGTTTACCAAATCCGCCGGGGACAAGAATCCCATCGTAGCCTTCGAGTTGCGCCTCGTACGAGCGATCCTCGGGATCGCGACTCTCGAGCCCCTCAGCCTCCACCCAAGTGACATTCAGCTTCAGACTTTGCCCGACCGCCGCGTGAACCAGAGCCTCTTTGAGCGACTTATACGAGTCTTCGTATTCGACGTACTTTCCGACGATTGCAATCGAAACTTCATCTTTTGGGTTATATACGCGGTGAACCAGACCTTCCCACGCTTTAAGCTTGCGTGCGGGAGCCTCGAGATGCAGATACTTCAGGGCCAGCGTGTCGACTTCCTCGTGTGCGAATACGAGTGGGACTTCGTAGATCGAAGCCACGTCCTTCGCGGTAATAACTGCCTCTTCTTCCACATTGCAGAACAGAGCGATCTTGCTCTTGATCTCTTTGGAAAGGAAACGATCAGTTCGGCATAGCAGAATGTCGGGCTGGATTCCCACACTCAGGAGTTCTTTCACCGAGTGCTGGGTCGGTTTCGTCTTAAGTTCGTTAGCGGCAGCGATCCACGGAACCAGCGTCACGTGTACGAAGATTGTGTTCTCGCGGCCGAGTTCCTGACGCATCTGGCGAATGGCTTCGATGAATGGGAGTGACTCGATATCACCCACTGTGCCGCCGATCTCGACTAATGACACGTCCACATCCTGCGAGACCTTCTTCATCGCCGCTTTGATCTCGTTGGTGACGTGCGGGATGACTTGCACAGTCTTGCCTAAATAGTCGCCGCGACGTTCTTTCGTGATGATCTGCTCGTAGATCCTGCCGGTGGTCAGGTTGTTATCCCGGCTGAGCTTAGCGTGGGTGTAACGCTCGTAGTGTCCAAGGTCGAGATCAGTCTCGGCACCATCGTCCGTGACGAAAACTTCGCCATGCTGAAACGGAGACATTGTGCCAGGATCCACATTGAGGTAAGGATCGAACTTCTGGAGACTCACCTTTAAGCCGCGGCTTTCGAGAAGACAGCCAATCGACGCCGCGGCAAGTCCCTTGCCTAAGGACGACACAACCCCACCGGTCACAAAAACGTACTTTGCCATTCGTTTCTCGCCTCAGAGTGTCTGGAAATGGTCTCCGGCAGGTCCGGCCGGGTGTTTGCGGCTCGGAGGCCCCGCCCCATGCCTTTCCAGGCAGGGCCGGATTGAACCGCATAGGGGTACACAACCAATTATTGCAGAAGTTGACCTGTGAAGGAATTGTGAATTTCGGGAACTCCCATTCGAGGTTGCACCAGGCAAACAGGGTATTAAGATGCAGAGCGTAGCCCTATATTTTTCAGTTTAATTCCAGCTTTTCTGACTGCGGCGATTAGGGTTAAAGGCTCACCCTTACGCACACCTTAGTTCGACGCTACGAGTTTCTTTCCTAGCCTTCTAGAAGATCAACCCAAGTGAGTGAAGCAGCTGCAACCGATACCCTCGCCTTTCCCTTGGAGGCGAGACTTGAAGCGTACTTCACGCGTTTGTTTTTGTTCGTGCACGCTCGTTTGTTTAGCACTTGTTACTGGATGCGGGGGAGGTGGCGCTTCTAGCTTCACGTCAACTCCAGCATCGGCTACGGCTGGCAGCGGATCTACGCCAACCTCCGTAACCCCGACACCAACTCCAGTTCCCACGCCCACACCAAGCCCGACCCCGACCCCCACACCGACGCCGACGCCCGCACCAACGCCAACCCCCACACCAACGCCGACCCCTACTCCTACACCAACGCCAGCCCCCCCGCCAACTCCTACACCAATGCCGACACCAGTAAAGCCCACAACCTCAGTGACCGCTGAAACGTCCGGCAACACGAGTGCGGCGACAACTTTTGGCCGGCAGCTTAACGGCAATGCAGGCTTATCCAATGTCAGCAAAGTCGATACACGAATGCTGCTCTATCCTGGTGCGGCGACCAGGATTTACGCTCATTTCATGGCTTGGTTTGGAGAATCGAGCCACATGGACGTTGGCTACACGTCAAGCGATCCGGCGCAAATCAAGCGGCAGGTAAGCGATGCGTTGAGTCGCGGCATCTCTGGATTTATCGAAGATTGGTATGGCCAAAACAACGCCATGCCCAACGCGACCGCGTTTTCGCTAAAGGCTGAAGCGGAGAGTCGAAACGGGGAGTTCGTCTTCGCGATCATGGAGGATGGCGGCGCATTGAACCATTGCAGCGCGACTGCCGGATGCGACCTAAGTGGTCAGATGATCACGGATCTTACGTACGCTTACAACAATTTCGAGACATCTTCGGCATACATGAGGATCAATGGCCGTCCTGCCGTGTTCTTCTTTGATCCAGACCGATTTGGGACGCTGGACTGGGGCAGGATTGTGGCAAGCGTGCCCGGAAACCCGCTGCTTATATTCCAGAATCCTGGGGGGTTTAGTCACCCGCAGAGCAACGGCAGCATTTCCTGGGTCATCATCGATTCGGATGCGAATGACTGGGCGCAATCCTATCTCGATAATTTCTACGCTGCCGGGGTTACAGCCTTGCCCAGCCACGTTTTCGGGGCAACGTACAAAGGTTTCAACGACACTTTGGCCGACTGGTCGTCCAATCGAACCATCAATCAAAACTGTGGACAAACCTGGCTCTCGACATTTTCCGAAATCGGGAAATATTACTCCAAAGCTACTCAGCTTGAATCCTTGCAGTTAGTGACATGGAACGACTACGAGGAAGCGACTGAGATTGAAAGCGGAATCGACAACTGCATCACAGTTTCGGCGTCAGTTTCCGGAAGCCAGCTTCATTGGACCGTAACAGGGAACGAGAACACGATTGATCATTACGTTCCTTTTATCTCGGTTGACGGCGAGAATCTGATGCCGTTGTCGGAAGTACCCGTAGGAACCCGCACACTTGATTTATCTTCCTATCACTTCGCCGCGGGTTCCTACGCCGTGTATGTGAAGGCTGTCGGTAAGCCGAGCTTCAGGAATCAAATGTCTGATCGGGTGTCCTATGCAGGAGGAGCCTGAGATTCCAGCGGAGCATCGGACGGCCTCGCGCCGGCGCTCCGTTGTCAACACCAGAAAAGACAGTCTGAACTCACAAAAGGTTCAGGATCCCTGAGGTACTTCAACCTTCGCTACCAGCGTGCCGATCATAGTGCTCTTCTTTGTATATCGCAGGCTTCAGGTCTGCCGTGACGGTGGTTGCCTGAGTTTCGCCCACTGACTTTCCCTTCATGTCAAATGCTCGTGTCACGAATTCCAGTTCTGCATGTTCTAATTCACCCTGAGGCTCGAACGTGATTGCCCATGGCAAGACGTTAAACTCGACCACAACTTTTTTGTGTTCTTTGGTAGGTGTAGTGCCAGTCTGCGCAGATTCGTGAGTCTCATTAAAGGATTCGTCCAGTCGATTTTTCTCAGGCCGTCGCCATCCGAAAGAACGCTCGGCTTGCGGCGCCATCATTCTCAAACGTCCCTTTACCTTCGACTGAAATACCGCCGGAATAACCGATCTTCTTGAGATAACGGAAGAAATCGATGTAGTGATCATCCTCGTTCAGATCGTGTGGCCAGACGCGTCCATGAGGGTTTGCGAAATGCAAATGGACAATTTCTCGTTGACCTGTCTCGAGGACCTTCGGATCCTCGTTCTCCTCGCGAAGATGATAGTAGTCGATGATCATGCGCACGTTGGCGTGCTTCGCGGCGCGCACCATCTCCAGTGCCTCGCCGCCAGTGTTCAGAATGTTACTTTCCTGGCGGCGAAGCGGCTCGATCGCGACGACGAGATCGTGATGGCGAGCAACATCACCAGCCATCCGAAGGAATTGGACGATCTGTTCGTGAGCTCGATGCCGGGAGAATCCCTCCGGAACATTGCGCGATCCGGCGCTGCCCCAAACCGCAACCGAGGCTCCAAGGCGTCGGCAACGTGCAAGGCAGGGCTCCAAATAATCTCTCAAGACGGAAATTGAGACTTCGTTGCCGACGACTCTCAGGTCAGGTCGACGAATAAGACTGTTAAACGCCCGGCAACGGATTGGAGAAGCGAGTACCTCCTCAGAGTAATCCCGAAATTCGTCATCGCTCATGACCGCGATCTCAGCGGCTGCCGGTTCGATGTAATCAAAACCGTACTTCGCTGCGCTGGCGCAATCGCGAGTGCAAACGCCGATCTTGATATCTTCGCTGGACTTGAAAGCCATGAAGAATGGCGACACGGCCAATGAAGCGAGGAGTGCTCGTCTTGTGATCATGGCGCAGGGTGCGGTCTGCACCTCCCTATTCGATGGGCAAGCCTCGGAGCGACGGGAGGTATCCCGGCGCTCCGGATTCTTACATGCTCCTGCCACTGGACACAATCAATTCAGACTTGCTCTGGCACAACGTATGGCGCGCGATATGTGCCGCGCAGCATGCGGTTTGCTTCCTCATCTCCAACGACTTCTTCCTTTTCGGGATCGAATTGCAGCGTGCGCCCCAGCCGATATGAGGCGTTCGCAAGATGCACCAGCGTCGTGGAGATGTGAGCTTCCTCAATCGGCGAATGAATATCTTCCGCACGCCGACTGCGAATGCAATCAATGAAGTTTGCGAAATGGTCGCCTGCCGCTTTACCGGAGGGTCCCGCCACAGCCTCCTCCGTGAGCCAGGTCTTGTATGCATCGTACCCGTCAATGCCGACATAGCCGTTCGAGCCGTAAAAGAGATTACCGATGGTATTGGTCTTCGCATCCTTCGGGCCAAGCGATTGCTCGTTACTGGCCTTCTTTCCATTGCCGGCAGTCAAACCGGCGGCTGGTACGGCAGACCTTCCGTAGGCGCCTGAGCCGATCTCAGCCTCGTGATTGGTGATCCAGTGACGGACTTCGACCTCCATCATCTTGCGCTTCTTGTTGGTGTCCTCGAAGTAGAAGGTCGCGTTCAGCACATTGGGTGTTTCCTGATCGTCGTCGAACATGAAGTGCCCGCCCATTGCGGAAATCTGGACAGGGAAGCGAACACCGAGTCCCCAGCGCGCGATGTCGATCTCATGAATGGCTTGGTTGCCGATTTCGCCATTGCCGGTGTCCCAGATCCAATGCCAGTTGTAATGAAAGCGGTTGCGCGTGAATGGCTTCAGTGGCGCGGGACCAGTCCATAGGTCGTAATTGACGCCTGCGGGCACAGGTTCAGGCGTGGCCCGTCCGATAGATTGCCGCCACTTGTAGCAAAGTGCGCGGGCGAGGTAGACGTCGCTTATTGTCCCGTTTTGGACTCTTTGTATGGCGTCGATCATGCCGGGATTCGACCGGGACTGACTTCCGTGCTGGCAGATGCGGTTGTACTTCTTCACCGCGCTCACCAACCGGCGACCTTCAAAAGAGTTGTGAGAACACGGTTTCTCTACATATACGTCTTTACCAGCCTGGCAGGCCCAAATACCCATGAGCGAATGCCAGTGGTTGGGAGTTGCGATCGAAATTGCATCGATATCTTTGTCCTCGAGGAGCTTGCGGATATCGACATAGGTTTTGGGTTTGGCGAGACCGAGCTTCTGCATGTCGCCGACGCGTTGATTCAAAACGCTCTCATCGATGTCGCAGAACGCAGCAATTTCCGCACCGGGAACTTTCGCAAAGCCGTGAAGATGATCATTGCCGCGGCCGCGTACGCCGCAAATCGCGAGGCGAACACGATCATTGGCACCGAGTACTCGTCCGCCCAGAGCGAGTGTTGCTGCTCCAACGGTGATTGCTTTCCCCGTAGTCTTAAGAAAATCTCGGCGATCGATCGACATATGACAACCCCTTGGATTGGAATCAAGCCCGCAAGCCGCATAGTATAACTTCCGCGAGCGAATCGGCATTTCATTCTGTAAACCTCGATTCAATCGATAACTTGTGAGTGGCGTGATTGTAGGAGGATCGATGAGTCTCACCCGTCGTCGTGTAATAAAAGCCGCCGGCCTAAGCGCTGCATGCAGTGCGATGCGTCCTTTCATTTCATTCGCCGCAGGGCCGCAAGCGAGCGATGACAAACAATTCCATGGATTGCGTGTGGGAGTTTGCTCGTATTCACTGAAGTCTTTTCCCTTGGCCGGGACATTGCAAACGATTCATCGCCTCGGCGTGCGCTACTTGTCACTGAAAGATGTTCATCTGCCATTGACTTCAACGTCCGATCAGCGGAAACAAGTCAGAATGCAGGCTGAGGATTTGGGACTCTCGATCACGAGCTGTGGGGTGATCTATCTTAAAGATACCGAGGCGGAGATGCGTCAGGCATTCGACTACGTTCACGATCTCGGCGCCTCACTCGCTGTCGTGGGGGTTTTCCCTCAGCAATTGCGGACGCTAGACAAAGTAATTCGCAGCTATGACCTGAAAGCTGCCATTCACAACCATGGCCCTAAAGATAAGCGCTTCCCATCACCGCTTGAGATATATGACGCGATCAAAGGACTTGATCCGAAAATAGGCATCTGCATGGATCTCGGCCACACTTTTCGCATGCACGAAGACCTCGTTTCGGACGTGAAGAAGACGTGGGATCGACTGTATAGCATGCACGTTAAGGACTTGGAGTCGGATCAAGTAGATGCGAAAGGCGTTTCTGTCGGACTGGGCGTAATGCCAATTGTTCCTGTGCTGCGCGAACTGGTGCGGTCAGGTTACAAGGGAGAGGCTCAATTAGAGTATGAGATTGAACCGAAGGATCCATTTATGGGCATGGCCGAATCGCTCGGTTTCATGCGGGGCGCCCTGAGTTAACTCCTGCAAGTCGCGGCTGCGGCCAACGCACGCGGCCGCAATTCCTCGCTACAATAAATCCTTTGCCTCATAGCTCACGGAGCCACATGCATCGTTGGTCTCAATTGTTTATTCCCACTCTGCGCGAAGCGCCTGCCGACGCGGAGGTCGCGAGCCACAAATTTCTGGTTCGCGCGGGTTATGTTCGTCAGCTCGCTGCCGGCATCTACTCATACCTTTTTCTAGGGCAGCGTTCCATTAATAAGATCATCTCCATCGTTCGTGATGAGATGGACAAGATCGGCCAGGAGTTCCTGCTTCCGGCGCTGCATCCGCGGGAGCTGTGGGAGTCTAGTGGCCGCTGGTCGGTGATGGGCGAGAACATGTTCCGGCTCAAGGACCGCGGCGGACGCGATCTTTGTCTCGGCATGACGCACGAGGAGGTGATGACGGAGATCGCGCGGAAGGAGCTGCGCAGCTACAAGCAGCTTCCCCAGATCTGGTATCAGATACAGACCAAGTTTCGGGACGAGCCTCGTCCTAAATCGGGACTGCTCCGCGTGCGGCAGTTCATTATGAAGGACGCATATTCTTTCGATATCGACGCCGACGGACTGGATGTTTCCTATCGCAAACATTACGACACCTACGCTGCGATCTTCACTCGCTGCGGATTGAAATTCGTGGTCGTCGAAGCCCATTCGGGAGCCATGGGGGGATCGCAATCGCACGAGTTCATGATCTATACCGATGCGGGCGAAGACATGGTTGCGAGCTGTCCGAAGTGCGGCTACGCCGCCAATCTGGAGAAGGCGACATCGCGGCTGGAGCCAGTCGAGGATCTCAAGGCCTCCGGCAATGGCTCTCCCGAATTGGTCCAAACGCCGGGGATGAAGACCATCGAAGAAGTATCCAAGTACCTCGGCGTGTCACCGAAGCAGAAGATCAAGACGCTGGCAATGGTCGGTACTTGGATCACCGAGGAAGGCAAGCGTCTCGAGTGGCCCATCGCGGTTTTCGTCCGCGGCGATCACATGCTCAACGAAGCCAAGCTGCTCGCGGTAACTGGCGCGAGAGAAATCCGGCCGATGCATGGGGAAGAGATTCAATCCATCTTCAAAGCTCCTGGCGGCTTTCTCGGACCCGTCGGCCTCGATATGGATGGCTTCAACGCCGGCGGTGTGGAAGGCATGAAGATGGTCTACGTCGATAAAGCATTGGAAGGCCGCACTAACCTGATTGCGGGCGCGAACAAAGAGGACTACCACTTGCGTAACGTAACTCCCGGCCGCGATTTCGCGGTAAAACAGTACGCAGACGTGCGTAACGTGCAGCCTGGCGAAGGCTGTCCAAACTGCGGCACCCCGATGGTTGTAGCGAAGGCCGTTGAGATTGGGCACATCTTCAAGCTTGGCTACAAGTACTCCGAGTCCATGGGAGCGCGAGTGCTGGATCAGTCGGGGAAAGAAGTTGCTCCCATTATGGGCAGTTACGGCATTGGCATTGAGCGCATCCTTACGTCGGCGATCGAGCAAAGTAACGACAACGATGGTTTCTGGCTGCCTTACAATATCGCTCCGTTCGACGTAGTGGTAACGCCTACGAATGTGAGCGATTCAGCGATTCGCAGCGCAGGCGACGAGCTGTCAGCAAAGCTCACAGCTGCTGGATTCGATGTCCTGCTCGACGATCGTGAGGACCGGGCGGGGGTGAAGTTCAAGGATGCCGATTTAGTGGGAATCCCTTATCGGATCAATGTTGGCAAGAAGGTTACCGAAGGGAAAGTGGAGCTCGTACAACGCTCGACACGTCAATCCGTCGATGCTAGCATGGCCGAAATTACTGAAAAATTGCGGCAAATTGCGCAATAAATCAGCTCTGGCTCTCTGATTAACATGACGAGGCTCAAATCGCTTTTTGGCATTTTTGTAGTAGCTGCGGTCGTCTATCTTTTGTGGAAGATGATGCCGCCATATATCCAGGCGTATCAATTCCAGGAGGAGCTTCAGAGCATCTCTCGCAACAACGAATACTCTCCATTGGATGAGAATGCCATTCGTGGCGAGGTGAGAAAACAGATCGCAGAGATCGGCGTCCCGGTAAATCCTGAATTGGTTTGGGTTGCAAAGGGCGGAGGGGACTGCATCATCGGGGTAAACTATACGGTGCACGTTGATGCTATGTTTCGTCCCTTTGACATGGACTTCCATGCGGCCGCGAAGAACGGAACCAAGATCGATCCGATTCCTAACCGAGTCCTTCAATAGGCGGCTAACTGCTTGAATCTTGAGGCAATGCAGAATCAGGAGCCATCACCGGCCAGCTTTCGTCTAATCTATGTAGGTAGAAGTTTTTTACTTTGGCCATCAAGCTAAAAATCCCCCGCGGCAAAGGCATTCATGCTCGCCTCTCGCACCCCGTCGTCAAGGCTTCTGTAGCCGGCTTCATCATCGTATGTACGGTTCTGTTTGGCGTGTTTGCGTACTACTACGTCAAGTACCAGAAGATTGTTGATAAACGCCTGAGCGGACCTATCTTCGCCAATTCGGCAAAGATTTACGCTGCGCCCGAAACGGTGAAAGTCGGCGAGACTACAAAAATCAGCAGCATCGCCGCCGACCTCCGTCGTGCTGGATATACCGAGGAGAGCGACCGCAACGGATCGCGAGTGGGCACGTACAAAGATGGCGTCTCATCCATCGAAGTTAGTCCCGGACCCGAGTCGTATCACACACCCGAGTCTGCGACGATCCATGTCTCTGATGGCAAGGTCGATCGCATCACTCAGAAGAACGGCGGCGCACTCGATGCGTATGAACTCGAGCCTCAACTCGTCACCGGACTGTTCGACCGCGAGAACCGATCCAAGCGTCGATTGATCACATACGAGGACATGCCTTCCCTCCTCGTGAATGCAATCCTCTCCATCGAGGATCGCCGCTTCTTCCAGCACAGTGGCGTGAATTACTTCCGCTTCCTCGAAGCCGCACTGATTGATCTGCGCTCGCGACACAAGCAGGGCGGATCGACGCTGACCATGCAGCTCGCTCGCGGATTCTTCCTTACTCCGCAGCAGACCATCAAGCGCAAGCTGACCGAGATGCTGATCGCTACCGAGCTCGAGCAGCGTCTCTCGAAGAAGCAGATTCTCGAACTCTATGTAAACCAGGTGGACATGGGCCAGCGCGGCTCGTTCACGATCAAAGGATTCGGTGAGGCTTCGCAGGCCTATTTTGGGAAAGATATTGGAGATCTCACGCTTCCCGAGGCGGCACTGCTGGCCGGAATTGTAAATGGCCCCACATACTTCTCACCATATCGCCATCCCGATCGCGCTCTGGAACGACGCAACATCGTACTGCAGGCGATGGTCGACAACGAGGTGATCTCGCAAGCGCAGGCTGACGGCTCCAAGGCCGCGTCTCTGAAGCTTGCTCCGCCTAACGTGGAAGCCAGCGATGCGCCGTACTTTGTCGACATGGTGCGCGAGTCTTTGCTCTCGCAGTACAAAGACACCGAACTCAACGGGAATGGATACCGCATCTACACGACGCTCGATCTCGACTTACAGCATGCGGCTGCTGAAGCAATCGATATCGGCATGAAGCAGGTTGACGAACTTGTCCGCAAGCAAAGGACTAAGAAGGTTCGGGAGGGTAAAGGCAAGAACGCCAAGATCGTGACGACGATTAAACCGGGACCTGAAGCGCAGGTGGCGCTGGTGTGCATCGATCCCCATAGCGGAGCAGTCCTCGCGCTTTCCGGAGGACGCAACTACGGTATGAGTCAGTTGAATCACGTCGTAGCGAGCCGTCCGACCGGCTCGATCTTCAAGCCATTCGTTTTCGCGACTGCAGTCAACACGGCTCTGAGCGGAGCACAATCGGTCTTCACGCCAGCTACGATCGTTGACGATTCACCTACTGTCTTCCAATACGAAGACAAGGTCTACACACCCAAGAATTTTGAGGACAAATACTATGGACCGGTGAGCGCCAGCTTCGCTCTCGCGCACTCGCTCAACAACGCGACTATAAAAGTCGCCGAGATGATTGGCTACGACAAGGTTGTTGCCCTGGCCCGCTCCGCCGGAATCAAATCAGTTCGCGCCACTCCTGCCATGGCAATCGGTTCGTACGACGCCACGCCCATGGACATGGCCGGGGCCTATACGATCTTTGCCAATAATGGCACGCGCATTTCACCGATCTTTGTCAGCTCCGTGCGCGATGCAAAGGGCGATATTCTCCAAGACTTCACGACGGACAGCCGGCAGGTGATCGATCCGCGCGTAGCATACGTCACCACCACGATGATGGAAGGCGTGATGAACTATGGCACGGCTGCTGGAGTCCGCAGCCGTGAAGGCTTCGCTGCTCCCGCCGCAGGCAAGACTGGCACCTCTCACGACGCCTGGTTCGCAGGTTACACCACGAACCTTCTGTGCATAGTCTGGGTAGGCTACGACGACTACAGCGACCTGAAGCTGGAAGGGGCCAAAACAGCAGCTCCGATTTGGGCGCAATTCATGAAGCGCGCCGTGGCTCTACCGCAATATAAGGATGGAGTTCAATCGTTTACTCCGCCTGCCGGCGTGGTCGACGTAAAGCTCGATAAGGTAACAAACTACCTCGCTACCCCCGTGTGTCCGAACGATTATGAGGCAGCATTCATCGCCGGCACCGAACCCAATCAGACCTGCGAAATGACCGCGGGCGACCAACGCAATTTTTTCCAAAAGATATTTGGCGTCGGACCCCATCCGACACCCCCGGTTGCGGTTTCTAATCCAGCTCAGGCGACATCCCAGCCACTCTCGTCCCCACCGGTAGTGCAGTCGTCCCAGGCGGCCCAAAGTACCGAGGACGACAAGAAGAAGAAGGGCTTTTTTGGCAAGCTTTTTGGGGCAATTAAGGGGGATAATAAGGACCAAAATTCGCCGCAGAGTTCGCCGCCCCCGCCTGCACCAAGGTAGAACCCGCGACGGAAGTGACCTGGGAGGCCACCATGTCTCGTGCAAGGTTCGCTTTCACGTTCGCTCTAGCCGCTGTTTGCTGTGCTTTCGGGCAAGCCAATAATCCAGCTACAGACAGTTCGTCGGTCACGATGACGACTCCGGTGCAACTGCGCCGCATTGAACCGCCCTCTCCGACCGCGACTGTCGAGCAGCTCGAGCAACGTGGAGACATCCTGCGCGCAGAGAAGTACTACGCCGACGCTATCGACTACTACGAAGCCGCGATCCGTAAAAGTTCGTCTGCAGCGCAGCTTTATAATAAAGAAGGAATCGCTCAACTTCAGATGCTGCACTTCAACGAAGCCAAGCGCATGTTTGAGCACGCGATCAAGGGCAACGCGAAATATCCAGAAGCCACCAACAACCTCGGCGTGGTTCATTACAACACTCGCAATTACGGGAAGGCCATCAAGCTCTACCGTAAAGCGATCGTGCTGAACCCCGAGTCTGCGAGTTTCCATAGCAATCTCGGCACCGCGTATTTCGCGACCCACAAATATGACAAAGCGAGCGAAGAATATGCGACGGCCCTTTCCCTCGATCCAGAGATCTTCGAGCGCCACTCACAAATAGGCGTCTCGATGCAGATGTCTTCTCCAGAGGATCGAGCGCGCTACTCGTACGTAGTCGCGAAGATGTTCGCGGGACGTGGCGATGCCGAGCACTGCCTGTTATATCTCAAGAAGGCGATGGAGGAAGGATTTAAAGTCGCAGAGAACTTCCAAAAAGACCACGAGTTTGTGAGCTTCCGCAAGGATCCAAGATTCGTCGCTTTGCTGAATCATGGGCCCATGCCGCTGCCGGAATAGGATCTTGGGTATCTCATACTCTAAATTTGAACTAGTGGCACAGCTGGCCTAGACTGTGGCTCCGCCCAGGTCCACACATGTGGAAATGCCTACGGTGCGAGATGTCTTACCTATTCAACACAACTGAAGAATTGCTCCGCAGAGCGGAGTGGGAGCCGTGGGAGCACATCGATAGGCCATAGCGTGTCGATTTTTTGCTGAACTTGGGTAGCCACGGCCGAGGGCGGCTGTGCCACTAGACGTCCCCACAGGCCTCAGGCGTGCCTTTCAACTCACTTTCAGAACAGTCCTTGAAAGCGGAGGTAAGCTCACGCCCCGCAACACTTCTTGTACTTCTTCCCCGACCCGCACGGGCACAGATCATTCCGCCCGACCTTCTCGCCCACACGACGCTGCTGGACTAACTGCTCGCCTCCACCAGCCATCCGTGCCTGCTGAAGTTCACGTTCTTTCTTGCGCTTAAACTCGCGCTCCATGTCGTCCATCGAGGTAGCTGCGCGATGGCGATTCCCATTTGTGCTCGGAGGCGGAGCCACCGGACGTCGCGGATCAAATGGAACTCCATCCATTGTGAGCCCGTCGTCGTGGCTCGGCGGCGGACCTGACTCAATCACTTGTAGCAGGTACAGATAACGAACGGTCTCTTCCTGGAAGCGCTGCATCATCCCTTCGAACATTTCGAATGACTCGCGCTTGTACTCAACCAGCGGATCATGTTGTCCATACCCGCGCAGACCGATTCCTTCTTTGAGGTGGTCCATGCTGAGCAGATGGTCTTTCCACTGGCCATCAAGCACGCTAAGCATGATCATGCGCTCGTGATAGCGCATGGCCTCGGAGCCGATCAGCTTCTCCTTGGCTTCGTAGCGCTGTTTGAGCTTGTCGAAGATTGCATCGCCTAATTCGGAACGGTTCAGCTTGTCGGGATCGACTCCTTCAGCTGCAAGATCCACACCGAAGCGAGTGAAGATCTGCTGCTTCAGGGCCGTTGTGTCCCACTGCTCCGCGTGCCGCTCGCGTGCACAATACTGGTCGAGCAGATCGCCAATGATGCTGCCAACGTAATCCTCAAGAATGAGGTCCTTCTGGTCGATCCCCTCGAGCAGCTGATGACGCAGGCCGTACACCGCCTCGCGCTGCTTATTCATAACATCGTCATATTCAAGCAGATGTTTTCGCGACTCGAAGTTCTGCGCTTCGACAGCTTTTTGCGCTGCCTCGATACGTCGCGAGATCAGCTTCGACTCGATCGGGATTCCCTCTTCCATTCCTAGCCGCTGAAGCAGATTCGAGACCCACTCTTTGGCAAAGATACGCATCAAGTCGTCTTCGAGTGAGAGGTAGAACCGCGAGGACCCGGGATCACCCTGGCGGCCCGCGCGTCCGCGAAGCTGGTTATCGATACGTCGCGATTCGTGTCGTTCAGTACCCAGAATGTGCAGACCGCCGACCGAAACAACCTTGTCGTGCTCCGCCTGAATGTCATGCTCATGCCGCGATAGTGCCTCGTGCCATTGCTGGGCCTCGACCTCATACTCCGCGCCCTGATAGTAAAAGCGCGTTAGATTTGCCGACGACGCCACTGGCGCGAGCTCTCCAGCGGCTGCTCCCACTGAGCGTGCCAAACCTTTTTTCAGCAGCTCCTGCTTTGCGATAAATTCCGCGTTGCCGCCCAGCAGAATGTCGGTACCACGTCCGGCCATGTTGGTTGCAATGGTTACGGCTCCCAGACGTCCAGCCTGAGCGACGATCTCGGCTTCACGTTCGTGATATTTGGCGTTCAACACCACGTGCTTCACGCCCTTTTTCTTCAGCAACTCCGAGAGCCTTTCCGACTTCTCGATTGACGTGGTGCCCACCAGCACTGGACGTTGGTCGACGTTTACCTTCTGAATGTCGTCCGCGACCGCAAAGTATTTTTCCTTTTCCGTTCTGTAAACGACGTCCGGATTCTCGAGTCGCAGCAGCGGTTTATTTGTGGGAATAACGACAATCTCGAGCTTGTAAATCTTCTCAAACTCGGCCGCTTCGGTTTCCGCTGTACCCGTCATGCCGGCCAGCTTGGTGTACATCCGGAAGTAGTTCTGGAAGGAGATGGTCGCGAGCGTCTGGTTCTCACGCTCAATCTTGACGTTTTCCTTGGCTTCGACCGCCTGATGCAATCCGTCCGACCAGCGGCGGCCGGGCATCATGCGCCCCGTGAACTCGTCGACGATAATTACTTCACCGTCCTTGATCACGTACTCGGTGTCGCGCCGATAGAGCACGTGCGCCTTGATGGCAGTTTCGACGTGATGCTTCCAGCCCCAGTTCTCGGGATCCGCGATATTACCGATTCCGAGCATCTGCTCTACTTTTTCCCAGCCTTGTTCCGTAACGGTAATCGCCCGGTGCTTTTCGTCGACCGTGTAATCGCCGGTAAAGATCGTCTCTTCGAGACTCTTCTGGATCTCCTCGCCTTTTTCCAAAGCGGGAATAATGCGATTCACTTTGTAATACTTGTCGGTTGACTCCTCGCTCTGACCGGCGATGATCAGCGGCGTACGCGCTTCGTCGATGAGGATGGAATCCACTTCATCGACGATGGCAAAATGATGTCCGCGCTGAACGCAGTCCTTAAGATCGAACTTCATGTTGTCGCGCAGGTAGTCGAAGCCGAACTCGTTATTGGTGCCGTAGGTGATGTCTGCCGCATAAGCCTGGCGGCGCTCGTTGTCGTCGAGATCGTGGACGATAACGCCAACCGAAAGCCCGAGGGAGGTGTAGAGCTTGCCCATCCATTCCGAGTCGCGCTTGGCGAGGTAGTCGTTGACGGTAACGACGTGAACGCCCTTTCCGCCTAGCGCATTCAAATACACTGGCAAAGTAGCGACGAGCGTTTTGCCCTCACCGGTCTTCATTTCTGAAATTTTGCCCTGATGCAGCACTGCGCCGCCGATTAACTGAACGTCGAAGTGGCGCATGTTCAGCACGCGCCGACCCGCTTCGCGGACCACGGCGAATGCTTCGGGGAGAACCTCGTTCAGAGCCTCTTCTAGCACTGGATCGTGCTTTGCCTTCGTGCTGGACTCGACCGGCTGCTCATCCAGATCGTTGGGAGCGGCACGCTGAACGGACTCACGGATACGCTGGCGGAATTCCTCGGTCTTGGCTCGAAGCTCATCGTCGGAGAGCTTTTGCATCGCAGGCTCAAGGGCATTGATCTGCCCAACGATGGGCCACAAGCGCTTCATCTCGCGCTCGTTCTTAGTCCCGATAACCTTGGAGATGATGATTCCGATCAAAACCTTTGTTCCTTTATCCCGATGGCTGAGGCGGGGACACAAATCCACTGCCCTCGGAGACGGTGCCCTGGGCGGAGAGGTCCATGGGAAAGCCTAACACATTGGATGCTCACGGTTTGAGGAGGTCGCAATGGAGCGAATGGAGACCTCAAGGCGTAGCTGAGTTAGTCGCGGACGCTGCTAAAGCATGAGGCTGCGGATGCGGTGATGAGCTGATTTCCGCCGAAGCCATGCACGCCTAACACACTGTCATTTCCTAGTCTAGCGAAGCATTTTTATTCTTACGAGTGCGCATCCGTGTGGTACAGACTCCTCGCTGCGCTTCGGAATGACAAACACCACGAAGGAATCACTCCCACTCAATCGTGCCCGGCGGCTTTGAAGTGATGTCATACACTACTCGGTTGATCCCAAGGACTTCGTTAACGATCCTGCTCGAAATGGTGCGCAGTACCTCATACGGAAGGGGGACCCAATCTGCGGTCATGCCGTCCTCGGAATGCACAGCGCGAATCGCGCAGGTGTACGCGTAAGTGCGGTAATCGCCCATGACTCCAACGGACATCACGGGCAGCAGAACCGCGAATGCTTGCCATATCTGGTTGTAGAGCCCGGCGGCTTTGATTTCAGAGACAACGATGTCGTCAGCATCTTGAAGTAATTTCACGCGCTCGGGAGTGACTTCGCCAAGAATGCGGACTGCGAGTCCCGGACCGGGAAAGGGCTGACGCTGCAGGATCTCCGCGGGCATGCCCAGATCGCGACCGATGCGGCGTACCTCGTCCTTGAAGAGATCCTTTAGCGGCTCAATTAACTTCAGATTCATCTTCTCTGGCAGTCCGCCGACATTGTGGTGAGTCTTGATTGTCTGTGAAGGTCCGCGGACTGAGCGTGACTCAATCACATCTGGGTACAACGTCCCTTGAACGAGAAACTCAGCTTTCTTAACACCGCTGCCGTTCGAGGCCTTTTGCTGCTGATATTTCCGTATGAGCTTTTCGGCTTCGTCATCGAAGACCGCGATGAACTCGTTTCCGATAATCTTGCGCTTCTTTTCCGGATCGGTGATGCTTGCAAGCTTCGACAAAAACCTATTACTCGCATCCACTGCTACCAGGTTGAGTCCAAGCCGGTCGCGAAGATTGGTTTGTACTTTCTGGAATTCGTCTTTGCGCAATACGCCATTGTTGACAAAGACGCAGGTCAGCCGGTCTCCCATGGCACGCTGCACCAGAACGGCCGCCACGGAGGAATCCACGCCGCCAGAAAGCGCGCAGATCGCGTGTCCATCGCCGACCGTCTCTTTAATCGACGCGACGGTCTCGTCGATGAATCGTTGCGCCGTCCAGTTGGGCTCGGCATGGCAGATGCCGAAGACGAAGTTACGCAGCAGATCGGTGCCAAGCTTCGTGTGATGAACCTCAGGATGAAACTGCACTGCCCATGTCTTGCGCTCCGGATTCTCGATTGCTGCAAGCGCGCTGGAGCTCTTTGCTACTATTCGAAACCCTGAGGGCAGCTCGCGCGCCTCGTCTCCGTGAGACATCCACACCGAGAGCGATGCCGGCAAGTCGCGAAAGAGCGAAGACTCTCGTTCGACTACCTCGACCTGCGCATGACCGTACTCGCGCTTCGGCCCCGGAACTACTTTTCCTCCGAGCTTGTGCGTAATGAAATGCAGTCCGTAGCAGATGCCCAAAACGGGAAGCCCGAGCGAGAGCACACGCTCGTCCGCTGGAGGCGCATCGTCGTCATAGACGGAGCAAGGACCGCCAGACAGAATGATTCCGGCAGGGCGATAGCTTTGGATTTCGTCGAGCGGGGCAGTGCAGGGAAGTACGACAGAGAAGACGCGCTGTTCGCGAATTCTACGTGCAATCAGCTGCGTGTATTGCGAGCCAAAGTCGAGGATGACGATCGACTGGGGTTCCATGATCTACTTTCTCAGAGTTTACGCGCATATTCAACAAGCTGTCGGCACTCGGCGTTCGGCCAAAACGCATTTGGGTTTGATACGATAACGGCTGCTGCACGAAAGCCGATAGCTGACAGTCGCCAGCCTGTTTCAGTCGTAACGCAGGGCTTGCACCGGATCGAGGCGAGCCGCACGAGCCGCGGGATACAGTCCGGCAACCAGACTCACCATCAGCGAAAACCCGATCGCCCCCAAGACCAGCCACAGAGGCACCAGCCACACGTCGTCTGGAGTGAATTGCTGCTGGCGCTGCATGTAAACGCGCGTGCCGAAGTTGATGACGCGGCCTATGATCCATCCAAGCACGACACCGAGCGTGCCCCCAAAGATGCCCATGGCTCCGGCTTCGGCGAAGAAGAGCTTTTGCACGTCGCCATCGCTGGCTCCTATCGCCTTCATGATCCCGATCTCGCGGCGACGCTCGAGGATTGACATCACCAGCGTGTTTATGATCCCGAGCGATGCAACCGCAAGCGCGAGGCTCCCGAAAATGCCGAGGAAGAGATCGAGGATGGCGAAGAACTTCCTCAAGCTGCGCGTAGCATCGAGAAGGGAAAAGGTATTGTAGCCGAGCTGCTTGATCTTGTCTTCGACTGGTTCCACCTGGGCAGACCGGCTGACTCGCACGATCAGCGCCTGGTAGCTGTTCGACAGTGGATCGCGATCGCCTGCAAGGCGCACTTGCGTCATCTGCATCGGCTCGAGCTGTTGCGCAAAGGCGATAGGGACATATGCTCCAGCGCTGCCTGCACCGCGGATTCCGGCGTCGGCCTTCGACTCGACCAGACCAACAATCTTTACTTTTCGCTCTACCGGCGTCACGGCGTAGACGCTTAGTTCGCTAGCCGCACCGAACTCGGAAGCGGCCGAGTTCGTCGCATCATCTTTAAGAAGGTGCCGAGAGGCGTAGCGAAGAACAATGTCTTTGCCGACGACCTCTTCAGGTTTGTCACTCAGACTTTTAGCCTCATCTGCCTGCAGTATTACTTCAGCAGCATCAGGCGCCGAGAAGTATCTGCCCTTTATGTTATCGAACGTCTCGAGTTGTCGCGCAGACATAGGCAACCCACTGACCAATTGGTACTCGCGACTTCCAGAGCGTTCTCCGGATTCAGTCGTATTTCCCGATTCGGACTTCGTGGAGCTCGGTTCTTGCGCCGGAGGATCCTCGATGTTGCTCGGAGAGTCAAGTCTCACTTCCGCGGGGAAGCGGATGTCTGGGTACACCTCTGAGACTTCAGTAAAGCGTGCCATCTTCTGACGCGCGGGCTCGTCCAGCGGAGGTGGCGGTCCCTTTCTTCGTTCCATCCGACCGTTCGGCCCTTGCATGCGCCTCCCGGAAGTCACGTAGATGCTGTCGAACAATCCCGATTTCGCCAGACGTGATGCGGCAAGATGTTGTAGACCGATGCCCAGCGACAGCATGGCGACCAGCGACGCGACCCCGACGGAGATTCCCACCGTGGTAAGGGAATTGCGCAGCACAGACTCACGCAAATTTCGCGCGGCAAGTTCGACTAGATCACCCGTCTTCATGCTGGCACCTCGGAGGGATCGCTAACCAGTTTTCCGTCGCGCAGGAATATGAACCGCGATGCGTATTGTTCCGCTAGAGGACGCTCATGGGTGACCATCAACACGGTTGTGCCCTCCCCGTTAATCGTATGGATCAACTCCATGATTTCGCTTCCCGTGCGGCTGTCGAGGTTTCCCGTAGGTTCATCGGCGAGCAACAACTGCGGCGAGTTGACTAATGCTCGTGCTAGGGAAGCTCGCTGTTGCTCGCCTCCAGAAAGTTCTGATGGACGATGATTGAGACGATGGCCTAAGCCCACGCGTTCGAGTGCCGTTCGAGCGCGATTCAGGCGCTGGTCGCGCGGTACTTCGGCGAAGCGCATCGGCAGTTCGACATTCTCGAGCACAGTCATCGCCGCGACGAGATTGAACGCCTGAAAAACCATGCCCACAGTGCTCCGTCGATAACGGGCAAGTTGTTCGCGAGACATGCGCGCGAGGTCGCGTCCGTCAACCGAAACTGAACCAGCACTCGGAGTATCCAGGCCGGCGATGAGGTTCAGCAGGGAAGACTTGCCAGATCCGGATGTTCCGAGCAAGGCGACGAACTCTCCGGACTGGATCAAAAAGCTCACGTAGTTTACGGCCCGAATCTCGGATTGTCCCATGCGATAGCTGCGGCAAAGCTTCTGCGCCTCAATGTCGGCGCCTTTCATAGTGTCGGTCGGCATTAAGATTTATGACTCGGTAGTGAATATTTTTATTACGCCTGCATGAGGGCAAAAGTTGCAAGCTGAACGTGCTATAGCCTCTCAGCTATTGCTTATTGCTAATCGCTGTCGTTTAGCAACGCGATTCTGCCGGTTGACTTTGAAATTAGCAGCAAATATCCTTTAGATCACACGGGAAAGGAGGGCGATCCAACATATATGAAAAGTTCTGATGGTAGTAGTAATAAACGTGAGGTGGCTGAGGCTTAGGGCGTTCAGCTCTAAAGACCTGGCGAACTCCGCTACACATTGGAGGTTTGCAGAGGCCATTCGCATAGAGTGACCGCCTCAAGCCAATCCCAACAGCTTACCGGCGACCCGCTGCGGTGATAACCGCGCGGGTCGTGTCGTTTTGAAACCCCATTCCAGCTTGTCCCCGCCTTCCAAAAATCGATTTTCTGAAGGATTCAGCGCAACTTCGACAGTTATTGAAGTAACCAGTATTTCGCCGGTCACGAGGGCCTCCGGTCAGCAACAATGCAGGAATACCCATAGGCCTTCCTTTGAACAAGCCTTTCTAAATCAGACACTTACACCTGGGGTCCTTCGAAAGCGCGGCTTTTTGCTGCTCTCCCACGAAAGTGGACATTACTTGTGCGTACTCGCGCGTTACGTTGACCCCTTCATAGGCCCATCATAATCTCGGCACATCGCACCCGAAGTACATAGTCCTTTCGGTATCTTCGCGGGTACCAAAATGGGAATAATTTCGGGTGGGATAGTCCGACAGGGCGACTGGAAAGAAGATTTCCTACGCTGACTTCCCACTGTGGATTTCGGGCCAAGCAATTTAAAAATTTGTTCTTTCCCCCTAAATCCACACGACAAGGTCGAGTGGCACAGGGACCTCAAGAGAGAAGAGAAATTATGAAACGCATGACACTCGCAATCTTCGCAGCCCTGTTGCTGGCATCGACATCCTTCGCTGCGACACAGGCGACAGGCACAAACACCGTTGCTCCGACACTTCAGGTATCGGCAACGATTCAATCAGCTGTGCAGCTCACGCTGAGCACAGGCGCAGCAGCCGGATCCTGCGCGATCAGCGCTGGAACTACCACTGATTTTCAAATGAACTTCGGAACTGTTGACGGGATGGCAATCAACAACGGCGGCTGCGGCAGCAAGTACACGCCGGCAGCAACAGGTGGTAACGCCATTTACTACACCGAATATCGTTTCACCCCGAGCTTCACGTCACAGGCCACCAGCAACAACACTGTTACGGCTTACGTCTCTTCGAACTTCTCGTTGGCTAACGTCTCGCTCGTTCGCGACACCGCCAACTCGGCGGCTGTTCCTGCAGCTAACGGCTTCAGCGCGATGAGCACGAACTCTGGTTCGCCAGATACTATCGCGACGAATGCAACCAGCGGCACCGCAGTATCGCGTTATGTCGGTGTGAGCATTGCTAACACGAACGGTGCAGGCCTAACCGGCGCGACCTCCGCAACCGTTACATTCACGTTAACCGTTAACTAAGGTATGGGTTTCCAGTGAGCCCCAAAACCGGAAACAACATGCCACTGACGAGTCAGATCAACCAATCCACGCTGCGCTCTCGGAAGCAATCCAAGGCTCAGCGTGGATTGCTACGTTTGGGCATGATGAAGACCCTCCCAAAAATCGCGTTCACGCTGGCTCTGACTGGCTGGTTACATCTTGGCACTCCGATTCCATGCGCTGCACAAAGCGCCACGCTGCAGACGAATGCATCAGGAGTCACGATCGCAGGAGCAACTCCTTACCGTGCCGGTTTCGGAAATGTGAACGGCCTGGGAATCGGGACGCCGTCCATTGGAAATCCATCAGGCGGGTTAACGGTAATTGCTACAACCGGCGGAGTGCTGTACTACACGCCGTACACGATCGTCCTGAGCGGAGCAAACAACGGTCATCACGGTGAAGTAAGAGCTTATGTATCGACGAACTTCACCACGTCATCCAGCGTCATTCAACTTCGGAGCTGTTCTGTCTCCGGAGCTTGCACGGTCGAGACCAGTTACTCAACTTTGCCGACTAGCGCAGCTGGCGAAATAGTTGCTCTGGGGTCTACGCCGAATAACGCAAACTACACGGCATATCTGGGATTGTTCGTAGCAAACACCAATGGATTCGCGATCACATCAAGCGATTCGGCAACGGTGACCTTCCATGTGTACGATGCGAGCCACAATAATCTTCAACAGACCTTACAGTTGACGCTGGCCAACCCGGCGGAAACAGTCCAGACCGCGCTCAAGATGACTTTGGCGAGTTCGACGGGCCTGACCTTTACGCCCACGGGATCCACACCTGATTTCACAGCACGGTTCGGAAATGTAAATGGCCTTGGCATTAACCCCGCAGCAGGCCTAACGATCGTGAACGGCCAAGTAGCCAACGGGGCTCTCTACACAAGTCCTTATCTGATCCAACCGACATTCAGCGGCTTTACTGCAACGAGCGGGACCACAATCAGTACCTACGTGAGCACCGACTTCGTTCATTCCGCAATTCTCAAACTCTACGATTCCGGCAGCAGCGGATCGGGCTACAGTGCAATTTCCAACAATTCCGGATCTCCAACTCAAATCACCAACTCGGTCGCGAGTGGCTCATCAATCACGAGATATCTCGGACTCTTCGTTGCCAACACAAACGCGCCTGGGATCGTTACCGGTTCCGCTGAAACTGCAACGCTTACATACACAATGACGGTGCAATAATGAAACTCACTTCCCCCAAGCTGCGCTTTCTAATCTTTCTAATCCTTTTCGTTCCGGGCGCCGCGTTCACGCAGGCGATTGCCTTGGCTCCCGCGCAGATCGTCGAGGACTTCAAGCCCGGAGTTCCCTTCGAATACTCATTGGCTGTTGCGAACAACGGTAGCCAGCCAGTTGAACTGCACGTGCAAATCACAGATCTCTGGTTTAACGACAAAAACGAAAAAGTCTTCGCTGCTCCAGGAACTTCGCCGCGATCAGCCGCGAACTGGATCCAGTTTGTTCCGGAAAGGTTCGAAGTTCCTGCCGGCGGGTCGCAAAAGATGAGAGCAATTGTCACGCCGCCGGTGGGCGCGCGTGGCGGATACTATGCCGTACTGTTCGTCGAATCGAAGCCCATCCCCAGCGACAAAACCACCGAGGATGGCCGAAAAATATTCACAAACATGCGCCTCGGTTGTCTGGTGCTGCTGACGGCCAAGAACTCTGAGGCATACGCCGTAAGGCTCGAGGAATTGAAACTTATGCCTCCCACGGCGACCGAAGCGCTGAAGGTCAGCTTCTCAGTCGATAACGAGAGCAACACTCACGTATTTCCGCAGGCCCGCCTGGCCATTCTGAATCTGCAGTATAAGTTGGTTGGAAAGTCGGAGAGCCTGATCAAGCGATTCCTTCCCGGACAGAAGGACACAATGCAAGTGGACTGGAATGGAGACTTGAATGCCGGAGAGTACACCGCGGTTCTCTCGGTCGTGTATGGCGGCACTCATGTGGAGACACGCCAGATTGCGTTCACAATTCCGGCGAAGACCGCAAGTAAGTAGGAACGATGGCGTTGGGGAACAAAGCGTGGATCGTCGCGGGAGCAGCCTGCCTGCTTTTCGCATCGATACTGTTGTGCCCATCGGAGGTTTTCTCCGCAGAACCGGGCGTTGTTTCAAGCGTAGACGTCTATTGGAAATCGACTCACTCCATCACAGCGCCTGGCGTAACCAGCGTAATTGTGCTTGACGAGGAAGTCGCTCACGCCGAACTCGGCAACGAGGTCATTACATTTGCCGGACTCTCACGCGGCGAGACTGTGGCGCTGGCTTATGTGAACGGCGCTCCTGTCAGTATCATCGTTCACGTCATCGAGCGCCCGATGAAGCTCATTCCGCCGAGTCTGCTGCGTCGCGAATCGGAGCTGGCGCATGGGACACTCGGCAGCGATTTCCAGATCTCCAACTCTGGTGGTACATCCAATTACACGCTCTTTGATTCGTTTTCCTGGTCACAGCAGGTTGGCGACAATCGCCTCGATGCGGTGAGTCAGTTCGAGAACAACAACCAATTCGGGGGACACGCAGTTAATCTCCGAACAGGAAGCATTGCGTATCGCACTTCAGGCTTCGCCCTCAACCTGGTTGATTTCAGTCAGAGTTTGACCGGCGAAACCGGTGAGGATCGAATTAACCAGTTCTCAGCGCCAGGAGGCGCCGGACTGCGCGGTGCCAGCCTCAGTCTTTATCGTGGCAAAAATGAGTTCTCGTTTTTTGGAGGCACAACGATTCCTTACTACTTCCTTGCCCTGAACGCCTCGCGTGACGCCGCTGGCTTTATTTTTCATCGGAAACAGAACGAACGATTGAGCTTCTTTAGCGGTACCAGCTATCTGAACATTCCCGTAAACGTGGGCACTGCTCTGCAACGTCGCGACTACGTAATGCAGAATGCCGGAGCCAGCTTTCGCCTGACCAAAGGTCTACTTCTCGGCGCGCAGGGCGGTATCAGCAATGACGGCAAGATGGGGCGCGCAGATGTTTCTTACACCAACTTTCGCTTTTCCGGATATGCAAGCAGCATTTTCGCTTCGCAGACGTTTCCGCTGAGCCAGATTCAGTCGCTGTTCTCAGGAACGTCGAATACGCGAGCCGGTTTTAATTACCGGCTCAGCTCGCGGCTGAGTCAAGGGCTTTACTACGACCATACGGACGTAACTCCAGGATTGATCTATCGCTACAAAGGGAGCAGCGATTATCTAAGTCCTAATATGGGATTTCGGATCTCTCGTGGCGAGGCTGTCTATTTTGCTTACACCTATAGCCGAAACAGCGGTGGATTTACAGCAACCACTGCTACGGGAGATCGCTACGATGTCTCGCTGAGCTCGCAGATCACGCAGAGAATCGCGAACACCGCCCAAGCAACGATTGGATCGATTCAGGATCCTCTCCAGATCACGTCGGAGGATCGTCTCACGGTTCGCGATTCCATCAGTCTACCGATCAAGACTCAGACATTGCTGCTGGGGGTGGAGCACGATCGCGTGAACCCATCCCTAGTCTCAAAGCTCAATCAGGAACTCAGCTTGCTGTCGCCGGTGTTGCAAGCGCAGTTTCAAGCCAATCCGTCGGCTTTCATCGATTCATCGAACTTTCCGCCTGAAGTAAAGGCATTGCTCGCAGCGCAGCAGCCGAAAGGAACTACTGTTTCGGCTGCCGCAAACCTTGCCATTGGATCGAAGCTGCACCTGAATCCGAGCCTTTCTTTCACTTACGGCAGCAATGCCACCCAGCAAAACAACTGGACACAATCGGTCGGCTATTCGCTCAATTATCAGTTCCGTCCGACTTTGCAATTTCGCTCTTCGCTAAGCAACGTGTACCTCTTCGACAGTCGCCAGACGAATCTCGTACGCACGACCATCTTCACCTTCGGCTTCCTGAAGAGCTTCACGGCGGCTCCCGCGTCGATGCTGTTACATCGTGAGCGCGTGATCGAAGGCCGCGTCTTTCGCGACATGAATATCAATGGCGCCTACAACATTGGCGAACCTGGACTCGAAGGAGTTGAAGTACGCCTCGAGGACGGCCAAGCTGCGCTGACTGACGCGCAAGGAAGATTCAAATTCGCCTCTGTCTCGACAGATCAGCATCAGGTTTCTCTAGCCCTTACGCAATTCCACCTCCCAGTCCGCATGACGACACGCGCCGAAGTGGAAGCCGACTTGATCCAGCAGCGCATTGCTGCAGTGAACTTCGGCATCCTCGACTTTGCCCGACTCATGGGAAGCGTTTACAACGATCTGCGCTTTGACAATCATCGCCAACCTGATTCGAGGGGAATGGGAAGCATCGAGTTATTGCTGGATGACGGTAAGACTGTGCGCAAGATAGAGACAGGGGGCTCAGGCGACTTTCAGATCGACAACGTCACTCCCGGCGACTACAAGCTGTCATTAAATCCCGCTTCACTGCCAGCCAATTACATCGGCCCAGTTGAGGCGATCCCGATCCACATCAGCCCAGTGTCGACCGTCATTGAAGAATTTCCGCTACGCGCACTGCGTTCTATTTCGGGAAGAGTGCTCCTGAAGGCGCAAGATGAACTCTCCGGAAGTTCCGCAAAGCCGCCAAAAAAGAACCAAACTACTTCCCAGCGCGACGCGGAAAAAAGTGGAGAGGCAGAGATGATTCCGGTGGCTGGAGCGCAAGTCACAGCCGGGCCGTCGACGGCAACCACCGACAAAGATGGGAAGTTTCTGCTACGCAATTTGCCAGCTGGCGATCTGAGCGTCTCCATCAAGCCCGTACAACCATTGCCACACGGAATCAATATTCCCACAGGAACCGTGAAGCTGCCGGCTGAGCCTCTGCAGATTCAGGGCGCAACAATCATCATAACCAATGCAGAGCTGCTTCCTTACCTGACTGATGATGTATTGAGAGCGCCTACAGCAGGTGCACAGCAAGCAATCACTTCGGCATACACGCACGTGCGTGAGCGAATCAAAGAGCTGCCACCCCGGGCAGTCGCACCTTCCCCTGTAGCCCAAGCGAAACCGGCGTTACCTGCCAAGATTGGAAAGGAAGTTGGGTCCTCCGCACCTTTGGCGACTGTTGTACCGGCCCCTGCTCAGTTAAGCAGTAAGAAGCAAACATCGAATCCATCTACTGCGGAGCCGACCACGGCCCGCCGTGGGCAGAATGCCATTTCCTACGACGAAGTGAATCGGGCAATCTGCGAGTCAATGCCATCAGTCGGTGAAATCGCACAATGCTTCCGTCAGATGAAGCAGAACGCAACTACGGAGCCACGACGGTAACGGTTTCGAGCACTGCTCGCACACCTTCCTGCTGCTTCTTCCCCTTCATGGAACTGGAATCCAGTAGGTGTCTTTCGGTCTTAATCTCGAGTGATGAAGTGGGCATCGTTATTGAATTCGCGGACGCCGAGTGTTCCTTCGGCGAAATTGGGCTGGGCACAGCGTGAACAACCGTGACCTGGATGTGTAACCCCGCTTGTGTCCTTGAATCTGTGGCTGACAGATTTAGAGAGAGGAAAATGATGCCCAGAATGGGAGGTGCTAGTGCGAGGCGTGTCCGGGCTAGACCGGTACCTGGAGCGTACGACTGCATACTTACTCCGATCGAGGCGTGGAACCTTATCACGAATGGGGAAGCGAATGGAAGCCGCAGGGTGACTAGGATGGCCGGGTGGCTGCTCGATCGAGCAGACTGTCCCACCCTCGCTCTTCGCGAGGGCGGGAGCTGATCTTAGTCCTTCAATGAAACAGTCATGTTATCGAGATAGATGTGATAAGGCGAGCTACTCGCATCCAGATCCACCTGGAATGCGTTCGTGAGTTCGAGCCCGTTCCCGGTAAACAACGCGTCATGTGTGATGTTGACTGGGTAGGTGACGCCGTCCACCGTGATGGAATCGTGCATGACCTGGGTTCCCGACGCGTGGTAGATCGCGATGATGTGATGCCAAGTGTCTGGGGCAAACGGTTGGAAACCTACGCTTGTCGGTTCCCAATGTTTGGTCGTGTAGTTAAACACGCGCCAGGACTTGCTGTCGTAGTCAGCCTGCCAAGCGTAGTTGTAGGTGTATCCCTCGGAGTTCTGCTGACACTCGAATTCAAGAGCTTGCGGTGCGCTGGCATATTGCCCTGGAATGTAAAGGTCGAACTCATAGCGTAGATAGCTCAATGGATTGGGTACTGTAGGTTGCTCGATGAAGTAGTATCCGCCTGAATATGCAGGGCCCCCCGCGATCCAGAAGTCAGCTGAGCTGCCGCTCAGTGCTGGACTCGCAATTCCCTGGGTTAGGTTGTAAACGGGACCTTGCCCGGTACCCCCGTCGTTGCCGCAGCCACCACAGGTCTGCCATCCCGTCTGGTTCTGGATATTGGAGATGACAGTCGCTCCCGACGGTGGAACCGGTGCGCCTCCGTTGCTGCCCGAACCAGGGGTGGTGCTGACGGAAGTAGACGATCCTGAACCAATTAACTGTGTCGTCGTAGTACTAGTGGATGGTGGTTTGGCATTCGAAACTGAGCAACCGGTAAAAGAAAAAATCCCAATGGATAGTATTCCTATGGCGCTGAACCCTTTCAGATTCAAGTGCATCATGGACCTTTCGGTCGGTGGGGGATCCGACTGTCAGGTCAAAGTAGGAGAGCATCTACTCTGGATGTATACGGCAGGACTAGTAAGCGGATTAAAGAATTCGCCTTAGTTGGGGGTAGTACCTTAGGGCAGTACAACAAGGTTCTCCAACGCCTGCAGAGCACCGTGTTAACCCAAGACCAGACTCCTGCGGAGCGGTTACATCGGAGGTGGATGGTTGGACACCGGAATTCTCTGTTCACTCCTTGTCAGGTTCTTGAATGTCGATGAACCCCCAACTCACTTTGTGCGTCTTGTTATTGCCAAGAATCCATAGGCCTCGCCGTTAATTTCCTGGTTTTCACGCAACTTCGCGAATTGTGGGCAGAATTCCAGATTTCGCGGGGGAATTCGCAAAAGGCCTGTTTCCCACGCTGTTCCGCGCTATAGTTCCGAATCTAGAGAACCTCATCGAGCGACACCATCCGACAACTCCAACCATTGGCGCTCTCGCGAACTGTTCGGCGCATCCATGAATCGTTGACCGAAAATTCAGGAGCGCTAAGTCATGAGTTTAATATCCGACATTCGTCCGGAAGGCGTGCGCGGCCAGGCGCGATCACTCGAGTTCGCGCGATGGAGCGCGATTCTCGGTGGTGGCGCAATGGCTTTGTTGGGTTTGTCGCGCAGATCCAAAACAGGCCTCGCTGTTGCTGCAGCCGGCGGGATCATAGCCTACGGCGGCGTGGCACTCGACTGGAACGCGCAAGGTGTTCTCGTCGAGAGCAGTTTCGCCCTTAATTGCACGCCAGAAAAGGCATATCAGTTCTGGCGCAACTTCGAAAACCTGCCGCGTTTCATGCGCAATCTAGAATCCGTAACAGTTATTGATAATCGCCATTCGGAGTGGAGCGTTATGGGACGCTTCGGAAAAAGCGTCCGCTGGACTGCAGAGATCGTCGATGAACGAAAAAACGAATGGATCGTGTGGCATTCGCTGCCCGGTTCCGATCTCGATCTACGTGGCTCAACCCACTTCCGCAGCGCTCCCGGCAATCGCGGAACGCTCATCACCGCTTCCATTCAGTATGGCTCGCCTGCCGGTGCTTCTGTTCGAGCTATTGCAAGAATCCTCGGAAAAGATCCAGAGTTCATGATGCGTGAGGATCTTCGCCGCTTCAAAGCACTGATCGAAGCCGGAGAAGTTCCAACAATCGATGGACAAACGCACGGTCCGCGTTCTGTGCTGGTGAAGACAATTCAAGAGGCATATCCGGAGCGACGGAAACCCAGCGAATTCGAAACCGGCTTACGTCAACTCAGAGTCGAAAGGAGTGCGTCATGAAAGCATTGTGTTGGATGGGCATAGAAAAATTAAGCGTCGAAGACGTTCCCGATCCGAAAATTCTCAATCCGCGCGATGCGATTGTACGCATCACGAGTACCTGCATCTGCGGCTCCGACCTGCATCTCTACAACGGGTACATGCCCACACTCGAGCAGGGGGACATCCTCGGCCATGAGTTCATGGGCGAAGTAGTCGAACTCGGCCCCGCAATCGATCAAGAGAAGTTGAAGATCGGTGATCGAATAGTCGTTCCGTTCACGATTGCATGCGGGAAGTGTTTTTTTTGTGAGCAGCAACTTTGGTCGTTGTGCGACAACACGAACCCGAATGCGTGGATCGCTGAAAAGCTGATGGGCTACTCGCCTTCCGGCTTATTTGGTTATACCCACATGATGGGTGGATATGCTGGCGGTCAGGCACAGTACGCGCGCGTTCCATGCGCTGACGTTGGTCCCATCAAAATTCCTGATGGACTGCCAGATGAGAAGGTCGTCTTTCTATCAGATATCTTTCCTACCGGGTACATGGGTGCGGAAAACTGCAATATCCAGCGCGGTGATACAGTCGCGATCTGGGGCTGCGGACCAGTAGGACAGTTCGCCATCCGCAGCGCATTTATGCTGGGCACTGAGCGTGTGATAGCGATCGACCGCTTCCCCGAGCGGCTGCGCTTAGCTGAAGAAGGCGACGCGGAAACGATCAACTACGAACTTGTCGATGACGTAGTCCAGACACTCAAAGACATGACGGGAAATCGCGGCCCTGACTCCTGCATCGACGCGGTGGGTATGGAGGCATACGGACATACGCTGCCTTTTCTTGTCGATCGTGCGAAACAGGCGATGAAGCTCTCGACAGACCGACCAAATGTGCTGCGTCAATGCATTCTGGCTTGCCGTAAAGGCGGAACGGTTTCGGTTCCGGGCGTCTATGGGGGATTTTTGGACAAAATCCCATTCGGAGCCGCGATGAACAAGGCGCTTACATTCAAAATGGGTCAGACTCATATGATGCGCTACATGAAGCCGTTGCTTGAGAGAATCGAGCGCGGCGAGATTGACCCTAGCTTTGTGATCACTCATCGCCTGCCGTTGTCCGACGCTCCGGGAGCGTACAAAATGTTCCGCGACAAGCAGGATCACTGTACCAAAGTGGTCCTCGATCCGTGGGCGGACGGAGCGAGGGCTGCCTAAACTCTAATGAGAATGGCGCCTGTTGCAGGACGCCATTCGCTTGTGCCAAAGTGTGCCACTCTTTTCTAAGACTTGACCTGCTTTCACTGCATCCAAGAGTCTGTTCTTTGAGGTTCCCGCTACGATGATGTTTGGCGCCACGGTTGCTTGCGACAAAGTGGAATTCCGAATCTGGGCTCCGAAGCTTGAGCAGCTCTCGGTTGAAGTGAACGGCTCCAAAGTCGAGCTTAGGCGCGATGAGGCAGGCATTTTCTGCGGCACTGCCAAGTCGAAAGCAGGAGACCGCTACTGCTACCTCATCGGCGAGAGACGCCTGCCTGACCCGGTTTCGCGCTTTCTACCTGAAGGCGTACACGGCCATACTGAGATCGTCGATCCTGAGGCCTTCATCTGGAGCGACGAGAGTTGGACCGGCCTCTCATTTCACGAGTACATCATTTACGAATTGCACATTGGGACGTTCTCGCCGGAAGGAACTTTCGATGGTGTGATCAAGAAGCTCGATCACCTGCATTCGCTTGGCGTGACTGCGATTGAGATTATGCCGGTGTCGGCGTTTCCTGGCGAGCGCAACTGGGGGTACGACGGAGTTTCTCTGTACGCTGTGCAGGCGAGCTATGGTGGCCCGGAAGGTCTCAAGCGGCTGGTGAATGCGGCGCACCGCGCCGGCCTCGCGGTGGTGCTCGATGTCGTCTACAACCATCTAGGAGCCGAAGGGAATTACCTGCGCGAGTTCGGCCCGTACTTTACCGATCGTTATCACACGGTTTGGGGCGACGCAATCAACTATGACGGCGAAGACAGCCAGCAAGTTCGCAAGTACGTCATTGAGAACGCACTCCACTGGATTCGCGAGTATCACGTCGACGCTCTGCGTCTCGATGCAATTCAGGCGATCTACGATAGCTCAAAGACACACATCATCAAAGAACTCGCACGTGATGTGCAGGAGTTCGCGCGAGGCGCCAATCGGCGGATTGCTCTGATTGCAGAATCGGACCAGAACGATCGTAGTCTGATTTTGCCTACTAGCGAGGGCGGATTCGGACTGGACGCCGTCTGGAGCGACGATTTCCACCACTCTGTCCACACATACCTGACCAAGGAAAACCGCGGGTATTACCAGGACTATGGAGAGCCAGAAAAGATCGTAAAAGCCCTCAACGAAGGCTTTGTCTTTCAGGGACAGCACTATCGTTTTTGGCGCGCTTCACGGGGTTCGAGCACCGAAGGCATTCCTCTACCACGCCATGTGTTCTGCATCCAGAATCATGACCAAGTTGGGAATCGCTGCACAGGAGAGCGCCTTGGCCATGTCGTTCCTCGCGGAGCTGCCAAAGCCGCAGCGGCACTGCTACTTCTCGCGCCAGAGACACCGCTGCTGTTTATGGGTGAAGAGTACGCCGAGCCCGCGCCCTTTCAATTCTTCACCGACTATGGAGACAAGAACCTGCAACAAGCGGTGATCGATGGACGCAAAAAGGAATTTGAAGATTTCGCCTGGGAAGAAACGCCGAACCCGCAGGATCCTGAAACTTTCAAGCGCTCGAAACTGACTTGGAAGATAGATGAAAAGATGTTCGCATGGTACCGCGAGCTCCTCAATCTTCGGCGCAAGTTCGTGACGCACTCGTCGCGAACCTGTCGGGCAAGATTGACGCACGGTGAAATCGTCCTCGAGGTGCCAGCTCAGAATGCCGAAATAGTGATTAGAGTGCGATTTCCTGGAAGCGGGAAAGCTGCGGAGACAACCGAAGCCCATGAGGAAGTCCTATTGCGCAGCGATGAGAATGGATACCAGACATTAATTCTTAAATGTCAGCGCGTCTCGCAGGCAGCGTCAAAACCGACGCAAGCGGCTGCAGACTAAATTTCAGGCGCTCACGCCAGCAACCGGGGTTTCGGCAGGTTCAAATACTCGCTCTACCGTGGCGGGACATAGACTGTTGTAGCCGCAGTTCTTGCAATGAAACCCAGGCGATGGATGAAAAGCTCCTGCGCGAATTCCATTCGCTACGTCCAGAACTTTGTTTCGAATTCTCTCTTCATTGTTTACGCGAGTTGTTTCGGCAGTGCTGTTATCTTCCAGGTTATAGAAGACCAGCTTCTCGACCCTGTGTTCTTCGAGCCTTGCAGCCATGGCATAGATACCAAGCTGCACGCTGTTGTCCGCGTCCATATTGTTCTTCGGAGCGCCGGTCTTGTAGTCCAGGACTTGAACCCCACCGCTTTCGAGCTGATCTATGCGATCGATGCGGCCGTTGATCATCACATCTTCGATCGCGAAGCGAAATTTCTTTTCTGTGCTAAGGACGCAAGGTTTGGGCTCAAGTGCGCGAAGAGCGATAAACTGCCGAAGCTGCTCGGCCCCCTGTCGCTCGTATAGCGTTCGTTGGAGAGCTTCGTCGATCTTCGCCTGCTCAAACTCGCGCAGAAAGATGTCAACGCTTTCCTCAGCCGCACGGTCGATTCCTCGTCGCGCGGCATCGTAGAAATCCTTGAGCGTAGAGTGCATCGCCGCTCCATACTGCAGCGCTGCGGATGGCTCTTCAGGAAGCCGCCAATGCTTTTGCAGGGCATACTTCAGCGGACATATTGCATACGTCTCAATCGCCGAAGCACTCAATTCCACAATTTGCGATATCGGGTCGCGCGCGATAGCGGCCCAGGCGGGTAAGTCGCGCAGGATTTCTTCTCGAGCGGCATATCGCGGCTCAAGAATTCTGAGCGCATGCTTTACCGTTGAGTCATCATTGAGTTCGCGCAGAAAACCCGAAGGAATCTCCTGTTTATTCTTGCCGGCACGCAACCGGCCGTACAGCGTAAGCGTGTCGCGGGCTCGCGTAACAGCGACGTAAAACAAACGCCGCTCTTCTTCACGGTGAATGTCGTCATCGCTTTTTGCCGCTAGCGAGTTCCCGCGGCTCAGCTCGCGCGGAAATTCAAACAGCGTTTCTTTGTAGTTCGTTGGGAGTGATCCGGAGGCCACTCGCAATACGAAAACATTCTTGAACTCCAGCCCCTTGGCAGCATGAACGGTAAGCAGCTTTGCTGCATCGCGATCTTCCTCAACATGTTGGGAACTTAAGTGCTGGAATTCCTCCTCTGGGCGCTCAGGAGAAGTCAGAGGAAGTGTGCCTCCGCCGGTCTTGTACAAATCGAGATATTCCAGAAACTCAGCCAATCGGCCGGTTCGAGCGATGCGCTTCTCTCGCCATTTCGCGGCGAAATCCCGAAAGCGAACGAACTCAACAGAGCATTGCGAGATATTCAGAACGGCAGCTGCAGCCCCGACGATCTCCAGCAAATCGCCTCCGACAGCATTGCAACGCTCCGCAAATTCCCGAAGCGAGTGCAGTAGCTCCGGACCGCCAGACACGTCGTTGAGAAGCTGCACGACTTTGGTGCCACGCGCGCATGATGACAATTTCGCGTACAAGCCGCTCAGATTAATGCCTGAATCATTGCGCAGCGCGAGACGGAAGAACGCAACATCATCGGAGCCTGAGATTGCGCAGTGCAGCCAGGCGACCAGATCACGCAACACATCGCTTTCGAATACGTCAGTATCCTGTACCTCGAAGGGAATGGATCGCGCGCCAAGCTCCTCGACGAGGCCCTCGGCATTGGCGTGGCTGCGGAAGAGAACGGCGCAGTCTGGCCAGCGCGCGCCTTGAGCATGCAATTCGAGCATGCGCTCCGCAATATCTGAGCATTCTTGGGCATATTCCCGATATGGAACCAAATGCACAGGCTCGGTTCCAAAGAGCAAAGCACTCCCGGTATTGCGATCTTCTTCGTCGCGGGCCGACACCAGCTTCTCGCGCTCGAGACTCAGGCGGCTGCCCGCCGGCGAAAATCCTGGATTGTGGCGAATGCTGGAGAAGCCGCAGTCCAGGATGTTCTGCGTCGAGCGCTGATTCGCGGCGAGATTAATAATGTTTCGCTGCTCCAGCCGGTCGAAGACGCTGATGAATTCCGTGAACGCCGCGCTGGAGGCGCCTCGAAAGTGATAGATCGCCTGATCGGGATCGCCAACCGCGAAGACATTCTGCTCAGATCCCGCCAGCACGCGCGTGAGCTCGATCTGTGCATGATTCGAGTCTTGAAATTCATCAACCAGCAGGAAACGGGTGTGGCGACGTTCGCGAGCAAGCAGGAGCGCATCGCTTCGCAGCAGTTGAATCGCACGGGGGACCAGCGCGCCGAAAGTCAACAGACGATTCGACGCTAGCAGCGCCTCGACGGCGATAAAGATCGCAGAGATTTCCTCACATCGCTCGAGAACTTCGTCGCGACTCATGCTTTCCGCCAGTTTCTTCTTTGCAACTCGCGGAAGTGCGATTTCTCCGGCTCGCACATGCGCAACGTATTCGGCATAAGTGCTCGCGTTGACCAACTCGTCCGAGCAGCGATCGAAAAAAGTGAGCAGGTCCTTTAGGAAGCGGCCGGGATTGGCAGCCCGAAGAAAGCGATTCAGTGGAAGTTCTGCGACTCGCTGGCGCAGGAATGTCCATAGCTCGAACTGATCGAGAAGCTGGAAGTCTTCCCCAGCCTCGCGCAGCAGTTGATAGCAGTACCCATGAAAGGTGGATGCGTGTAGTCCTGAGGCTGCGATTCCTGCAGACGATCGTGAAACCCGCGACCGAATCTCGCGTGCAGCCTTATGAGTGAAGGTAAATGCACGAATGTCGTTGGCCTGAGCGTGCCTTGCATTGATTAGCCGTGAGATCCGGTGCACCAGAACGCTGGTCTTACCGGTCCCAGCTCCGGCAAGCACCAGCATGGGCCCATGGACGTGACTGGCCGCCTGCTTCTGCTTCGGATTGAGCTGCGAATACGAGATTCCCATAAAACCTTTCAGCGTCCGAGGGCATTATGCGAAAAAAAGGCGAACAATACAACGGGAATCACTGGATGCGAGTGCAAATCTGGAGCACAAGAAGTTGGGATAAATCAGTGGCACAGCTGCCCTCGGTTGTGTTCGCGGCTCAGCCACCGCGGAACGACTGCGCAATCGCCAGTGCAGCAATGGCAGCAGTTTCCGCCCGCAAGATTGTGGCACCAAGAGATGCATGCACCCATAGACTCTTTGTAAATGAGGCCAATTCTGATTCGGTCCAACCACCTTCAGGGCCAACCGCCAGGGACAGCTCCGAAGCCATCCCTATAGCATCTCGCAACCGAAGCTCATGCTCGGTTTCGGCCAACACGACGCGTTTGCCCTGAGCGGTTGAAATAACTCCATCAAGCTTTTCAGGATTGGCGACTTCGGGGACAGATTCACTCCGCGATTGCTGCGCCGCCTCATGCGCGATTCGTCGCCAGCGATCGACACGTTTTTGAGCCGCGGTTGCGAGATGTGCATCCGTGCGTCGCGCGATAACGGGAACGATACTGTTGACCCCGAGCTCCGTGCATTTCTCTACCGCCCACTCGAAACGATCGAATTTGAAAATAGCAAGATAAAGATGAATCTGCGCTGTGGCCCGTCCGACCTCGGTGCGCGGAACATCATGGGTGGAAAAGACGATACGTTGGGGCTCGATTTCGATGATTTCGCCCATGCGCACGCCGGAGGGCGTCGCGATTTCGAATTGCTGTCCTACACGCGCACGCAGAACTCGGGAGAGATGCTCAGCTTTTTTTCCCAGAAGAAAGGCTTGGTCGCCTGAGACCTCATCGGCGATCCAGCGACGGCGGGTCATCGCCGCAGTTTACTGCAGGCGTTCCTTCATGCGTTCAAAGAAGCTGCGCTTGTCCTGCTTTTCGTCGACCTGTGTAAGTGTCGCGAGCTCTTCCAGAAGCTCGCGTTGACGCGGAGAAAGCTTCTTGGGAATCTGAACTTCAACGTGAACGATTAGGTCCCCTCGTCCTCGTCCGCGCAGTATAGGAACGCCCTTGTTCCGAATTGGGATTGTCTGGCCGCTCTGTGTTCCGGCGGGAATTTTGAGGGCGTATTCGCCATCAAAGGTCGGCACAGCGACTTCCGTTCCAAGTGCGGCCTGAGGAAACGCGATTGTCACCATGCAGTGCAGATGGTTTCCATCTCGTGCGTAGAACGAGTCTTCTTTAACGCCGAGCACAACATATAAGTCCCCGGATGGGCCGCCGAAAACACCGGCCTCGCCTTCTCCCTGATAACGAATCCGCGTGCCGTCCTCCACTCCAGGCGGAATATCGATTTTCATTTTGTGTTCGCGAATTACGCGACCTTCGCCACGACAGGTCTTGCATGGGTCAGTGATTACCTGGCCAGTGCCGCCGCAAGTTCCGCAGGTGCGAGCCACACTGAAGAATCCCTGCTGATACCGAAGTTGCCCGCGGCCTCCACAAGCGCTGCATGTAGTCGGCTGCTTTCCGTGGGCTGCTCCGGTTCCACGGCACGTATCGCAAGTCTCGGTCTTGCGAACGGGAATCTCGGTGCTCTTCCCGAAGATCGCATCCTTCAGCTCGATCGTGATGTCGGCGCGCAAATCTGCGCCACGCTGTGCGCGACTGCGGCGGCGACCACCGCCGAAGGCGTCGCCAAATCCGAAGAGGTCGCCGAAGATCTCGCTGAGATCCTGGAAGGACGAAGCATCGAAACCAACTCCGCCGCCTCCGAATCCCGCATGACCAAAGCGGTCGTACTGTGCGCGCTTCTCCTCATCCGAGAGGACGCTGTATGCCTCGCTCGCCTCTTTGAATTTTTCTTCCGCATCTTTGTCACCGGGATTGCGATCAGGGTGATGTTGCATCGCGAGCTTGCGGTAGGCGCTCTTCAGCTCCTGCTCGGTGCAGGTTCGGCTTACACCTAGAACTTCGTAATAGTCCCGCTTCACTTTTGTAGGCAGGTGGATTCTCCGTTATTTGCCGGTTGGATTTGTGGCCACTCGAACCATCGCCGGACGCAGCAGCCGCTCTTTCAGCTTGTATCCGCGTTGCAACTCGTCAATCACTTCGTGATCCGCGTGGTCTGCGGACTCGACCATCTCGATCGCCTCATGTACGCGTGGATCGAAGGTGCTGCCCTGGGCCGGAATCACCTGCACGCCGAGACGCGAGAGAACATCGTCCATCTGCTTGCGGATCAATTCGATGCCCGAACGCAGCGCCGCCTCAGCGCCTTCGTTCTTCTGGCTGCGAAGCGCCAGATCGAAGTTATCCAAAATGGGAAGGAAGTTCTTGACGGCATCCGCAACTGCATACTCGCGAAACTCAGCCTGCTCACGTGCGTTGCGCTTGCGATAGTTCTCAAATTCGGCTTGAAGACGCGCGAGACGATCTAGCAGAGCATCTCGTTCCTGGCTCACACGCTCGTATTCCTGGCGCGAGACTCCACCTTGCGATTCCTGTGCCAGCTCCTGCGCGTCGGCAGGCGGCAAAGATTCGTGCGCGCCGTTCTGTTGCCCGTCGTCCGTCTGTACTGTCTGATTCTGTTCCTTGTCGATTGCCATATTTCAAACTTACTCGTTCTCGTTTAAGACTTTGTCAAATAATTGCGCTATGTAAGACACAGCCGTAATCGTGTGCTCGTAGTCCATTCTGGTCGGACCGATTACCGCCAAAGATCCAACCACCTGCCCCCCCACACGCGCCGGCGCTCCAATCAGCACCAGGTTGCGCATCTCGGGCAAGCGATCTTCCAGGCCAATCACTACGCGAACCGCTTCCTGCCTGGTATCAACATAGCTGGAGAGTAGTTCCACGATCCGCTGTTTTTCTTCAAGAACTCGCAGCATTTCGCGCAGGCGCTCGCGATCAGCATCCTTTACTACCAGATTGGAGACACCTTCGACCCAGACCGTTTTGGGGCCTTCCTCCTGATGCAGCGCTCCACCGCGATAGAGCTGCTCCAGCGAGCTCATCAGTCGGTCGTACTCGCTGCGTTCCCGCTCGATGCGCCGCGCCAGCTCTGTGCGAATCGACTCAATCGTCCATCCCTGAAAGTTAACATTGATGTAGTTCGCGGCGCTCTCGAGTTCAGTCTGCGAGACGTCCCGATCCATACGCAGTACGCGGTCGCGAACAACTCCTGATTTCGTCACAACTACGGCAAGAACTTTGCCTGTGCTGAGGCGCGAGAAGTAGACGTGCTCCAGCTCATGACGATCGTGACCTGGAGACGATATCGCGACCCCAACTCCCCGTGAGATCAGCGACAGAACATGCGAGGTGCGCTCCAAAAATTCCTGCGGATCGCCGATCCCGAGAAAAGAATTCGTGATCAGTTCCTGGTCAGCGTGGGAGATTTGCGCGCGGCCGGTGAGCTGCTCCACGTAATACCGATATCCCTGCGGAGAGGGCACTCGTCCTGCCGAGGTGTGCGGCTGCTCAAGCAGTCCCGCTTCCGCCAAGTCGGCCATAACGTTCCGGATCGTCGCCGGACTTAATCCGTCCTTGTTCGCGCGAGCAAGAGTCCGCGAGCCAACCGGTTCCCCGGTTGAGATATAAGTCTCGACGATGGCGGTCAGGATTTCCCGTTCCCGAGAGCCTATATTGGAGCTTGGCATACGGCTAACTTATTGATTTTGCTTGGATAATACCAGAGCGAAGACACACTCCCACTGGTTAGATGATAGGAACCTGAGCGGGATGCTGTCAAGATAGCACTCCGAGTTCGGGAGTGCTAAGCGGCTCTCGGGTTCACCTAATCTCGATGACGCTCTCGGTCTTGTGTTCCGCTGCGCTCTGAGAAATTTGGCGCGCGAAGGCAAAGAACGATTTGGCATGTGGAGAATCCTCGCCTCCAAGTACCGCAGGCAAACCGGTATCGCCACCTTTACGAACATCGGCATCGAGCTCAACCGAGCCCAGGTATGGCACGCCAAACTGCTTCGCCGTGCGCTCCACCCCGCCCTTGGAGAAAATGTCGATCTCGTGATGGCAGTGCGGGCAGAGGAATTGGCTCATGTTCTCTACTACGCCGAAGACGTCTACCTTCACACCACGAAACATCTCGATGGCTTTGCGCGCATCTTGAAGCGAAACATCTGACGGCGTCGAGACAACAATTGCCCCGGTCAGCGGAACGGTTTGAAACAGCGAGATCACGACGTCTCCCGTTCCGGGAGGAAGATCGACGATTAGGAAGTCCAGATCACCCCACTCCACCTGCTGCAGAAACTGTTTAATGATCGAGTGCAGCATTGGTCCACGCCACACGAGGGGACGGTCGCCGGGACTGATGAATCCAACTGAAATCACCTTGATGCCGTGGTTCGTGATTGGAGCGATGCGGTTCTCCCCGAGCACATCGGGTTGCCGGTTGACGCCCATCATCAGCGGAACATTAGGTCCATAGATGTCAGCGTCGAGTAGACCAACTTTGTAGCCAAGCTTTCCCAACGCCACGGCCAGATTCACCGCGACCGTAGTTTTTCCCACTCCACCTTTACCCGAACCGACAGCAATTACGTTCTGCACGCCCGGAAGCGGCATTGGCCCTTGCTGCGGCGGGCCGCCATGCATGTGTCCCACGGATTGCTCCTTGAAACTTTGATTATACGTTTGAGCCGTGCTACCCGCGCGCCAGCTGATTGGCCTTCTTGCGCTCCTGCTCCTGCTTGCGCAGCTCCCGGCGCCGGCCAGCATCTTCGTAGCGCTGTTTCTCCTCTTCCGTTTCGGGTACAACGGGTGGCACGGGTTGTCGGCGTCCGCCATTATCGACTGCTACGAAAGTGAGGTATGCAGACGCAATATGGCGGCGGGTGCCAGCGATGTAGTTTTCTACCCAGCACTTCACGCCGACTTCCATCGACGTATGAAAAGCACGGTTTACCGAAGAACGCAGAATCAGAAGATCGCCAACGTGCACGGGAGCAAGAAAGTCGATGTGGTCCATAGATGCGGTCACAACGTAGCTTCGACTGTGACGGTGTGCGGCCATCGCTCCTGCAATGTCGATGAAGTGCATGAGCCTGCCGCCCAGCAGGTTGTTCAACGGATTTGCATCGTTAGGGAGCACCACTTCGGCCATTTCGGAGACGGAATCTGAAACCGGCCGCGGCTGCTGATGGTCATCGAGACTTTCCATGTGACCTAGAGTCGCAGGAATAAGGCAACGATTCAAGGTATGTTGTTCTGAATCAGGCGATGCCAGTCTGGAGTGTGAGAGGTCCGGAAGCGTTTGTCTTGTGTGACAAATTGCGATGTCTCAAATGGGCTGCACTCTGCTTGGAAGGACGGTCATTCTTCGGTGTGGTGACGCTCCCAAAACTTACGTGGAGAGGTGCAGAATGTCTTTGCGATTATGCTTCCGCCTCGTCGTTTCCATGCCTGGTCTCCTGCTTCCGATTTGGAAATGCATTCTACGAGCCGCAATCCACCTCATCTGGTTCCATACAGCTGATTGCGCCATACCGCGGCATGCTGCCGTGTGCCGATTGTTCGGGAGTGGATACTGAACTGACGTTTTATGCCAAATCGCCGCAGGAAATTGAAAGCCGAGATATGTTCTCAAACGCACCGTCCTGAAAGGCAAGGGGTGAGGACAGAGTTTTTCCGAAAGCGGAATCTGGTCTTGATGAAGGGAACTCCCGACAATCCGGACGCAAAGATTTACCAGCTCAAAGACAATAAGACCGGAGAGCTGACAGACTTCCTTAGTTTGGGAAGCAACCAGCTTTCGCAGTTAGATAACGGTCAGCGTCGCATCAAGTCGAGCTCAATTTGAACTTAACGAAAGTTGGTACATCTGCGCTGGCCAATTCCGCTTTGCAAAACTGTGTCGTAAAAGGAGGCAAAGTGGATGTGCGCGAAGGAAAGTCCAATACGGCGTTTGCGTTTTCCCGAAGGGAAACAATGTGTGAATGGGCGCTATAGAAGGGCCAGTGCTCGCCCAAGAAGCAGGCTGGAAGTCAGAGTCCCCGGCTGACCAGTTCCTCGATCGTCCAACGATGCGCCTGCCGGCGCTGCTTCTCTGCATAACGTGCCAGCACATCGACTTCGATGTTGAGAGGATCGCCCGGCTTGAGCGAATGAAGGTTCGTCGCTTGATAGGTGTGCGGAATAATTGCTATCGTAACCTGGGTTCCACTGATAGATGCCACGGTTAAGCTGATACCCTCCACTGCGATTGAACCTTTCTGCACTACATAGCGAGTCAACGTTTCGGGAATTGCGATTTTAAGCCAGCGGTCCTGGTTTCCTGTCCCTGTAAGGTCAAGAGAAGTCAACTTGCCGGTAGCGTCCACATGACCTTGAACTATGTGACCACCGAGTGGAGTTCCAGCTGGGGTGGGTAGTTCCAGGTTTACGATTGTTCCCGCTTCCAGGCGCGAGAGGGAAGTGCGTCCGATGGTCTCCTCTGCCAGGTCGGCCTCAAAACTGTCGGCGTTGGGCGAGAGCGCAGTCAAACACACTCCGCTCACCGCTACGCTGTCGCCTTTTTTTAAATGCGATGCGAGCCCGGGGGCCGAGACGCGGATGCGTGTTGCTCCTTCTCTAACATCAAGAGCAGCAACGCGTCCGGTTTGCTGAATCAAGCCTGTAAACATTCTCGTTCTGGGAGCACCGTTTTGGAGGATCTGATCCTAGATTCTACGACTCAGGATGGCGGTCTTATCTGCCTGATTTCAGGTTCGTCTGTTGCATATGGATCCTTTATATATCCTTCAACCGCAAAATCCTCGCCGAAGCGATGCAGTGAAATCGAGCGCACTCGGGCGGCTTCGCTGATGTGCGGAAAGCCTGGGCCGCTCGCAAACGGTACCGACCCAGTTCCTGCAAGAATCTTGGGTGCATAGAACAGGAAGACTTTATCGACCACATTTGCGGCGAGCGCGGTCCAATTCACGAGCGCTCCACCTTCGATGATCAGGTTTGTAATTTCGAGTTCTCCCAGTCGCTCAATAATCGCCGCGATATCAGGACGTCCATCGAGCGCCCCCAGCCTGACCTGCTCAACGCGAATCCCACGTTCTGCAAATTCCCGTCGTCTTTTTTCCTCTGCGAATGAGCAGAAGACGATCACATCCTTGTTTGCGGTCTTCACCAAGCGTGATTCGAGCGGCAGGCGCAACTTGGAATCGCTGACGACGCGCAACAACGGACGCCGCCTTGGCAGTCCAGTGCGGTCGGTGAGTAGAGGATTGTCTGTGATAACGGTATTCACCCCAACAAGAATTGCGTCGGCGGCGTGTCGCAACTCTTGTACGTGCGTGCGGGCATCAGGGCTGGTAATCCATCCTCCCGCAGCATCAGCAAGTGCAACTCCGTCGGCTGGAGAGGTGTACGGAGGAGCGATCTTGCCGTCGAGTGTCATGCCGGCTTTCAGCGTTACCAGCGGAGCCTTCGTAAGGATGTATTTCGCAAAAGCCTCGTTTAACTTGCGAGCTTCGCACTCAAGCAGACCGATGTGCACTTCGATTCCTGCTGCTCGCAGCCGCTCGAAACCTTTGCCGGCGACCAGAGGATTGGGATCGGACATTGCCGCGTAAACGCGATTGATGCCGGCGCGGATTACCGCGTCGGAGCACGCCGCAGTGCGTCCAGCGTGCGAGCAGGGTTCAAGATTGAGGTAGAGCGTTGCGCCGCGAGCGCGCTCTCCCGCCTGCTCTGCCGCGATTACCTCAGCGTGTTTTATACCTGCGTAGGTATGAAAAGCTTCCCCGAGGATCTCACCCGCTGGGCTGACGATCACTGCCCCGACGTAAGGATTGGGAGAGGCGAGCGCAATCCCTTCACGCGCCAGTCCCAATGCGCGACGCATGGAGCGTTCGTGGTTTTCGTCGGGCATGTCGTTCTATTCGAATAATGAATCGACAAATAACTGCGAATCGAAGGGCAACAGATCGCCGGCTTTTTCTCCAATGCCAACGTAGCGAACCGGAAGTCCGAGCTCGCGTGAGATCGCAACTACTACGCCACCCTTTGCAGTGCCGTCGAGTTTGGTCAACACAATGCCGGTTACGCCTGCGGATTGCGTGAACTGTCGTGCTTGCTGCAGTCCATTCTGCCCAGTAGTCGCGTCCATGACGAGCAGGATTTCATGTGGAGCGTCAGGAATTACTTTTTGTGCTGTTCGGCGCATCTTCTCGAGCTCTGCCATCAGGTTCTGCTTAGTGTGGAGGCGGCCGGCCGTATCGACGATCACGTAGTCGGCACCGCGCGCCTTGGCGGCGCTCAAGCTATCGAAGAGCACTGCCGACGGATCGCCGCCTGGTTTGGTCTTGATGACCTCCACTCCCGTGCGATTGCCCCAAACTTCTAATTGCTCGATGGCAGCCGCGCGAAACGTATCAGCCGCACATAGGAGAATCGATTTTCCCTGGCCACGAAGAAGACTTGCGAGTTTCCCGATGGTTGTGGTCTTGCCTGTACCATTTACGCCTACGATGAGTACCACTTCGGGACCGTTAACCTGGCGCACCTGAACATTTGATGCGCCGTTGAGAATGCCCGCGATCTGTTCCTTCAGCAGGCGCTTGAGCTCGTTCACGTCCCCGATCTGCTTGTGAGTGGCACGCTCGCGCAGCGCTTCCAGCACCTCGTGGGTTGTCGTCGTTCCGAGGTCGGCTGCGATCAGGGTGGCTTCGAGATCGTCGAGTGTGTTGACGTCAATTTCCTTATTAAAGGCAACGATTTCCTCGATGCGATCGCTGAGGTTTTCGCGCGTGCGCGAGACCGCCTCCTTCATGCGATCTAAGAAGCCTGGCTTTTTATTCTTTTCCTCGTCGAGGCTGCCGAACAGGGTTTGGATCATCAGGTCGAGCGCGACATCAACTTCTCAGAATTGTGCAGAGTTGGCGCGCTAATACTCGATTATACGTGGCGTGAAGAATTGGTTTCCCTCGTGCGATCGCATGTTCTGCTGCGATTACGTGGTTCCGCCCGCCCTCGGCCGGTACAAAGCAAGTGATCTCCATGCTGTTGAATTAAACGAGCACAATGCTCACAATGAGAAGATTGCTGGTAATGGGAGGCAGTGCTGGTTTGTCAGCCGTATACTGGCCGAGGGCGGCCGGAACCATTTAACCAACAGCAGAACGTGCTCACGACTGCTTACCTTTGGCAAGTATCTCTTTCAGCATTTCCGGAGCGATGTTTCCTCCGCTAACGATGGCTACTGTCTTGCCGCTGGCAGGGAACTCGTTGCGATGAAACAGGGCGGCTGCCAATGGAACTGCACCGCTAGGTTCTGCGATCAAATGTGCGTCAAACGCTAAACGACGAACCGATTCACGGATTTCGTCCTCGCTTACGGCAATGAACCCATCCACGTAGCGCTGGATGTGTTCAAAGTTGCACTCGCCAACGCTTTGCGTGCGCAGTCCGTCGGCGATCGTGCGCGTGGTCTCTTCAGCCGGGAAAGTCAGGCGCTGCCCGGCTTCGAAGCTGGCTTTAGCTTTGGCGCCTAGCTCCGATTCGACACCATAGACTTTGGGGCTCGGCCTCATATTTTTCACGGCAGCAGCGATCCCGCTAATCATGCCGCCCCCTCCGACGCACACGAGGACGGTGGTTGCATCAGATAAATCAGCGAGGATCTCTAATCCCATCGTGCCTTGCCCCGCGATGATAGCTTCATCGTCGTATGGCGGAACAAGAGCGAATCCCTTTTCCTGCGCGAGTTGCTCAGCTCGTGCTTTGCGTTCGTCGCTCGATGGGCCGACAATGACAATTTGCGCTCCCAGCGCTCGCGTCTTCTCCAGTTTGAGTTTGGAAGAGTTATCAGGCATCACGATGGTGGCATGGCAGCCCATCGCGCGCGCCGCGTAAGCGACACCTTGCGCATGATTTCCGCTGGAGTAAGCGATGACGCCGCGCTCCCGTTGTCCAGAAGAAAAGGTCGCAATCTTGTTGTATGCGCCGCGCAGCTTGAATGAGCCGATGGGCTGAAGATTTTCCGGTTTGAGATATATCTCGCCTTCCCCGAATGAAACTCGCTGTAACGGGGTGCGAAGCGCGACCCCACGCAGCCGTTCCTGAGCTTGCTGAATTTTTTCTAGGGTGATCAAGATAAAGCTCACTCTTTGTGATTTGTCACGTTAGGGCCAGATGTTGGCACGGCGATGCTTACGTGGTTCCGGCCGCCCTGGGCCGGTAGACTGCAGACGATTTCTATGCTGTTGAGTTAGGCGGCCCCCCACCGTTTCTGTTGTAGAAATCTGCTCGCGTTAAGACACATTGCTGGCTCTTCAGCCGCGTACCGACCGAGGGCGGCCGGACCACGTAATCCAGACCAAGATGATACTGGGTATATTTGTGGCGCGCTATTTCAGATTTCGAGAATGACCGGCATAATCAACGGACGGCGGCTCATACTCTTGTTGATATAACGCTTCAGATCCTGACGGATCTTCTCTTTGATCACGCCATAATCAGCCTTCTCTTCCTGGCTCGACTGTTCCAAGGTTCGGCTAATCACTTCACGCGCCTCTGCCAGGAATCCATTCTCTGCGCCGGCGGCAGCGAAGCCCCGCATTACGATTTCGGGAATGGACTCCACCTTTCCGGTCAACTTATTGATCGCGATTACGGGCAGTACGATGCCATCTTCACTGAGGTGGCGGCGATCGCGTATTACAAGATCTTCAACTACGTCGCTAGCCGAGCCGGAGTCGATGCACACCCGCCCGACTGTGACTTTTCCTGTCTTGCGGGCGCCGAGTTCGTCGATCTCTAGAACCTCGCCGCTCTCCAGCATCATTACATTACCGACAGCACCATGCATCGAAGCTGCTAACTCCGCATGACGTTTGAGCTGACGATACTCGCCGTGAATCGGGACAAAATACTTGGGCCGTACAAGATTAATGAGCAGCCGAAGCTCTTCCTGGCTCGCGTGTCCACTCACGTGAACCGGCGAGCCAGACCCATCTTCATAAATCACCTGTGCATTGCGACGATAAAGGTGATCGATCATGCGATAGATTCCCTTCTCGTTTCCGGGAATGATGCGCGAGGAGAGAACAACCGTATCGCCGGGCTCGATCTTTGCGTGCTTGTGATTGTCAACCGCCGCGCGCGACAGGGCAGACATCGGCTCGCCCTGCGTACCGCTAATAAGGACACAGACCCTCTCTGGAGCGAAGTCGCGAATCTGCCCTGGATGAATGAGCGTTCCTTCGGGAATATGGATATAGCCCAGATCGAGCGCGATCTCGGTCGCTTCATTGATCGAGCGGCCGACAAGGGCAAGCTTACGTCCATGCTCGAATGCCATGTCGGCGACGAGCTTGATTCGATGTATAGACGATGAGAAGCAAGAGACGAAAAGTCGCCGCTTGCTGCGCGTGAAGATCTCTTCAAATCGAGGGCGTACCGCTCGTTCGCTGGGCGTGTAGCCTGGACGCTCGACGTTCGTCGAATCCTGCAAAAGGAGTAACGCGCCTTCTTTGCCGTATTCGGCGAATTGATGAAGGTCGAAGAGTTTGCCGTCGGTAGGCGTCGGATCGACTTTGAAGTCGCCGGAATGAATCACAACGCCAAGCGGAGTGTGAATCGCCAACGCCACGCAATCTACCAGACTGTGAGTGACACGCACCGGATGGATCAGAAACGGCCCGATACGAAAGCGCTCGTTTGCCGCGATCTCATTGAGCTGCGCGGAGTCGAGCAGCTCGTGCTCTTCGAGCTTGCCTTCAACAAGAGCAAGGGTGAACTCCGTGCCATAAACAGGGAGATTCAGCTCGGAGAGAATCCATGGAAGTCCGCCGATGTGATCTTCGTGGCCGTGGGTCAGCAGGATGGCGCGAACTTTGTCGCGATTTTCCAGCAAATAGGTAATGTCTGGAACAACGATGTCAACCCCGAGCAGCTCGGACTCGGGGAACATCAGGCCGGCATCGATGACAATAATGTCGTCGCCCCAGCGCAGGGCCATGCAGTTCATGCTGAACTCGCCGAGCCCGCCTAAGGGCACAACGTGAAGTTTGCCGGAAGTCATCGAAGCTCGATGCTAGCACACAAAATCGTGCAGAAATTCAGCACTCAGCATTCTGCACTCGGCATTCAGTCACTTTGCGCTGTAGTGCTCCTTCAAGGCATTTTGGACAAAGTGCAGGAGCCTCGCGCCGTGCACGAGCCGACCCGAATGGTGAGAGGCTGAACGCTGACTGCTTAATGCTGATGCCCCTTCTTTCACAGGTATAATCGACACAGTCCCACCATGAGTTATCAGGTCCTCGCCCGAAAATACCGGCCACAGAAATTTTCCGATGTTATAGGGCAGGAACATGTCACGCGTACGCTGCAGAACGCGATTACCCAAGAACGAATCGCACACGGCTACATTTTCAGCGGGCACCGCGGGATCGGGAAGACCACCGTCGCTCGTATTCTGGCAATGGCGCTCAACTGTCGTTCGACGGAAAAACCTGTTCCAGAACCTTGCGGCGTTTGCGATTCATGCCAGGAGATCCGTGCCGGTAGTTCGATCGATGTAATCGAAATTGATGCGGCGACAAATCGTGGTATCGACGAGATCCGCGAACTGCGCGATGCTGCACGTTATCGCCCAGCCCGTGATCGCTACAAGATCTACATTCTGGACGAAGCGCATCAGATTACCGACGCTGCTTTTAACGCATTGCTGAAGACTCTCGAGGAACCGCCCAGCCACATTGTCTTCATGATGGCTACAACGCAGCCGGAAGACATTCCGCAAACGATTCGTTCGCGCTGCCAGCACTTCAGCTTTCACGCGGTTCGATTTGACGAGATTGTGCGCCAGCTCCGCGATCTGGCTACACAGGAAAACATCAAGGCAGAAGATGATGCTCTGGCCGCTCTGGCTGAGGCTGGTGATGGATCGATGCGCGACGCGCTCTCCATCATGGATCAAGCGATCGCATGCTGTGCCGTCTTCGAAGGCGCTTCCGGAGCGGTGCTGACGGCCTTGCAAGTGCGAGGATTGATGGGCACTGTCTCGTCTGACGTTTTAGTGCAAACGATGGAGTGCGTGCACCGCAGCTCCAGCGAAGAGCTATTAAAGCTCCTCGACAGACTGATGACCGAAGGACAGAGTCCCTCGCATTTTGCAAAACAACTCGTGCGTTTCCTGCGCAATGCATTGGTCGCGAAGGTAGCTGGAGAGGAGTCCCCGCTGCTGCAAATCTCTTCAGATGAGCGGAAGAAGGTCGCAAGTACAGCCGCGCTTTTCTCTGAAGAAGATCTCACCCGTTTTCTCAACATTATTCTGCGCACCCATGACGAACTCGGCTACCGCCAGGAGCAGCGGTTCCATCTTGAGCTAGGCATGCTTAAGATGGTGCATGCAAGTCGGCTGCTGCCACTCGAAGAATTCCTCAGTCAAAATGCAAGCAGAGGAGCGATGCCAGTACTTCAAACCACGCGAGCTCCTCTCGCTACTGTGCCAAGAATCGCCGAAGTACGTCCCGCGCCAATCAGCAGCGGATCAAGGTCGCCCTTTCCGTCTTCGAGTGGAGGCGCCTCGCCACAAACTCAGCAGCGCGTTTCACCCTTCGAAGCAGATCGCTTGCGGAAGGTGCGGAACTCCGAACCGGAGATGTCGATCGTGGAATCGATCGACGGATCTACGGCTGCATACAAAGTGATTTCGACCGCGACGGCTATCGAAGAAGTTCCAGAAGCCGTGGCTGTTCCTGCCTCAGTCCCAGAAGTTTCGGTTGAGAAGCTTCGCTCTGCTTTGGTTTCGATGCTCGAAGCACAAAACCAGGATACGGCGGCGGACCTGCTTGCACGCGGAGAATGGGAACTCACAGGGAACCAGATCAACCTGCGCGTTCCGCTCTCCGAAAGAGTGATTGACCTTAGCATCGGCGCCGAAGCTAAGCGTCTGCTGATTCAGGAAGCGAGTCGTGTTTGCGGCCGACTAATGAAATTGAACTTCTCCGGCGGAGGCACGGCCCGGAATGGGCCCGTTGAGCGAGTGACGAACGGGAACGGCAAGGGATCGGGTGTGGCCCGACAAAGAGCTGCGGAAGATCCCATAGTGCGTCGCATGCAGGAGAAATTTGGAGCGGAAGTTCGTACCGTAGTCGATCTGCGACAGAAGAACTAAATCGGAGATTCCTCACCAATGGAATTCAACCCAAAGGAATTGTTAGCTCAGGCCCAGCGCGCTTCTCAGGAGATCCAGGAGAAAATGCGCGCCACCAGCGTTGAGGCATCCGCCGGCGGTGGGTCGGTAAGCGTCAAGATGAATGGGCAAAAGCAGCTGCTTTCAGTAAAGATCGATCCCGAGGCCGTGAAATCAGGCGACCTCGAGATGCTTCAGGATCTGATCACCGCCGCAGTGAATGAAGCGGGCCGCAAAGTGGACAGCACCATGCAATCTAGCCTCGGCGGAATGTTGGGCAACATGAATCTGCCATTCTGATTTAGCAAGATCGAAGAATTCAGAGGATCAGTTGTCGAAATTTGCAGAGCCGATGGCGCGGCTCATCGAGGAACTCAAGAAGCTGCCCGGTATCGGCGGCAAGACAGCGCAGCGCCTCGCCTTTCACATCCTGCGCGCTAGTGACGAAGATGCCGAGCTGCTTGCTGAATCCATCAGGCAGGTTAAGGCCAGCCTTCATCTCTGCTCGGTATGCAACAACATCACGGACGTCGATCCCTGCGTGTATTGCAGCAGTGCCACCCGCAACCAGCGCCTGGTCTGCGTTGTCGAAGAGCCTACGAACATCGCTGCCATTGAGAAAACGCGGAGCTACAACGGTGTGTATCACGTGTTGCACGGAGCCCTTTCACCGCTGCACGGCATCGGGCCAGAGCACCTCCGGCTTACCAGCCTCTCGACGCGAGTAGACCGCGGTGACATCGATGAGCTCATCATCGCCACCAATCCCACAGTCGAAGGCGAAGCTACCGCGACTTACATCTCCCGCATGCTGAAGAATCCGGCTGTAAAGCTCACGCGCATTGCCACCGGCATACCCGCTGGAAGCGATATCGAATACGCCGACGAAGTGACCATGGCCAAAGCAATCGAAGGCCGCCGCGAGTTGTAACGGCGGACTCGTTTCGTGGAAACTTTTCCGCCAAGCTCAGCTCAACGAGCTACTTTCGCTTGTCCAGCTCCACAGAGGCTTAGGGGGAGGCTGGCAGCAATAACTCCGGAGCACATCGGCGAGTGCCGTCACGTGCTTTCACAGATGCTGCGAAAGTTGCCTGCAACAACACTCGCCGGGCTCGACGGTTCTTTAATACGCGGCGCTATTT